>Ga0169931_10000279_pt1 | contig 83761 bp, 68 predicted proteins | sample Kivu_15m_20L_FD_129675 | JGI IMG/M metagenome (GOLD analysis project Ga0169931, IMG submission 129675) | Freshwater microbial communities from Lake Kivu, Western Province, Rwanda to study Microbial Dark Matter (Phase II) - Kivu_15m_20L... | ecosystem: Environmental > Aquatic > Freshwater > Lake... | reverse complement strand
TATGTTTTGTTTAGGATAGCGTTGCCGAAGCAATTGCGCCAGCCTAATTGTGGAAGCAATTTTGAAGATGTAATACAACGGGCCTGTAAACAACACGGGCTGGTGAGCGGTGCAAACGGTAAATGTTTCTGGATTTTCAAGAAGGTTGATATTCCGAAGACTCTCATCTGATAAGTTCATGCCAACCCCTTGTCTCTTTAAAGCACTGACTAAGAAGGAACGAGGGTAATTCCTGGTTTTCCTGTCTGCGAGGAGGGTATCGAATGATTCCCACTTTGCCGGATGCCTAAAGAATGTACTAAGTCTAGAATCTCCAGAGGAATAAGCCTGATCGCTTGTACTTAACTGGGGGACCGCTGCAAAAGGAATTATTTGTTTTTTCATACCCGTCATTCGAAATGAATCTAAAGTAGGAAATTAAAACCGTGAAAGTTTTCCAAGAAGGATCCTTGGGTTATCTTAGGCAAAACGCTTGTAATGGAGAAATATATTTTAGCTCTCGACCAAGGAACAACGAGTTCCCGTGCCATTCTGTTCGGAAGTAAAGGAGAAATCCGGAAAGTTGCCCAAAAGGAATTCACCCAATTTTACCCTAAACCTGGCTGGGTGGAGCATGACGCTTTGGAAATCTGGTCTACCCAACTGGCTGTTGCCCGAGCTGCACTTGAGGACGCAGGCGTGTCGGCTAATCAAATTGAAGCAATCGGCATAACCAATCAAAGAGAAACTACGGTTCTGTGGAACCGAATCACTGGAAATCCTGTGGGGCCAGCCATTGTCTGGCAAGACCGAAGGACTGCAGGTTTTTGCGATGAACTCAAAGCAAGGCCTGGGCTGGCTTCCTATGTTAAAGAAAATACAGGGCTGGTGCTGGACTCCTATTTCAGTGGGACGAAAATTCGCTGGATGCTTGACCATATCTCAGGAGTTCGGGAACAAGCGGATAAAGGTGAAATTCTTTTCGGAACCATCGATTCGTGGTTAATCTGGAAGCTTAGTGGTGGCCGCACGCATGCTACGGACTATTCGAATGCCTCCAGGACAATGCTTTACCATATTCATCAACTTCAATGGGATCCCTTTCTCTTGGAGGAATTAGCTATTCCGTCTTCGGTATTGCCTACCGTATTGCCAAGCAGTGGCTTATTCTGTCATTCTGATAGGGGAATATTTGGCCTAGAAATCCCGGTTTGTGGAGTTGCTGGTGATCAACAAGCTGCCCTTTTTGGTCAGGCTTGCCTGGATTCAGGGCAGGCTAAGAATACTTATGGCACAGGCTGCTTCATGCTCATGAACACAGGAAAGCAACCTATAGTATCCCATGCAGGGTTGCTGACTACCATTGCCTGGGGTATTGACGGAGAGGTTTTTTATGCTCTCGAAGGTAGTGTCTTCATTGCCGGCGCAGCTATTCAATGGCTTCGGGATGGCTTAAAAATCATTGATGAATCGCCTGATTCTGAATTTTTCTCCTCAAAAATTCCTGATTCGGAAGGGATTTATGTTGTTCCTGCTTTCGTTGGTCTGGGAGCTCCATACTGGGATATGTATGCACGAGGTGCTATATTCGGATTAACCAGAGGAAGCACGAAATCGCATCTTATACGTGCCACCTTGGAATCGTTGGCCTATCAAACCCGGGATGTTTTGGAGGCTATGGAAAAGGATGCGGGTCAAAAGCTTTCCCTTTTGCGGGTCGATGGCGGAGCATGCGCAAATAATTTGCTTATGCAGTTTCAATCCGATATTCTTGGTGTTCCCGTGCAACGTCCACGAATCTTCGAGACCACTGCACTTGGAGCTGCCTTTTTGGCCGGACTAGCTTGTGGATTTTGGCGTCGTAAAGATATAGCTGCTCACTGGCAGCTTGATAGGGAATTCATACCAAACATGGCAGAAAAAGAAAGAACGGAGCGATGCCGCGGTTGGAAAAAAGCTGTAGAGCGGTCTATGGGTTGGTTAGATGCATAGGATTCGTTCAAACCATGGCAATCCTTATTTCAGGTATATTAAACCATTAGGATTGAAACACTAAGCTACCTATTCGAACGATGGTAGATCCTTCATCGAGAGCAATAGGGAAGTCGTCTGACATGCCAGCTGAAATTTCCCGGAACCAGTCTTTTCCTGCAAAATAACCTGATTGGAGTTTTTGAAAGGTCTGTCGGAGTTGACGAAATTCCCTGGCCGTTTGCTTATTGTCAGATGTAAAGGTTCCCATGCCCATTACCCCGCAAATTCGCACATGCTCCATACCCTTAAAGAATCCTCTCTCAGCATGCGCCAAAAGTTCGGCTTCCGTGAAACCACTCTTTGAGTCTTCTGTGGCAATCTTACACTGTAGAAGACAATCTTGTACTTCCCCCCATTTTCGCGCATTCTTGTCAATTTCCTCTAGCAGTTGGAAGGAATCTGCTGAATGGATTAGGGATACCCCCGGAGTCAGTTGCCTTACCTTGTTCCGCTGCAATGTACCTATAACATGCCATTGGATATCGAGAGGGAGCCGAGTTCGCTTGGCCGTGAGTTCCTGGACTCTGTTTTCCCCAAACATGCGCTGCCCCCAGCCGTAAACAGATTCAATCTCAGCATCTGACCGAAATTTAGAAACCACAACGAGCTGTGCGTTGTATGGTTTTAAGGAATTGACCAGATTATGAAAGTGTTCGGGATGCATCGGTAGCCACTCCCTGTCAAAACAAGCCGTGCAATTGGGCACGAACCGACTGGACTATAGTACCTAGATCCTCCGGATTATTTGCAAAATCGAGATGGTCTATGGAAACCACGAGAAGTCTGCCTAGCTTGTAGCCGGCAATCCATTCCTCATAGCGCGCATTCAATTTTTTTAAATAATCGATGCTCATACTTCCTTCATACTCCCGACCCCTTATATGAATATGGTTCACCAAGGTGGGAATACTAGCTTTTAGGTAAATGAGAAGATCTGGTGGTTTAACCCGGGATGTCATTGAATGAAAGAGTGCAGTGTAATTACTGAAATCTCTAGCTGTCATCAGGCCCATATCATGCAGATTAGGAGCAAAAATGTGGGCATCCTCGTATATCGTTCGGTCCTGAACTACAGTGACATCCCCCTGGTGGATTTTTAAAATCTGACTGTAACGAGTGTGAAGGAAATATATCTGTAAGTTAAATGACCACCGCCGCATATCGTTGTAAAAATCAACCAGATACGGGTTGTCGTCGGTGCTCTCGTAATGCACCTCCCAACCAAAATGCCTGCCTAGACTGGCACATAGGGTGGTTTTACCTGCCCCAATATTTCCAGCAATAGCAATATGCTTTATCTGTTCCTTACCTCCCAACGTTTCTTTTTAAGGCCAATTAAAGGTACAACATGATACCTCCCCACCAAAAATTATTTCCCTTCCAATCCTCATTTTCGTACGTTTGACGACGTTTTCAGACCAAACTTATAATCTCGGACCATGCAGCTTGATGTTTCCCTACTTTTGAAGCTTGAAGAATTAAGTCGTTTGCAATTGGCTGATGAAGATCGTAAAGAAATGATTTCAACGCTTTCTAATATGTTAAATATGGTGGAAAAACTAAACGAACTTCCAACTTCTGAGGTGGAGCCACTCGTTTATCTGCATAATAATGAAAATATCTGGAGGGAGGACTCTCCTGAGATCTCCGCTTTCAATCCGCTAGCTTTGCGGGAGGCACCCGAATCCAAGGATAACTTTTTTGTCGTACCCCGGGTTCTTCCGAGTAATCCTTAAAAATATATGGCACTTAAACCGCTTATTACCATTCGGGACCTTAGTAAGACTTATATTATGGGCCCTAATCAAGTTAGAGCCCTACAATCTGTTTCATTGGACATACAAAAAAATGAGTATGTAGCGCTAATGGGTCCTTCTGGTTCCGGTAAATCAACTCTTATGAATCTTTTGGGTTGCTTGGATAGCCCATCTTCCGGTTCCTATATGCTGAACGGGAAGAATGTGGCGAATATGATGGACGAGGAACTGGCAGTAATTCGCAACAAAGAAATTGGGTTTGTTTTCCAAACATTCAATTTGCTTCCCCGCCTTACCGCTTTGGAAAATGTAGCGTTACCCCTTGTATACGCAGGATTTACCAGGAATTCGCGCATTCAAAAAGCATCCGATATCCTTAAAGCAGTGGGTTTAGGAGACCGCATGGATCACAGACCTAATGAACTTTCAGGTGGACAACGACAACGAGTTGCTGTAGCACGTGCTCTGATCAATAATCCTTCCATCATATTGGCGGATGAACCCACGGGGAATCTGGACTCCAAAACCTCCCATGAAATAATGGAACTTTTTCAAGAAATTCACCGCCAGGGAAATACAGTGATTCTTGTGACTCACGAAGCTGATATTGCAGCCCATGCCCATCGTATTGTAAAAATGAAGGACGGAAATATTGAAAGTGACCAAGCAAATAAGGATATCCAGCTGGCTGAGGTGCTTGTTTGACCATTTATTTCCATGAAAATTTATACCAAAAACGGTGACAAAGGTCAAACCTCGTTAATAGGAGGTCTTGGTGTAACTAAAGATGATATCCGGCTAGAAGCCTATGGTAGTTTAGATGAATTAAACGCTTGGGTCGGCCTTCTTTGCGACGTACTTGAAGATTCTCGCCAGGGCGCTTTTCTTGGGGAGGTTCAGCATGTGCTTTTCACTATAGGGTCTATGTTGGCAACGCCATCAGGTAGCAGCTTCCTTCCTCCAGCCCTTTCAGATGACTTGTTGTCTGGCTTGGAAAGAGAAATAGATTACATTGACACCCACCTTAAGCCATTAGCTAATTTTATTCTTCCCGGAGGTCACCTCCATATTTCCTACTGTCACTTGGCTCGAACCGTGTGCCGCAGGGCAGAAAGGCAAATCGTCCATCTCTCCCAGACAGAACAGGTGGATTCCCGCGTACTAGCCTACGCCAACCGATTGTCTGATTATTTTTTCATGCTTGCTAGATTAGTAGCAAAACAAGCGAATGTCTCAGAAATTATCTGGAAACCGAGGCCATCCACTTGAGGTCTAGTTACCATACCTTTGGGAATCAAGAAATCCTTATTTGCTCCTTTTGATTATCGGAAGGATGACTCTGGATGGGTATTGGGTACTGTGATGGATAGCATTTTGGGCAGTTATTCCCTTGGATTCATCAAAGTTATTTCCTCCTGTGTTTAGATTCCTGTCAAATCGAGGGAAGTTACTGCTGGTTATTTCTATGCGGATGCTATGCCCCTTAAAGAAGGTATTACTTGTAGACAGAGGAGTCAGCTTCATTTCATAAATTTTGTCTTTTTCCATCATTACCTCACGGTCATATCCCTCCCGGTATCGCGCTCTTTGAATAGTTTCGTCAAGATTGTATGCTTTGCCATCGGGGTACACATCAATGAGCTTAAGCGTGAAATCGGTGTCTTTGGCATCAGATGAAACATAGAGGACCGATTCGATGAATCCGGTGACTTCGGTGTCCTCTAAAAGGGGGGGTGTCGTGTAAACCAAAATATCGGAGCGCATTTCCATTTCTTGCTGATCGAATGATCCACCTTGAATGGCCGTCCCAATACAGCAGACGTTACCTCCATAAGATGGGACAGGATTCATTGGATCATATGCATAGCGGTCCGGATTATCGGCCTTTGGAGGTTTGGCATTCAACCTGCCATCGCCTTCACGAGTATTTGCTTTGCCTTTGCTGTCCAGATAAAATGGGGTAGGGGTGGCTTCCTTGGGCGGCCATGTTTCACTTTGTTGCCACTGATTACTGCCCATGGTGTAATAGGTCACCCTTGGCATATTTTCCTTTATTCCATTTTGTTCCCCTTTCAACCAGTAATCAAACCAACCATAGGTTAGGGCATCATAATTCTGGTAGGCATCTCCTACGTTGCGCTGGCCAACAACTGTATTTTCTCCGGCACGCTTATAGGCACAGTGTAAGGTCGGGGCTATGAACAAGTATTGGTGGTCGGCAGCTTGTGGAAATCGAGTTTTGTCCCGCAGGAGATTATACATGGCTAAGTTGGGTGTCGTGGCGACATCATACCAGGAGACGAACCAAAAGGAGGGTTTCTTAAAGGGCATATCGTCGTGATAAAGCCCCCCTTTATACCATTTGGCATCATTTGGTCGACGACGAATCATGTCTTCATAGATGCCAACAGAGCCATTGACGTTGCGAATAATATCCTGAACAGGAAGGTGTTTTAGTGCCTGAGACCAGTCAACATGTGGATGCTCTGGAGCAAGATCAAAGGTCCGTGAAAGCCGGATGCGTTCTTCTTGGGTAGCATCGCTTGGAAACATAGGTCGAATACGGTCGTTCTGTACACCATATAACCAGGAGGTAAAAAGCATTTGCTGCGCTCCACCACGGAACCAGTTCCCTTGCTCGTATAGATTACCGATCCTTCCCACCCCTGCGCCAAATCCTTGGGGAACCAGCGCAGTGTGGGCTGGATGATCTAGCGAGGCCACGGCCATCTGCCATTCAGCTGTCGAAGAGCAACCGATAGTACCTATCTTTCCATTAGACCACGATTGGGAAGCTATCCAACTGAAAGCATCATAACCATCGGTTGTAGGTGTGCCCAGAATATCCCATTCGCCCTCCGAAAAGAATCTTCCACGCTCATTCTGGACGATGTACACATAACCACGTTTTACCGCATCATAGGCAGTATTGTACTGACCTTTCATTTCTTTACCATCGATCCAGGTATTGAAGTTATAAGGGGTTTTGGAGAGAATTGCAGGATGCTTTCCTTCGCCTAACGGTCGATATATATCTGTAGCCAGCCGAATACCATCCCGCATTGGCATCATGACTTTTTGATCTACTACAGCAATTTCCCGCAGTTTCTCAAGTGTAATTCCGGTACCCTGCGCTTGTATGAGTATCGGTAAGAAAAGGCTGATAAAGGAAAGTTTTTTCATGGATGCTAGATTTACGACGACTGAGGTTTGCCAATGTAAGTAAAGGGAGTTATGGTTAGCAGTTCTTCCAGGGCCGATGCAGAAATTGGAAGGGTTCTCAGAAAGGCATACCATTTTTCCTGGTTTGGTGATTCCAGACCCCTTGTAAAATCTTTCAGGAGCTCATAAGCACCGGCATGGCCTTCCCGGCGCAAAATAGTCTGCACGGCTTCAGCTAATACCATCCAGTTACCTTCTAAATCTTTGACAAGCTTTTCTCTTTGAAGGACGAGCTTTGAAAGTCCTTTCTCCAGGGCTTCCGTGGCAATGAGGGTGTGTGCGAGGGGAACCCCAAAATTGCGACTTACCGTGCTGTCGGTTAAATCGCGCTGCAAACGGGATATTGGAAGTTTTTCAGCGAAATGGTGAAAAAGAGCGTTGGCAATCCCTAGATTGCCTTCAGCATTCTCAAAGTCAATTGGATTTACCTTGTGAGGCATGGCAGAGGAACCAATTTCTTCAGGTTGGATTTTCTGACGAAAATAGTCCATGGAAATATAGGTCCAAAGGTCACGACTGAAATCGATGAGGATAGTATTTATTCGAATCAGGTTGTGAAACAAGGCAGCGAGACCATCATAGTGGTCAATCTGGGTAGTTGGTCGAGAGCGATTTAGGTGCATGTCTGAAAGAAAATGGTCGGCAAAGTTATGCCAGTCTTTTTCAGGGAAGGCAGCAAAATGGGCATTAAAGTTGCCCGTTGCTCCGCCAAACTTTCCAGGGTAGGGGAGTCGGTATAAATTTTCCAGCTGATTTCTTAAACGAGCACAAAACACCCCTATTTCCTTTCCAAGGGTGGTTGGTGAAGCCGGTTGCCCATGCGTTCGAGCTAACATGGGAACGGTGAACCAGTCCTCTTCCAAAGTTTTCAAACTTACTAGGAGCTTGTCCATTCGAGGGCGATACTCCCCCTGTAGATAATCTCGAAGGGCTAGGGGCAAAGCTGTATTGTTAATGTCTTGGGAGGTCAGTCCAAAATGGATCCACTCCGCATAATCTCCCAAACCCAAATCGCGGAAAGAATCCTTAAGGAAATATTCTACCGCCTTGACATCATGTTGGGTTACACGTTCTATTTCTTTGACACGAGCTGCATGTTCGACAGTAAATCCATCTGCTAAGGCTTGAATGCTGGTCCTCGAGGCAAGAATTTTTTCCGCACCGGGAAATGTCAGAAATTCAGCAAGGTGAAAGATATAGGCAATTTCAACCCGAACCCGATACCGAATGAGTGCGAATTCGCTAAAATAGTTACTCAGAATTTCTACTCCGGTAACATAACGGCCGTCAATGGGTGAGACGGCAAGAAGGGTATCCCGATTCACAGGGATCCAAGAAGTTTTTCGAAATCCACGTTATCGGATATCATTTCAATAGCTCTTTTGGATTTCCACGGGGTGCGGTTGTTAATTTTAACCTCAATCCGGCTTACTTTGACAACCGAACCATAAGTGTCCAGCAGGGTGGTAATTACTGGAATCTTATGTGTTTTTAGGTAAGGAAGATTCAATTCCTCGGGGTCAATCCATCGGTGATGTCGGCCATCACTGGTAATGATGATACCAGAAAGGGGGGAATTCTTAAGTCCTTTGGCTGCCGTAATAGCTTTTATTTTTTTTAGAGCTTCCCCTATGCGCTTGATGCTTGTGACGAGGAGCAGATTTTCGGTGGCTGCCAACTCATCTGCATCGATTAAGGATCCTGCAATGAAATCTTCTATTCGATTATTCATGAATTCCTCATTGAGGATCACTCGGCCCTCCACTGCCTGACGAATAGCCTCCATGATGGGAAGGGATAGTGACTGGTCATAGGGAAGAATTCCAAGTAGATTAAGGTTTAATTCATCCAGCTTTATGCGAAGGTAGCGCTCCACCTCTGCTTTTTTCTCCGGCTTGACCTTGTTAACGATAATTCCTAAAATGGGTACATTTTCTTCCCGGAAGAGCGCTAGATTCATGTTTAACATATCTATGGTACTACCTATGCCGCCCTCGACCACCATGATGACCCCGGCATTAAGTAAGCGAGCGACCCTAGCGTTGGAAAGGTTGACCACACTGCCTACTCCAGGATGGCCTGTTCCTTCGTACACAACGATATCGTACTGATCACTCAGTTCCTTATGAGCTCTTAAAAGATTGTCCTCAAAGTGAAAATCCCTTGGATTAGTTAGATAATCCTTCGTTACACCCCTTCCCAGGATTACCGGGCTGTGGATTTCCGGTCGCATGCGAAAACCGATAACTTCCGAAAAGAGGACCGCATCTTTATCTGCAATGGTGCCGTTAAGGGATACATGTTTCTGGCCCACTGGCTTGCAGTATCCTGTGTTATATCCCTTGGCAAGAAGATTGGCTACCAATCCCAAAGTGGTAGTGGTTTTGCCTACATGTTGACTGGATGCGGCAACATATATGTATTTGCAGTTCAGTCCGTCAGGTAAAATCACGTTGCCGATGTTGTGGTTTGTCAAATGGTTCCGGGAAGGGGGTGTCCGTTAAATTTCGGGGTTTGATTGGACAATATCATATTTTTTACAATACTTTTGAGGCCATTCCACCTAAATATCTTGGTAGCTCAAACCCGTTATGCCTAAGAATCTCCTCATAGTTGAATCTCCTGCCAAAGCCAAAACAATAGAGAAATACCTGGGGAGCGATTTCTCCGTTAAATCCAGCTATGGACATGTGAGGGATTTGGAGAAGGGAAATAATGCCGTGGATATTACAGCTGGCTTCACCCCACGCTACGTTATTTCTCCTGAGAAACAGCGGGTGGTCAAAGAATTACGCGATGCGGTAAAAAAATCAGATGAAGTATGGCTAGCAACAGACGAAGACAGGGAAGGTGAAGCTATTTCCTGGCATTTGTGCGAGGTGCTTCAACTAGATATTCATCAAACTAAACGGATTGTATTCCGCGAAATAACCAAACCCGCCATTTCAAAAGCTGTTACTCAGCCTCGTCAACTTGATCTTAATCTGGTAAATGCCCAGCAAGCAAGGCGTATTCTCGACCGACTTGTAGGATTTGAATTGTCTGAAATTCTTTGGCGCAAAATTAAGGGGAAACTTTCCGCAGGCAGGGTACAATCGGTTGCAGTCAAATTGATTGTCGAAAAAGAAAGAGAAATCAATCAATTTAAAAGTGAAGTCTTTTTTAGGGTAGAGGCCCATTTTTCCGTCTTTAATGAAGCAGGAAAGGCTGTTATCCTTAAAGCGGAACTCTTATCCCGAATTCGGGTATATGAGGATGCAGCGGACTTTCTCAAGAGGTGCATGGGTGCTTCATTCAGTATTCGTTCCATTGAGGTTAAACCGCAAGTCCGAAAACCCTCCCCCCCCTTTACAACTTCTACCTTGCAGCAGGAGGCAAGCAGGAAGTTGGGTTTTTCAGTACAACGGACCATGAGCGTGGCCCAACGGCTGTATGAAGCCGGCCACATAACCTATATGCGCACAGATTCCACCCAATTGAGTACCACGGCACTTTCTGCGATTGAACAGGAAGTCTTATCATCTTTTGGGGCCAATTACTATATGCGCAGAAATTTCAAAGGAAAGTCTGCCAATGCTCAGGAAGCCCATGAGGCCATTCGACCCACCTATTTCGAAAAACAACAGATTAGTGGCGATCGCGATGAATCCCGATTGTATGAACTTATCTGGAAACGAACCATGGCTTCCCAGATGGCAGATGCCCGACTGGAGAAAACCTTGGTTAAAATAGATATCTCTACCTGCCCAGGGGAAACACTTCAGGCAGAGGGGGAGATACTCCAATTCGACGGCTTCCTTCGGTTGTATCTCGAATCCTCTGATGACGAAGAAGAGGAAGAAGTAAAAGGAATGCTTCCGCCATTAAAAATTGGGCAAGTTTTATCCCTTCGCGAAATGATAGCTACAGAACGGCTTACACGTGGCCCTTCAAGATATTCGGAGGCTGGGTTGGTGAAGAAACTTGAGGAATTGGGTATTGGCAGGCCTTCGACCTATGCTCCCACTATAAGCAAGATCATGGAAGAGGGACGAGGTTATGTAATCAAGGAGTCAAGAGATGGGGTTGAACGCGTTTTCCGCGTGTTGCAGTTGGAAAATGAAACTATTTCAACATCTGAGCTGAAAGAAAATACTGGATCATTCAAGAATCGCCTAGTACCCACCGACATCGGTATTACCGTTTCCGACTTTCTGGATGAGCACTTTGTCGATATCATGGATTATTCCTTTACTGCTGGTATTGAGGAGAAATTTGATGAAATCGCCATGGGGAAGATGACTTGGAACCGAATGTTGGAGGATTTCTATTTTCCTTTTCACCATACGGTAGAGAAAACCATGGAACATTCCGCCAGACCGACTCGGGAACGCTTATTGGGTAAAGATCCTGAAACTGGCCTGACAATACTTACGCGCATGACTCGCCTTGGACCTGTGGTCCAGATGGGAACGCCTGATGAACTTGGAACGGAAGTGAAACCTCGATATGGTAATCTTGGTCCTGGACAGTCCATTGAAACTTTGACCTTTGAAGAAGCTCTTCGCCTTTTTTCCTTGCCGAGGGAATTAGGCATTTATCATGATGCTGCCGTGGTAGTCGGAAAGGGTCGCTATGGCCCCTATATTCGACATGGGGAAAAATTTATTTCCCTGGAAAAAAGTGCGGATCCGCTTGCTTTGGCTTTTGAAGAAGCCTGCCAACTAATTGAACTTCGTGCGTTGGAAAATGCTCCGCTCTTTCAATACGATGGTTATCCAGTTACACGAGGTAAAGGTCGCTTTGGCCCTTATCTGCGATGGAAAGATCTCTATGTTAACATTCCCGCTAAATGGAATCCTGACCAGATGACCCAAGACGAAATGGAAGGCCTCATCCGTTCTAAAATCGATAAAGAGGCCGGGAGATTTATCCGTCAGTGGGAAGGAGAATCCATCAGCATTGAAAAAGGTCGCTGGGGTCCTTTTATCCGCTTTAAGAAGGAAATGGTATCTTTCCCTCGTAGGGACGGAGTTAAGATTACCGAGGAACTAGCTCAAACGTATGAACTCGCCGAAGTAAGGAAAATTATCCAAGATCAAATTCCTGATGCCTTTGCTTCAGGATCTGGGAAAAAGAAGCCTGCTTCTAAAATCAAAAAAAGATGAAGAATAAAAACACGGGCCCAAAAGTCGAGGAGATGGAGCAACAATTAAGTATAGAACTGCCTGATGAAATTTCAGAAGGTATTTATTCAAATTTGGCGGTTATTTCACATAGCAATATGGAGTTTGTTATGGATTTTATCTTGATGGTTCCCAATGTGCCCAAAGCCAAGGTGAAATCACGCATAATTCTTACTCCCCAAAATGCAAGAAGGCTTTTGGGAGCGCTTTCCGAAAACATCGAGCGGTACGAAAATCAGTTTGGACCGATTTCCGATACCCAAATGGCCAACTTTATTGCCCCCATGAATTTTACAACGCCAGGGGAAGCCTGATCATAAGGAAAAGGCCAGCAGCTCGATTTCGAAAAATAAAACGCTCTTACCGGGGATGGTTCCACTGCCAAAAGGACCGTATCCCAAGTTGGAGGGTATCAAAAAGATGCCTTTTCCTCCTTTTTTAAGCAAAGGTATAGCGATGCGCCAGCCAGGGATTAGGCTGGTAAGTGGGAAAGTAGCTGTTTTACCCGCAGCGGTCTGGTCAAACACCGTACCATTGAGTAGCATGCCTTTATACCGTACCTCAACCGTAGCTGTGGGGGAGGGATTATTTCCAGTCCCCGGTGTCTGAATTTGGTAGTGAATGCCACTCGGATCCTTCGTCATGGTTAACTTATTGGATGCTATATATGTGGCAATTGTCTCCTGATCTACGAGGTCCTGATCAACCTTTTCTTTGGAGCACCCACACCAGAAAAGCGGCAAGAGGAGGAAGGCTAACGTTTTTTTCATATTTTTTTGCCAAAACTATACATTCCCTATGACAAATAAGGAAATAGCCAGCAAGTTCCAACTTCTTGCCGATTTGATGACGTTGCATGGTGCCGACACATTTCGTGCCCGCTCCTACCAATTCCTTGGCCAATCGCTGAAGAACATACCAGATAATCTCGAAGGTATGGAGGAATCAGCGCTCCTTGGAATTAAAGGAGTTGGGCGGTCTACCGCTTCTCAAATTTTGGCTATATGTGCGACAGGAAGTTTTCCTATATTAGAAGATTATCTTTCCAAAACACCCTTCGGTCTCCGTCAACTTCTCCGTCTGAAGGGATTTGGTCCCCAAAAAGTTCGGCAATGGTGGCTAGAACTAGGTGTAGAAAGTATCGGGGAACTTCGTTACGCTATTGAGGAAAACCGGTTACTTTCCTTAAAAGGTTTTGGGCTAAAGTCCCAACACGATTTGCTGGAACAACTTGCCTTTTTGCAAGCTCATGAGAATCAATTGCTCTATCCGGATTTACTAAAACTGGCTACGGAGCTTCGAGATGAAATAGCCAATCGGGTACCAGGAATTCCAATTTGTATAGCTGGGGAGGTAGCACGAAAACTACCTTATTCAGGGGAAATTGATATTGTCCTTGGTACTTCGGTTAACTCCCTTTCTTTTGATGGTTTCACCCAACTCAAGAAAATAGATAGTTCCCATCAAAGGATCCAAACGCTCTGGGATGGTAGGCTTGCGGTGAATCTCCATGGCTCAAGGGTCGATAACCTGGGCTTTCGTTGTTTGGAGTTAACAGGAAGTGCGGCATTTCATAAAAGTATTGAAGGGTATTTGGCAAAAACACCCGATAGGAATTTTAAGGACGAAAAGGAATGGTTTTCTTATCATAATATCCCATTTATTCCTGCCGAAATGCGGGAATACCCCCTACAAGAAATATTGGCGAGTTCTAAATTGGAAGAGGTTATCCAGCCTGGGGACATTCGAGGCGTGGTCCACGCTCATTCCCATTTTAGCGATGGCTCAGATAGTTTGGAAACATTGGCAATTGCCTGTGCTCAACAAGGTTTTGAATACTTAGTGATTACAGACCATTCCCAAGCTGCTTTTTATGCCAATGGCATGAAATGGGAAAATATCCTTGAGCAACATCGTGAAATAGATCGCCTTAATAGCGCAAATGGTGCTTTTCGCCTGGTAAAAGGTATAGAATGTGACATTTTGCCATCGGGAGAATTGGACTATTCTCCGGATATTTTAGCCACTTTTGAGGTGGTTATTGCCTCAGTACATAGCCAACTTCGTATGGATGCCAATAAAGCCATGGCTCGTTTACTCCGCGCTATTGAAAATCCTTTCACTCAAATTTTGGGACATCCTACAGGTCGCCTGCTTTTGTCTCGTCCTGGGTATCACCTCGACATGCGAAAAATTCTGGATGCTTGCAAGGCCAATCAGGTAGCTGTTGAGATTAATGCCAATCCCAGAAGGCTTGATCTAGACTGGTCTTGGGTTCCATATGCCATGGAAAAACAGGTTCTACTGTGTGTTAATCCGGATGCTCATGGTGTTTCAGGAATTAAGGATATAACCTATGGTATCGCAATGGCTCGCAAGGGTAGGCTCCATCGCCAAGGCTGCTTGAACACCAGGGATGTCAATGGATTTTTGAAAGGACTTGAAAAGCATTAACGGTATATTAACAAAATTTATGGATTTACTGAGGCTGGGATGCTTTTGGAAAATTACTTTTGCAAAAATTTTTCTACCATGAAAAGAATTATCTTTTTCAGTTTGATTGCTGCAATTTCCTTTGCTTGCAATTCAAAAAGCGACATCCGTGACGCAGCGCGGGATAGCCTTAATCCGAATGCCACTCCGGCAAATTCTACCGATCCTACCGCTATTCCATCAGATGCACCCACTGGACCTACCACCACGGTTGTTTTTTCCGAAGAGCGGTTCAATTTTGGCACGGTAAATGCCGGTGAAAAAGTGGAGCACAACTTCAAAATAAAAAATACCGGTAGGGAACCTCTTATTATTACCAATGCCAGCAGCAGTTGTGGTTGTACGGTTCCTGAGTGGCCTAAAGACCCTATTTCTCCAGGGAAGTCTGGGGAGATTAAGGTAGTATTTGACAGCAATGGCAAGAGCGGTGCGCAAAGTAAGCGTGTCACTATCGTCGCCAATACCAACCCGCCTGAATCTTTCCTTTATTTGGAAGGTGATGTTACGGGTACGACCCCACAGGGAGGAAATTAACTATAGAATTACCAAAAAAATATAAGGGGGTCCGCTGATTTGCGGCTCCCTTTTTTTATGATTATCAAGGCCTACCTTTCCCTTATTCGGTTCAGCCATACCTTGTTTGCATTGCCATTTGCTTTGGTTGGCTTTTTTTTAGGTGCTGCTGATTATCCGGATCAACCCTTATGGCAATTAGCTATTTGGGGATTGCTGGCCATGGTGTTTGCCCGAAGCGCTGCTATGGCCTTCAATCGGTATATTGACAGGAGCATTGACGCCAAAAATCCCCGTACGCAGGCAAGGGAAATCCCTTCCGGTTTGCTTTCCCCTAGTTCAGTGGTTTTTTTTGTGGCGCTAATGATGCTTGGATTCGTTTTGGTAACGCTGCAGATAAATAGGACCTGTCTGTTTTTGTCCCCGCTGGCTCTGCTGGTTGTACTAGGATACAGTTACACTAAACGTTTTACGTGGTTGTGCCATTTCGTCTTGGGCATTGGGTTGGCGTTAGCTCCAGTGGGAGCATATGTGGCGGTGAGTGCTTCTTTCAGCTTAGTACCTATTTTGATGGGTTGTAGTGTGCTTTTTTGGGTCGCTGGCTTTGATATTCTTTATGCTTTACAGGATGTGGAGTTTGATCAATCTGAAAAGCTGCATTCCGTTCCAGTCCGTTTCGGACTTCGAAGCGCCCTTCGTATCGCTCGTTTTTCTCATCTCTTTTCCGCCATTTTTATAACATGTAGCGTTGGTTTCATGGTGCAACGTTATGAGCAGACTGGCTTTCTTTCCTGGATGGCTGCTGGACTTTTTATACTGCAACTAATCAGGCAGCATCTGGAGGTAAATGAAGATGATTTTTCGCGTGCAAATCAGATTTTTTTCACCGTTAATGGCATAGCAAGCTTGCTTTTTGGTGGATTGATCATGGTAGATTTCCTGATTTAAGTAGTAGTTACCAGGGCATCACCCAGGTTTACATGACCGGAATCTTTCGGGTGCGCCAGGCAAGCATTGACACCAAACAGAATTTTATTGCCCAATTGATAGTGGCGTGTCATGATAGGTATGATTTCATCATCTAACTGCGCTGTTTGCGGATGGATTCGTATAACCTGACACCGAGCGCATGGTTTGAATGACGTGAAGCGCATGTTGCCTATAGCCAAGGATTTCCAAGACATTTCCTCACCTGCTTTGCCTCCCGTAAAAACAAAATTTGGCCTAAACCTTAGTATGCTAACCGGTTTGTTCAGGCGGCTATTGAGTTCTTCAAGGGTAGCTTCGGAACATACCAGGAAAGGAAAACCATCTGGAAAATGCACTCCTTGGCCTGGTATGGCGTAACGGGTATCAACCTGCCTGTGGCATTTTGGATGCAAACGGACAAGCTTGCATTGGAAATTTAGAAAATAAGAAAACCAGGAGTTTGCTTCATCGCTCCAAGATTGGACCTTTACTAAATCGTCCCAAACCTTTACCTCTGGGAGGTTTTCAAAGGACCCCTTAGGATTCAGGTCGATATGCAATACTGGCATATCGCCTAATCTATTGCCAACGCTTAGTTGACCATTGTCAGTTAAGGCCACAGTTAGGTTGTACAAGCCTGGGAATTGTCTAAGGGTTATCATGGTATTATCGGCAGTTCGCAATAGCATAAACCGTCGATCGTTAACCAGCCCGTATGCATTGAGTTTTGAAGTCCTAAGGGTAATTCCGGGAAGGGACTTAATTGGATAAATGATTATTTTTGAGAGTGTTTTCATTTGCTAGTTCTTGACGCGGCCATGAATATTCCAAATGCATGTTTAATTGCCGGCCTGAGGGTTTGGATTCTTGTTCTCGCCTTTTATGTTGGACTTCCCGCTCAAAGTTATAAAAGTCTCTTACAGCAGGGAGATTCGCGCTATAATGTTAAATCCTATGCCGAAGCAGTAGATTTCTATACCCAGGCCTTAAAAAAGAGAGGGAATGACCTGGAAGTAGCTGTTAAATTAGGGGAATGCCTTTGGCGCTGCAATCGGATTTCAGAGGCGAATAGTGTGTTTACCTCTATATCAGGCGGTAAAAATTTGCCGGCCTCTTTTTACTTGTATTTTGGACAATCTCTTCGTGCTGCCGGAAATTATCGGGAAGGGAGGGATCAATTTGTTCAATATGCTGCTTTTAATCCTACTATGGGTAATCACTTTGCAGATGCTTGTGATTGGGCACTGCAAAATGGAAATGTTTCCGAGGTAATTCAAGTTTCTCCCGCTCCGTATAATTCCAGACAAGCAGATTTCTCTCCCCTTTTGTTTAAGGGAGAGGTTTGGTTTTCATCCTACCGGGGCGGCAGGCTCCAAAATTTCAGCGTTCCAGATAAGGCTGATGCCGAGTCCATAGGTAGTCCACAGGTAAAGCTTTTTTCAGGTGTAAATCACCCGCTAGGCCATTTTACAATTTCCAGGAATCCGCAACTTATTGCCTATTCCCAATGGAAATCCCGCGGAAATGTTAGACTGGTTCCCCAATCCGGCGCAGAATCTACCATGAAATGGGGTTCCCTTGACCTTATCAACTTCAATTATGCTGTAACCGAAAAGACTCTTTCCCTGCCTCGAGCCCCTTCACAGTCTGGTTATCCATTTCTTTCCGCCGATGGGAATTCACTTTTTTTCTCAGGAAATTTTCCAGGTGGGTTGGGGGGCATGGATATTTATGTCATGTATCGTGAAGGGTCTGGCTGGACCAATCCAATAAATCTTGGTCCTGGTGTTAATAGCCAAGGTGATGAAATAAGTCCTTTTCTATCTGGCAGTACCTTGTATTTTTCATCTGACTGGCATCCAGGTTTTGGTGGGCAAGATGTGTTTTTTGTAAAGCAACAAGACAATCAGTGGACGGGACTTACCAATCTTGGATTGCCAGTAAATTCTCCTTTTGATGATATGGACTTCTCCATTGCCGGGAACAAAGGTCTGTTAACAAGCAATCGGACCGGAGGAAGTGGTGCAGAAGATATTTATTTGTTTACCCGAAGACCAGAGGGGTTAGGGCTCCGCGTGATGAATGCATTGGACGAAAGTCCGCTACCTGGGGTAAACATAGATTGGGGATCTTGCCTGACAACTGGCAATGTTCCTCGGATAACTAACGATGACGGTTCAGTTGTTTTACCTATTTTATTGAAAACACCTTGTTCTCTGACACTATCAAAGGATGGTTATGCTACCCGAGTTTTTCCTATTTCAGAGCTGCAAACCGCCGAACTCGTTCTTTCCCTCTATCGGTTAAATGATTTATACCTTGGCTTAGTCTTGGAATATGGCTCGCGCCAACCTCTGGAAGATGTGGAAATCTTGGCAGAAAACCCAAATGCTGGAATTTCCCTTATGGCTCGCACTAACAGTCGAGGTCTATATGAATACGCCTTGAAACCGGGGATGTTCTATAACCTGTTGTTCAAAAAAGCAGGATTCAAAACCTTGACCCGCGTAGTTAATACCTCCAGAGATGGAAGAGATAAAACTGTTTTGGGAGAGACAACTCTTGCCAGGGAATCTGCCTCAGACCCCCCTCCAAGTGTTATTGGCTCGGGTTTTGCTATTCAAATTGTTTCGTTTACTTCCACTCCCGCATCTAATCAGTTCAGCGAATTGTGGAATATTGCGGATATCTATGTGAAAAGAGAGGATAATCAGGTTAAAATTAGAATGGGTGTCTTTCGCACCCAAGCTGAAGTCCTTGGAGCATTGGAACGCGTAAAACAAAGTGGCTACCCTCAAGCATTTATCGTTGAGGAAAAGAATGGTCCCGGGTTTACGCGACTGGTGGAGACAGAACCTGTTACTCCTGCACCTACCACTGCGCCTACTCCTATTCCCTCTATTTCAGTTCCCGTTGAAAAACCAGTCGGCAACCCTCCCCCGGTAACTCCATCGGTCCCATCTCGTACAGAACCAGTAACCCCAAGCACTGGGATTTACAAAATACAATTGGTTGCCTTACGCGACACTCGGTTTTTCGATGCCAGGCAAATTAACCACCTAGGATTGATTAAAGATTACAAAAAGCCGAATAATTTTACGGCAAAAGTTATTGGCGATTTTTCCGAAAGTGATGTTCGCACAGCCCTAAAGGAAATTCAGGCTAAGGGCTTTAAGGATGCATTTGTGGTGCGGGAAGTGTCAGGTGAACTATTAGCAGTTCCTGGCATACGTTAAATCATTGTAAAGCTGCATCCAGTTCATGGAGGGGTAATTGGAAAGCTTCAGCTACACCATGATGTACCACTTTGCCATTCAGGATATTTAGTCCGGAGCGAAGGGCAGCATTTTCCCTGCAGGCTGTTTTCCATCCCTTGGTGGCCAGTTGGAGACCGTAGGGTAGGGTGGCATTTGTCAAAGCTATGGTGGAGGTCATTGGCACTGCACCTGGCATATTGGCCACGCAATAGTGTATAATGTCATCGACTAGAAAAACTGGATTTTCATGGGTAGTGGGTACCGTTGTTTCAAAACAACCTCCCTGGTCCACAGCAACATCAACGAGTACACTCCCGGGTTGCATTGTTTTTAGCATATCGCGAGTAATGAGTTTGGGGGCTTTGGCTCCGGGAATAAGCACAGCGCCTATCACTAAGTCGTGGTCGCGAATAAGTTTTCGGATATTGTACTCACTAGAATATAGGGTTGTCACATTGGCGGGCATGGTTTCTGCTAGATAACGCAAGCGGTTAAGGCTCAAATCAAGAATGGTTACCCTAGCCCCAAGTCCTGCTGCCATACGGGCAGCTTGCATTCCCACTATACCCCCTCCTAGGACAAGGACCTTCGCGGGCTCCACGCCAGGCACTCCTCCCAGTAAAATGCCCTTGCCGGATGAAGGCTTCTCCAAATATTTAGCACCTTCCTGAATAGACATTCTCCCTGCGACCTCAGACATTGGTACTAATAGCGGGAGGGTTCGGTCAGGTAATTCCACCGTCTCGTAAGCCAAACATACAGCACGACGGTCTATCATGGCTTTGGTGAGATCTAAATTGGAAGCAAAGTGGAAATAGGTGAACAATAGCTGATCGGGACGAACTAGCCCATATTCTTCAGCAATAGGCTCCTTTACCTTCATAATCATCTCAGACTCCCGGTAAACAGCTTCGATAGTCGGGAGTATTTCAGCTCCGGATTCGATGTAATGGGAATCTTGAAAACCACTTGACAATCCGGCACCTGCCTGGACGAGAACCTTATGCCCTTCCCGCAAAAAGGACATGACACCACCAGGGGTAAGGGCAACCCGAGCTTCCTGGGCCTTGATTTCCTTTGGAACACCTACTTTCATCAACCTGATTATTTGGTTTGGATGGGTCAAAGGTATAGTTTTAAGTGTTTATCGGGTAAACCCATGTTTCCATCCATTGCATTTATCTATTTCGATCTTGACGATACCCTGCTCGATTTTAGTTCAGCTTCAAAGCGCGCTTTTATTTCCTTAATGGCATATTACCAACTGGATTATAGTGAAATGATTCATCAAACCTGGAAAAGAGAAAATCATCGAACTTGGCAGGAATTAGAATCTGGGATTATTGATGCCCGTGAATTACGACAACGTCGATTTCGCCGCTTTTTAGATGCACTAGAGTGGGATGCCCCAGCTCCATTTTTGGAAATGAACCATCAGTTTATCTCTTTTCTCATCCAAGAATCAGAACCTATGCCATTTGCTCAAGAAATAATTCCTTGGCTTTCAAAAAAAATTCCTCTCGGTATTCTATCTAATGGTCTTCGGGAAGCTCAGCGACCCAGACTTTTCCAAATGCATTGGATGGCCTATTTCAAGGAAATCATCATTTCCGACGAAGTTAATCTATCCAAACCACAGCTTGAAATTTTTCAACTAGCTTGTCAAAGGGCAGGTAAATTTGATATCCATAGCATTCTGATGGTGGGGGACAACCCCTTTTCTGATATTTTAGGTGCTTCCCTGGCTGGCATGCGAACTATCTGGCTGAACCCTACCGAAAAGCCAACGCCTGAGGGTATTCAACCCGACCTGACAATTACTAGCCTTGAAGTGTTTAAATCGTTGTTTCCTTAAGCCCAAAGGCATGCTGACGGAAATTCCGGATTCACCTTTTGGCACAAAAAGGCAATGGCCTCCCTTGCTTGCTTGTCAAGCAAGACTGTCTGGTCATTGACATACAATGCGATGTGCTTTTGCACAATGTCTTCATTCATTTCCTGAGCCATAGACAGAATGAATGCCTTGCTAGCAGTAGGATGTTGAATAGCATATTGGACACTTGCCTGTATAACTCGATTTAGTCGCTGACCAATTTCTTGAGGTAAATCAGCGCGTACCCCAATTCCCCCAAGTGGAATGGGATAGCCTGTATTCTCCTCCCAATTTGCACCTAAATCCATTACCTGTAGCAGTCCCTTTGACTCATAAGTAAACCGATTTTCATGAATGATGACCCCCATGTCTATGATGCCATCTAGGATGCATTGTTCAATTTCAGAAAAAGGGAATACGAAAATTTCTTTACCAAAAGGAAATGCAAAATCTAGAAGGAATCCTGCAGTTGTATTCCTCCCCGGAATACCAATCCGACTTCCAGAAACGTCCGCAGGTCCTAGCCTTTTTTGGCTGATTAGCAGGGGGCCGCATCCATAACCTAACGCACTCCCTGTCTGAAGTGCCCGGTAGGAACCTGCCATCTTTGCTAAGGTATAATAACTCAATTTGGTAACGTCGAGTGTTCGTTTAAGCGCCCGATGATTGAGTTGCTCCACATCCTCAATGATAAAATCAAAGGTCAATCCTTCTGAATCAATACGTTTATGTACGAGCGCATCAAAGATGTAGGTATCATTTGGACAGGGAGAAAATCCAAGGGATAAATGCATATCTTGGTCGCTTAAGGGTAGGGTGGTGCAGGTAATTTACGAAGATAATCACCTCCTCGGGGTCAACAAACCTTCAGGATGGTTAGTGCAGGGGGATATCACAGAAGATGCTACCTTGTCTGATTGGGCAAAAAGCTACATTAAAGATAGGTACCAAAAACCAGGAGAGGTGTTTCTCGGTGTTATTCATCGGATTGACCGTCCGGTTTCTGGGGTTGTTGTGCTTGCCCGGACTTCCAAAGCCCTTTCGCGGATGAACGAAAAATTTCGGGAGCACCAACTGGTTAAACGTTATTGGGCAATTGTGAGTAGCCGACCCCCTTCGGAGAATGGAATCCTTACTGGGTACATTGCCAAGGATGAAGTTCGTAACGTCGCTAAGGTGTTGGATGGACCATCTAGAAAGTATCCGGATGCCAAATTGGCTGAAACCAGTTATATCGTTAAAGGAATGCTGGAGAATAAATACCTTCTAGAAGTTATCCCGAAAACGGGAAGACCTCACCAGATTCGCGCACAACTCGCAGGGATGGGTTGCCCTGTTGTTGGGGATTTGAAATACGGTTACCCTAAGGCACTACCTGATGCATCGATTGCTTTACACGCATTCAGTCTGGCTTTCGTTCACCCTGTAACTTTGCAGGATATCCGGGTTGAGGCCGAAACGCCTGATAAACCCTGGTGGAACGGGTTAAGGCAGTTGACAAGTACCTAAGATTCGCTTTTTATCTTATGGATGATATCTTGGGCACTAAGAAAGGCACCAGTCCATGCTGCCTGAAAATTGTATCCTCCCGTTAATCCATCTATATCCAAGATTTCACCAGCTAGGTAAAGGCCCGGGAAACGCTTACTTTCAAATGATTTAAAGTGGATCTCTTTTAGACTTATACCCCCGGCTGTGACAAACTCTTCCTTATTGGTGCTTTTTCCTGTTACTTGAAGGGAAAACATGCAACAATTATCGGTTAGCAATGCCTGGGATGTTGAATTTATATGGGCCCACTGAATAGATGGGTCTACCTCACTTTTTTTGCACAAATATTGCCAAAGGCGTTGGGGTAATCCGAATGGATTTTCGTTTCCTGCCAGTTTTTTAGGTTGTTTTTCTCGGGTTTGGCGGAGAATCATGCTGGTTGTCTCCCTATCTTGGTTAACCCAGTTCACTTGGAGTTCAAATGGTAGGGTACCATGATGAATTGCCCGGCAGGCAATCGCGCTGAGTTTAAGTACGGCTGGTCCGCTAAGTCCCCAGTGGGTGATTAGTAAAGGTCCCTCTGTTCGGTATTTCAATTTGGGGATGCCTACCTTAACATGTGGGATGCTTGTTCCGGCTAATTCTTGTAGTGCTTTGTCTGGTATTTTGAAGGTGAAAAGGGAGGGCACTGGATCTATCAAACTATAGCCAAGTTGCTGAAGGGTATTCCAAAGGGATTGGGAACTTCCTCCTGCCAGTATGGCATACCTGGCAAAGTAAATTCCTGCATTTGTGTGGAGTTCCCAACCGGACTCCTGTTGACGAATAGCCTCCACTTTCTCTCGGGTATGCACCTTCACGTGGTTTTTCTTGCAGATTTCTAAAAAACATCTGATGATGGTTTGCGAGGAGTCTGTTACTGGAAATACCCTTCCATCTTTTTCTGTCTTTAGCGATATGCCATGGTTTGCCAACCAATTCATCATGTCATTTGGCTGGAACTGATGGAACGGCGCAAGCATTTCCTTTTGGCCTCGAGGATAATTACCGACTAGTGCGAAAGGGTCAAAACAAGCATGAGTAACATTGCAGCGACCACCTCCTGAAATGCGAACCTTCTGAAGTACCTCTCTGTCTTTTTCGAGAATGAGGATATCCCTGAGGACCCCAGATTCTGCTAGGACACAAGCTGCAAAAAATCCGGCCGCCCCTCCTCCGGCAATAACGACCGTGGCTCGTTTCACGGAAATGTCGGGTACTTTTGATGGTGGCCTGTTTGCCGCTGAAGGTAGTTTGCCAGGAGCAGGGCATCCTCCTCCCGATATAATCTGGATGTTATAGAAAGACTGGCTGGTTTCCCCCGTACCAATCCAGTGGGTATCACCACACAAGGATGACCCGTGTAATTGGAGATAGTGAGGGTGGTTCCTGCCCAAGAGGGATGAAGTAAAACATCTACTTTGGAAAAAATGCTGTCTTGCATTTGTTGGATGAGTAGGGTCCGCTTTCGCTGGGCTTGGATATATTCCACCGCCGGAATAAATCGGGATTCCCTAAATTTATTTGGCCAGGCATTTTGAATCTGCCGTTCTAACCGGTCGTCGAGGTTTTTCCGGGTTAGCTCATCAAAAGCTGCTGCAGATTCAGCAGACAGGATGGGTGACAGATAGGGGAGTTCAGGTAATCGAAGTGGCACGAGGTTTATTCCCGCTTTTTGCAGGACTGCCAACATAAGGCTGTCTTTTTCCCTGAATGGATATGGCTGGGAAAATATTCCTTTTAGGTATCCAATCTTTAGCGTTTTGACATCCCTATTTGCATTAAAACCAAAAGGGTAGTCCTGCACGGATGGATCTTTTCCATCGGAACCGCAGATAGCCGAAAATACTAAGGCACAATCCTCCACATTACGCGCTATAGGCCCAATCTTGTCCATGGTCCAGGACAATGCCATAGCTCCTGCGCGACTCACTCTGCCGAAAGTGGGTCTCAAACCCGTAACGCCACAAATCGTTGATGGTGAAATGATGCTCCCCAGGGTTTCAGTTCCTATGGCAAACGGCATCAGGCCAGCGGCAACAGCAGATGCACTTCCCGCTGAAGAACCGCTGGAACCACTAAGGGTATCCCATGGATTTCGGGTAGTTCCCCCAAACCAGACATCACCCCAAGCCAATGCACCCATCGATGTTTTGGCAATCAATACAGCTCCAGCCTTTTCCAGTTTTTCCACTACGGTGGCATTCTTTGAAATGAGCTGATCCCTAAAGGGTGTTGCGCCCCATGTTGTTGGATAATCCTCGGTGGATAAAAGATCTTTTACCCCGTAGGGTATACCATGAAGGATTCCACGGTCCTTACCTGACGATAGTTCCGCATCTGCTCGTTTTGCCTGATCCAGCGCTAGTTTTTCCGTTTTAGTGACAATACAGTGTAGAATGGGATCGTATTTTTGGATTCTCTCCAGAAAAAATTGGGTAAGGTCAGTAGAGGTTATTTGCTTAGAGCGAATCAGGTAAGCCAGTTCGGCTACGGAATACCAGGGTAACTTGGCCCTGTCAAGTTTGAATGGGGCTACTGGGGTCAGGTCAAGTTTAGTTTCACCCTTGTGGGGAGGAAAAGATGGGTATCTGGGGTCAAAATAAAAGGCGGGGGAAACAGCATTATCTAAATCTACTGCTCTGTTTTTGGCGTAACCATCTCTGAATCCAGAAACTCCAGGAAGAAGGGAATCAATTTCTCCCTGGGTAAACGCAAGACCTGCCACTTTTGCAGCCTCCCGGATTGTTTCTGCGGTGATGGAATCGGAAAGCGATAGGGTCAGTCCTGCACCACAAAGACCTGCGGTCAGTATGGCCAAGAAGAAGTGAAAAGGATTTTTCATAGGTCTACGATTGGGTGAGTTAATGTAGGACTATTTCCACCAAAACCCGTAATCTTGCTCAAAGGGTTAATATTTCTATGGAAATACGGGTCTTTAAATTTGGTGGTGCATCCCTAAAAGACGCTGCTGCTTTTCGTCAGGTAGCCAATATTCTGAAAGATTCTCCCGCTAGTTTAGTCGTCCTTTCTGCCTGCTGGAAGGTAACCGACCAACTGGAGAAAATGATTGAGGCTTTTTTTAACCATCGAAAAGGTCACTTGGAGATTTGGGAAGAATTAAAGGATTTTCACCTGAATCTGACCCGGGACTTATTGGGTGCTGGTCATCCTCAGGAGGATGTAATTCGAGATCTTTTTGTTTCTGAAGAATGGATTCTGGAAGAGGATCCGGGGTCGGATTTTAACCAATGCTATGATCAGCTTATTGGTATCGGGGAGTTACTTTCTTCTAGAATCATGGAGGGTTTTCTTTTGAAAGAAGGCTTTCCGGCTCAATGGGTGGATTCCCGTGATCTTTTACTTACAGATGATAATTATCGGGAAGGTTGGGTGTTCTGGCCTGAAACGAAAGAGAAATGCCAGCGAATACTTACTCCTTTATTAAGGAATGAAAAGCTGATTCTTGTTCCTGGATTCATTGGTTCCAACGCCGATAACCAGACCGTTTCTCTTGGAAGAGAGGGATCCGATTATTCTGCAGCCATTTTTAGTCATTGCCTTGATGCGGCTTTAATGACTATCTGGAAAGATGTTGCAGGCGTTTATAATGCAGACCCAAGGCTTTTTTCAGACGCTGTGCTTATTCCGGAAATTTCTTACGCAGAGGCTATTGAAATGACGTATTATGGCGCAAGGGTGATTCATCTTAAAACGATAAAACCATTGCGCGCCAGCAATATTCCGCTCGTTGTCCGTTCCTTCCTTAATCCTCAGCTTCCTGGAACCCGGTTTGGTAATGCTGAGGCAAATAGCTATCCTCCCGTCTTTATACTTGAAAAAAACCAGGTGTTACTCAGCATTGAGCCAACTGATTTTTCCTTTGTAGCCGAAAAAGATGTGGCTTACCTGTTTAATGTTTTTCATGAACTTGGCTTTCAGGTTAACCTCACGATTAATAGCGGGCAGTTCATCCATATCTGTGGAAACAGTGCCTTTTTTGAAGATGGTCAAATGGAAACTGTTCTTCAACCAGGCTACCATGTACAAATAGTCAAGGATTGTTACCTTCTCACCGTTCGACATGCTAAACCTGATCAATTGTTGGAATGGTTAAATCGAAAGGATTTGATTATTCATGGTCAGTTTAACGGAACATTCCAGGCGGTCTTTCAACTTAATCCGTTGTAAAATGGTCCAGCTTCCCGCGCTGCTTCGGGCAAGCCTTCAGCATCTGACCAAAAAATGTCCTCAAGATTTTCAGTTTTTGGTAGCCTGTAGCGGAGGCAAAGATTCTATGGCCCTGGTTCATGCCTTTCTTGAGGCAGGGCTTTCCTTCGCAATAGTTCACGTAAATCACGTGCTTCGGGGGGAGGAGTCCCGAGAAGATGCTGCCTTTGTGGCTTCCTGGGCCCAAAAGCACATGATTCCATTTTTTACAAAAGAAGCAAATCCGGTAAAACCGGGTAAAAATCTTCAGGAGTCTGCCCGGGAATTGCGTTATTCATTTTTTGAAGAAATCCGGCTTGCAGAAGGGTTTGATTTTATCTGTACGGCTCACCACCGTGGTGACTGGCTTGAGACGGCCATTTTCAACCTAATCCGAGGTGGTCTTCTTCCTGCCTTGTCTGGAATACCTGATAAAAATGGGCATATCCTTCGTCCTTTTCTTCATTTGCCCCAGGATGTACTCACTACCTTTATTTCCTCACACCATGTGGAGTTCCGGGAAGATTCTAGCAATCAGAAATCGCAATACGCCCGAAATAGCCTGAGGAAGGACATTATTCCACGGCTGAAAGATATCAATCCTGCCATCGAAGAGACCCTGATGCGTAACCGGCGTCTATGGCAGGAAATGGATGGGATTCGCCGGCAATTTCTACATACGGCATTTCTTAACCTTCGAACCATTATTTCCGACTCGGAATTCCTATTGCTGGCAGAAGGTATCCGAACAAGTATTGCGCCACGCACCTTGCTGTATAATGTCGTTCAACCGCTTGGATTTTCATCAAGGATAGTGGAGCAACTTGAAAGACTTTGTGCCGAACAAACCGCTTCCGGAGCCTTCATCAGGCATAGGGGTTGGATTGTCCTGCGTAACGAAAAATACCTTCGATTTTCTAAGGTAACCCCATCCATTACCTTTCCGCATCTCATCCATATACCGGCGGAAGGGGAGTACCCTCTGCCTGATGGAACCACCATTTGTGTCGCACTTTATGAGGAGTCAATAGCAGCAAATGCCCATAAAAAGTTTCGTATCGCTTTAGATTCCAGTAAATTCTCCTTTCCATTTACTGTAAGGTCTATTCATCCAGGCGATGTGTTTTATCCCCTGGGAATGGGTAATCACAAGAAAAAGGTGAAAGATTTCCTGACTAACCTCAAATTAGATCGTTTTGCACGAAAAAAGGTTTGGTTGCTGACCGATGCGCAGGACCATATCCTTTGGGTTATGGGATTTCGGCAAGATACCCGTTGTATGGCCGGAAGAACCACTGCAGAATTCATTATATTTGATTTTAAAAATTCAAGCACATGAAATACCTCTCGTGCCTTCTTTTATGTTGTATCCTTCTTCCTGCCATTGGGCATGGTCAAACCGATGATACAAAACAAAACAGTTTGGTGGTAAAGTTATCAGCTACCTGGTGTCCTGTATGTGCCGGAGCAGCAAGAACTACCTATTCCTGGCTCTTTGATAATGTGAAGAAGAATGCCTTCATTCTGACTGCCCATTCAAGTTCTACTTCGCGCTTATATTCTCCGGTTGCTGCTGATATTATTCGCAATTTTGACCAATCTGCATACCAACCTGCCTTTTATCTCAATGGAGCTAATCGGGGTGCCGGAGGATCGGCTACTGAGCGTGAGATTCGTAACGGGGTTGAAGATGCTTCGGCCAAAACGCCCGTTGCTACACTTAAGACCGTTGCTCGAGCCACTGGAAACACAAGCATTAAGGCCCAGGTTACCATTACATTTACTAAAGCTGCAGCAGGTACTTACGAAATCGGTATCTATCTCGTAGAAAAAAATGTTAAGGAAATTCAATCTGGGTTAACGGGTACGGTTGACCATAAGAATATCCTTCGAAGTTCTTTCTTTCAGGGAAGTTTTGGGGAGCCATTGCCTGGAACGAACTTTTCTTCAGGTTTTTCACGAACTATTTCTGGAAATATTATCCTTCCGGCTAATGTGCAGGCATCCAATTATCAAATTGTTGCAATTCTTTGGGACAAGAAATCTGACAAATATGAAGTGGTTAATACACATGCCACTGAGGATCTCGCCGGTGTGTTAACAGATATTTCCGAACGTATTTCCTCAGGCCTAACCTTTCGATGCCTACGATCCGATTGCGAAGCAATAACATTTCAATTTGCTAATCCATTGGGAACTTTCCGGCCATCTACCGTATTTCTTCGCGATGCCTTAGGTCGAACCCTTAGCAAACAAGATCAGGTGGTTTTATCAGGAGATCTGCAAACGCTTTCCTTTAGTAACCTAAACCTGTTTCCTGGTCTCTACGTCATTTCATTTGAATCTAAAGATTTTCGCGTTTCGCGAAAGGTTTTGGTTCCATGAATAGTGCAGTTGGGATTGACTTGCTTCAAGTTCAATCCTTTCTTCGTATTCGGGAACAAGAAGGAAAAAAAGAGGTTTTTGATGAGGTTCGTAAAAAGTGGATGCACCTTCTTCCGGAAGAATGGGTTCGCCAGTTAGCTGTTCATTACCTCAAGAGGATGCTCCACTATCCTTCCAACCGCTTTTCTTTGGAAAGAAAAGTTCCAAAGGGTGGTCGAATGGGGAGATGGGATTTATTGGTGCTGGACAAGGAGATGCAACCTTTCCTCCTGATTGAATGTAAGTCACCCAGGGTATTGATTTCCAATGATACGCTCTATCAAGCTGCGGTTTACAATCGCACATTGAAGGCACCTTTTCTGTGTCTTACCAATGGGGATACAACCTATTGTATGCACTATAATGGGCAGATGAACGGGTATCAGATTATCCAACAATTGCCAGAATATCCCCTATCGCAAAAGCCCTTCCATGAATCCGCAGGTTGAGCAGCTTTACCAGATAGCAGGGGCAAACCAGCGGCGGATAATCGGTCTTATGTCTGGCACATCACTTGATGGTCTAGACATTGCGCTATGCCTGTTTACTGGAAGTGGATCCCGCACTCGGGTTAATGTGGAAAACTTTACTACCATTCCATATGATGAAGACCTTAAGGCTACTATTCGGGAAATATTTGCGAAAAAATGGATTCCTTTTGACCGATTGACGCTTCTTCATCCACACTTGGCGAAAATCCATTCCCGGATGATCCTTGCTGCTCTGAAGGATTGGGGAATTAAACCAGGTGATGTGGATGCCTTGGCTAGTCACGGGCAAACTGTTTTCCATTGGCCATCGCGCTTGCACGGCGAAAAAGGTTTCGGCAACAGCACCTTGCAACTTGGAGACGGGGATCACCTCGCGCTTGAGACAGGGATCTTGACGTTGAGCGACTTTCGCCAAAAGCATATTGCAGCAGGTGGAGAAGGTGCTCCACTTGCACTTTATGGCGATTGCCTCCTCTTTCATAGGTCAGGACAACCTACCTTGTTACTGAACATGGGGGGAATTGCCAATTTTACCTATTTGCCCGGCAAAGATGATTTTGCTGACGTTTTGGTTACAGATACTGGGCCGGGAAACACCCTACTTGATGCCGCTGTAAGACGCTTTTTCCCCGGATTGCCTTACGATGTTGATGGAAAAATAGCTGCGTCCGGAACTGCCGACAAAAAATGGCTTCAATTATGGAAGCAAATGCCCTTTTTTGCTGAACAAATTCCCAAAACTACTGGACCAGAACTTTTTGAGCTCGACCATATGATTCAACTAGGTAAGAATCATACGCATCGGGAGCTTATACCTGCAGATTTACTTGCGACTCTTACCCTGTTTAGTGCGGAAACAATTGCTGAATGTATCCGTCGTGCTGTGCCGGATTGGAGATTAGCAAAAAAATTTGGCAGCGGCGGTGGATTCCATAATGAAGCCTTGATGTCTGCCATAAGTAGAGAATTAGACGATGCCTCTTTCCAGGATACCATTACGGAAGGTATCCCTGGAGACGCAAAGGAAGCTGTTTTATTTGCTGTTTTGGCAAATGAAACCCTGGCTGGTGGTGGGGTACGATTCAGTGAACACCCCAGCATTTGTATGGGAAAAATCAGTTTTCCCGGCTAAATCATCGTTGCAGTACTACCTGCATCGTTTTGTGCTGCAACCCCTGACGAAGGTGTAGGAAGTACAAACCATTTGGTAAATCTCCCATTTCAATATCCAGTTGTTGAAAGCCTGGAAATAATTTAGTCCATCGCTGTTGCCGCATGGTCTGTCCCTGGGCATTCATGAGGTGAAGATGGCAATCGCTGCCAGTGGAAGTTAAGGTTACATGAAGTGGACCCCAGCTTGGATTTGGACTAACTTGCGCCTCGAGGGGCAGCAAAACCTCTTGGGCTGGGGTCGCCGTATTACATGACCGGATGATGGGTAGTCGGGTGAAATCCTGATAAATCCATTGTTTGATTTCCGATTCTTTTATCCCAAACCAATCGGTAAGGATAGACCCGTAAATATTTCGGAAATCTATTTGCATAGCTACACCGGCCTGAGCAGGAAGCGGATTGGGTATCTGGACATTTTCCCCGGTGATTCGCCCCTGAACACAGGTGCCAAAAAGGAAAAGGGGTGCGGCATTGCCATGATCGGTGCCTCCGCTAAGGTTAGATTGTATTTGTCTGCCAAATTCAGAGTAGGTCATGCCAATAACCCGATGGGCGGCACCTATCAATTCGAGATCTTGCTGGAACGCCTTGATAGCGGTAGACATGCCACCCAACAATTCAGCGTGTGTTCCAGTGGTGTTATTAGATGCAATCGTCTGATTGGCATGTGTATCAAAACCACCTATTCTAGCAATATACACCCGGCTTTTTAAGCCTCCTGAAATGAGCTGGGCAATAGTTTTTAACTGGGTCCCAAGGCTATTATTTGTAGGGTAGGTAGCCAGGTTCTTGCCTTTTTCTGCAGCTCTTTGAATGCTTCGGGAATAGGAATTCGTTTGGAGTATAGAATTTTGAAGGTATTTCAATTCCTCCCCATAGGACACAGAATCAAAATTCTCTTTATCGTTTTCAGCTAAGGGTCGGAGATTTTTTGGATCATTTACCGCAATGCCAAAATTGCCATTATTACCTTCGCATGTGTTGGAAACAGTGGAACCAATAGTTAGAGCAAAAGGATCAGGGTAATCTGCTGAAGGGTATTTGTCGGGATATCCCGGGTATTGCCTATCAAGAAAACGACCTAACCATCCTGTATTCTCATATTCCGTAGCACTTGATGCGCTGTTCCAAATGTCTGTTGAACGAAAATGGGATCGATTCTGATTGGGATACCCAACACTTTGAAGTACCCCAAGTTTTTCTTCTGCATACATGGTTGCCATACCTGTCATTCGAGAATGAAGTCCTAAATTATCTCGAAGTTTCAGCACCGAAGCAGAAGGGAGTGCTATATTGGAGCGTACCCGCATGATGGCTTCGTATTGATCAAGCGGTATGACAGTGTTTAGGCCATCATTCCCACCATTCATCTGTATGAGTACAAGGATGCGATCGTCGTATGGGTCAGCATCTGAAAAGAGGGGGGAATTGGCCTGAGCCTGGATTTTAAGCCCGTTGACCAAGAAGGGTATTGTGAGTTGGATACCCGCATATCGCACGAAATCTCTCCTTTTCATAACCTTTAGCTTAAATAATTTTCTGGCATACTAAGCATGGTCTTGACTAGGTTGCGGACCTTTGTTTCTAAGGCATTCTTTGCCACAACATTTGAAGGGTTTTTCAAATAACCCTCGTATTGTTCCTCCCACTCATAATCGGGGCTTCCTTGCAGTAGGAGTGTTTTAAGCTCCTCGACTTGATTAGCAGTGAGTCCAAAGGGAAAGAAAAATTCACCTAACTCCTGAATGAGGAGTGTTGGGTCTTTTACCTTTTTCATGGAGGCAAGTAACTTGAAAACGTCCACTTGGAATCTGACCGTATTGTAAGTTACCCCGCTGACTGCCAAAGTGTTGGTATAATTCATGCGGGCATTGAGCGTGGTAGCGTTTATCCAAATTCGGTAAAAACCAGGTTCTTGATAGTATGCTTTCCACCCTGATACATCCGGTGGATAAAACATCTCCATCTGCTGCCCGGAAATATAGCGGGTGAAAGATTGTAAGGCAAGCATCCGGTTCCTGGGGTCGGATGGCAATACAAAGCCTGTTTGCTTCAATAAACCAAAACTAAAATCAATAGGGTTTTTTATCATGTTACCCCGATTGGCTACACTGAAAAAATGCTCACTTCCTAACAGCCGACGAAGGACCGGTTTTAATTCGAATTTTTGCTGGATAAAAAGTTCCGCCAGGGGCTCAATGATGTTGCGTTCAACTTCCTCGTTGATTTTGTAATAGACAAAAAAGCGATATAGTTTTCTAAGGAGGAATCGCGCAGTTTCTGTTTTGCTAAAAATAATATTGATTACTGTCTTGTATTCGTTTTCATTCTCATTGACAATTTTAATGTTGTCAAAGCGATGGGATAACTGTTTGGTGGTTGTATCGTGTCGGGATAGGTTAAAGGCACTTTTTATAGTTGTAACTGTTCGTGAATAGTAACCGGAATCCTGCCATCCTGTCAGGCATTTAGCAATCTCTTTGATATCGTTTTCGGTATAATTTGTATAGTCACCTGCCCCAGCTATAGGTCCCTTTCCTATGGTAAACAATTCCAGCAGTTCCCTGGCATAGTTTTCATTAGGAGCTCCTTTCGCATTGAGATTTCCATTTAGGTAGCGCAACATAGCTGGATTGGTGGTCACCATAAAAACGAGAGACTTGAAATTACCTAGCGAATTGTTTCGAAGGAGACGAATATAGTCGTAGATGTACTTGGGGTCGGATACGGTGGGTAAATCTGTTGGGAAATGGTTGTGCCAGAAAAGAGTCATTTTCTCTGTGAGGGATAATTTCTCACTTAACATGATATCTGCCTGCCAGGCCCTAAGGCTTGATGTCCGGTAGTTGATACTGTCTTGGGTATCATTGTATGCAGCATCTACCCAAGTTTTTCCCAGAGGAACATTAGGATCATTTTCGTAAATGTGATTAAGTGGAGCAGGCTTTTCTGGCAAATCTGTAAGAAGGTCGTCCAGCGTCTTTTTCAAACCCCGGGATATGACTGCATCCATGCTAGCAGGACTTGCGCCAAAGGTTGTTCTGCGCAAAAGATGCATGGATTCACTTTTACCCCATTTGCCTGCATAAGGCTGCAGAGAGGCGTTTGAGTTTTCTTCAGAGGTTTCAAAGAGGGCTTTCATGGGCAATTGGATATAGTGAATACGATATTCATGTCCAGTAAAAGACAAGTTGTTCCAAAAATCCCTCTAAAGATATGGGGAATTAGTCAGAATAAATTTATTTTATGATTGAAATATTCTGAGGTAATTGGGTCCTTGAAAAATTGGATCAAATAGCCTTGAGGAATAGGCTTTAGTTTTCCCCGTTTAGCTTGATTGGTATATTTTATCTTGGATATGGATTACATTCGCAATCAAAATAGTAGTATGAAATTTATTCTTTTTCCCTTCGTAATCTTTATTTCGTTTGCCTGCCAGCCCAATGGAAAGGTTTCTAAAACTTCCTCCCAGGAATCTGAACCAGAGGGAATTGGAAGCATCGGAACGCCTGCTATACCGGCAAATTTTAAAGAAACCCAACTCTTGCTGACGGATTATTGGGTTTATGAGTTTTATATTATTCCGGAAAAAGTAGGCGTTGGTCCTAATTTTGTTGGTACGTGGTACAAATTCAATCCGAATGGAACCTACACTAAAGGGCAATTTCAGGAAACCTTTGACAATGGAAATTGGTATATATCGGATAGGCTCAGTGAACACCTGCCCGGGAAAACACTAAAATACCTATATTTTGATTCCGCAGTCAATGACCAATGGGACATAGGTTTTGAAATCCAGGGCACAAGTGGGTATAACATGTCGTGGGTAAAACAACTCAATCCTCCTGATGGAGAATCTGGATTAGCAAAAGTAATGAAAATGCTCACTAAACCCACTCGGGAGCAATTTGGCCGATGAACCTGCTTTTTCACTGGTTGTTAATTTCGCTATTTGCTGGTTTGGGGCTTAGTGGTTGCCGGAGCGACAGGTCGCCGATAAATGAAAATGTAAGTGACGCCGCTTCTTTGCAATCACCTGTTCCTGAATGGCTTCATCAGGCAGGAATATACGAGGTCAATATTCGCCAGTACAGCCCAGAAGGCACGTTCATTGCCTTTTCAAAGTCCTTGCCCCGTCTGCAAGAAATGGGAGTTAAGATTCTTTGGATTATGCCCGTTTTTGCGATTAGCTCAGAAAAAAAGAAAGGGGCGCTAGGGAGTTACTATGCAGTAGCAGATTACTACCGTGTAAATCCTGCTTTTGGAACGGAAGGAGATTTCCTCCGGATGGTTTCTCAGGCACATGCTCTGGGCTTGAAAGTCATTCTGGATTGGGTACCTAATCATACCGGTTGGAGTAATGTGTGGCTGAAAGACCACCCTGATTTTTATACCCGCAATGCAAATGGTGAAATTACTGATCCGATCGATGCTAAAACAGGGAAACCCTTCGGTTGGTCCGATGTGGCTGACTTAGATTATGGGAATCAGGAAATGCGCGATGAAATGACTAAAGCGCTTAAGTATTGGATTCAAAAAGCCGATATTGATGGATATCGTTTTGATGTGGCAGGCGAGGTTCCCCTGGATTACTGGCAGGAATGTCTTCCCCAATTAAATGGCCTGAAAAAGGATTTGTTTTTTCTCGCTGAAACGGATAAACCGGCCTGGCGTAATTCGGGTCTCTTCCATGCCACCTATGGATGGAAACTCCATCACCTGCTTAAAGATATCGCGCAAGGCAAAAAGAACGCTATGGATCTCATGGCATGGTGGAAAGAAGACCGAGATTCTTTTCAACTTGGTTTTGCTATGAATTTCACCACTAATCACGATGAAAACTCATGGCAGGGAACAACCCAGGAGTTTTTTGGTGAAGCAGAACGGACCATGGATATCCTTACCTTCAGTCTGGATGGCATGCCTTTGATTTACTCCGGTCAAGAAAACCATCTTAACAAATCCCTAGCCTTCTTTGAAAAGGACCGCATTGATTTTGGAACATTTCCAAAGGCAGATTTCTACAAGGAATTGCTTTTTCGAAAATCGGTAAACCAGGCACTCTGGAATGGCAATGCTGGCGGGGAGGCTCTTCGGGTTCAGACGCAAGACGATTCCCGATTTTTTGCTTTTACGCGAGAGAAAAAAGTTGATAATACAACCCACAAGGTGCTTGTAGTAGCCAATCTATCAGGTGAATCTGCGGAAGTGAACCTCATGGGCTCAAGATTTTCCGGATTCTATGTAGAACCGTTTAGCGAGGAACCTTTTAATATTCTCCCGGACGCTACCTTGGTTATTCCCGCCTGGGGTTGTTTACTCCTTTCTAATATTTAGGTTTTCAATAACGCTTCCTCGATAACCGCCTCGATAAATTGCCGAACATTGTAACCTGCCGCACGCAGTTGTTGTGGAATGATGCTTTTATCAGACATACCTGGTATGGTGTTTACCTCCAGGAAATAGAAGGTTTCCCCGACGAGGATGGTATCCACGCGTACGCCACCTCGGCAGTTCAGCGCCCGATACACCATCCTGGTTTGTTGCTGGCATTTTTTCTGTAGGTCGCTGGATAGTTTAGCAGGCGTGATTTCCTGGCTTTGGTTCTCGTACTTGGCTTTATAATCGAAGAATTCATTTTCAGGGATTACCTCTGTTATTGGGAGTACGATGGTGTGTCCCTTTTCCTGAAATACCCCATTAGAGTATTCTGTCCCTTTGAGAAATGCTTCTGCAATTACCTCATCGTCAAATGTAAAGGCTTGATGTATGGCCTCAGCTAAATCTTCCCTGCGCTTTACCTTGCTCACTCCAAAGCTGCTGCCATTTTTATTCGGTTTGATAAAAAGGGGGAAACCAAGTCGGACGATTTCCTCCTCATCCCAAGATTGATTTGATGTCAATAAAATGGACTCAGCCATAGGAATGCCATATCGGCCAAGTACATCTTTTGTGGCTTGTTTGCCAAAGGTTAAGGCTGAGGAAAACAAATCGCAACCGGTATAGGGCAAGCCAATAAGTCTGAAGTAGCCTTGCAGATGGCCATCTTCTGCCGGATGGCCATGCAACATGAGGTAAGCTAGGTCGAAATGAGTAACTCCTTCCGGACCGGATAAGGAAAAATCATTAAGGTCAATTACCCGATCCGTTGCTTGAAGATGAAATTTCCCATTGTTTAGTTCAATGATGTAAGGGCGATACTTTGAACGGTCCATTTCTCGTGCAATGTTGGCAGCACTCAACAGAGAAATTTCCCTTTCGGCTCCATCTCCTCCGGTTATAATAGCAATATGCTTTATCATGGCTTTTGGTTTATCGCAATCCTCTCCGCTTGAGATTTTCTCTGTATATGGCTGCGTTCCGGTTATGAGCCGACAGGGTTACAGCAAAAGCATGCCGCCCCGACTCATCACCCAATGCACAGAAATACAGATATGCATGCTTCTCAGGCTGAAGCACAGCGTCTATAGCTGCTACACTGGCCATGGTAATGGGTCCAGGAGGTAATCCTTTATATCGGTAGGTGTTGTAGGGTGAGTTAAATTTCGTATGGAAATCGGTAACCCTCCTGGTACTAAAATCTCGACGGGCGAATACAGCGGTAGGGTCAGCTTGCAAGGGCATACCAATACGAAGCCTGTTGTAATAGACGCCGGCAATTCGCTTTTGCTCGTCTGATACCAGCGTTTCCTTATCTACTATAGAAGCCAGGGTGTATACCTCCTGGGGGGTTAATCCTAGGCTTTTTGCTCTCTGAAACCGTCTCCCCCCTTTCCAAAACCGGTCCCATTCCGTTTTCATCCTATGTAAGAAATCTGTTGGGCTTGCGGTCCAATAAATCTCATAGGTATTTGGTATGAAAACGCTATGCAGGTTTTCACGGGTAAATCCGGCGGTCCCAATTAGGGGATTGTTTTGGAAATAATGGATAAAGGATATGGAGTCGCTTGAAAGATATCGCGACAATTTTCCAGCCACATCTTCGGGCATTCTCTCTGTTGTTAAGGTGACAGCTACAGGAAACTGGTCACCAGATCGCAGCATACGAATCAGACTAACTAATCCCGTACCCCGACGGATTCTATAAAGACCTGGTCTGATTTTCCCGTCACGGTAGTTCATGCGGGAGGCTAAGAGTCTAAATCCCCAGGTTTTGGTAAGTACTCCAGCTCGAATAAGTGAGTCCTCAACGCCTGATAAGGTGGTTTGCACTGGTATTTTTACCAGGATATCGCGTTTGAGTGAGATCGGAAATTGACGTGTGATATAAATGGTCAAACCAGCTACAGCCAATAAAGCCGCCAAGCCTAATCCCAGAATTTTTTCTTTTTTACTCATCAACTGATCCTTTGGACCGCAAGGTAATTCAAAAATAAAATCGTTATGCTGCCAGCTTCTTATCTTTACAAGCATGTTTTGGTTAGTAGGCTTTTTTATCCTGGGCTTTTTGACAAGCTGTAGCACTGACTTCAATCTTGAAGCACCCGCGAAAGAAATTCCCGTTATATATGGCATCCTAGATGTGCAGTCCCCTGTCCAATACGTACGCATTCAGCGAAGCTTTCTCACCAATGGTAAGGATGCCAGGGAAATGGCTAAAAGCCTGGATGCTGTTTATTACCCTTCGGGAGAAGCTCTTTTACGTCACTCCGGCAGTGGCAAAATTATAAAAGGCAGAAAGATTGATGGCCAACTGCTTGGGTTGTCAAGGGATACTGGTACGTTCTTGTCATCTCCCAATATTCTTTATGAATTCCCTACGCCTGACTGGCCTATGCAAGCCCCGGGTTCCGTTACTTTCTCCTTTTCTTCTGAAAAATTAGAAACGCCCGCAACCGCAGAGGTTTCCCTGATTGGCAGCCTGGATCTTCGAGAAGGTTCTCCATCCATTCCACTGAATTTTGGATATGACCGTACCTTGACCATTGGGTGGACTAACCCACCTGCTGCTGTCTTTTTTCGGGTGATCCTGAATATATATTATCAAGAAAAAAGTAACGCAACTCAAGGAGTATTCCGAGATCAACAGTTGGAATGGGTGCTTGGAGATAATCTAGGCCCCTCTGCCGAGGTAGGTAAGGGGTCCTTGTCATTCAAGGGTATCGACTTTTATCGATACCTGGCAGGTATTCTTCCTGTTCAACCGGATGTTCAGCGAATAATGAAATCCGTAGATATAATTTGTATTGCCGGCGGTAAGGAATTCCAAGATGCTTATCTTTTAGAGCAAGCCAATTTTGGTATAACTGGGGTAAATAATCTTCCTCGCTACAGTAATATTAAAAATGGGATAGGTTTCCTTTCATCCAAATATCAGGCTTCGCGAAAAAATTTACCCCTCTCTGCAGGTTCTTTGGACTCCCTTCGGGAAGGTCAATTCACACGGAGACTTCAATTCCGGTAGTGTCATTTTGGCAGTAAATTGGTTTTTTAAGGTCTTGATTAATCCCAATTCTGCCAATTCATAACGCTGAAAGTTCCAAATGCGGCAGATTTATCAGCTTGGCATGTGCCTTGCTATTATTTCGGCATTAAAGTAGCGAAAAATAAAAATCATAGCGTCATGGGTAAAATTATCGGCATTGACCTCGGTACTACCAATTCTTGTGTATCGGTCATGGAAGGGAATGAGCCAGTGGTTATTCCAAATGAGGAAGGACGTCGGACTACCCCTTCGGTTGTTGCTTTTATGGAAAGCGGTGAAAGAAAAATAGGTGATCCAGCCAAACGGCAGGCTATTACAAATCCGCAACGGACGATTGCTTCCATTAAACGATTCATGGGTCGTCGATTCTCAGAAAGTGCCAGTGACATAGGGTCTTCTGCTTACAAGGTGTCAAAAGGAGATAATGACACGATTAAAGTAGATATAGATGGCCGCTTCTATACTCCGCAGGAAATTTCTGCGATGGTTCTCCAGAAAATGAAAAAGGTGGCCGAAGATTATCTTGGTCAAGAAGTCACGGAAGCTGTCGTTACGGTTCCCGCGTATTTCAATGATTCCCAGCGTCAGGCTACCAAAGAAGCTGGTGAAATTGCTGGGCTCAATATTCGCCGTATCATCAATGAACCTACAGCTGCTGCATTGGCCTACGGTATGGATAAACGAAACAAAGAAATGACCATCGCCGTGTATGACCTTGGTGGCGGTACATTTGATATATCCATTCTTGATCTTGGTGATGGTGTTTTTGAGGTAAAATCCACCAATGGCGATACTCATTTGGGAGGAGATGATTTTGATAAGGTGATTATTGATTGGCTGGCAGATTCCTTTAAGGAGCAGGAAAACATGGATCTCCGGAAGGACCCTATTGCGCTACAGCGCTTGAAGGATGCTGCGGAAAAAGCCAAAATTGAACTTTCTTCCTCTTCCGAAACGGAGATTAATCTCCCATATATCACCGCGATGGATGGGGTTCCTAAACATTTGGTCACCAAATTGTCGCGTGCCCGTTTTGAGCAGATGATTGATCATCTGGTGGAAAGAAGCCTGGAACCATGTCGTAAAGCTCTTGCGGACTCTGGCCTATCGCTTTCCCAAATCACTGAGGTTATACTTGTTGGTGGATCTACTCGTATTCCTAAAATTCAACAGGCGGTAGAATCCTTCTTCGGAAAGAAACCTAACAAAGGGGTTAATCCAGATGAAGTGGTTGCCGTTGGAGCTTCTATTCAAGGGGGTGTGCTCAGCGGGGATGTTCAGGACGTGCTGCTTCTCGATGTAACGCCACTGTCTCTTGGAATCGAAACTATGGGGGGTGTTTACGACGTGGTCATTGAGGCCAATAGCACTATTCCAACCAAAAAATCGAAAGTTTATTCCACTGCCGCAGATAATCAACCCAGTGTGGAAATACACATTCTTCAGGGAGAGCGTCCAATGGCAAAGGATAACCGACCTATTGGAAAATTCATCTTGGATGGTATTCCCCCTGCACCCCGGGGTGTTCCACAAGTTGAGGTATCTTTTGACATTGATGCAAACGGTATCTTGAGTGTATCTGCCAAAGACAAAGGAACCGGAAAAGAGCAATCAATTCGAATTGAGGCCTCCACGGGTTTATCCAAAGAAGAAGTTGAACGCATGAAAGCCGAGGCTGCTGCAAACGCTGAAGCGGATAAACAAACGCGGGATAAGGTAGAAAAATTGAATGCAGCGGATAATCTGATTTTCCAGACTGACAAACAAATCAAGGATTTAGGCGATAAAATCCCCTCGGATAAAAAGGCAGATCTTGAATCTGATTTAAATAGTCTCAGGGAAGCTCACTTAGCACAAGATCTATCTGCTATCGATACAGCTACTGAGCGACTGAATGCCAAATGGCAATTGATTACGCAAGAGATGTATCAAAATAGCGGACAAGGTGGGGCTGACATGCCTTCCGAAGATCCATCAGCTGGTAGCGGTGAGAAGGATAATGGTTCAGCTTCCGGTGATGTCACAGATGTTGAATACGAAGAGGTCAGCGACAAAAAATAAGTTCCTTTTCTGTAAACTAACGGGTGGTTCCTGAATATTTTGGAGACACCCGTTTCATTTTTCAATGCTTGGTATATCCATTGGGATATACAAGGCGTCTGCATTTGGTATTGCTCTTTCAAAAGGGTTAAAAGGGCGAAAAGGCCATATTCCTATCACTTTACCATGGCAAAGTACCGGACTTCCACTTGCTCCGAAGACGGAATCTAAAGTTAGCGAAGAAGTACAAATTAGCTTGAAAAATGGATTCCCCAAGGGACCAAAATCGTTTGATTCATGAACTGAATTCTCTGGGGAAATAGCCCGGATTGCTAGGGTAATTTCATTTAAAAACTTCGGTTCCGCATAAAGTAAATCAGCCGTTTTATGGTAGTCTTTACCTAGGGAAAGAAGGATATCGGTGAGTTGAGCCGGCAATTTTTCGGGTACTAAAAGGGCATAACTCAGAAATAGTCTGGCCGCCAAGCCTGCTTTCTCATAAAGCGTATTTTCCTCTTTTTCTAAAATCCTGCGTCGGTCCATTAAATCTTGATTTTCCACCATTTGAGAAAGGGTGGCTAAACGGTTTCTTACAAAGCGATTATCCGACCATTTTGATTGAACAAATTGCATGGCTGCTGCCTCCTCTAAGATTTCCCTTTCTGCTAAGGGTATTTTGCGGATAGCTCGTAAGAATTCTGCTCCATGTTTCTCCATGAAGTCCAAATTTGCAGTGGCGTTATATTTAGGAATATACTGGCAGATAGCGTATGCATCCAATCGCGCTTGAAAAAAGGTATCGAATTGGTATTGCCAACGGGGAGCAATGGCCCAATCTAAGTAGGTGGCAAATTTTCCCTGATTTTGATATCCCCTTTTTTGCCATTCAACAGAACATATTGCTGATGCACCTGAAGGCTGCTGCTTTATCGTGTAGGGTGTAGAAAAAGGGAGGGTATCTCTGACTTCCGTTAGAACCCATTGATTATTTCGATTAACTAAATGAATGCCATTATGTTCTTTGATGGCTTGAATGGAATATAGAGAATCCTTGTATTCCGAAAATTGATATTCCCAAAAGGGAGTAATCAAAAGAGAATCACTCCCACAGTAGCCAAAGGTTAGGCATTCCGGAAGTGTCAACACCAGTTTGGTGCCAGGAATCCGGTAACCGAAACAATTTTTTCCTACTTGAAAAATATGTTGGGGATGGAATACAGGGAATCGGATATCTTGGCAAACTGCGGACGGTGCCTGGCCATATAGGGGATTGGCAAATAGCAGTTTTATGCCAAAACAGACAAGTGCTGTTAACCGGAATCGGTTTGTAAGCTCAGGAAAGGACCTGATTGGTTTCTGTATTTCGGCGGGAAATGAAGCCAAAGGCATGGGAAATACCAAACAATGCAAAGGAGTAACAAACATCTCCCAGAAGGGTGTTTTGGAAAAAGGGCAACCCAGCCACGTAACAGGCCATCAAGCCCCCAATGTCCTGAGGATAAATGTTACTACCCACCCAACTTCCGAAGTTAGTTGTTACAAAAAACAAAGAGGCCGTAAATAATCCGGCAAGTGCCAGACGAGGGTAGGAAAATCTTTGTAAGACTATCCAGGCAATTGGTGGGAATAACAGCAAGGTACCGTAAACAAGCCAGGAACCAAATAAGCGAAACCCGTGGTAATACTCGGGATAAATCAAAGGATACGTGATATTATTGATTACCAAATCGCTCAACATCATAGCAAGCAGCGGAATAAAAAATGCTGCCGGCCTGCGACCCATCAGATAACCTCCCAACAAGGTTATACCACCCACTGGTGTAAAATTGTGTGGATGAGGGATAATTCGGCTGAATGCCGCAAGCAACACCATGATGCACAGCCAAAAGACTTGATTTGCTCTAATTCCCTGCATGGATAATTACCTTTCCTTGGGTCAAAAGTAAAAAGATTCTGTTAATTTGACGCCTTAATCACAGTGTCATGAAAAGCTATTTCATTGCTTATTTGTTTCTAATTGGGTCTCTTTACCTGAGTGCTCAGGCCGATCGCTGGCAACAACGGGTAGCCTATCGCATGGATATTGATTTTGACGTTACAACTCATCGGTTTAACGGAAAACAAACTTTGGTTTACACCAATTTCTCGCCTGATACTTTGGATAGGGTTTTTTATCACCTTTATTTTAATGCATTCAAACCAGGCAGTGCTATGGACGTTCGTTCAAGCACTATTGACGATCCTGATCCAAGGGTCAGCAATCGTATTTCCCAACTCAAACCCGAAGAAACCGGGTACCATACCATCCATTCGCTCAAACAGGACGGAAAAGATGTGGTTTTTGAAGTGGCTGAATCCATTTTAGAAGTCAAGCTAGCCAAACCTTTGCTGCCGGGCAAAGAAACTTTACTGGAAATGACCTTTACTAGCCAAGTTCCTGTACAGATTCGCCGCTCTGGCCGAAATAACGCGGAGGGTATCGACTATTCTATGGCTCAATGGTACCCCAAATTGTGTGAGTACGATGAACAGGGTTGGCATGCAAATCCGTATATCGGTAGAGAGTTTTATGGCGTTTGGGGGGACTTTGACGTAACAATCCATATCGATTCCCGCTATATGGTGGCTGCTTCCGGTTACCTGCAACACCCGGAAAGAATTGGTAAAGGTTATGCTCCAGAACCCGTTGTAAGGAAACCAGGTAAACTATCTTGGCATTTTCTGGCACCTAATGTTCATGACTTTCTTTGGGCAGCCGATCCAGATTACCGGCATACTTCCTTAGTTCGTAAAGATGGCATTGTGATGCATTTTTTTTACCAGGAGAATGAACGAACGAAGGAAAACTGGGTGGCTTTACCTGGTATTATGGACCAAGCATTTGACTACATTCAAAAACATTTCGGTTCCTATTCCTATAAGCAGTATTCCTTTATTCAAGGTGGTGACGGCGGCATGGAGTACCCGATGGCTACCCTAATAACCGGTGAGCGGAATTTGGGTAGTTTGGTGGGCGTCGCTGTACATGAACTGATGCATTCCTGGTATCAGATGATGCTGGCTACCAATGAAAGCCTGTATGCATGGATGGATGAAGGATTTACCTCTTATGCCAGTTCTAGGGTTATGCAATACCTTATCGAAACCGGCAATTTAAAACCCGGAAGGCCTGCAGCCAATGTGCAGGCTGGAAACTATGCGGGTTATTTTAATCTAGCTCGATCAGGATTTGAGGAACCTCTTTCCACGCATGCGGATCATTTTCAAACGAATAGGGCGTATGGATTGGCAGCCTATTCTAAAGGAGCAGTTTTCTTGGCCCAACTCGAATATGTCCTTGGCAAAAAAGCCTTTGACGAGGCCTTGCTTAGGTACTTTTATACCTGGAGGGGTAAACATCCCAACGTGAATGATTTCATACGGATTTTTGAAAAGGTGTCTGGACTGGAACTGGACTGGTATAAGGAATATTTCTATCACACGACCCATACTATAGACTACGGGATAGAAAAGCTCGATACGGCATCTAATGGTAACCTGGTTTTTCGCCTAACTCGTGTGGGACGTATGCCAATGCCAGTGGATGTGGTTGTTACCCGAAACGATGGTACAAAGTTGGCTTATACTATACCCCTTGATTTGATGCGTGGAAACAAGGGTTCTGATTCACCTTATTCTGATTGGCAAACTTTAGCGGACTGGCAATGGACGCATCCTTTTTACAACTTGCGAATTCCTTTGTCTGCCGCAGATGTAGCTAAGGTAGAAATAGATCCCTCGGAACGTTTGGCGGATATAGAACGAGGCAATAACACCTGGCGTCGACCTTAAGCTGGAAACGGAATAGGCGTCGATGAAAATTCTTCAGGTGGCCAAAAAGGTTCCGTATCGGGACGGAGAATCATTGGCTATCCTGGCGCTTGCTCAGTCACTCAAACTGAATGCCTGTCAGGTGCATTTAATTTCCTTAAATACCCGGAAACATGCCTTTCCAGGAGATAGTTCACACCCTTCCTTTGAAAGCTTCTGTGAAATCTGTTGGGCAGATGCAGATACGGGATTGAAAGCCATAGATTTGTTATGGGCGCTAAAAGGTATTCCCATCCAAATTGCCCGATTTTACCGACATCCTCTCGAAATCTTGCTACAAAGACATCTTGAAAAAAATGACTATGATTTCATTTTGGTAGAAACCATTTACCTATTGCCTTATATACCGCTTATCCGTCGCTATTTCTCTGGGAAAATTATCCTACGAACACACAATATGGAGTTCGAGATTTGGCAAAGATTAGCTCAGGGTCTTGACAGGGGCTGGAAAAAATGGTTATTCGGCTTTGTGTCTCGCCAACTTGCCCAGTACGAAAAAACCAAAGCTGGGGTGGTGGACGCCATTTGGGCGATTTCAGACCGGGAGGCTGTTTTCTTTGGAAAATGTTACCCCCATTTGCCGATTCGGACGGTACCTATTACTTGGCACTTTGCTGATAAAGATAACGTCGAACTTCCTTCACATTTGTCTCTTTGTTTTCTTGGATCGCTTGATTGGAAACCCAATATGGATGGTTTACGCTGGTTCCTCTCTAAGGTGTGGCCTCTTTTACATCATCATTTTCCTGGATTGTCTCTGTTTGTTGCTGGAAAAAATATGCCGCAGCATCTAAAAGAAAGCAAGGTTCCCGGAGTCCACATGGTAGGCGAAGTGGACCAATCTACCCCTTTTCTATGCCAACACACCGTCTTCGTGGCTCCACTTCTCTCTGGCAGTGGGATGCGGGCTAAGTTGATTGAGGCAGCTGCCTTGGGAAGGGTTATAGTCGCCACAGGCATGGCATTAGAGGGAGCAGGTTTTCGAAAGGATGAGGAAGTCCTTCTTGCTGATACCCCCGAAGAATTCCTTGAAGCTTTATATCGCCTGGTCAACCATCCAGATTTAGTCCTTAATCTAGGGCAGAAAGCAAGAGAAGCAGTAAGGAAACATTTCAATAGCCAATCACTTGGTGCTGATCTCGTGGGTTGGCTCAATCTCCAATAGGAACAGATGGGTATACTTATTTCGCTATGCTCACTTGGACTCTTAGGTTATTCCTATTTTCTTTTCCCCTTTCTCATGCATTTTCTTGGAAAAAAACACCGTAAGTCCGAAGCCTACCATCCTCCTATTGCCATTGTCCTATCCGCTTACCAGGAAGCCGATGTCATTCGCCAAAAACTTCAAAGCATAAAGGATCAACAATATCCAAAGGAAAAGATTCATGCCTGGATTGCATCCGATGGTAGTACAGATGGTACATCCGAAATCATTTCTGAATGTTGCTCGGGTTTTTCCCAATACCATGCTGTCCTTTTTGCTAAACGAAGGGGAAAACCAGCAGTTATCAATGAGCTTGCTGCGCGTGTCTCTTCCCACTTTGGAACGGAGTCCTTCATCCTTTTGCTTACCGATGCCGATATTTTGTTTGACCCACATCTCCTAACGCATATTGCTGAACCATTTGCTGATTTATCTACCGGGTTAGTTGATTCTCGAATAATCCCTAAAAGATTGGATGATTTAGGTTTGAGTTTCACCGGGGAATGGTACCTTCAGCGTGAGACCCGATTGAAAGAAAATGAGGGGAATTGGGATGGATTGGCTATGGGTGCTTCTGGTGGTTGTTATGCAATAAGGCCAGAGTACTTTCGTTCGGTACCCAATAATTACTTGGTAGATGATTTTTATATTTCCTTTCAGGTCCTTCTTCAGGGCGGTAAAGCTTTTTTAAATCCTCGCGCCCTTTGTTATGAAAACATTCCTCCCTCACTGGACGTGGAAATGACCCGGCGAAGACGAATCGGCGCGGGAAACTTTCAGAATTTAGCAACTTTTCTTCCCCAGCTTGGTAGGTCATCGTTCCGGTTGTCCTTTGTTTTCATCTCCCATAAGGTTATTCGTTGGACAGGTCCTCTTTGGCTTTTTATTGCCGGGATAGGGTTCCTTCCTGTCATTTTCCAAAACTCTTTTAACTTTTCTCTTTCGATCCTGAGTTGCCTATTAATCTGGTTTGCTGAGAAATTGCCCTTCCCTTTTTCCGCTTTGCGGGCAATCAAATTTTTTCTAATGCTGAACTTTTCCCTTCTCTTTGGCTTTTTTGATTACATCAAAGGAATTAGACATAATGCTTGGGAACCTACCAGAAGATTTTGAAACAAAACTACTCGACCCAATTGAGGATGCTCTGGCTGATATTCGCCAAGGTAAAGTGGTTATCGTAGTGGATGATGAAGACCGTGAAAACGAAGGAGACTTCATATGTGCAGCGGAAACGGTAACCCCAGAAGTAATCAACTTTATGGCGACCTATGGCCGCGGCCTCATTTGTGCACCCTTAGACGAACGACGGGTAGAAGAGCTAGAACTTGACATGATGGTATCACACAATACTGCCCTTCATGAAACTGCATTCACGGTTTCCATCGATCTCATAGGACATGATTGCTCGACAGGAATTTCAGCGTACGATCGTGCGACTGGAATCCGGAAACTCACAGACCCGGCGATTACTGCCCAGGATTATGCCCGTCCAGGCCATATTTTTCCGCTAAAAGCTCGAAAGGGTGGGGTATTGCGAAGGACAGGACATACGGAAGCTGCAATAGATTTGTCCCGTTTGGCTGGATTTTATCCTGCCGGTGTATTGGTTGAAATTTTAAATCAAGATGGTAGCATGGCCAGACTTCCGCAATTGGTGGAGATTGCCAGGCGTTTCGATTTGAAAATTGTTAGTATTAGGGACTTGGTGGCCTATCGGCTTAAGGCAGAGAGTCTCATTCGGAGAGAATTAGACTTTCCGCTTCATTCGCCACAGGGGGCGGTCAGGGTAATCGTTTATTCCCAAATTAATTCCGGAGATATTCATCTCGCTTTTACTGTTGGCAGTTGGCTGCCTTCTGAACCTGTTTTGGTCAGGGTTCACTCCGCTTCCATACCAGGGGAGTTATTTTCCTCCTTGTTTACTTCCAATTTTTCCTTAGTGCATAGCTCTATGCAGCAGATTTTCCAGGAAGGAAAAGGTGTTTACCTGCTAATGCGCCCCGGAATAAAATCGGAAGAAGAGCTGCTGGCTGACCTGCGTGCTCTTGCTGAAAATCCAAGTCGCTATGCAGAAGATCATCTTTGGAAAGGAGAAATGAATCCTCGTGATTTTGGTATCGGAGCCCAAATATTAAAAGATTTAGGAGTCAGTAAAATCAGTTTACTTACCAATCATCCCCAAAAACGGATCGCCTTAGACGGTTATGGACTGGAAATCGTGGAAAATAGGCCATTGAATTAAAACTTAGGGCAGTAAAACTTATCGTTATTATACTTACCGGTATAGCTGAAGGATAGCTCTATAGCATTCCGTCGGCCAGGAACAGCCTTAAAGAGGCTTGTTAGTCCAGTATCATAGGATAAACCTATGAGTAAGTTGTTTATTTCAAGTCCCAGGACCAAGATGGCAGATTCCAGTTGGACTGTCTTCAGGTTGGCCATGATCGTTCTTCCTGTAATACCTAAATGCATAGCCGTGCTTAGGGTGTTAGGGAATTGGGTAATCAGATAGAGACCCCCAAGAGCCGCAAGATGGGGTCCTTGTTTGCTGCCCATAATGCGGGGTTGTATCAGGAATTGGCTGGAAAAAGGGATTACTGCACTAGCGTGTAAAGCATACCGGATAGCTAAGGGTCTATCGGTATTAAAAGCTAAGAAGAGCGGACTATCCTGGTAAAAACTTTGGTTTGGCCGATGGAAATGGGCAATAGAAGCCCCGAGGGCTGCGCCTAAGCCACTTGGATTTAAAAAACTGTATTGTATACCAGCTGCCATGTCACCAAATGCAAAATTATTGGTCGGAAAATCCTCTGCACTACTTCTTGAGTAAGCTTTGACACCATCGAACTGGTCTTCAAAAGCCAGGGCACTGTAACCCACACTTCGTTGGTTTATTCCAACCTGAAAACCTGCGCTTACCTGCTGCTTTATTTTGGGATTTAAGGTTTTATGGAAGGCTCCGGATAGGTAAACACTCTGAGCATTCCATCCTGCGGCATCACTTCGGTCCTGCATAAAAAATACCCCAGCGCTTGCAGCATCATTCAGCGTTTTTCCGTCTATCGTGAGTGGAATCCGGAGGTCAAAACTGCTTGCCAAGGTTATATGTGGCTGGCTGAACAGCCCCAGAGGCTGGTTTCTATGGATAAAACTGAAGCGATAACTCCCCTCAATATTACCAGTAGTGGCTGGGTTTAGGTAGAGCGGGAGTTGATTGTACTGTGTGAAAGAGGGATCCTGTCCCCATAACTCATGGATGCGGAGAAGGAGGAAGATACCAAAAAACCAACCCAGGTTTGTCGTCCGCATGCAAAGAAGTTGAGGTCGCGAAATTAATCGACCTCCCCGAAATACGCTAAAAATGAGGTTTTAGTATTTTTGAGCAATGATTGGGAAGGCTACCGGTGATTTGGCACCTCAGGAGAAGATGGTATTTGGTGTATGCCCCCTTAGTATTATTCCTGTGCGAAGTTCACCTTCCCACCGCAGTGAATTACTAACCCAAATGCTTTTTGGTGAAGTTTGCCGTATCGTAGATGTTTCAGGAAAACAATGGGTTCAGGTTTTGTGTGAAGCCGATAACACCCAAGGGTGGGTAATTAAGGATCAACTGCAAGCTATTTCGGAAAAACAATTCAACAGCTATCAAATAGATTTCACCTACTGCCTGGAGACTATGCAACCAGCTATGGGGGATGATTATTTTGTCCCGCTTACGCTGGGTGCAAGACTTCCTGGTTACGATGGCCTTCGTTTTTCCCTAAATAGTACACGCTATCATTTTAGTGGACAGACCCTTTCCGCTCCTAGGATAAAACCTTCAGTTGAATTGATTGTCAAGTTGGCTCGGAAATACCTTAATACCCCATTTCTTTGGGGTGGCCGTACGCCTTTTGGAATGGATAGTTCTGGCTTAGTGCAGATGGTTTTTCGTATGGCTGGCATCCCTCTTCCCCGTAATCCCGGAGAACAGGTCAATGAAGGTACTTCAATCGATTTCATGGAATTGGCCCAACCTGGAGATATTGCCTATTTTGAGGATAAAACTGGCCGAATCATTCACTCGGGGATTCTAATGCCTGAAAACCGATTGCTTCACGCTTTTGGCTATGTTAAAATCGATGTAATGGACCATTTCGGGGTTTATGATCTGGGGAAGAACAAATATTTGAAATCGTTGCGAATTATAAAACGACATTTTCCCACACTTTCTTTGCGTCAATCCACAAATCAATCGAAGACAGATGGTTCCTCTCGCCAGTTGTCCATAGAATTTGACAGTTAGGGTTTGAATTGAATATGGTGGCTCCGACAAATAAGTCGGATATCCTTCAAAATTCTTGTCCTAGAACTTAAGTTTTCCCGTAAACTTCTTCGGCAAGGGAGGATTTTGATTAGAAATGACTCTCTGGCTCTCTTTTCCTTTCAGAAACAATGGAACCCAAGGGCCTTTCTGGGTACAATCGCTTTGGTGGCAGGGATTTAATCTGCATGTATTCATGCAAAAAGAAAATCCCCCTGAAGGTTTAGGCAAATTTGTGGGTATCTCCGGCATAGAAAAGCTGAGGTTTAGAAATTTCCAGGACCTCCTGACCAAACATTCGTAATAATTTGAAGTACAACCAGCTATCTTGACGTAAATCAAGCGTAATCGTCCAGGCATCATTTTCCCAACGGCAAACCTTTTTTTCCTTTTCCCCAGCTTCTTGATCTTCGTAAGGATTAATTTCCATAAGATAAACAGATTCACCTGGCAAGGATGGGAGGAAGAAGTTAAGGGTGAATGACTGCGTCGGTTTACTTTTTTTTGTGGCGGGTTGGAGCCAGAAGATTTGCATCGGTGGAAGGAAAATCAGGGGGCCCTCGAATTCCATTTCGCAAGCACTTAGATTATCCACATAACATGTAATCTGCCAATTCAGGGGTAATTCACTTTTTCGAACCGCTACAACTTCGGAACTGAAATTGGCCAAAAGTAGCAAGGTCTCCCTTCCCCGGGTGCGTTCAGCGCAAAAAATACAATCAATTCCAAGCGGAAGAATTCTTTCCGATGCAGAGCCGTGAAGGGCAGGGAGGCTTTTCCTAACCACTGAAAGCTTTGCAATGATGCGAAACAGGTGGTATTCTATAGTACCCTCTTCCTTACGCAAAGCAGCTTTTTGCCAATCCATGGGTGGTCGATGAAGCCAACGGTTATCCTCGCGTTTGGTGCTGTCTTTGAGGTAGCTGAAATCATTTAACATGCCAATTTCATCTCCAGCATAAACCATTGGGATTCCCTTCAGGAAAAATAGGACACTGTGCATGAGTCTGTATCGGTGGATGGCTTTTTCAAGCTCCATTTGATTACCTTCAATAAGGTTTTTCTGAATACCAATTAAGGCAGCAAGACTTCCTGAAATCCTAGATTCCCCGGTATTTGGGTCAGTCTGAAAAGTGTAACCTTGTGCAAAACTGTCAGTCCACTTTCCTGTGTAAAAGGCGGAACAAAAACATCTGGTTTGGTATCCGTCCTGATTCACTGCGGCGGCGTTTGCATCGGATATACCCCAACCAATGTCATCGTGGCAACGTAGGTAATTTATCCATGTGGAGGTTTCAGGGATGGAAGGCAACTGAGATAAGGTGGTAGAAAGTAGCATGGTATTTCCGCAGGCTACTGCGTGCCACAGATGATTCATCAAGGTGGCATTATAACCGATTTCACAAGCTTTTCCAGGATATCCCCCTGCGCCGAGATAACGGATGATATGCTCGGGAGAAACAATGGCTTCCGATTTAAAAAGTACGCCAGGCGCAACAAGGCGGGTGAGATAGCGATAAATTACCAGCAACATAACTGCTTCTTCCCGATTCTGGCAATCCGTGCCCATTTCCTTCCATAGGAAAGGTACAGCATCAAGTCGCAGGACATCTGCTCCCAAGTTGGCTAGAAAAAGCATTTCTGCCAGCATGGCTCGGAAGACATCTGGATTGCGGTAGTTCAAATCCCACTGGAAATCGTTGAACGTAGTCCATACCCATTGGTTAATTTCCGGCACAAAGGAAAAATTTCCCGGAGCGAAGTCTGGAAATACTTCCGGTAGGGATTTTTCATATAAATCCGGTAAGGTCCGATCGGGAAATAACAGATAGTAATCGCGGAAATGGGTTTCACCAGCTTGCACACTTTGGGCCCAGGCATGTTCTTTGGCCGTGTGGTTCATGACGAAATCCAAGGCGACTACCATGTCCGAAGCATGTAAATGGTCTAAAACTTCCTTCAGCGATTCGATGGAACCAAGAGCTGAATTAACCTGGCGGAAATTTTGAACAGCGTAGCCTCCGTCGTTCTTTCCCTCGCGGGTCTCCAACAGCGGCATGAGGTGGATGTAGTTTATACCTGCTTCCTGCAAATAGCCTATACGCTCAGGAATACCACTAAGATTCCCTGCCCACCGGTCGGTATAAAACATAGTTGCTACCCAATCCTGCTCAAGATACCAGTCCGGCTGCTTTTCACGCTTCCGGTCTAGCGCTCGAAGGGATTCTCTTCGTTCCAAATAGGCCAGGTGGAGGGTGTCAATAAGATTTACTATATCCTCAGGCTTATGCTCCGGATAAAGTGTTTGGTATAGATATAGGAAATCATCCCAACCTCCTTTGGCCCGAAGTCGCATTTCCAATGGAAGGTTATCTAGTAGCATCTGAGATTCTTGGCTGAGCCAAAATACATTGTTTTTAAAGGAATGCTTGAGGTTTCTTCCCGTAGCATTGTATTATATTGCAGCAAAAAATGTTTCGTTTCCCTGCGGAATGGGAACCTCAGGATGGTATTCAGTTTACTTTCCCTCATGCCGATTCTGATTGGAATTCGATGCTTCTCCATGCCAGGGAAACCTTTCGCCGTTGTATAAATGCCATTTTACCTTTTGAGAAGGTCATTGTTGCAACGAGAAATGTTGAGGAGACCCTTGCTTTTTTGGGGGATGAGCATCCTTCAAATCTTATAATGTATGCTGTAGATAGCAATGATACATGGGCTAGAGATCATGGGGGGATTACCCTTGTTTCTGGGGGACAAAACCGGGTACTTGATTTTACATTTAATGGTTGGGGAAATAAATTTGAAGCAAAAAAAGATAACGCTATCACTTGCCGATTGGATAAAGCGGGAGCTTTTGCTGCACCGGTAGTACCTATTCCATTTGTCCTTGAGGGTGGGTCAATAGAGACAGACGGTTTAGGCACGCTTCTTTCAACAAGCAGATGTTTACTTGCCCCAAGTAGGAACCCAGGATACAACAGGGAAGAAATTGAAGAAAAGCTACGGCAATACTTGTTTGTCGATCGCATTTTATGGCTCAATCATGGCCATCTTGCCGGTGATGATACAGATGCACATATAGATACTTTAGTCCGTTTTTGTAACCCGCAAACGTTAGCTTTTATGCGTTGTACCAATTCTCTGGACATCCATTATGAATCTTTTCGCAACATGGAGGAAGAATTGAAAGATTTCCGGGATGCCTTTGGTAAACCCTATAATCTTGTACCACTGCCTTGGCCGGATGCATGCTACGGTGCAGACGGGCATAGACTTCCTGCAACCTATGCCAACTTTTTAATCATTAATGAAGCCGTCATTTTGCCTGTATATGGTGTAGCTCAGGATGAAGAAGCTATAGATGTACTTTGTGGACTTTTTCCTGAGCGAAAAGTGATTCCCGTCAACTGCCTAACCCTCATTGAACAACATGGGTCCCTTCATTGCATCACCATGCATTTTCCGAAGGGTACCCTGAACTGATTATCCCATGGGAAAACAACATGGCGATACCCTTAAAGTGGGTATAGTGCAACAATCCTGCAGTGAAGACCCTGAGGCAAATCTTGAATTTAGTCTGAGCGAAATAAAACGATTGGCCCGGCAAGGTGCCCAATTGATTGTCCTTCAAGAATTACATCGCAGCCGATACTTTTGCCAGATTGAAGACCCTGTTATGTTTGACCTTGCGGAGTCTATACCCGGTCCGGTCACAGAAAAACTTGGGAAAGCAGCTCTGAAGCACCAGGTTGTTCTTGTCAGTTCGCTTTTTGAAAAACGGACCCCGGGATTATATCATAATACAGCGGTTGTATTTGACAAAGATGGTAGGATAGCCGGGAAGTATCGGAAAATGCATATACCCGATGATCCGGCATATTATGAAAAATTCTACTTCACCCCTGGGGATTTGGGATTTCTGCCCATTGCCACCAGTGTGGGCAACCTTGGGGTACTCGTTTGCTGGGATCAATGGTTTCCAGAAGCAGCTAGACTTATGGCCCTCGCTGGTGCTGATATACTAATTTACCCCACAGCCATCGGATGGGAACCCACGGATTCCCTAGAGGAGAAGCAACGCCAACTTGAAGCGTGGCAAACCGTCCAGCGATCCCATGCTATAGCTAATGGTTTGCCTGTCATTGCTGTTAACCGAACAGGCTGGGAACCTGACCCTTCCGGACGCACTAGAGGCATAAATTTTTGGGGAAATAGTTTTGCTGCAGGTCCTCAAGGGGAATACCTGTTCACCGCTTCTTCGGAAGAAGTGGGTGGATTTTTATTCCCTATTGACCTAAAGCGGTGTGAAACCGTCCGAAGAATCTGGCCTTTTTTAAGGGATCGAAGGACGGACTACTATACAGATTTGAATTGCCTATACCGAGACTAATCCGTCTTACAGTGCTTGGATTAAATCGTATTGAGTAATGATCTGATAGTCACCCGCTGTTTTGCGCACAATTACCGCAGGGGTTTGTCTGCTAATCATTTTACCAAGCTGGCTTATACTAATATCCTCCCCAACAACTGGTAAAGGGGGGGCCATAATTCCCCGAACTGGTATTTCCGTCTCCGGATTTTCCAATAGCGCTTCAATAATTTGCTGTTCACCAATAGTACCTAACCATTGGTCTCCTTCAAGGACAGGAACTTGCGAAATGTCCCTAGCCCGGATTTTTTTCAGTACATCTGTAATTTTTTCTTCCGGTCCAATACTCATGAATGCTGCATCGGACTTACGGGAAAGAATATCCCTGGCTCGCAATTCCCCTGAGAGGAAACCGCGTTCCCTCATCCAATCATCGTTGAAAATTTTTCCAACATAGCGGCTCCCATGATCATGGATAACGACAACAACCACGTCTTCTGGAGTCAGTTGGTGCCGCATCTGCCACAATCCGGCAACGGCCGAGCCTGCCGAATAACCAAGTAACATACCCTCCTCACGGGCAAGTTTTCGGGCCATCAGCGCGCCATCCTTATCCGTAACCTTTTCAAAATGGTCTATTAAGGAAAAATCTACATTGGCTGGAAGGATATCTTCGCCAATTCCTTCTGTGATGTATGGATAAATTTCTTTGTTGTCAAAGACACCGGTCTCGTGATATTTTTTGAATACCGATCCGTACGTATCTATTCCCCAAATTTTTATTCCAGGATTCTGCTCCTTCAAAAAGCGTGAAGTGCCTGAAATGGTACCTCCTGTACCTACTCCGGTAACTAAATGAGTGACTTTTCCATCCGTTTGTCGCCAGATCTCTGGACCAGTTGATTCGTAATGTGCTTGCCGATTTGATAAGTTATCGTACTGGTTACACCAATAGGAATTGGGTATTTCACCACTTAGGCGGCGAGCTACAGCATAATAGGACCGGGGGTCTTCTGGGGCCACATTGGTAGGACAGACAATCACCTCGGCTCCCAGGGCCCGCAGGAGATCCAGTTTCTCACGGGATTGTTTATCGGTTGTTGTGAAAAGGCACCGATATCCCTTAACGGCTGCAGCCACCGCAAGACCCATACCGGTATTTCCTGAAGTGCATTCGATGATGGTACCACCAGGTTTAATCAACCCTTTTTCCTCGGCATCAGCAAGCATTTTAATAGCCATTCGGTCCTTTATAGAATGGCCGGGATTGAAGGTTTCGAGTTTTATTAGAACCAAGGATTCGATATCCGGCAAGACGCGCTGAATCCTGACAAGCGGTGTATTGCCAATGGTTTCGAGAATAGATTGATGATAATGCATCTCAGGGTTGGTATGTGACCGATATAAAAAACTTTGGGTCGAGAAAACCAAGTTTCTTGGCTTCAATGCGACTCAAAACAAGTAGAATGTCTAGATCATATTTTCCTGGAGGAATTTTTCCAATGACTTTAGCCGTTAAGGTCCTTCCGGTCATTGGATGAGCAATCCTTACAACGGCATGTTCTGGAATTTTGTTGGAAAGCACGTAGGGGTAGGGTAGGTGACTAATTGGCGGGTCGAATAAGTTAGCTGGACCGCTTAGTGTTAAGATTCTGCGCGAACTATCTACTTTGAATACAGGATAGGATTCAGTTGTTTCAAGCACTTGTGAGGGTTTGGTACTATCCAGATAATGACCAATTAGGAGGTATTCCCCGGTGAGCAATATTCGATTACCTAAGAAATTAACCCTTTTTATTGCTGCTGAATCCCTTGGAAAGACCCGATGGGAAAGGTGAAACCAGGTGTCACCTTTTTTTACCTTGTAGTAGATAGGGAAGAAATTTATTATATCTGGGAAATTTTTTAAATCAGGGGGTAACCAATTTTGTTCAGTTGCCCAAATAGAAGGTTTTTTTTCCTGATCAGGTGAAGCGTGTTGTCTTGAACTGATTCCATAAGATTTTTTGTAATCCTCATTCTTCCCGGTACTTTTGATAAGGTAGCCGGAAGGATCCCAATCGATTAAAAGGGAATCAGACGGAGACAAAACAGCTAGAAAGGATTGTCCGGATATGACCTCTAAAAGAAAAAGCCAGCACCAAAAGGCCAGCCACCAATTAGTTGTTCCCATGATGAAGGACTTTTCTTCCAATCGTTTCCTTTATGGATAAAAACGTTATCATCATACCAGCAAGATATGCATCCGTTCGTTTCCCGGGTAAGCCGCTTGCTGATATTTTCGGAAAATCCCTCATTGTAAGAATCTATGAGCAGGTCAGTAATTTAGATTTTATCCATGAGATCTTGGTAGCAACAGATGATGAACGGATTTTTGGCCATTGTCGTTCATATGGAATTCCAGTAAGGATGACCGCTAGTCATCATACAAGTGGCACGGATAGGGTGGCGGAAGTAGCAAGAGATTTTCCGCCAGATGTCCGGATTTTAAATATTCAGGGCGACGAACCTTTCTTGTGCCAAGAAGATATTCAGTCGTTGATTAGAACTTTGGAGAAATCGAATGGAGGGATTGCTACACTAGTTTGCCGGATAGACCAAATGGAGGCTATCCATAACGTGAACAGAGTAAAGGTCGTTTTCAATCAGCAAATGGAAGCCATTTATTTTAGCCGGCTTCCCATTCCGTACCATCGAAACATTACCTTAGGTAATACTTACATGCAACACGTAGGTGTCTATGCCTTTTATAATTATCGGCTTCAGGAAATTACTTCCTTGCCTATTGGATTCTATGAACAATGTGAAGGATTGGAACAATTGCGTTGGATTGAAGCCGGATATCCCATCCAAGTTGGTTGGGCCAGTGGCACACTGTTCAGCATAGATACCCCGGAAGACTTACAAGAGGCTCGGTTATTATGGAAAATTAAGCATGATGCGCAACTATAAACAACTTCTTCTCCCTGGTTTTAGCCTTGCTCTGGTAGGCCTGGGATTGTCTTTGGCTATTGACGCAGGTTGTCGAAAATGGGCGAGCCACCCCCCTGAAGAATGGATTTTTTTTGGAACCGTTGGCCTGGTATGCCTAAATGCCGGTTTAAGCTTGTTTGGCAAAGCTATTCTCCAGAAACTGGAAGGATAGTTGTTGGTTGAGGTAGAGAAGAACTAGAGAAAGAAAAGGGAAGGATATCGGTTACCCTGTCTATCTTGTAATAACTGCCTTGCTCTCCTTGGAAAAGGACAACCAAAGGTACCCCCTGTCTTTCTTCCAACTCAGCCAACACCTGACGGCATGCGCCACATGGGCTAACCCGCACATCCTGCCTGTCAGCTACTATGCCTATAGCCACGGCAACTTCTTGTACCTCTTGACTGACCAACCGAGCTATAGCATTGCGTTCAGCACACATGCAAAGTGGATAGGAAGCATTTTCCACATTAATGCCAATTACCCATTTTCCACTTCGGGTAAGTATACAAGCACCGACCCGGAAAGCTGAATATGGGGCATAAGCCATCGGTAGAGCATTCCGGGCCTTAATCAGTATTTCCCTATATTTGTCCGGAACGTCGTCCAAACTTGCAAAATGCTGATAGGGAATGGTATTAGTTTTTTCCAACTGGCTTTCCTTGTAGGCTAAAGTTACACGAAATGCATAACATTTTAATTATTGGTGCCGGGCTGTCCTCCGGTGCGCTGGTCAGGTATGTGCTTGAAAATGCGGAAACTTTTGGCTGGCACGTTACCGTGGCAGATGCTGATCCCCATAAAGCGCAACGACAAATTGAAGGATACCCAAAAGCACGAACCGCCTGGCTGGATGTTTTGAAAATCAATGACCGAAGGGATCTAATTAGCCGAGCAGATGTTGTTGTCTCCCTCATTCCAGCTCACCTTCATTTGGAAGTGGCATTAGACTGCATTAAGCTTCGAAAGCATTTAATAACAGCCTCCTATGTTTCACAGGAAATGTACAGGCTAGGCGATGAAGCCCGCGATCGGGAGCTCATTTTTATGGGTGAGATGGGTCTTGACCCAGGTATTGATCATATGTCTGCCATGCGGCTCATTGAAAAAATTAAAGCCGAAGGAGGAAAAATTACTGCATTTAAATCCTACACTGGCGGACTAATTGCTAATGAATCAGATGATAACCCCTGGCACTATAAATTTACCTGGAATCCCCGCAATGTGGTTTTAGCTGGGCAAGGCACCGCGCAATACCTGGAAAATGGTAAACTTAAATACCTTCCTTACCAACGATTATTCCGGGAAAAACGGATAGTGGATATTCTTAATATGGGCCCTTTAGAAATGTATGCCAATCGGGATTCCCTTCTTTACACGCACACCTACGGCTTAGCAGGTATACCTAACATTATCCGCGGTACATTACGCTATCCAGGTTTTTGTGATGCCTGGGACGCCTTGGTTCAGATTGGTCTGACCGATGCAGATTTTCCTATCCTGAATTCAGGGGATATTTCCTACTACGAATTGATAGATGCCTACGTAAGCAATTATTCCGGCAGCACCATAAGGGAACGAGTAGCTCGACTACTTGGTAAGTCCTCTCAGGACCCAGTGATGGATCAATTGGAATGGTTAGGTCTTTTCCGAAGAAATAAGATTAAAACAGATTATGCCACGCCAGCACGAATCCTTGAAAATCTGCTTCGGGAAAAATGGGCATTGCAACCAGAGGATAAAGACATGATTATTATGCAGCATGAGGTGACTTATGAGAAAAATGGCAAAGAGTTGGTCAGGATTTCCAGCATGAAACTTATTGGAAATAATGCCTCGGATACCGCTATGTCTCGTACTGTAGGCCTTCCTTTGGGGATATTTGTAAAACTCGTAATGCAAGGAAGGATTTCTGCTCGGGGGGTTCATATTCCCGTTATGCGTGAGGTCTATGAACCAGTTTTACAGGAACTTGAAGAAAATTTTGGTATTGAGTTTCAAGAACAAACCTTGGAACTTAACTGATGGGAGCCATTAGGCTGCTTCAAATTTTTCAGCTGCTTCGTCATTCAAGCGTACTTTTTTACGCTGTTCTCCTCCCTTTTCTCGGTTTTACCAGCTTGGTAATTGGTTGGTTTGAACAGGGGCAATTTTTGTGCTATGCCCTCAGCTTTTTTTGGTTATCTGGAATGATTCAGGGATTGATGTATCATGCGTCCAACTTACACCTCGCTGAAAGAAAAGCTTTTTTAGTCCATGCTTATTGGGTTCTTTTTCTCTTTTCTGGTTTGTCAATTCTCTGTTTTCTTAGCATAAGTTCCATCGATTTCCAGTTGACTTCGGGAGATAGATCATCCGTTAATACCTTGCTTTGTTTTTTGATTTTCACCTTTCTTCAGTCACCTGCGCAATTGCTTGAGTATGGACTTTTGCTAACCCATCAGGAAAAAAGACTCCGCTTTTTTGCCTATGGAAGTTATCCGTTGCAAATGCTGTTCTTTGCTATTCCGTTGCTATTCACCCACTCCCTTATTTTGGCTATCCTTGGATTAACCCTGTGGGCCTTATTGCGCAATTTAATTTTTCTTTCATTTTTCGGCATTAGAAATCAGCACCTTTCTACTAAAGTTTTGCCTTGGCTTAGGTATTCCTTTCCACTGGTCATCTATGCTCTAGTGGGGGGAGGTGCTGCTTTGGTACATGCTACGATTGTCCATAATCATTACCAGGGTGATTCGAGTGTTTTTGCCGTTTGGCGCTACGGATACCGGGAAATTCCTTTTGTTAATGGATTACTTGAGGGCTTGACTACGGGTATTGTTCCTCTTTTGGTGAACCAGTTAAATACAGGTCTTTTTAAACTTCGTAGGAACATGTATTTCCTGATGCATAGCATTTTTCCCCTAGCCATACTTCTTGTTTTCTTTGCCCCATTTTGGTTTCCCAGACTTTTCAGTGAACAATTCTATGAAAGCGCTGCACTTTTTCGGCTGACAGGATTACTCTTGATTTTTCGGGTTCTTCCTACGAATGCTGTCCTCAATGCCCTTGGCCATGCTAAGCGCCTTGCCTTTATAGGGTTTGTGGAACTGCTACTGAGCAGTATGTTGGCATGGATTCTTGTTCCTATCATTGGACTTCCTGGTATTCCATTGGCGGCTTTAATCGGTCTTGCTTGGGATAAAGGGGCTGGACTTTTTTGGTTATGGCGTCAACACGGTATTGGCCTAAAAGACATTATTCCGTGGCAGTGGTGGGTGTTTTACATTTTCCTGCTTGGAGCAGCCTTTCTTTCTGGAGGCTATGCGTTACCTTCGGGTGCATAAATAGATACCATATGGGTAAAGTAATCATCATTGGTGCTGGAGGCGTTGGAAGGGTGGTAGCTTGGAAGTGCGCCAGTAACCCTGCTAATTTCAGCAATATTCTTTTGGCCAGTAGGACGCAATCAAAATGCGATAAAATTGCTTCGGATTTACGGAAAGCTGGACTTGGGAATAATCTGTCTACAGCTGCTATTGATGCTGACAAGGTTCCTGAGTTGGTTTCGCTTTTTAGGCAATTTCAACCTGATATGGTGATTAATGTAGCGCTGCCATACCAAGATTTGACTATCATGGAGGCTTGCCTCCAAACCGGTGTCCATTACCTAGATACAGCTAATTACGAGCCGAGAGATGAAGCCAAATTTGAATACAGTTGGCAATGGGCATTCCATGATAGGTTTCGAAATGCTGGTTTGACCGCTATTTTGGGTTGTGGTTTTGATCCTGGGGTAACTGGAGTTTTTACGGCGCATGCTGCCAGGCATCTTCTAGATGAATTAGTTTATCTGGACATCGTAGATGCTAATGCTGGAAGTCATGGAAAAGCATTTGCCACCAATTTCAATCCAGAAATTAATATCCGGGAAGTTACCCAGAAAGGTAAATTTTGGGAAAATGGACAATGGATAGAAACGGAACCCCATGCTATTCGTCGGGATATTGACTTTCCCGGGATAGGCCCGAAGGCTTCTTACCTTATTTACCATGAGGAGCTAGAATCTCTGGTCCGGCATTTTCCTACCCTAAAACGTGCCCGCTTTTGGATGACTTTTGGGGATGATTACCTTACCCATCTTCGCGTTATTCAGAATATTGGTATGGCTTCTATCGAACCCATTCATTTCAAGGGAATGGATATTGTGCCCCTGGAGTTTCTTAAAGCTGTTCTTCCTGACCCCGGTGATCTTGGGGAGAACTACACAGGCCAGACAAGCATTGGTGTACGCATTCGAGGTAAGAAAGACGGTAAATTTCGAAATGTATCTATTTGGAACAATTGTCAGCATAATAAAGCTTTTCGGGAAACCGGGACGCAAGGTGTTTCCTACACTACGGGCGTACCAGCAGCCGTAGGTGCTGAAATGCTTTTAACCGGTAAATGGAAATTACCCGGTGTCTTTAATGTAGAACAATTGGATCCAGATCCTTTTCTCTCTAGGCTTGGCCCCTCAGGTTTACCTTGGGAAGTTGAATTGGATGGTAACCTGGGTATGGATTACCCAGATTAAGACTATATTGACATTATCCTGAATGAAACTTGCTGATTACCTGACCATTCCATCCCCAGCGTTTGTTCTGGATCTTGACAGGCTTCGTCGAAATCTAAAAGTACTTGCTGAAATTCAGGAGGCCTCTGGGGTAGAGATTATTCTTGCTCTGAAAGGATTTTCTCTTTGGCGCATTTTCCCAGAATTGGGTAACTTTTTAAAAGGGGCTACAGCTTCCTCCTTGCTTGAAGCCAGACTTATTTATGAGGAAATGGGTTGCCTGGCATATACTTATGCTCCTGCTTTTATCCCCTCGGATTTTGTAGAAATAGCCAATTTCAGTAGTCATATTACATTTAATTCCTGCGCGGAATACAAGCGCTATGTGCCTGGGCAAAAAGGGTACTTCTTCTCTCCTGGTATTCGGGTAAATCCTGAATTTTCCCCTGTGAGTGTGGCTTTGTATAATCCTGCAGCTCAAGGGTCTAGGTTAGGTGTTTCGCCAGATCAGCTAGATGAATTGCTTCAACTTCATGGTTTAGAGGGGCTCCATGTCCACGTACTTTGCGAATCAGATTCCTTTGCATTGGAAGGACTTTTACAAGCTGTGGAACACCATTTTCAAGCCTTACTTCCCTATTTAAAGTGGATTAATCTTGGTGGAGGTCACCTGCTCACTCGACCTGGATACGATATCAAACATTTCATTCAACTCGTTCAGGCATTCCGGAAAAAATATTCCCATTTGACTGTTATTGTTGAACCCGGTAGTGCCATTGTTTGGGAAACAGGGGAACTTGTTGCAACTGTCTTGGACATAGTTTCCAATCGAGGAATTCAGACTGCCATGCTTGATGTTTCTTTTACGGCCCATATGCCGGATACCCTAGAAATGCCCTATCGCCCTATGATAGGAAGCGCTTCTAGTGTGCCCTTGGATGATTTCCCCTATGCTTATCGCTTGGGTGGAGCAAGTTGCCTAGCTGGAGATTATCTTGATGCTTATTACTTTTCAAGTCCCCTAGAAGTTGGTCAAAAATTAATTTTCGGAGATATGATGCATTACACCATGGTCAAGACCTCTTTTTTCAATGGAGTGAAGCATCCGGAAATCGGCTGCTGGTCTCTTGATAATGGTTATGAATCCTGGCGCAGGTTTGGGTATGATGATTTTCGCAACCGATTGGGATAAACCAGTAAATGAATGGTCTGGAGTTCTATTATTTGCTAGATAAGGATCTTGATCCTGCCTACGCTGAGCTAGAAAGAAAAAATATTCTTCGAAGCATACTTGTTGATTTAGCAAACCTGCGTCCCCCATGGGTTTTGCATAGCCCTATTCCGCAAGATTTATTGGAAATCTGTCAGCTGGCTGTTAAACGAATCAATGACGGGGAACCTTTGGTCTACGTTACTGGGTGGGCTCCTTTTAGGAATATGCTGCTGCAGGTAGATTCCAATGTTTTGATTCCTCGGCCGGAAACCGAAGAACTTGTTTCCCTGATGTTGAGACATTTACCAAGTTTACCCAAGGGCAAAGGGATTGATATTGGAACTGGTTCAGGTGCTATAGCCTTATGCTTGGCCCGGGAAGGGCTATGTGATATGGATGCCTTGGATGTGAGTGAGGACGCCTTGGCCGTCACTGCGAGAAATGCCAAAATGCTTGGGCTTACTTTAGAACTAATAAAACTGGATATCCTCTCAGATTTTCCAGATTCCCAATACGCTTTCATCATTAGTAATCCACCCTATATTCCCCATGGGGAAAAAGACTTCCTTGATTTCAGTGTTCGGGAATACGAACCCCCATTAGCCCTATTCGTTCCTGATGCCGATCCTTTGGTATTTTATCGGAGAATTGGATCTCTTGCCAAGGAAAAACTTATTCCAGGTGGAGGGCTCTTTGTAGAATGCCACCCAACCTATGCCATACGCATCTGGACTTTGTTTAAGGAACTAGGTATTAGTGAAATACATATTGAAAAAGATTTATGTGGGAAGGACCGCATGATATGGGGAATTAAGAAATGAATAAGTTGGTTTTAAGTAAGTCTTGCAGTTTAGTATTTAGTTCCTGTATGGCCTCGACCATTTTCCAATTCGCCCGATTTCTAGGTTCTACATAGTTAGAAACGCTGCGTAAACATAGGAATGGAATGTTTTCTCTCAGGCAGATTCCGAAAAATGGTGCTCCTTCCATGGTTTCGATTTGTGCCCATGGATAGCGGTGGCTAATACGCTGGGCCGTTTGTGCTGTTCCAGTTACGGTATTCAATGTCAATCCTCGAACCATTGGAAGATCCTTCTTCGCAAGTTTCCATGGATTTTCCATTTGTTCGCCTGCATTTGGTAATCCGTGGATTTCTCCTAATCCAATATCAGAAAGAGAGAGAAATTTACCCTCGTGATCTTCGGCACCAAGGTCACCAAAAGCCTCTGTTACCACTTGGTAAACACAACCTGGTGATAAATCCCTGTCATAGGCGCCAGCAATACCAACCTGAATAACACCATCTGGCCGTTGAATACCTAAATGCTTTGTGAGCGTGTAAGTTGTTTGAAATGTGCCTACTCCCGATATACAAATCAATAGGCTATGCCCATTCCAAGAAATGGTGCCGGTTTGTGAAGATTTCCCCTCCTTTTCAAAGATGGTAAGGGTTGGTTCGATTTCTAATCTTGTAGCACAAAGGAGGAGGAGATTCATCTGGAGGTAGGTCTTTTTTCAAACTGAAAATGAATCTGAGTTAGTAAACCGAGCCATTGGTGGTGACGAAAGTCTATGCCAAAGGTACAATACCGGAGAAGATGGTATGATATACCTCCTTGAAAAGCAAAGGGAAGAGGCTCCCATCCGATACGTAAGGAGAAGGGTTTTAAGTTGGTGCGCACGTTTACCCTTAGTCCGCGTGCATGCTCTGTGGAAAATACATAGCTGAAGTCTAAAAAGAACCAGTCATTAATCTTGTTATGCATAGCCCAAAAAATTTGTTGCCGGGTCCGTATGAATGGGCCATATGGCTCTCTTAGATATCTACCTAAAAAGTAACTTCCTTTCCATACCCTAAGGGCAAGTGTCAAACCACTGGTCAAAGAGCTGAACCTGAAGCCCTCTGCATACTGAATATGCCCATAACTGAATGAAACACCGGCAATCAAAGCGGGATGTAACCTCCGCAGATAATGTCCTTCTGCCTCCTGTTCCCCAATCTCTGATGCCACATAGCCCATAGTAAATACCTGTTTTTTGTCCTGTTTATAAGCTAATAGGTGCTGGTACTGTCGAATCCCCGAAATGGGCCAGAAGCTGTTTTCTAAGCGTAAACCACCCCTTCTATGGGATATCTCCGAGGAATCTTCTACCGTATGCCAAAAAAGTGGGTATATAGAAGCTCCAATACGATGAAAGTCCATAGGCTGTGCAAAAATGGACCTGAATTCAATCAGAAGGAAAAGGAGAGGAATTATGATTTTCCACATGAAAGGGGTTTTACGCCATATTCGGGTATTTCTTCAGAGACGCCAAAAGCTTAAACTTCTATGGTTTTCTGAATTCCCCTAATTTTGTCCAAAAAAATGCGCCAGAAGGTAGCCTTCACAGATTTAGGACTAATGGACTACCAACAGGCCTGGCAATATCAATCAAGCCTTCACGAGCGATTGAAAGAGGATAAGAAATCTGGCGCTGGAATAATCCCCGGGCATACCTTAATTTTTTGTGAACACCCTCCTGTTTTCACTTTGGGCAAAAGTGGTTCGGAAGAACATCTCAAGCTATCCTTAGAGGAATTGAGCAGTAAATCTATAGCCTACCATCGCATTAATCGCGGTGGAGACATTACTTATCATGGACCCGGGCAGATTGTGGGCTATCCGGTTTTTGATTTAGACTATTTTTTTCACGATGTTCACCGCTATGTCCGCCATTTAGAAGAGGCGATTATTCAAACGCTGCAGCACTATTCTCTGGTAGGCCAACGCATTGCCGGTTATACTGGCGTATGGATACGGGACGAGAAGGGTGAGCGGAAAATATGTGCTATTGGCGTGCATTTCAGTCGCTGGGTTTCCCTGCATGGTTTCGCTTTTAACATAAATACTTGCCTTGATCCTTTCCAGTTTATTGTGCCATGTGGCATCCGGGATGACCATAAATCAGTTACGTCTATGGAAAAGGAACTAGGTTTTACCATAAATTTGGACGAGGTAAAAGAATTACTGAAATACCAGATTGCTGACATTTTTTCTTTTGATTATCAATGATTATGGACCAAATAGTGCAGGCTAAACGGGTTGCTGAATCCAAATCGGTCATGACTGAAATGGTCATGCCAAACGACACAAATCCTATGGGAAACCTGATGGGAGGGAACCTCCTTCGTTGGATGGATATCATCTCGAGCATATGTGCAGGAAAACACTGCGAAAATCAGGTAGCCACAGTATCTGTGGACAATGTCGTATTTAAAAAGCCCATTTTGGTTGGAGATATTATCACCTTGGAGGCCGTAGTCACGCGTTCATTTAATACGTCTGTAGAGGTTTATGTGGAGGTTTATGCGGCAAATATCAAGGGTCATAACTATCGCCGGTGCAATCATGCTTATTTCACTTTTGTGGCACTTGGCTCAGAAAATGGCAAACCTGTTGCTGTTCCAGGTGTGTTGCCCCTCACCGACAATGAAATAAAGTTGTTTGCTTCTGCTCCAAAGCGAAGGGAAATAAGGCTTCAGTTAGGCGGAAAATGACAAAGAGGTTCAGTGTAAAAGGATCTTGGCGTTTATTGATGCCTGTTGCTGTCGTCCTATTCTTTTCTTGTCACAGGGAGGATCGAAAAGTAGTATGGCCCAATTTTAAACCCATCGAAGCATTTTTTTTAGCACGCCAGGGAGCCGATGGGGCATCATTTTCCAGGAATTACCTGGATGCCTTACATAACTTATCCTTACTGCCAACTCTTCGCTCTCTTCCTTATGGGTTTAACGGTAATTGGGTTTCCCGAGGCCCCTCCTCCATAGGGGCAAGGGTAAATGTAATCCAGCGACATCCTGTCGATAGTCTTACCTTCTATCTTGGATTTTCATCAGGTGGCCTTTGGAGAACAGATAATGGGGGTAAGTCCTGGGTTTCCATTTTTGACGATTACCCCTATTTGGCTATAGCGGATATCCAAATAGACCCCCGAAATCCCAAAATATTGTATGTTGCTACCGGTGATCCGAATATTTCCGGTTATCCATTTGTCGGTGATGGGATTTACAAAAGTATCGATGGCGGCCAGCATTGGATAAATATAGGTCCCGCCGGGATACAGGTCATTTCCAAGGTTCTTGTTCATCCGCTGCGTTCTGACATCTTGTTTGCCGCTAGCATGGGCCTTCCTTTTAACCGTGACCGACTTCGAGGTATTTATCGGAGCCTTAATGGTGGACAAACGTGGGAAAAAATACTTCATGCTGCTGATGATACTGGATTTATTGATCTCCTGGTTGATCCTTTTAATCCGGAAACGCTCTTTGCAGCTTCCTGGCCTAGGGTTCGAAATAACCGGGAAAGCTTACTGACAGGTCCAATGGCTGGTATATGGAAAACCTCCGATGGTGGTACTACCTGGAGGCAAGTGAATCAGGGGCTGAAGCCTGTTGTCCGTGGTAGGATTGGATTGGTGGCTTCAAAACGGACCCCTGGATTGCTTTATGCTATTTCGATGGGAGAAAATAGTGAATGGGAAGGGGTTTACCGATCAACAAATGGAGCCGAATTTTGGTCATCCGCACTTTATGATGAGAGTACTCAGCCTTTGCCTAGCAATGCCATGGGCGCATTTGGCTGGTACTTTGGGAAAATAGAGGTGAATCCTTTTCAGGATCAAGATGTGTTTGTTCTCGGTGTGGATCTGTGGCGTTCTAGGGATGGTGGCAAAAACTGGAAATTGAGTGCTCCGGCCTGGTATGAAAGTATAGTTCACGCAGACAAACATGACTTGGTTTTTCTGAATCAAAGGGAATGGTTACTAGCCACGGATGGTGGGGTATATATAACGAGGGATGAAGGAAATACATGGAGTGATTTTGAGCAAATTCCTACCACGCAATTTTACCGGATAGCTATTAATCCTCATGTTACTGATCGTTTTTACGGTGGTGCACAGGATCACGGTACATTGCAGGGTAACCTTCAGGACAACTGGAGTCGCTTGTACGGGGGAGATGGCTTTCAGCAGGTGTTTCATCCAGGGAATCCAAAGGTGATGTATACCCTTTCTCAGAATGGCAATATTCAGGTAAGTACCAATGAAGGTCTTTCTTTCGATAACGCAACGAAGGGAATTGACCGATCTGAACCTGTAGCATGGGATGCCCCACTTTCAATGAGTCCTTTTAATCCTGATATTCTTTATACTGGAACCTCCCGAATTTATCAAAACACCTCAGGTACAAATGTTTCTTGGAAACCCATAAGTCCTGTGCTGACAGATGCCAATGTCTTTGGAGCAAGGTTTCACAACATAACGGCAGTTAAAGAATCTCCCCTTCAAAAAGGCTTGTTGTATGTTGGCACCTCAGATGCCAATTGTTGGCGTTATGATGTCCAAACGACCACTTGGACGAATATTTCGGCTGGTTTGCCTGATCGATTCGTCACTGGGGTATTTCCCTCACCGCACTTTCCTAATGATGTTTTTGTCACCCTGTCAGGCTATCGCGACAATGATATGCAATCCTACATATTTTACTCTCGCGATCTTGGAAAAACTTGGATATCTCTTCGAGGCGATCTTCCCATGTTAGCTATCAATGATTTGCTTATTATTCCTAATAGGGGGGATTCTATTCTTTTTGCAGCTACCGATGGGGGAGTTTATGGTTCAATAAATGGAGGCAAACAATGGTCAAGACTCGGTCTCAATCTACCCAATGTAGCTGTCTACAATTTAGCATATCAAGCGGCTAGACAGGAATTGGTTGCCGGTACCTTTGGCCGATCTTTACATACATATTCCTTAAAGGCTATTTTAGAAGGGGGAATTATTCTCACCCGGAATCCCGCTGTTTTACAAATTAACGCGGACGGTGATCCGGTTTCCATGGATATTCAGTCAAATACACGTTGGACACTCATCAATCAAACTTCTTTCCTCTCTCCATCTGCAATCTCTGGAATTGGAAACAGTAGGGTATTTATTCGGGCTAATCGCAATGAATCCTTGGCTTCAAGGTCGGGCAGGTTGGTACTCCGTGGAGAAGGTAGTAATGATTCACTGCTAGTTTCTGTTACTCAGGCTGGGGCCAAGCCCTATTTTACCCTTAACCCGGATAAATTTCAATTTAAGTCTGAGGGAGGAAGCCAATGGCTTGATTTGCAGTCAAATACTTCCTGGCGTGTATTGGATACTTCTGTTTTTCTTTCTCCTGGGATTAGCCTTGGTATGGGTCAGGCGAGGCTCTCCATTACTTGTGCTCCAAATCCTGATTTCCAACCCAGAGAAGGTTACCTAAAGATAGCCGCTGAAGGTGTTGGTACGTTAACTATTTTCGTTAGCCAGGCCGCCAGAAAAGCACAGGGAACTCAGACTGGGCGGATGTCTGCTATATCTTTTCGAATTTTCCCCAATCCCATACAGGGTGAATATCTCTATTTACGAAGGGCTGGGTTTTGGGATACAACCCCGGTAAAGGGTGCAGTATATGATGCACAAGGAAGGATTGTAAGCTTTTTTGATATGCCGGGTTATCAAGATGAAATTCGTTTGTCTTCTCTTTCATGGCAGCCGGGTATCTATTACCTGACGCTGAGAGATTTGCAAGGAACCTGGATTTTTTCGGATATTCTCAAACGTTGAAATCCATATTCCTTCCGCTCCGGTCAATCAAAGTAGCTGTTGGTTGCTGGGTACTCATCACCACGACGTCTTGAAGAGTGACATGAGCAGGCCGGGAGACCATAAAATAAAGTATATCTGCAATATCTCCAGCCTTCAATGGCTGAAAATCATCGTAAATTTTAGCCCTTTTGGTATCCCCATCGAAGCGGACGAGGGCAAACTCCGTTTCCTCCACATGTCCAGGTGAAATGGAGGCTACGCGGATACCCTTAGTGTGTAAATCCATGCGCATCCCTTCGGTCAGTGCCTGCACAGCTGCTTTTGATGCACAATAGACATTGCCATTTGGGTAGGTTTGCCGACCAGCTATAGACCCGATATTAATGATAAACCCTTTGTTTCTTGCTACCATGACCGGTATCACTGCCCTAGAAACATAGATAAGGCCCTTGAGATTGGTATCTATCATTTCTTCCCAATGGACCATATTTCCCTCCTGAAAGGGAGCTAGACCCTTGGCTTTTCCTGCATTGTTTATAAGCACATCGATAAGTTGCCATTCATTTGGCAGGTTAGTAAAAAACTGATCAACATCTGGTTGATTGCATACGTCAAGGTTTATTGATAATACCCTTACCGGGTAATCGTTTCGAATTTCCTCTTCTAAAAATTTCAACTTGTCTTTTCTTCTGGCAAGGAGCAATAAATTAAATCCCTTGGAGGCAAAATGCCTGGCCGTTGCCATACCAATACCAGAACTTGCCCCTGTAATGCAAGCAATGGCTCCATGATGCTTGTCCTCAAAGGGAAGAATAGCCTTATTCTGTGAATGGGCCATTTTCATTATTTCCTCCAAAGGCCAAATCATTGGCGGGAACCTTTAGCTCCGGATTATTTTGGATAGCCCGTTCATAGAATTCCCGGGCAATTTTGCGTTCTCCCTCTTGGAAATAGAACGTAGCGATATCATAATAGGCAAAGGGGTGATTAGGGAAATGTTCAATTGTTTTCAACAGGTACTCTACCGCTTTATAGGGATTGTTGGCAATAGATTGCAAATAAATAGCGTAGGTGTAAAGTACTTCTTTAGGATAATCCACCTGTTCCATACACTGCGTGAGGAGAAATCCAGCGCGATCTATTTTATCAGGAAAACGCGTGATGAATAGGCTGGCAAGTTCGTACAAGATTTTCGCTGACCGTGGCGATTGAAGCAAGAATTCTTCATATATGGTTTTGACTTCCTCCCAACGTTCCTGCTTCTTTAGCCTTTCTGTTAATTCATAGGTAACTTCTTGATTATTTCTGTTTTTTAATCTGAAATCCTGGAGAAGTCTAATTTGCTCCTTGGGATCGGAGGTCTCGCGAAGAACTAATTTTAAGTGAAAATACTGGCGATCTCCATCTTCTGGGTATTGATTCGACACCTGGTTTAACAAGGAAATTGCAGCATCCCGAGAAGTTCCAGGTGATAGCTTAGGTTCCTCAGCCTGGGAATGTTCTACAGGTAAAGATGGCATCTCATAGGTTGGAGATGGCGAAGGTTCCGGGGATTCTTCGGCTAATAGCGGGAGGGGTTCCAAGTTGTCAAAAGGCTCTTCCAAAGGAGATGATTCGATAAGCGCACTTTCTGATGGAAGGCTATCTTGTGATGCATTGCCGAAATCAAAAGGGTTTTCAAGGGCTTGGTCATTTTTCCCATCAGCCTCTATGACCTCAATTTCTTCTTCTTCAAATACCCGGTATGGCTCCTGAGTGATAGCCTGTTGATATGAAGCATGGTCAAAATAAGGTGATGTTTCTGGTATTTCTTGAGGAATTGGATCTTCTAAGAAAAGGTCATCCCGAAAGGAAAAATGAGGCAGTTTATCCTGAAGGGCTGCATATTTATTGCTTTGTAAGCGCATCTCTTCCAAAGGTATGGGTTCCAGTCGCTTTATATGACGAAGGAATTCTCCAGCTTCAGAAGAAACCTGGCGAAGTACATGTGTATAATGCTCAAAAGCAGTTTGTTCGGTATCATTCTTTGTATGGTCATTGCGATGACTGCGCGATGCTAAATACTGGTTTTGCCAATAGTTTATGTAGACAATGATGTCTCCAATTTTACTTATTTGGGTTGGCACGGACACCATTAAACCGGTACCTTCCTCGGGCTGTAGTCCGGATACAAGAACCGGAATAACCTGACTTTCCTTTGCACTTATAAGGCTAAGGGCTTTCTGCATAGAGGCTAAGGAAAGCAGAAAATTCTTGCTTAGCAACAGAAGAATAGGGCCATCAAAATCGACAAGTTGATCGAAGATAGACGGTTCGTTGTAATCGGATGGAGCAATTTCTAGGATGCTCATCCCGGTGGATTGGAAATCAGACAAAATTTGCTGTGCCTCTCCGCGGTTTTCCGGATGGTAAGCAAGTGCAAAGGCTTGAGCACTCATTTATTGTAATTTTTATTGACGTATTCCTGGAATTCTTTCTTAAAATACTTGTATTGACTAGTTGCAGGCCCACTAAATCCTGTATGTACCCGCAATACCTCATTCCTTTCATTAAGAATTAGAAGGGTAGGGAAGGCGAATACTTCTTCAAGGAATGGCAGAGCTACTGAAGCTTCTTTTTTGCGGTGAGATCCTGCCCAGAGAAGGGGGTAGGAAACTTGAAGTCGTTTACGCCATGCTGCGAGAAGTGGCAACACTTTTTCTTTCTCAGGATACCTTTCAAAGGCCAGCCCCACCACACCTATATCCTTTTCTTTATTATTCCATAGAAATTCCTGGAGGAATCGGGTTTCGTCGAGGCAATTCGGACACCAGGTTCCCATAATTTGGATAAACTTAAGCTTTCCTGGAATATCAGTTAAGGATACGAGGTTGCCTTTTTCGTCCGGAAAGGAAAAGGCAACAGGTACTCCTTTCTTTATGCCGGTAATAGTCATGGCATCGCGCAGGGATGCTTTTTGGTCAGGTTTTCCTTCCCAAATCGTTTGATACTGTCGCCCTGAACGGAAGATCCCACGTATAAGGGAGTCTTGTCCAATTTTCCCCTCAAACAAGAAAGCATGTGCACCGTCAAAAACTGACAAATACAATTTGTTTGCCTGCACGGTGCCTTCCAGGTAACGGTAATCACCCGTTTCAGTAAGAAAGGTGCCTGTAAGGCTATTTCCTTTTTGACGAAGTTCAGCCACACCTGGATAGGGATCCTCTTCTTCAGTCAAGCCAAAAGTCACTGCCCAACTACCAGTCATATCCATTATGGGAGGTTTTCGAAGCTGAGTGAAACGGTAATTATGTCCATATTTTGCCACGAAGGGGATTCGATTATAGGTATCCCGGTAAGGTATTACCCATTCTCCTTCCATGACATTTTCTTCATAAAGTCCATGGATATAAGTATCGGACAGAGGGAAATTAACGCTAAAGGTATCCTTAGCAAGATACCGGCTTCGCCCGAAAGTTATGTCACCGGAAAGAATTCGTTCTTCCCCGTTAATCAATTCCATGACCATTTTGCCGGACCTATTATAGCGTATGGCAAAGGTAAATGGGAGTTCTCCTTGGGTAACTTCCTCGAAAGTAAGCTGGAGCTTATCAGGAAGGGGCTCACCTTTTGGATTGGGAGTAGCTGGTCTGGAATCCAGTTTTAGAACTCCCCTCCAAATACCATCTGGTAATTGGGGGAATGATTTGTCCGGGACAAGGCATGAGCTAAGTCCCAAAATCACCAGCATGGATAACATCGAGGAAAAATAAAAGCGCATCATGGAAACATATATCACTACGCTTGCAAATTACTATCTCTGCCGTAAAAATTGAATCAGGTTGGTATTAAATTTCCCTCGGATGGGACTAGGATTCTCCGAGAAGCCTCTTCTATTGACGGGTAGTGCATACAAAGGAGAGAAAAAATCTCAGGGTGATAAATTTGAATCTTTGACCCTTGGTCCTCGTTAAGTTGCAGGCAGTTTAAAAGAAGAGAAATTTGCCGAATAGGAATCTTCCACGCCAATAATTGCTGGATTACTGGATAAGCGCTTTTACTCTCGGATACCTGCCCAATAGCTTTGGGCATTCGGGAGCGAATTTCCTGGGCAATCCGGGGATCTTGATGCTCGAGGTATAACATGGCTTCCCTGGCCAGAATTTTTTCAGGTAGTTGGCAAAGGGAAGCCAATTGAGGCATGGAAAGTTGTGATTTACTCATCGCCATATGCAATGCGCAAATTCGGGTTGCCATTTCAATTTCCATTGGGGATCCCCAAATAATGTGTCGTAAGGCTTCACTTGGATCAAATGTATAAATCGGAACTACTTTCTCTGCCTTACGCAAAGAAGACTCTATTTTGCGATGTTGTACGAGAGGAAGAATTAATGATTTTTCTTCATCCGTGAGTAGGATGTCAAGCATTTCTTGTGCCATGACCCAATCGTCTGCTGCCTGACTTCGAAATAATTTGGCCACCAATTGCATGGTCTCCCCATCATTAGCGAAGGCCAGTATCTGGAAAAGCAATTCCTTATTTGAGGCAATTTCTGCATGTAAGCATTGGTTTAGGGAGACATTAGCATATTGACTAAGACTGGCATACAAAGAGATATAGATGGCGGTTTCCTGAACCTTTTCCCTTAAAAGCTCGATATAAAACCCTTCCTTTTCCATTCTTTTCAGGGGAAGTTCATGCAAAGAATTCAATACCACCTGAAGTGTTTCTTTATCATAGGATCTTAAGTGATGCCAATAGTTAGTTAGCTTATCCTGATCTATTTTGGAATAAAAAATTTCCAAAAGGGTATCCATGGCAACATGGGTGCGGCTATCGATATATCGCTGGCTGCGGATTCCTGGCAATTCTACACTAAGTTGAAGTTCTAGAGCCTCATAGGGAAGCATCGTGAAATTTTGCTTTCCTTTTGTATAGGTTTCTGGAGAAAAAAGTGTTGAAATGGATGGTTTTTCCTTTAAAGTAACTTGTTCCATCCGGACCTTTTCTTTAGCAGCTAGATTATTTCCGGATAACATTTTTTCTTGGAGAACTTCCCGGTACCGAGGAAGTATTATCTTGGCTAAAAAGAGAATAGCAAGAATGCAGATTAGTAAAAAAACTAACAGAAAGTTTATCTTTAAGGAGAATGAATGGATTAAGGATATTAAGACCAGGAGGATACCACTAATCCATTGCCCATAATTTTTTCCTTGTCCATCACCAAGATTTTGAACGGAAGAGCGAAGAGAATCTGGAAACATTTGGAATAAGAAGTGAATGGAAGGGGAAAACATTGACCTGGCGAGCGATCGCTCCATCATCTTATTCATCAGGGAGGCTAAGAACAGAAGATTCATCACACCACTAGCATGAGATACCAAACCTACTATGCTGGTTAATCCCAGTACGAGTCCAAAGACCAATAAGCCTGAAAGAATGCCAAACTGTCTGAAAAGACTTGAAGCAACGGTAGTTTTCATAAGCAATTCAAAAACTTTGGCACTACCAAATAAGGTCCCAAAAAAAGCCGTTAAGGATCGGGTTCCTGAAAATACTTCTCCGACGACCAACATTAGGCTGTAGTCTATAACAGATTGAATGGCTACTGCAATAGCCACTGCTAAAAAAAGGTATTTGAATAAAGGGAGTTTGAGCAAATCCTGTATACTAACTTTTACTCGGGTTGAGGTTCCCTGAACCTGGACTACATGTTTATATCCTGAAAATATGACCATGCTGGTCATCAACAAAATACTTGCAAAAGAAATTAGCAACAATGTTGATTCTTTTTGGATAATGCTTTGTTGAATCAACAAAGGCACAGACAGGTAACTCAATATGGCAGCAACCACTTCCCCAGAACTAATAATTCCATTAAGTCGCTTATGCTGTTCAAGATTAAAGTACATTCCTGGCAATCTCCAAAATATTAGCAAAACGAAATTGCCACATGACCAAAACCAAGCGTAAGAGAAAAACACTACGCCGGGAACTTCTTTGTAGTTATTGCAGCCATACCAAACAACAAGCACTGTAAGCGAAACGAATCCAAGGAAAAGCGGGGCTAAACGTTCAAAGCCAAAACGATTTTCAAAACGGTTAAAAAGTCCTGTTAGCATCCCTCCACCTAAACCTGCTGCAATGAAAGCCAAAGGCAATGCATCCGCACCTGCTGTTCGCAGGAATAGCGAGGAAATATAGGATATGTAACAGGAAATGAACATTCCCGAAAAAAAAGAGGTAATCAGCAAGCGGATAACCACGCTGCGTTCACTTCTCATGGAGGGTCAGCCACCGAGGGTTAGTCGAACCATAAACCACCGAGGTCTTTGGGGAATGAAGGGTACATTCCCTGAAACATTGGAATAAGAGGCAGAAGCACCTCTTGGGCCTGGATGATAATACCTATTGTCTCCGCTATCAAGGGGATTGTTGTTGAGAATATTATTTACAAGCAATGACAATCTTAACCCCGGGTTTTTATTTGGTGAAAGGTGAATGGCTCCGTTAAAAACCAGATAGGCCTTCACCATATTTCCGGGTACCCCTAAATTTCCGGCTTGGGTGGTTCCGGGTCCCACTTTGCGGTTACCTACGTAATTCCCCCGGATATCTGTAATCAATCGCCACCGATTTAATTTGAAGAATCGATCAAGGCCCACATTTGCGTGATGAGCAGCGATATCACCTATGCGCACTGGTGAAAACGAAGCATTTACTCCGTCTGCAATCTGGAAGGGATGCATGTACGTATGATTGATAAAACCATGCCATGCATCATCAGGCGCTGAATATTTTATGACAGCAAGGGTACCGGCAACTCGGTACGCTCCAATGTTTCTATTTTGGGTAATACCACGGTTATCTGTACTAGATGCAACAGCATCTGTGATGTGTTGAATAAAGGCTGATAACTCAAAAGGAATTGATTTTGACTGGAGGAATCCCAAAACAGAAAAATTTAAAAAATCAATTTTTTCTGTGCCTAAATCCGGATTAGGTGTTCTTCCCCCTCCTGTGGAAAATTTAGTCCATTGCGAAACGTTTTGCAGTCCACGAGAGTAAATTCCTTTAAAGGTAAGCATGCCTGTTTGCAGGATTAGCGCCATTCGAGGTGAAAAACCAAAACCAAATCCTCCGCTTGATCGTATTTGGTTGTAATCAAGACGTGCTCCTACATTAAGGCGAAGTCGATTTGGTATGAAGGAAATATTGGTCTGCGTGTATATGCCAAGATCGAGAATGTCAAAAAGATTACTTCCTTTTTCTTGATTTCGAACTGTACCTAATTCCTGGGCAAAAAAGGTTTTTCGCTGGTTTATTTTATCTCGAAACTGGTAATCGGTATAGTTTAGGTAATCTCCTTGGGTAAGGGTACTTCGGTACTCCAGGCCACTTGAAAAATCCCATCCACTACCATTGTAAAATAATTGAAAATCATTGCGCAATTGCTTGGCTTCGTAATAAAAAAACAAATTGCTATACCCATGGCGCACCTGGGATGTACCAGATGTATTGACAAAAAGGGAGTCAGGGCTAAGCAGGTGAGCCAAATGAAGACCACTTGCAGGAAGGCCAAATGGTTGGAAATTCACGCGATTAGATGTCTTGTCTACGCCGTGATCGTGGTAGGTGGTTAGATTACGGAGCGAAAGCCTCCCGAATTCTCGTTCATAGCGTGAGAAAAAAGTAAGGTTTCGGGGTACCCAAAGGCTTCCGTTTCGGGAACCAGGGGAATAGATATCCTGGTAGAAGTTAAATCCTTCCGAGGTTTTCCACGTGCTTATTCCTACGGTAAAATGGCTGATATATACTCGAGCCGAGAGGTAGTAATCCCGCGAATGATTGGAAAAACCAGCAGGTGCTCCATTGACTTGACCAACATATGCCTGCTTGTCCAATTCTCTCGCCTGATTTATTCCCTGGGGTGTGAGGACAATGCTGTCAATACGCCCACCTGGGCCCTCAAAAAAATTGTAAAATGGACTATAGGATGGAATACTAAACGTTTTTACATAGTCAGTCAACGGAATGGACTTTTTAACCCCGCCAACATTACTTAGGGTAAAATTTCCTTTTAAATTCATATGCCCGTAAGAAAAGCGATCTATGTCTTTTGTAGAATAATCATAAAAATTGACAAATGACAAATCGTCTTCGTCCGAATAGAAATAGCGACCCGTCAGAGAGATTTGAAACTCAGGGGTGTGGTAAGCGAGGGTCAGATCCGCTTCGGTGGTTCTTGCAGAACCACGGGTAAGTATTCCAGAAATAGCGAACTTGTTGCGAGATTCCTCATTTTTGTCCCTTCCCTGGGTTGATATATTATTTGACTCAACTGGGCTTCCCGTTATAACGTTTATCGCCCCAACAAAAGCTCTTGGTCCATACATGGTGGAGGAAGGTCCGTAAATCACCTCCACAGCCTTGATTGAAGAAAGGGGATATTGCCTGGATATATAGGCAATGTTTGACCATAAATCATTTTCTTCAACGCCGTCAATCATAAACAATGTCCGCTCCGTGTTTTCTTGGCGAAATCCCAATTGGAAAACATTGGCATAAGTCGCTGAAAAGATTCGACTTATTTCAAATCCGGGTAAATCGGCCAGTAAATCTATAAGATCCATGTATCCCCTTCGAAGCATTTCCTCCCTCGTTACCAGCATGACAGTTGCAGGAGCGGTGCGTATATCCTCCGCCTGTTTGGATACGGAATACACCTTTATGGTTTGGTTATCCTTGAGTATTTTCTGAAAAAGCGGGTCAAATACTAAATGGGGATCCGCCGTGAACCCCGGGTCCTCTAACACGATGGTTTTTATATATTTTTCCGCTAGATTTAAGCTATCCTCAGAGATAGCTAGTAGGGCCAATAAACGCAATGCTCGATGACGGTCGGCCCTGATCGAGAAACCGCGGGCGGCAATACAAGAGCCAATCAGCTGCCTAGTTTCATCAAAACGACCGAGTTTATACAAATCCAGGCCCCTAGTGATACTATTGTAGTCACACTGTCCCAAAACATGACGTGGTACAAGACTCCATATGAGAAGAATGGGAATATAAAGGAAAATCTGCCAGTTCACTATCCTTTTATTTGCTATAATTATCCAAAGTAAATTTGACAGAGGCTTGAATATCTGTAGGGTTAAACTGCCATTTACGAATGGTCATATCATCACTGCAACTCATGAAAAATTGTTGGTTCTTGACTGAAACCATGTCTGTAACCCATCCTTTGTGAAAGTCAAAGTTGACGGAACTCAAGGGTTTAAGTTCGCCATTTGCTGATAGGGACACATAGTCAGTATGGATTCGATGATCAAACCCAGAGGAAATGAGGACCAGGTTTCCGTGGTCATAGCCGATATGGCATTGGGTTACACTCGATTGATGATTTTTTTTCTGCAAAAGGATTTCGCCATCGTTAGCCCGAATAAGATAAAGGTATCCATTGCGGTCTCCAACGTACAGATAAATTTGTTTTTCAAGTAAACCCAGATTTAGGGAGGTAAGAGCATTGTTTAAGGTCTTGAACGGAATGACTTCTTTCATGAATTTTCCTTCCTGAAAAGGCAGGAAAAGTAAGTTTTTTCCTTGGGTTATATATATTTTGGAGGAGTTTTTGTCGATGACCACGCGACGGATGGCATCGCCAAGGGGTAGCGCCATGTTAGATATCTCTGTTTCAGCGTAAAGACCGTTAAGCAGGAATAGCTGGTTTCCAGCAGAAAGGATATAGCGGTCAGTGCGATAGCGATAATTTTCTGAATTACCTGTTTGGTTGGTAAAGGCATCGTATAAGGAATAAATGGACAGGATAGGGACATCAGCTATTTTTAAGCTGAAATATAGTCTCCCGGTTTTTGCCTCATAAACTTGGAGTAAACCATCTTTTGTTCCTACCAACAAATGTCCGGCAGGCGAAAAGGTAAAGGTTTGAAATTTTTGAAGTGGAATTTTTATAGTAGTTACACGCAGGTTCTCACGAAGACTTATGATATCAATCAATCCCGTTACGGTGCAAACGGCATAGTATTTCCCTAAGGGGTCAGCGGCTATTTGATGCAAAGGTTGTTTCCCCTGCGTTAAAAAAGAAGAGCCAGGAGTAACAAGGCCGCTTAATAGTGCTTTTAGATGATCCGGGTCATAGGGATTTCCCTGGTTTGCCAGATGAATTTGGTATGCTTTTTCTGCTTTTCGAAGGCCATTCTCCCATTCACTTGAAAGATAGAGGTTCTGGGCACTAAAAGCCTCGGCCCTCGACTCTTGCTGGCGTCTTAACATTTCAGCCTTCTTGTAATTTTCATTCGCCTCGATGTAAGATTGATCAGCTCGGTCCTTGGCATTTTCTGCTTCAACCCGTAAATTATCGGCTAGTGCCTTTGCCTGAATGGCTACTTGTTTTTCCCTTTCCGCATCTTGTTTTGCTTCCCGCTCTGCATTGCGAGCTGTAAGGGCCCGATTTTTTTCGAAGTTGGCGGCATCTCTTGCAATCACAGCATTGGTGGCTTCAAGACGAGCCTGAATACGGGCAATTCGCTCCGATGCGTTCGCTGCTATTGCTTTTTTCTTTTCCAGGTCCGCTATATCTCTGGCTGTATCTGCTGCTTTTTTGGCGCGTAAGGCGGTTTGGCGTTGTTTATCGGCCATATCCTTGGCCTCGAGCGCATTATTTCGTTCTAATCCGGCCAACACTGCACCTCCTGTGGATAGGAGAAAAGCTAAGCCTACTACGAAGGCAATTGCTCTTGTCATTTGAAGTAGTCGCTTGGTTCGGCGTTGCATGGCTTCAATGTCCGATTCCCTTTGTTTTGCTGATTTTTCAATGAAAACTTGAGTCAGTTCGAATTCTGGTGCATAAGATATAGCCCATGCCAAGGTAGGTTTTGTTTCTTTCTCCCATTTAAGTGCAAGATCAAGTTGACTACCTGAAAGTAATCCACTCTGTCCGGAATGGTAGGCAAGGGCCATGAGGCGAAGGGTGTGATACGTGTGTCCAGACTGCCATTCCTCTTCTTTCCAGGTTTTCCAGTCATCCCAATATTCCTCAAGTTCCTCAAATCGGAAATATTCTTTACCCTCTTTTTTAATGAAAAAGTTAAATGGATCCTGCCTTCCCAGTTGTAGGAATGTTTCCACTATTGAAAGCTCTAAACCTGACCTTTTTGCAATGCTATCGCAGTCCATACCTACAAAAGAGAGAGATTCCCCTTCTTTTCGAAGGAAAGCTCTGAAAATCCGCCCGGGAACTCTTTCTGTATCTGAGACTTGCCACTCATGGTGTTTTCTAGCTTCTTTTATCCAGTGTTGGATAAATTTATCGCCTAGAATTTCCAGGACCTTTCTAAATCCCCCAGTTTCTTCAAATTGATCTGGTTGAACTTCAGCATCTGGACTGCTAGTTGCCTTTCGGAAGTTGGAGAGTTGTCGTATACTTTCAAGCATAAGATCAACCGGGACCTGGAATTCAGCCAACTCCGTTTTCATCCGATCTCGACAAGCAGCGCTTACCAATAGTTTCTTGGATTTGGCATATTGATCAAGCAAATACATTCGTCCCAAAATATCTGTTTCCAGAACAAAAATGGATGACCGGTTGAGTAGGGGAGCGATTGTAGCTTTTACCCCTTTTGGTATGCTCTTATCCATTAAAATCAACAGGAAGACCTTGCCTGACTCATGCTTGGTAAGTACCTCATAAAAATCCTGATGCGTGGCTTCTTCCTGGTTTCCAAAAAAGGAATCCGCGTCCTTGATTAAAAGTAGTTTCCTGATAGGCTCATGGTCGTTTTCCACGATGCTCGAATCCAGTGTCTTAAAAATATGGAGGTCCCCTGCAAACTGGGGGACTATGTTCCAGGAATTCCCCGAACAAACTTGTCGAATGACGGCGTCACGGAATATTCGATTGATTACTTTTTCCTCAGTACCTAATAGGAACAAAAATCCCTCCTTTAAGAGTAGTTCCTTGGCTTTATTTAGTCCTTCCGGGTAGAACTTTTCAAATAAACCTGCAGCAAAATTTCTTTCAGTTAATGTCAAATCATTGCAATTTGTAGATAATAAATTAAAGGTAAATTATTTACGCTATATTATATGTTTAAATATAATTTTTTTGCGATTATAACCTAACGCAAGGTTTCAGATACCGTGAAGCATCTAAACTGGCCAAAGGATTTTTGATAGCTTTGCCCCATGAAAGAAAACGCATTATTTCTAAGGACTATTCGTGGTGAAAAAACCGAAAGACCTCCGGTTTGGCTTATGCGACAAGCTGGTAGGATTCTACCGGAGTATCGTGCGCTGAGAGCGGAAGTTTCTGATTTCAAAAATTTAGTTTCCAATCCTTTGTTAGCTTCGGAAGCTACTTTGCAGCCGGTAATTAGGCTCGGTGTAGATGCGGCTATCTTGTTTAGTGATATTCTTGTCATTCCGGAAGCTATGGGTCTTGATTACGTTATGCAAGAGTCTCGGGGACCTCAATTTCCACATACCATTCGTTGCAGAAAGGATATTGATCAATTGCGTTCTGGTGAAGATGCGGCTTCTCACCTTGGTTATGTCTATGAGGCTATTGCTGTTACTAACCAAAGGCTACCGAATAATTTACCTCTTATAGGTTTTGCCGGTGCGCCATGGACCATACTAGCCTATATGGTAGAGGGGAAGGGCAGCAAAACCTTTTCCGAAGCTAAACGCTTTCTATATGCCCAGCCTTTACTAGCTGATTTGCTTTTAGAAAAAATCACCGAATCTACCATAGCGTACCTCAAACAACAGGTAAAAGCTGGTGTTCAATCTTTACAACTTTTCGACTCTTGGGCTGGGATATTAAGTGAATCCCAATGGCTCAGATTCTCTCTTCCCTTTGCAAGAACTATTGCCCAGGAGATGGGCGCTATTCCGGTTACTCTTTTTGCTAAAGGAGCTATGCTCCACCTGACCCATATGGCAAATTCAGTATTTGATGTCATTGGAATTGACTGGAACATAGCACCTGGAGCAGTGAGGGAAAAGCTTGGGTCGTTACAATGTGTTCAAGGCAATCTTGATCCTTGTCTGCTGTATGCCCCACCGGAAGTGGTTTATGCTGAAACCCAGGCAATGTGCTCGTCCTTTGGTCGTCATCACATCGC
>Ga0169931_10000278_pt1 | contig 83794 bp, 63 predicted proteins | sample Kivu_15m_20L_FD_129675 | JGI IMG/M metagenome (GOLD analysis project Ga0169931, IMG submission 129675) | Freshwater microbial communities from Lake Kivu, Western Province, Rwanda to study Microbial Dark Matter (Phase II) - Kivu_15m_20L... | ecosystem: Environmental > Aquatic > Freshwater > Lake... | reverse complement strand
CCGTGGGACGCGGAGTTTTCGTTTGGCTTCTCGGGACACCCGGTCAGCTACGACACTATCGCCAACACGCTCTCCACGCTGTCGCCACCGTGGGGCACCACCGACTACCAGCGCATCTTCAACGGGCTGAAACGCTCGCCCGAATTCAAGCTGCTGTTTGCCGACCGCGTTCACCGTGCCTTCTTCAACGGCGGTCCGCTCACGGACGAACGCCTCCGTGTGCGTTACGGGGAGGTGAGGGCCCGGGTGGCGCCGTCCATCTCCGGCTTCTCCGATGTGGTGAACTCCTGGATCAACGGCCGGCGGCGGCACGTGACCAACATCTTCCAGCGGGCGGGCTTCCTCCTGTCATCCAATGCACCGGTGTTTCCGCAGTTCGGGGGCACGGTTCCGGCCGGCTTCAGCCTGACTATGGGCAATCTTGCAGGGACGGTGTATTTCACGACCAACGGCACTGATCCGCGCACTTATTGGGCCGGCACTCCAACCGCGGACGCCCGCACCTATTCCGCGCCGCTCATCCTCAACGGCTCCACGCGCGTCATGGCGCGGTCGCTGTCCGGGACGAACTGGAGTGCGCTAAGCGATGCCAGCTTCACTGTCACCGAGGGCGGTCCGACGGTGCGCTTTTCGGAGCTCATGTATAACCCCATCGGCGGCGATGCATTTGAGTTCATTGAGCTCCACAATGCCGGGGGCCTGCCGGTGGACCTGTCGGAATGCAGCCTGACCGGAGTGACCTTCCGTTTTGTCAGCCCGTTCCCGGTGCTGGCGGCGGGCGCGCGTATCGTGCTCGCGAACAACAACAATCCGACAGCGTTCGCCGGGCGATATCCCGGTGTGGTCGTGGCGGGCTGGTTTGGCGGTTCGCTGGGCAACGGCGGCGAACGTCTGGCGCTGCTTGATCGTGACGGCCGCACACTGACCTCGGTGACCTACTCCGATGATCAGCCCTGGCCGGCCCAGCCGGATGGCCAGGGTGCCTCGCTGGAGCTGACCAACCCGGGTGGGGATCCGAACGACCCGGCCAACTGGCAGGCCAGCGCGGCGGGCGATGGCAGTCCGGGCGCGGCCAATTCCGTCGCCGCGACCCCGCTGGTCCGCATCAACGAGGTGATGGCGGCCGTCCCGCCGACCACCGACTGGATCGAACTCCGTAACCGCGGCAACACGTCGGTGGATCTCGCCGGCTGGAGCCTGACGGACAACGACAACCCGCGCCGCTACGTGTTTCCGCCGGGATTCTCGCTGGCGGCCGGCGGTTACCTGCGGGTGTTCTGCGGCACCAACGGCACGCCGCGCACGGGCTTCGGCCTGAGCCGCCAGGGCGACACGCTGGCGCTGTTCGATCCGCTGACCAACCGGGTGGACGCGGTGACCTTTGGGCCGGCGGTGGACGGTTTCTCTTTGGGACGAATCGCCGGCAACTGGACGCTGTGCGAACCCACGCCGGCGGCGGTTAACGAGGCTGCGGCGCTGGGCAGTCCGGCCAACCTGCGCCTGAACGAATATCTCGCCAACGGCGACACCGAGGATGACTGGTTCGAACTGCACAACTCCGACCCGCGGCCGGTGCCGGTGCAGGGTGCTTACCTCGGCACGAGCAACGCGCTGTTCCGGGTGACCGCTCCGGTGTTCGTGGCCAGCGGCGGCTTCGTTGCGTTGAAGGCGGACGAGAATCCGGGGCCGGATCACGTGGATTTCAAACTCACCGCGGCTGGCGACGCGCTGTTCCTGCGCGATGCCAATGGACAGGAACTGGACCGCATCACCTGGCGCAATGCCACGTCCGGAGTCACGACCGGCCGTTTGCCGGATGGCGCCGGCGTCTGGACCTCGCTGCCGTTCAGTGCCAGCCCCGGAGCGTCCAATTACCTCGCCCAGTTGGGCGCCGGACTCCGCTTCAGCGAGGTGCTCGCCTGGGCTGATCCGACCGGGGCGAAGCCGGAATCGGCGGACTGGATCGAATTGCAGAATCCCACGGCCAATGCCATTGCGCTGACGGGTTATAGCCTGAGTCTGGGTAATCCCGAACCGGGAGAATGGGTGTTCCCGGCGGGAACCCAGCTTGGTTCCGGGCGATTCCTCCGGCTCTGGGCGACGACCAACAGCGTGCCGGGCGCGCTCAACCTCGGACGCGGCCTGCGCAACGGCGGCACGCGGCTCAGCCTCTTCGATGACCGCGAACGGCTCCTGGACCAGATCGCGTTCGGCCCGCAGTTGCCGAACCTGTCCATCGGTCGGACGGAATCGGGTTGGGCGCTGCTGACTGCGCCCACGCCCAGCGGCACGAATTCGGCCCGGGCTGCCTTGGGCAATCCGGCGTTGGTCCGCCTCAATGAATGGCTCGCGGATGGTGGCACCAATTCCGCGGACTGGATCGAGCTACACAATCCTGAACCGCAGCCGGTGGATCTCGGCGGCTTCAGCCTCACCGACGATCCGTCGCTGGCTGGCGCCACCAACACGGTGCTCGCGGCGCTCTCGTTCATCCAGTCGCGCGGATTTCTCCTCCTGCGGGCGGACGGTGACGGCGCGGCGGGACCGGATCACTTGAACTTCCGGATCGACGCCTCGGGCGAGACCGTGCGGGTTTACAATTTCAGCACGACGGTGGACTCGGTGACGATCCTGCCGCAGGTCGCCGGCATCACCGAGGGGCGCTATCCCGACAGCGGTTCGTTGATCGTCGCCTTTCCAAATGTGCCCACGCCGGGCGCTCCGAACCGCCTGCCGGCGACCGACCAGGATGCGGACGGATTGCCCGACGTGTGGGAGCTGCTGCACGGATTTGACCCGGCCAACCCAGCCGATGCCCAAGCCGATGCCGACGGCGACGGCGCCAGCAATCGGGACGAATACCTCGCGGACACCGATCCACGCAGCGCCAGTTCGGTGCCGGGACGCCTGAAGCTGGAGTTGGCCGCCGACGGAACGGTGACGTTGCGATTCTCGGTGGCTGCCGGTCGGTCCTATCGGGTCGTCTATTCGGACATGACGGTTGCTGGTGCCTGGCAGACGTTGGTCGAAGTGCCGCCCGCGGGCGCGAGCGGCGAGACGAGTGCCAAGGACTCCACGCCGGTCGCGCAACGGCCGGTCCGGTTCTATCGGGTGTTGACGTTCGACTGAGCCTGAACCCAGTCCATCGCCGCAGCGCAGGTCTTGAGAGCCGTCTTCATTCTCTTGCGGCAACGCGTGCGGACTGCCCATCCACCCGCTCGGCTGGCGGGGCAAGCCGCCCACAATTCGCGACCGTGTCTGGCCAAAATCGAACCGACAGAGTTTATCGGGCGGTTTCCGGTTCGAGGACTTCGAGGATTTGACCGGCGGCCACGCGCTCGAGGGTGCGGCTGCGTCCGCCCGGCCAGGTGACGGTGATTCGGGTGGCTTCGGCGGCGCGGCCAAGGCCAAACGTCAACGGCAGTTCGCTTTGGGAGAGGTAACTCTTGGTCGGCATCACCTGGAGGGACTGCCGGTTGCCGCCCGCTTCCACCGTCACCCAGGCGCCCACCGAATCACGATTCGCCGCCCGGCTGCGGGCAATGACCCGCAGCCAGTGATGTCCAGTGGCCTGGTCGTTGCGCAACAGCCGGGGAGTGCCGCCCAGATCCATCAGCACGACGTCCAGGTCACCGTCGCGGTCGAAATCGGCATAGGCGCTGCCGCGACCGACCAGCGGGCGGAACAGGTCCTCGCCGGACTCGGCCTCGCCAACCTCCACGAACGAGGGCGCGCCGCCGGCGTTCCAGAACAGCTGCGCGGGCTGGCGGTAGCGGACCCCAGCCTGGACTTTCTGGATGTCCTCCTCGATGTGGCCGTTGGCGGTGAGCACGTCGAGCCGCCCGTCGAGATCGTAGTCGAAGAAGAACAGGCCGAACTTGAGCAATTGCCGGCTGGCCGGTCCGATGCCCTCGGTGATGGCCTCGTCGCTGAACAGCAGTTGGTCGCGCGGGGAATCGCGCTGGGCCACGTAGAGCGCGTTCATCTCGTTGGCGAAGTTGCCAATGGCGATGCCCAGCCGGTCGTCGTTGCGGAAGCGGGCTACGTCGATGCCCATCGCGCCGCGCGCCTGGCCGTAGGCGTCGAACGCCACGCCGGAGGCGACGCCCACCTCGGCGAAGGTGCCGTCATGGCGGTTGGTGAAGACGAAGTTCTGCACCGTGTCGTTGGCGACCACGAGGTCGAGCCAGCCGTCGTCGTTCAGATCCACCGGGGCGACCGCGAGCGTCTTGGCCATCGGCAGACCGGTCGCGGGATTCCGGATCTGGAGGCCGCTTTCGGCCGAGACGTCCGTGAACTTCAGCCGGCTGCCCTGGCTGTCGTTGCGGTAAAGCCGGGGCAGGGAACCGGAGAAGTTCCAGGGCCGGCCGTAAGCCCGCCCAAGGCCGACCAACTGGTTGTTCACCTCGAAATCGAGCTGCGGCGACCACTGCACATAGTTGCCGACGAACAGGTCTAGGTCGCCGTCGTTGTCCACATCCACCCACGCGGCGGCGGTGCTCCAGTCGGCCGGGCCGCCGGCGGTGCCGGTTTCGGCGGTGAGGTCCGCGAAGCGTCCGTTGCCGAGATTGCGCAGGAGGCGGTTCGGGCCGACGCAGGTGAGATAGACATCGGTTCGGCCGTCGCCATCGAAGTCGCCGGCGGCGGCTCCCATCGCGTATTCGGCCACGTCGAAGCCGGAACCGGCTGTGATGTCGGTGAAGCGCGGTTCGCCCCCGGGCGCAGTGTCATTCCGATACAGCGCGTGGGTGGGCGGCCGGCCGGAGGAAGGGTCGGCGCGGCGCGGATCATCGGGCCACCAGGTGGAGTTCACACAGAGCAGGTCCGCGTCGCCGTCGCCATCGCAGTCGAACCAGGTCACGCCGCCGCCCATGGTTTCGGGCAGCAGCTTCTGGCCGCGGGCGCCGTTCTCATGGCGAAAGCGGATGCCGGCGGCGTCGGTGACGTCGGTGAAACGGACCTTCGGGACTTCGGCGCGGCGCTGGGCCTGCTGGGGCGCGTCCAACGGGGTGACATGGCCGATCGGGCGCGCGGTCGGTCGGCTTACGAACCACACCGTGCCGCCGGCCACGCCGCCGACCGCCAGCAACACCAGCAGCGAACGCTTCAGCGCGCGGCCGATGGCCGCGTCATCCGCGGGCGTTTCCGGAGGCTCGGGAATCACGGCCGAACGGTGGAGAATGTGGCCGGAGCCGGCAAGCCGGGTGTCGGCCCGGCGGGCGTCCCAACTGGTGTGCCAAGATCACGGACTGGCGGTCGGGAGACTGCTGCCCTCGGCTGCGGCGGTGCGTTCTTCCGAACGCCGAAGGCGACCAATTGGCCGCTCCAAGTCTTCGTCCGCTCGGGTTTGGTGCTCCTGCCAAGTCAGTCGTGGAACCGCAGGGTCCTCCGACCGGTTGACGGCACTAGGCGGCCGCGAGCGAGGAGGCCACCGTTCGGAGCAGGGCCTCGGTCGTGTAGGGTTTGGGCAGGAAACCGACGTGGGCAGCTTCCAGCCACTCCGCGTCGAGTGTTTCCGGGCTGTATCCGCTGGCGTAAATCACCTTCAGATTGGGGCGTTCAGTCAGCAACCGGTCGGCGAGGGCCCTTCCGCTGACGCCGTTGGGCATGACCATGTCGGTGAACAGCAAGTCCACCCGACCGGCGTTTTCGGACCAGATGCGCATGGCCTCAAGACCGTCGGTGGCCGCGAGGACCCGGAAACTGCCAAGGGCCAGGGCCGACCGGGCAAACTTGAGGACACCCGGTTCGTCCTCCACCACCAAAATCGTTCTTCCACTCGCTCCGTCCACATCCGGTTCCGGCCGACCCGGTTCGGGGCTGGAAGCCTGGGTGCTGTATTCGATCCACGGCAGGTAGACACGGAAAGTGGAGCCATGGCCTGGCTGGCTTTCCACCTCTACCCACCCTTGGTGCTGCTGGACAACCCCGAAGACGGTGGCCAAGCCCAGGCCTGTTCCTTTGCCCACTTCCTTGGTGGTGAAGAACGGTTCAAAGATGCGGCTCAGGGTGGCGCTGTCCATGCCCAAGCCCGTGTCTGTCACCGTCAGGCAGGCGAACTTTCCGGTCCGGGCCTCCGGATGCAGGCTGACGTGGGTGTCATCCAGCATCTCGACCGAGGTCTGCAAAGTCAGGGTGCCGCCGTGCGGCATGGCGTCCCGCGCGTTCAGGGCCAGATTCATGATGACCTGGTCGAGGCTCCCCTGATCGGCCAGGGTGCCCACCGCCGATTCTGCCCGGAGGAGCCGGATATCGATATGGGCGGCGATGCCACGCCGGAGCAGGACGGAAGCCGAATCCAGGAGGGCGTTCAGATCCAGCGGATGACGTTGAGTCACTTGCCGGCGGCTGAAGGCCAACAGTTGGCGGACCAGCGCCGCTGCGCGGTTGGAAGCCTCGAAGATCTGCGAGATGCAGCCGTCCGGCCCCACCTCCGCCGGCCGTTCGAGGGCCAGGAGGTCCACATTGCCCCGGATGATGGTCAGCAGGTTGTTGAAATCGTGGGCGATGCCCGCGGCGAGCTGACCCACCGCCTCCATCTTTTTCGCCTGACGCAGGCTTTCTTCCGCGCGTGTCCTGTCCGCCATCTCGCATTCAAGTGAGTGAGTGCGTTCGGCGACGCGGCGGTCGAGGACTTCGATGGCCTTCCGGGCCTCGCGCGTCAGTTCCCACTTGCGGGTCAGGGCATGGGCGAGTTGGAGCACTTCGATTGAATCGAACGGCTTCTTCAGCACCAGCAGGCTGTCGGTGGTTCCCAGCCGCCGGCGCATGTCGTCCCAACTGTAATCGGTATAGGCGGTGCAGATGACCACCTGCAGATCCGGTTCCACCTTCCAAAGTTGCTCGACGGTCGTCACCCCGTCCCATCCGGGAGGCATCCGCACATCGACAAAGGAAAGCGCAAACGGCCGGCCCTGTTCCTGGGCCGCACGCACGAGTTCAAGCCCCTCGTCCCCCTGGCTCGCAAAGCTGATTTCGAATGTCTGCGCCCCGCGATCCGCGATTGGTTCGCAGAAGACGGCCGCCTCCATTTCCTCCAGTTCGACCGCCCGGTCGTCGGGTGCGGAGAACAGCTTCCGGAAATCCTCGTGGATGGACGGATTGTCATCAATGAAGAGGATCCGATGGGGAGGCGCGTGATTCATGGTGGCGTCCCTCCATCGCGCAGGCCTCCCGGCTCGCGGATGGTGAAGTGAAAGGTGGCGCCCGCCCCTTCGGTGCTGATGACGCCGATGGTGCCGCCCATCAGTTCGACCAGGTGCCGGGAAATCACGAGGCCCAAGCCCGTGCCGCCATACTTCCGGGTAGTCGAACTGTCCAGCTGCGTGAACGGGCTGAACAGGCGGCCCTGAGCCTGCGGGCTGATGCCGACGCCAGTGTCACGGACCTCGAAACGGAGTTCCGGTGCGCCTTCCGGGGTCTGTCCCGACCGAAGCCCCACTCTCACGCTGCCCGCCTTGGTGAACTTGACTGCGTTGGAGAGGAGATTCAACAGCACCTGGCGCAACCGCAGGGAATCGCCGGTCCAAAAGGACGGCACCGCATCTTCCACCTCGCTGGTCAGCTCCAACCCCTTCTGCGCAGCGGCTCCTGCGACGATCCGCAGGGAGTCGGCCACGGTGTCGCGGGGAGAAAAGGCGACCGCTTCCAGGGTGAGTTTTCCGGCGTCGATCTTGGAGAAATCCAGGATGTCGGTGATTGTCGCCATCAGCGTTTCTCCGCTGAGCCGGATGGTTTCGGTGTATTCGCGTTGCTCGCCGTTGAGCGGGGTGTCGAGCAGGAGGTCGGTCATGCCAATCACGCCGTTGAGCGGGGTGCGGATCTCGTGGCTCATCGTGGCGAGGAAATCGCTCTTGGCCCGGTTGGCCGCCTCGGCCGCCACCGAAGCCTCTTTCAGCGCCAGGTTCGCGGACTCCAGAGCTTGGGTGCGATTTGCCACCATCTGGTCGAGCAGATTGAGCTGTGCCTTTGCCTGCAGGCCGAGGATCCATTTTTTGGTCAGGGCGTGGGCGAGTTGGGTCACCTCGATGGCGTCGAAGGGTTTCTTGAGGATCAGCAGGCCGTCGCTTTGCCCCACCCGTTCGACGATCTGTTCCCACGAGTAGTCGGAATACGCCGTGCAGATGACCACCTGCAGCTCGGGATGAGCCCGCCAAAGGTGGACGATGGTTTCCACGCCGTCCCAACCGGGCGGCATCCGCCCGTCGATGAACGCCAGCGCGTAGGGCCGGTTTTCGGTCAGGGCCTGCTGCACCATGTCGAGCGCCACCTGGCCCTGTTCTGCGAAATCGACCTCGAAGCCCCCTCCGGCCTTGACTCCGACATCCTGGTCGAAGAACGAAGCCTCAAACTGATCCACTGCCGTCGCGGAGGCTCCCACACCAACCGGTTCGCAGAGAATCTTTTGGAAGTCCTGGTGGATTGCCACGTTGTCGTCAACGACAAGGATGCGGGGCTGGGGCTGCATATGTTCGGAAACCCGCGCGGCGCACCGGCGGGCCGTTGCTGGTTTCATCGGTTGATTTCGCATGTGGATTAAGGGGTCGCCGCGGCGTCGGGTTGGCCCGAGGTATTGGGAGGTCAACGGGGAGAGTCCGATCCGACCGTCCTGCTGGCGGCCAGCAACTTGGAACTGATCCGCAGACCCGAGGCACTGGCCGCGGCAGGGTTCGCCTCCAGTTTCACTTGGCCCTTTACGACCGTGAAATTGAGCATCCCGCCCGCTTGGCCGAAGCGCTCGGTTTCCCCGACCGTCAAAATGGGACGGCTCCCGACGGTGCTGAAAATCTCGGTGATGCGGTCCCGTTCGGAGCGGCTGATGAAGAGCACGTGGCAGCCATCGGGGGCGGCCCCGGCGTTGAGGTGCCGCACCGTCAGGCTCCGCCCGTTCACGCTTTGCTGGGACAGTGCCTCCTCCAACATCGGACCGAACGGATCCGCGCCGAGAATGCCGATCACGTAGGGGGCGGTGGCATTGGTGAAGGCGGTGGCGGGCCACTCGACGAACTTGACGAAATTGAACAGGTAGCCGGCCTTGACCTTGTATTCGACCGAGTCGGATGTGTCGGCAGCCTGGCCCGTCGGGCGCGCGAGGGCCACCCCGAACAGGCACAGCAAGACCAGACGCAATCCCGGTCCCCACCGCGGCATGGGCACACGTTTTGGCATCGGCTCAGAAACTCAGGGTCACCCTGCCGTAGACGCTCGGCCGGACCTCCGTGATGGAGGCGGTGACAAACGTGGGGATGAATTCGCGGTGCGAGCCGGCGAGGTTCTGCCCGACGAGGGATATCTCCAAGTTTGGGGTGGGCCGCCACGCCAGCCGCACATCGAAGGTCACGTAGGACGGAATGATGGCGCCGCGGTCCACCAGTCCCGAGAAAGATCCGCCCGCAATGCTCAGCTTCCCGGCATGGCGCAGCCAGCAGTCGAACTGCACCTGCCGGCCCAGATCCATGCTGGACCGGAGCGAGGCCTGAAATTCCGGCGCGGAAATGAACGGGGCTTCGGGCAGGTTGGTCAGCGGGTTTACCGGGCCATTCAGGTCGGCCTTGAGCACGCTGCAGTGGCCTTGCAGCCGCCACCAGTCGGCCGCCTGGAACGTGACCGAGAATTCACCGCCATAGGTGCGACCACCCGCCCCATTGCCGGCGCGGTTGATCATTCCCGCATAGTTGGGGAGGGAAGTCAGGTCGGCCGACGGCGTGAAGCTCCGCAGGCGGTCGTAATCGTTCAGGAACCCTGTCGCCTCCAGCGCGATGAGCTCCGAGAGTTTGACCCGGTAGCCGAGTTCGTAGGCGAGGAGCACTTCGGAATCGAACGCGGTTGATCCGGCGGCCGAGACGACGACCTGCACGGGCGGAAGCGGAGGTGGCGCTAAGGCCACCCCGAGCCTTCCCGAGGCATCGTGTTCAAATTGCGAGGGTGTGCGCACCGCACGGGCGACCGAACCCCAGAGGGTCTGCCGTTCGGTCGGGGTCCAGGCGAGGCGGGCGCCAGGCTCCACCTCGAACCCCGTGTAGTCGTTGTGTTCGATCTTCGACCCCAGCGCCATCCGCAGGCGTTCCGGCACGACTGTCAGCTCGTCCTGCACGAAAGCGTTGAAGATTTCGTCCGCACGGCTCAGCCGACTCAGTGTGAACTCCCGGCCCTGTGTCATCTGTGGCGTGGTCAGCCGGTAGCCGCCGCCCCACACGATTTCGTTCCGGGCACCGAGTTGGAAGCGATGCCTTAGGTCGACATCGTAGGTGTCGCGGGTCTCGTCGAGCAGCGACATGTCCACCCGGCTGCGGTGGTAATAGGCTTGGAGGGTGAATTCGGACTCTTCGGAGAACTGGTGGGTCCACCGGCCGAGGAGGTTGCCCTCGGTCTGGTCCCACCGTGCCTGGCGGACCGAATTGTAGCCTCCCGGTGGCGGCGGTCGGAGAAACACCGGCAGCGTGATCTGGGGTGCCAGTTGGTCCGCCTGGAGGCCGACCAAGTCCCCCTGGAGCGTGAAGTGGTCGGTTTCGGAAGGGTCACTATCCAGCCGGAACCCGCTTTGCGCCTTCCAGCGGGCATCAAACGCCTCTCCGCCGCCCACGAGGTCGGAATTCTCCCAGCTGTCGTATTTTCCGTAGAGCCGGAAGAACGTGTGCTCGGCCAGCTGGACGCCGTAGCGCACGCCGCCCAGCACGCTCTGGTCGGTGCCGCCACCCGCCGTGAGGAGGAGGCCCTGGGTCTCGCTGGCCGGCTTGCTCACGATGTTGATGACGCCGTTGACCGCATTGGCACCCCAGAGGGTGCCCCCGGGTCCACGGACCACTTCAATGCGGTCGAGATCCGCCAGCAGGTAATCCTGGGACTGCCAGAACACGCCCGAGAACAGCTGGGAATAGATGCTCCGCCCGTCCATGAGCACCAGCAGCTTTTGCGAATAGGTGTCGTTGAAGCCGCGGATGCTCACCGCGGACTGGCTGGCATCCACCCGGCCTACCTGCACGCCGGGGGCAAGCCGCAGGGCGTCCGGCAGCGTCAGCACTCCGGCGCGCCGCATTTCCTCGGAGGTGATGACGGTGATCGCGGCGGGCGCGTGGTCCAGGCGCTCGGCCTTCTTGGAAACCGAGGTGACCTTGACCGAGCCCAGTTCCTCCAGACTCAGGTTCATGAAGTCCGAGGCGCCGCGGGCCGGGGCCGGGACTGATGGTGGGGCGGCGGCAAGCAGCGGGGTGCAGGCGGCGAATGACGCCAGGCTGCCAAACCAGACGTGTGGGGTCAGCCCGTGGATTTGGGGTCGGACGGAGTATTTCATGGATGGATAGCTGGGTGGCAGTGGCGCCGCTGAATCAGGGCTTAAATTTGGCCGTGGCGGTCACCAGGCGCGCCACGTTGGAAAGTTTGGAACTCACCTTGAAGCCCGCCCCGGAGGTCCGGTCGAGATGGAGTTGAAAATGGATGCGGTTCTCCTGGTGGACAAAGCCCAGCATGCCGCCGCGTTCGGCAAACCCGTCGGTTTCCCCGACCAGCAGCACCGGGGCGCTCCCCACCGCTTGGCGGACCTCTTCGGCGGTCCTCCCGGCCGTCCGCGGGACAAACAGCAGATGGCAGGCCGGGAGTTCTCCGTCCGCGGTGACGCTGCGGACCTGGACCGGATGCTGGTCCACCGCTTTTCCTGTCATCGCAGCCGTGATGACGTTCAGCGCGTCACCGCCCGCCAGCACGCCGATGACCAAGGGCGAATCAGGCGTGGGCAGCGCGTTGTCGGGCCAGTTGATGAACTTGCAAAAATTGAAGAGGTAGGCGGCCTTCACCCGGTATTCGAGCTGGGTCGGGGATTCTTCGGCCGCCGCGGCAAACGCCAGCAGCAGGTGGCCAAGGAGCACCCATCGCCAGAGCACACTCCTCCCGGTCCGGTGGCCCGGAATTGCCGGCGGGGCGTCGGCGATGGTATCCGGATTCATGGTCGGCTTCAGAAGCGGTAGATGAGTTTCAGCCGGAAATTGCGGCCCACCTGCTGCACCGAGTCCAAGGCGATCGGGTTGCCCGAGACCGGACCGGTATAGGTGAAGTCTCCGGAAACCGGATGGTAGTATTCCTGGTCGAAAAGGTTGTAGATGCTCGCGGAGAACTCCAGCCCCCGGACCAGTTCGCGGCTGAACAGGGTGAGGTTGACGATGGCGTAGGCGTCGGCCGTGTTGCCCCCCACCGTCTGGCTGCTGCTGGAAGCCTGCAGTTCCAGCGCCGCGAAGATCTTCTCCCGCCACAGCGGCACGCTCACGTTGAGTTTGCCGAGGTGCCGCGGTGAGTTTTCCGCGGTGAGCCCGGAACCCTGGTCCACGTGGGCGAAGGTGTAACTGGCGAGCGCGCGGAGGCCGCCCGGAAGGTGGCTCTCGGCTTCGAACTCCACGCCGCGCACCACTGCCGCGCCGGTGTTGTCGAAGAAGAACAGGTCGTCCGCCGGGTCAACCAGGTCTGCGCCCGGATCGAGTTCCTGATTGATCAGCCCGTCCACGTCGTTCCAGAAGCCGGATACGGCCGTGCGCAGGTGCCCTCCGAACCGTTGTTCCCAGACCAGCTCGAAGGACCGGATGGTCTCCGGGCGAAGCTGCGGATTGGCCCGGCTGGTCGTGCTGGTGTAAAAGAGTTCGTAGGCGTTGGGGGCGCGGAAGGCCTGGCCGTAGAGCATTTTGAAGGTGCTGGCCTCCGCCGGTGAGTAGATCAGCGCGGCGCGGGGATTCACCGTGCTGCCAAAGGCGCGGTAGTGGTCGAAACGCACCCCGGCGTTCAGGATGAGATTCTTGCGGATGCTCCACTCGTCCTGGGCATAGAGGCTGAAGATGTCCCCGCTTTCATCGGAGTCCAGATACGAGGTGTAGGGGGCCACATCCCAATTCCGCTGCTGAAGGTCGAAATCATGCCGCCATTCCCCGCCCACGGTCAGCCGGTGCGCATCCCACAGCCGGGTTCCGAAGGATACATCCAGCCCCGCTGATGTGGCCACGGCCAGGTCGCGGTTCAGGTCCGGCACGGTCGTCGGGTCGGCATCGTAATCGTAGGGGTAGTCCCCGTGGTATTCATACCGGTCGAAATAGCCGCGCGCCGTCAGCTGCGACTCGTTTTCAAATTCGTGCCTGAAGGTCAGATCCGCCCAAGCCCGGTCGTCGGTCGTGGACAGGCGCGGATCCTGTGAATTTGGCGCCGTGTCGTAGGCGGCGGTGGGCCAGTCCTTTTGCCGGCGGGAGAATCCGCCCTGCAGTGTGAGGTCCTTGTAGCTCACGCTGGCAAACGCCTGGCGCGCCCAGCCGCCGTCGAGGTTTTCGGCCACGAACTCCGGGAAGTTCAGGCGAGACTGCCCGGCGCTGTCCAGCAGCGTGCCTGAAATCAGGAACTCCAGCCCGTTGGTGAACTGTTTGCCGTAGCTGGCCCGGCCCGTCCAGGTGTCAAAACTGCCGTAGGCAGCGGAGGCCTCGGCCCCGTTGAAACCGCGCCCGCGTCGGGTGATGACATTGATGACGCCGAAAAATGCGTTGTTGCCGTAGAGGGACGAGCCCGGTCCGCGGATGACCTCCACGCGCTCGATCAGGTCCACATCCAGCGGGAAATCCGTGCCGCTGGCTGCCGTGTCAAAAACGCCGTCGTTGAGCCGATGCCCATCCACCATCAGCAACATCCGCCCCCCGAAATCGCCCGGGCGATTGATGCCGCGCACGCCGATGTAGCTGTAGCCGCGGTCGTAGCTGACATAGAGCCCGCGGACGCTGTTGAGGACTTCCGACAGCGTGCGATGGCCATATTGCTGGATGGTCTCCCGGGTAACGATGCTGACGGCGGACGGGGCGTCGGTGGTCTTCTGTTCGTGCCGGGAGGCGCCCACCACCGTCGGCACCGGGATGGTCCCCAGTTCTTCGAGGCTCAGCTCGGTGAGGTCGCGATCCGCCTCGGCGCCTTGGAGCAGGCAGGGCAGCAGTGCGCAGGTCACCCCGGCCAGCCGGAATTGGACCTGAAGGCGCGGGCGGGGAATGGGATTCATGGGGAGCCGTTGACGTGAAGGGCCATTTTTGGGGGAGGCATTGGGGCGGTCCGGGACGCGGGAGGGGCGGCGGGGACTGCGGGCAGTTCGAGGGTGAAGGTGGCGCCGGTGCCGAGGCCATCACTGCGGGCGGTGAGACGACCGCCCATTTCCTTGGCGGCATTGGCCCCGCTGTGCAGCCCGAAGCCGTGGCCGTTCTTCTTGGTGGTGAACCCGTGCTGGAAAACCTTCGTCAGGTTCTCCGGCGCGATTCCGGGCCCGTTGTCGGCGACTTCCACGGCCACCACCCGCGCTTCCGGGGTCATGCCGATGCGCAGGGTCACGCGACGGCCGTCCGCCCGCGCGTCCAGAGCCTGTTTGGCGTTGCTGACCAAGTTCACCAGAATCTGCAGGACCAGATGCCGGTCCACCATCACCGTCGGCACGGGTGCAAACTCACGCACCACCTCGACCCGGTGGCGCGCCAGCGCGGGAGCCGCCATCCGCACCGCGTCCTCCAACAGCTCCGAAACCTCCACGCGTTCCTTGATGCCGGCCGCCTTGGCGTAGCTCTGTTGCATGGCCACGATATGCTTGATGTGCTCGATGTTCTGCTGGAGCCCCTGCGTCTCGCGGACCATCAGCGCCTGTTCCTCGACCAGGTGAGTGGCCAAAGCCTCAAGGAACGCAGGCAGTTGGCGGCCCTTGGGATCCTCGGTGAGGAACCGGCCCACATCGCCCCCCTGGTCGCGCAGCATCTTGACCGCCCGGACCAGGCTCGCGGTCTTGGATTTCCGCAGCTGATCCACCACCAGCGCCGCCGACACGTTGACGCTGTTCAGCACGTTGCCGACGTTGTGCAGAACTCCGGTCGCCACCTCGGCCTTGCCCGCGGCGCGGGATGCCTCGACGAGTTCGCGCTGCACCCGGGCCAGTTGCTCGGCGATCTGCTTGCGCTCCGTGATGTCCGTGTGGGATCCGGCCATCCGTTGGGGCTTGCCGGAGGCATCCCGGATGACGGCGCCGCGGTCCAGAATCCACCGGGCAGTTCCGTCCCGGTGGCGCATCCGGTATTCAACCTCGAAAACCGCCCGCTGGCCGGCCAGATACTCGGCCAGAGCGGCCTCGGCCACGGCCCGGTCGTCACCGCTGCAACAGTTGTCGAGCCACGTGTCGTGGCTTTGCAGCGGCTCGTCTTCGCCGAAACCGAGGATCGACCGGGACCGCGGTGAAAGATACATCGCCCCGGATTGCAGGTTCCAATCCCAAATGCCGTCCCGGGCGCCCGAAACCGCCACCTCGAATCGTTCGCGACCCTCGCGGAGCTCCGCGTCCTGCGCCTGGATTCGGTCCAGCATCAGGTTGAACGTGGACGTCAGCTGGCCGAGTTCGTCCTGTCCACCCGCCGGCACGCGGACCGAGTAGTCCTGCCGTCCGGCAACCTGCTGGGCTGCCTGCGCGAGGCGCACAACTGGGCGGACGATGGTCCGCTGGAGCAGCGAGGCGAGGAGCAGGGCGATCAGCGAGGAGGCGAGGAAGACGGCGAGGAGGATCTTGGAGTATTCCCAGAGTCGCACCCGCAGTTGCGAGGTGTCGGCACTGAGATAGACGGTGCCGAGGGACTCGCCCTTGAAGCGGATGTCCGCGCTCACGTGGAGGCCGTCAGGCCGGTATTCGGCCCCGAGGGTGACGGGGGCAATCTCGGGCAGCGGCGCCGGTTCCCCGGGATTCTTGTAGCTCGCAAAGACCTTTCCGTTTCGGAAGATCATGGCCCAGCGGATGTGCGGCTGGCTTTTCAGTTCGCCCAGCACCTCAAAGGCGGCCGAGGACTCGTTGAAGGTCAGGGCGGCGTAGCACAGACCAGATACCATGGTCGCCTGGGCATGGAGGTCGGTGACCAGCCTCTTCTTGAACGATCGCACCTCGTAGGCGAACAGCGCGGCGCACGCCAGGGCCACGGCCGCGGTGCAGGTCAGCAGCGCGATGAGTGCAAGTTTCGTCCTGATTGACAGGTTTTTGAAGGTCGCTTTGTTCATCTGGAAGATGGGTCGGCCGGGGAGCTGTGGATGAGTTCGGCCATCTGCAACAGGTTCGGATCGAATCGCAGTCCGGCCTGCTGGGCGGCCTCCGGGTTGAGTTCGAGGCGCACTTTCCGGCGGACAACCACGAGTCCCACCATGCCGCCTTGTTTCGCGAACCCGGCTCCATCGCTGACGGTGAGCGCGGGGCTTCCGGCCAGGTGGCGGCAAATGTCCCGGGCTGCCTTCGGATCGGAGCCGGCGATAAACACCAACTGGCAGTCCGCTGCTTCCCGGGCGTCTCGGCAGGCGATCAGCCTCACGGGGCGTCCCTCAATCACTTTGTCTTTCAGCTCGGTCGCCAGCAGCTCACCGATGGGATCGTTTCCCAGCACACCAATGACGAATGGGCCGTTGGTCCGGCCGGGGATTCCGGGTGGCCAGTTCACAAACAGGGGCAGCTTCGCCACGGAGACGGCCTTGAGCGCCTGCTCGCGGGACTGCCGTGCCGGTGTCTGGCCCGCGACGCGAAACCCGACCCCGATCAGGGCGCAAACCAAGCTGATGAAAACCACGGTCCTCCCCGGCCAGGCACCCCCGGCGCCCCGGCTCCGACGCGGTCCGCCGTCCGGACCCGGCACGGACCGGGTCGGCGTGGAGATGGGTGGGCCCGGAGGATTCATCGTTGGCGATCAGGACCGGCAACTCGGCTTCCGATGAACTTGCCGGCTCGGGAAGCCAAGCCGCGCAGCGGATGAGCGGGTTTTCGGCAGGGTCATGGGTGGCGCGGTTCGGCTGAGTTCCCAATTTGCATTTGCTGAGGGCGCATCGTCATTCGCAGACCGGAACTTTAGCCCGGGTGGTGTGGCGCAAGTCCTCGCGCGGAGCCCGCTCCCCATGCGAGGCCCCTCGGCCGAAAGATTTGTGCGCGCGCCAATCGCACCCCAGCCGACGAGCCGCCGTCGCTCTTTCGCCGCCCCGACCAATACGTCAGGTGCCGGTGCGCACATGGCGACAGACCCGGTCCCGGACTCGACACGCAGGCTTCCGGCAGTAGCGTCGCCGGCATGTTGCGTGCCGCTGCCGGCCTGCTGCTGGCTTTCACCGTTTCGGCCCAGATTGATCCGCCGGGATTTCGACCGCGTCCGCCCGCGGCCCACGCGCTGGTGGGTGCTCGGATCTTCACCCAGCCGGACACCGTGTTTTCCAACGGCGTGGTGCTCATCCGCGACGGCCGGATCGCCTACGCCGGACCGGAGCTGAACATCCCGGCCGACGCCCGCGTTTGGGATTGCACCGGGCTGACAATCTACCCGGGATTCATCGATCCTTATCTCGCGCTGGGCACGAATCGGCCGGTGGCCAACGGCGCCTCCGGCGACGCGGTCGCCCGCGGCGAATTTGCCGCGGCGGGTGGTCCGCGTTTCTTCGGTGTGCCCGGTCAGGAGAATGATCCCGGCACGCCTGGCCCCGGTTATGGCCTGAGCAACGTGACGCCTGAGCATCGGGTCGCCGACGGTTTCGTGCCGGACGGCAAGGCCTTTGAAGGGTTGCGCGAATTGGGTTTCACGGCGGCCAACGTGGTGCCGACCCGCGGCATCTACCGGGGGCAAAGCGCCGCGGTGCAGCTCGGCGAAGGCTCACCCAACGAGCTGCTGCTGCGCGCCGATGTCGCGCAGTGCGTCGCCTTCGCGGCGGCCGGCGGCGAGGACGTCTATCCGCGGTCGCTCATGGGGATCATCGCCGTGGTGCGCCAGGTGTGGTTCGACGCCCAGCACTACGCCGCGGATCAGGCCGACTACGCCAAACGAGCCGCTGTCCGGAAACGTCCTGCCTTCAACGCCGCCTTGGCGGCGCTCCAGGCCGCCCTCGCTCCGACCAATCGGCAGGCGGTGTTCGTCGAGCCGGGCAGCGTTCTCATGACCGACCGCGTGCGGGTGCTCGCCGGTGAATTGGGCTGGGCTGACCACGTGATCGTTTCCTCCGGTGACGATTGGCGGCGGCCCGATCTGGCGGCGCGCGCGGGTGCGCCCTTCATCGTCCCGCTGGCGTTGCCCGCCCTGCCAAAGTTCCCCGACGAAGATGCTTGGGAGAGCGTCTCGTTGGACCAGTTGCGCAGTTGGGATTGGGCTCCGGAAAATCCCGCCGTGCTCCGTCGGGCCGGCCGGGAGATTGCCCTGACCACCTACGCGCTGGGCGACCGGAAGGAGTTCCGCAAGAACCTGCGCGCTGCCCTCGACCGCGGCCTGAGCGAAACCGACGCGTTGGCGGCGTTGACCACCATTCCCGCGCGCCTGTGCGGACTCGCCGACCGCCTCGGCACTCTCGCGCCGGGCAAGCTGGCCAACCTCACCATCACCGACAGCAAGGGTTACTTCGATCCCGAGGGCAAACTCCGCGCCGTGTGGATTGACGGCCGGCCCTACGAGTTCGAGCCGGCCAAGCCCCCCGTCGCCAAGGCGGACGACGACAAGGAGACCAGGGAAAAGTCGGAGAAGAAGAAATCCGAGACGCGCGAGCTGGCCCGCAAACGTATTTCTCGCGAGCCGCTCACCGGCCGCGGCGTCATCACGAACCCGCCGGCAGTGGTCATCCGCAACGCGACGATTTGGACGAGTGGTCCGCATGGGATCCTGACCAACGCCGTGCTGCTTCTGGAGAATGGGAGAATCACCAGTGTGTCCGGTGCCAATTCGGCAATCCGCCTTCCGCAATCCGCCTTCACCGTGGACGGCACTGGCCTGCACGTCACGCCGGGCATTCTCGATGCGCACAGCCACTCGATGATTCTTGGCGGCGTCAACGAGGCCACCTTGCCCAGCACTGCGATGGTCCGCATCGGGGACGTGGTGAATTCCGAGACCGACAACATTCACCAGCAGCTCGCCGGCGGCACCACCGCCGTGAGTCTCCTCCATGGATCGGCGAATCCCATCGGCGGCCAAAGCCAGACCATCAAGCTCCGTGACGGCGAGGGACCGGAGGAACTCAAGTTCCAGAACGCGCCGGGCGGCATCAAGTTCGCGCTCGGCGAAAACGTGAAGCAGGCCAACTGGGGGGACAAATACACCACGCGTTTCCCGCAAACCCGGATGGGCGTGCCCACGTTCATGCGCAACCGTTTCACCGCCGCGCAGCAGTATCGCGACGCCCTGAAGACGCCTTCCGCTGAACCGCTTCGCCGCGACCTCGAACTGGAAGCCCTCGCCGAAATTCTCGACGGCCAGCGCCTCATCCACTGCCACAGCTACCGGCAGGATGAAATCCTCGCCTTCCTCCGCACGATGGAGTCCTTCAGCGTCAGGGTCGCTTCGCTCCAGCACATTCTCGAGGGCTACAAGGTCGCCGACGAAATCGCCAAGCACGGTGCAGGCGCCAGCGCCTTCGCCGACTGGTGGGGTTACAAGTTTGAGGTCATTGACGCGATTCCCTATGCCGGCTCGCTCATGCATGCGCGCGGCGTGAATGTGAGCTTCAATTCCGACTCCAGCGACCACGCCCGCCGGCTGAACTTCGAGGCCGCCAAAGCTGTTAAGTATGGCGGCACACCCGAAGCCGAGGCGCTGAAGTTCGTGACCCTGAACCCCGCGATGCAGCTGGGCATCGATAAATGGGTCGGCTCGCTCGAACCCGGCAAGGACGCGGATTTCGTGATCTGGTCCGGCCACCCGCTCGACTCCGCCAGCGTGTGCCTCCAGACGTGGATCGACGGGAAGAAATACTTCGATCGCGCGCTCGAGCCCGCCCGGGCCAAAGCCTTGGCCGACGAACGCACTGCGCTGATCGCCAAGGCCAGGAAACTGGCCGGCGAAGGCGGCGACGCCACCGCGAGCGACAAGGCCCGCGAGAAATTCTTCCGGCGCGCGCTGGAACACGCCGTCCATCTCGGCGTGGTGAACTGCCAGGACTGCGAGATGCCGAGGAACCAATGAAAACGATCTTCATCAGCCTTTTTCTCGCTGTTGCGAGCGGTTCGTCGGCCTCATTCGGAGCCTCCCTGCTTCTCACCGGCGGCATCATCCACACCGTTTCCGGGCCGACGCTGACCAATGCCTCGCTGCTGGTGCGCGACGGCAAGATTGCCGCCGTCGGCCAGACCATCACGGAGACCGCCGACCAGACGCTTGATCTCAAGGGACAGCACGTTTTCCCCGGACTCATCGCGCCGATGACCGTGCTGGGTTTGCAGGAGATCGACGGCGTGCGTGCCACCCGCGACACGACGGAGTCCGGTGACTTCCATGCCGACGTGCTGTCGTGGGTTTCGGTGAATCCCGATTCTGAACTGCTGCCGGTCGCCCGTGCGAACGGCTACACGCACGCCCAGCCGATTCCGCTCGGGGGCGTCGTCAGCGGTCAGTCCGCCGTCATCGCGCTCGCCGGTTGGACGATTGAGGACCTCACCGTGAAGCGCGCCGCGGCGCTGCATGTCTTCTGGCCCTCTTTCGCACTCGACACCACGCCCAAGGAACGTGCCGCGAATCCCGGGAACTGGAAGTCGCTCGAGGATCAGGCCAAGGCTCGCGACAAGAAGCTCCGCGAACTCGATGAGTTCTTCAACGAGGCCGAGGCCTACGCCAAGGCGAAGGCTGGTGCCCAGGACACCAACGCCTTCAAGCCTGTGCCCGCCTGGGAGGCGATGCTGCCGGTCCTGCGTGGCGAGGTGCCACTCAATGTTCACGCAGACGAAGTCCGCCAGGTCCGCTCCGCCGTCGAATGGGTCGCCAAGCGCAAGCTGAAGGCCGCGCTCGCCGGCGGGCGCGATGCGTGGCGCGTTGCCGACCTGTTGGCCACGAACAGGATTCACGTGCTCTTTGAACACGTTTTTACCCAACCCGCCCGCGACTCCGATCCCTACGACGTCCATTACGTCGCTTCCGCTGTGCTCGCCCGGGCGGGAGTTAAAGTATCGTTCACCGACGGCACGGACCGTTTCGGCGCCTCCAACGTCCGTAACGTGCCCTATGCCGCGGCTCAGGCGATGGCCTTCGGTCTGCCCCGCGAGGAGGCATGGCGTGGCCTGACCCTTTATCCCGCAGAAGCCCTCGGTGTGGCCAACCGGCTTGGTTCCCTGGAGGCTGGCAAAGAAGCCAGCTTCTTCGTGGCCGATGGTGACATTCTGGACCTCCGCACCCAGGTGAAGCGCCTATGGATCGCGGGGCAGGAAGTCAGCCTCGAATCCCGCCACACGCGTCTTTACGACAAGTATCGCAACCGGCCAAAGCCTTGAGAGGGGTCAAGTATCCCGGAAACGTTGAGCTTCCAGTGCGATCGGTTTCGAGGTCCGCGTGGACTTCGTTTGGTGGCCTGGTTGGCGTGGGTATGCACTCGGGGCCGAGATGTCCGCGGATAGTGCAAGGAGTCTACGATGGTTGTCGCCGAGGCGACGAAAGGCTAGGAGCTGCCGATCGCCCGTTCGCAGGGTGATGAACCGGTGCAAACTCCTCAGACCAGATTCGAATGAAACTGGAGCCAGCTGTCGGATTTGAACCGACGACCGACGGTTTACAAAACCGTAGCTCTACCACTGAGCTAAGCTGGCCTCCCCGCGTAGAATAGCGGCGCGCGTAATTACGCCGGGTGGGTCGCCCGGGCAACAGGATTTCCTCCGGCCTGCTCCCAAAATGAGGAGGCGCTTTTTCTGCTTACCCGCTGGCGTTCTGCCCCTTTCGCTCGGCACACTGGCGCCAACGTGACAGAGGCCACGGTCAAATCTTCCGCGGTGGATCCGCGGTCCCCGTTGCTCCAGCGCTACCGGACCGAGCCGGACAGCTATGACGAGCTCCTCGGCGCGGACGGCCGGGTGCGCCCGCATTACGAGAGCCTGATGCGGGGGCTTGAGGAATTGGGACCGGAGGAGCTCAAGCGCCGGGCCGAAACCTGTCGTCGGCTCGTGCATGAGCAGGGAATCACCTACAATGTTTACGGCGATCCGCTGGGCATGGAACGGCCGTGGCAACTGGATCCCGTGCCGTTCGTTTTGGGCGCGGAGGAATGGCGCCAGCTTGAGTCCGGATTGATCCAGCGGGCGCAGCTGCTCAACCGGATCATGGCTGACTGCTATGGCCCGCAGGAGCTGATCCGCAGTTCCTGGCTGCCGCCGGCGCTGGTGTTCGCCCAGCCGGATTTTCTGCGTCCGCTCCATGGCAGCCAGCCGGGGGAGAAGTGTTTCCTGCATTTCTACGCGGCCGATCTGGCGCGGTCGCCGGACGGCCGGTGGTGGGTGATATCGGACCGAACCCAAATACCGACCGGCACGGGTTATACGCTCGCGGACCGATTGGTCACGTCGCGTATCCTGCCCGAGCCGTTTCGCGAGGGTGGGGTCCGGCGTCTTGCCGGTTTTTTCCGTGATGCCCAAGCGATGCTGGCGGAATTGGCGCCGCGCCGGAATGATCAGCCGCGGGTGGTGCTGCTGACGCCGGGGCCGTTCAACGAAACCTACTTCGAGCAGGCCTACCTCGCGCGTTACCTCGGCTATTCCCTGTGCGAAGGGCACGACCTGACGGTCCGCGACGACCGGGTGTTCCTCAAGACGCTGAGCGGACTTGAACCGGTGGATGTGATCCTGCGGCGCGTGGACGACGACTTCTGCGATCCGCTGGAACTGCGCAATGAATCCATGCTCGGTGTGCCGGGACTCGTGGAGGCCGTGCGCGCGGGCAATGTGACCGTGGCGAACGCGCTCGGCGGCGGGTTGCTCCAGAGTCCGGCGTTCATGGCGTTCCTGCCAGGACTGTGCCGGCATGTGCTCGGTGAGGAGTTGAAGCTACCTTCGGTCGCCACGTGGTGGTGTGGGCAGAAGACTGCGGAAAGCTACGTCACTGAGCACCTCGAGAGGCTGTTCGTGAAACCTGCGTTCCGGTCGCGGCAGCGGGGACTGGAGCCGGTTGGATCGCTTGCGGCGGCCGAGCGGGAGAAACTGCTCCGCCGGATCCGCTTCCAACCCCACCTGTGGGTCGGCCAGGAAAGGGTCGAGCTGTCGGCCGCGCCCTCGTGGAGTGGCGAAGGACTCGTGTCACGGTCGCTGGCGCTGCGTGTGTATCTGGTGGCGACGCCGGACGGCTACCGGGTGATGCCGGGTGGCCTGGCGCGGATGGCGCCCGATGCGGGCGGGCGGTTGATTTCGATGCAGCGGGGCGGGGCGGCCAAGGACACGTGGATCCTCTCGGACGAGCCGGTGGACGACGTGACGCTGCTGAGCGTGGCCGGCCAGGAAGTCGAGCTCCGGCGCGTCGGCAACAACCTGCCCTCGCGGCTGGCGGACAACTATTTCTGGCTCGGCCGCTACGCCGAACGGACCGACGCGACCGCGCGCCTGCTGCGGGCGACGTTGCTCCGGTTCAGCCCAGAAAGCACGGGTCATGCGTTGCCACTGCTGGAGCCGCTGCTGAATACGCTGGTTGCCCAAGGACAACTGCCGGCATCGGACGAGCAGCCGGAACTGCGCACGAACGCGGAAGCGCTCGAGGCCGGGCTGCTGGCGGCGATTTTCGATCCGTCGCGGGCGGGCAGCCTGCGCAGCCTGGCCGGGCAGTTGCAGCGGCTGGGAATGCTGGTGCGCGACCGCAGCTCCAACGATCTCTGGCGCGTGTTGCGCCAACTGGACGACCGGCTCGCCACGCCGACGTCCAGCCTGGTCATGCTGGCGGGCGACGCTATCGGGGTGCTCAACCAAAGCCTGCTGCAACTGGCCTCTTTCCACGGGTTGGCGCGGGAAAACATGACGCGGGCCCAAGGCTGGCGCTTCCTTGATATGGGCGGCCGGCTGGAGCGCGCAGTTTACCTGTGCTCGCTGCTGAACGCGGCCCTGCGCTCTCCGGAAGCCGACAATCCGAGCGTGCTCGAGGCGGTGTTGGAAGTGGCCGACAGCTCGATCACCTATCGGACGCGATACAACCTGATGCCGAACATGGCGGCGGTTTACGACCTGGTGCTGCTGGACGACACCAACCCGCGTTCGCTCCTGTTCCAGTTCAACCAGCTCGTGAAGCATTTCGAGAGGCTGCCGCGCGAGCGGGAGCACGCCCTGCCCAGCGCCGGCCAGCGCGTGCTGATCGAGTGCGTGAGCCGGCTGCGGCTGCTCGATCCCCGGCCCATCAACCGCCTCCGTTCACGGTGGCATGAGAGCGACGTCGGCCGGGTGCTCTCCGAAACGCTGCGGGATCTGCCACGGCTGTCCGACGCGATCGCCGTGAGCTACTTCGCACACTCCACAATTTCCCGTTCCCGGTGAAGTTCCGATGACCTACCGCATCGTCCATCGCACCATCTACGAGTATTCCGAACCCGTGACGGTCTCGCACCACTCGGCGCGGGTGAACCCGCGCTTCACGGCGGTGCAGTCGCGCAGCCGTTTCAACGTTCGCATCGACCCGGAACCGGCGGTGCGGAAAAACCGGACCGACTATTTCGGCAACCGGGTGTGCTTTTTTGCGATCCAGGAGATCCACAGCCGTCTGGAGGTCGAGGCCGTCAGCGTGGTCACGATGACCGTGTGCACGCCGCCGGCGCTGGCTCTGTCGCCCGCGTGGGCGGAAGTCGCCGGGCTGTTCCGCGATCCGGTGTCGCCGGAAGTTGTCGATCCCTATCAATTCTGCTTCGACTCGCCGATGGTGCGAACGGCCCCGGAACTGGCGGATTATGCCCGCGAGAGCTTTCCGGCCGGCACGCCATTGCTGGTGGGCGTGGCCCACCTCAATCAGCGCATCTTTCGCGACTTCAAATACGATCCGGTGGCTACCAGCGTGGCGACGCCTCTGGAAGAGGTTTGGGCCCGGCGGCGCGGGGTCTGCCAGGACTTCGCCCATCTGGCCATCGCCTCGCTGCGGTCGCTTGGGTTGCCGGCGCGTTATGTCAGCGGCTACCTGCGGACCCACTCGCCGACAGGCAAGGAACGCCTCGTCGGTGCCGATGCCTCCCATGCATGGTTCTCGGTCTATTGTCCGAGCGTGGGCTGGGTGGATTTCGATCCGACCAACAATCTTCTGCCTGCCGAAGAGCACATCACCGTGGCCTACGGGCGCGACTTCAGCGATGTCAGCCCCGTCAGCGGCATCATCACCGGCGGCGGTCATCACGAGGTGAAGGTAAGCGTGGACGTGGAGCCGCTGACCCATAATCCAGAGGAAAACGGGACGGAATTCCGCGAGCCGGCGGACCAATGATTTGATATCGGCGTCCGGCTGAGAATTCCGCATCGGTCCCGTGACACGATCGGCAGAATCCGGGCACCTTCTGTTCATCCAGCATGCGTTTTCAGATCGTCCATCGCACGCGCTACGCCTACGCGAGCCCGGTGCGGGAAAGTTTCAATGAGATCCGCCTGAAGCCGGTCAGCAATGAGCACCAGTCGGTGGAGTCGTTTCTCCTGAAGATCCTTCCGCCGAGCCGGCTGCGGCACTACGAGGACTTCTACAAGAACGTGGTGCATCACTTTGAGATTCCCGAGCCGCATTCGGCGGTGCTGGTCGAGGCGTTTACGACCGTCAGCACCCGTTCCATCGCACTGTCGCTGGAGGCTGCGCCGGCATCGCTCAGCCGCCTGCCTGAATGCGCCCGGACCGAGCGCTGCTTCGATTTCCTGCTGCCCAGCCGCTACGTAGAGTGGAACCCGGAGGCCTGGCGGCTTGCCGTGGACGCCATCCAGGGCACCACCGACATCTGGCAGGCCGCGGTGGCGGTCATGCGTTTCATTCACGGCAACTTCCGTTACACGCCGCTCAGCACCCACGTCCATACGCATATGCGGGAGGTGATCCGGCAACGCGAGGGAGTTTGTCAGGACTTTGCCCACGTGATGCTCGGGCTGTGCCGTTCGCTCAAGATTCCGGCGCTCTATGTGAGCGGTTATCTGGCCACCGAATCGGCCAGCGCGACTCATGCGTGGATCGAGGTCTTCGTGCCGGACGTGGGCTGGCGCGGCCTGGATCCGACCCATAACTGCGCGACGGACGGGAACTATGTGAAGATCGCTGTGGGCCGCGATTATGCGGACGTGACGCCTGTCAGCGGCCATTACAAGGGCACACTAGACCGGCGGATGGAAGTGACCGTGGACATCAGCAAGGTGGAGTGATCGCGATGGCGGGCGGACCGGACCGCTCCGGGCTTACATCAGCTTCAGCTTCGGCAAGTCCTGCGAATCCACGAGGCCGACCGGTTCCCGTTTGGCGTTCACGACGATGAGGTCGTCGATGTTCCGTTCGTTGAAGATGCGCACTGCCTCGGCCGCGAGGGCGTCGTCGCGGACGCAAACGGGCTTCGGCGTCATCACGTCCCGGAGCATGCGGGTCAGCGCCAATTCGTCCGCCGCCATGCGTCGGCGCAGGTCGCCGTCGGTGAACACGCCGGCCAGTTTGCCCCGGGCGTCCACCACCGCCACCGAGCCGGATTTGGCGCGGGTCATCACCAGCAACGCCTCCTTCACGGACAGCGAGGCCGGGGCCACTGCGTTGCGCTCTCCAAGCCGCATGATATCGCCGACCTTCAGCAGCATGGCGCGACCGATGGCGCCGGCGGGATGGCGCTGGGCGAAGTCCTTCACCTTGAAGCCGCGGGCCGCCATGACCGCCATCGCCAGGGCATCGCCGAGCACGAGCGTGGCGGTGGTGCTGGACGTCGGCGCGAGGTTGAACGGGCAGGCTTCCTTGGGCACGCGGCAGTTCAGGACGACATCCGCATGGCTGCCCAGCGTGCTTTTGGTGGCTCCGGTAAGGGCGATGAGCGACACGCCAAAACGCTTGAGCGCCGGGAGCAGATGGATGAGTTCCTCCGATTCGCCCGAATAGCTGAGGGCCACGACCACATCGCCTTCGTTGACGATGCCGAGGTCGCCGTGCAGGGCGTCCACGGAGTTCAACACCACGGCCGTGGTGCCGGTGCTGCTGAGCGTGGCGGCGATTTTCCGGCCTATGTTGCCGGACTTCCCGATGCCGACGACCACCAGCTTGCGCCCCCGCGCCAGCGCGGCGGCGACCAGTTCGACCGCCTGGTCGAAGCTGGCATCCAGTCCCTTTGCGACCGCCCGCAATGCGGCGATCTCGATGGCGAAGACTTCCCGGGCGCGGCCAAGATGCGACATACAGGACAGATGGCTGACCGGGGAAGCGGGTGAAAGGGGAAATGCGACCCACCGGCGGCCGGGGCAGCTGCGGGGGAAGCCTGATCTCAGCGTCCAAGCCCCCAGCTGGCCGCAGCGCACAGCAGAACCACCGCCCAAGAAGGAAGGCCCCGCGAGAGGAGCCCGATTCCGCCCAGAGCAATCAGCCAATCGCCGGTCCGGCGCAACGTGGTGATCGCAATCGGGTCAACCAGCGCGGCGAGCAACAGCCCAACCACGGCGGCATTGGCGCCGTTCAGGGCGGAACGCAGCCGGTGATTGACCCGCCAGCGCTCCCATGCGGGCAGCACGCCGGCGACGAGCAGGAGGCCGGGCAGGAAGACCGCGATCAACGCCGCAAGGCCGGCGAACCAAGCCCCCGGTCCCACATGGGCGGTCGTTCCCAGGTAGCCGGCGAAGGTGAAAAGGGGCCCGGGCAGAGCCTGGGCCAACCCGTAACCGGCGAGGAACGTGTCGTGGCTAACCAGACCAGGGCTGACCACTGCTGACTGGAGCAACGGCAACACCACGTGGCCGCCGCCGAAAACCAATGCGCCAGCCCGATAAAACCGGTCGAAAAGTTGCAGATTAGGATGGGGTAGGGCGGTCGCCAGCAGCGGAAGTCCGACCAGCAGGGCTCCGAAAAGGATCAGCGGTGTAATTCCGATCGGCACCGAAGGTTTCGTCGAGACGGGTGACGCAATTCCGTCATCTGGTTGGGGTGACCAGCGCGAGGCGACCAGGGCGGCCAGTCCCAGCGCGACGATTTGGGCCGACGGCGACCGCCAGTTCAGGGCCAAGATGGAAGCGGCGACGGTCAGCCCAAAATGGAGCCGCCCCATGGACAATTGGCGGGCCATTGTCCAGACCGCCTGGGTCACCACGGCGACGGCGGCCAACTTGAGTCCATGCAGCCAAGGCTCGCTGCCTGCAGAATGCCAGTGTGCCAATCCCAGCGCAGTGGCGATCATCGCCGCCGCCGAAGGCAGGGTGAATCCCGTCCAGGCGGCGAGGGCACCGGGCCAGCCGGCGCGCAGCCTTCCGAGGGCGAAACCGAGTTGGCTGCTGGCCGGCCCCGGCAGGAACTGGCACAGCGCCACCAAGTCGGCATAGGCCGCCTCGTCCAGCCAACGGCGGCGCTTAACAAATTCATCGTGGAAATAGCCAATGTGGGCCGCCGGGCCGCCAAAACTCGTCAGCCCGAGGCGCAGGAAGGACAGGAAGACTTCAGCAACGGATCCGACGGACTGGTTCTCCGACTGGGCGGGCACGCGGCGATTGAGCCGATCGGCAGGACGGGCGTCACGGGCGGATTCGGCCCGGAAATTCTGGCGGGGTCTGAATTGGTAATCTCGATCGGTCTCTTGATTCGCCGACTTGAAGAATGAGAACAGGGGAGATTGTGAGGTGGGTTCGCTGCCGAAATTCCCGTTTACTCCCGGGTCGTCCACGTTACGGTTTCGTTACCGCGAAGGGTTGGAGTAGTGCTATGGGCAATGAATCTGAACCGCGACGCTCAGCGCAGTCGCTGCTGGTCAACACCACGCTCTACCGGGAGTTCCAGGCAGAGCGGGAAGAGATCCTGAAGCACAAATGGATCGAATCAGAAAAGGCGGGGCACGACATCGGCTTCGAACGTGCCCTGGTGGATTGGATCACCAAATATCGCGCCGATTGGCGGCGCGCCCGGCAACTGGTCGGGCACTGAACTCAGATCAGGGAATGCTCCTTTAACGGGGTCCGGCGAGGCTCCGAAGGCGCACATGAAACACAGGAACACAGAACCATTTGCTGGCCGGCTCCCGATGCGGGGCCGGCCTTTCATTTTTGGCCGATGAATTCACTGCTGCTCGATTCGACAACGCTGGGACGGACGGTCGCCCGGATGGCCCATGAAATCGCAGAACGCAACCAGAACGGCGCCGATGTGGTGGTGATCGGAATCCAGAGCGGGGGAGTGTTTCTCGCGCGCCGGCTGGCGGCGCAGTTGCAGGGAATCTACGGACAGCCGGTCCCGGCCGGCATTGTCGATGTGTCGCTGCATCGTGATGATTTGGACCAGCGCTCCGCGCCGATGCTGCGTCCGACCGAACTGCCCTTCGACCTGAACGGCAGGACCGTGGTGCTGGTGGACGACGTCCTCTACAGCGGACGGACTGCCCGGGCGGCACTGGATGCCCTCCATGACTTTGGCCGCCCCAGCCGGGTGCAACTGGCGGTGCTCGTGGACCGAGGGCACCGGGAGCTGCCGATCCGTGCGGATTTTGTGGGTAAGAATGTCCCCACCTCCCGCACCCAGCGGGTGGAAGTTTCCCTCGCCGAAGACGGCGGCAACAACACGGTCACCCTGCAGGAGTCCAAAGCATGAAGTGGAACCGCCGTCACCTTTTGGACCTGCAAGCGCTGTCTGCCGAGGAACTCACGCTAATCCTCGACACCGCCCGCCATTTCAAGTCGCTGGGCGAACGGCCCAAGAAGAAGTTCCCGGCCCTGCTGGGGAAGACCGTGGTCAACCTGTTCGTGGAACCGAGCACGCGGACCCGCATCAGCTTCGAACTCGCGGCGGTCCGCCTGAGCGCGGATGTGATCAATTTCACGGCGGAGGCCAGCTCGTTGAAGAAGGGGGAAACCCTCAAGGACACGGTGCGAAATCTGGAGGCGCTCCAGGCCGACTTCGTGATCCTGCGCCACAGTGCGAGCGGGGCGCCCCACTTTCTGTCGCGCTTCGCCAAGGCGCACGTGGTCAATGCCGGTGATGGAGCCCATGAACACCCTACCCAAGGATTGCTCGACACCTTCACGATTCGGGAGAAAAAGGGGAGTTTGGCCGGGCTTAAGGTCACCATCCTCGGCGACATCCTCTACAGCCGGGTGGCCCGGTCCAACATCTGGGCGTTGGTCCGGCTCGGCGCAAAAGTCACGCTGTGTGGCCCGCCGACATTGGTGCCGCGACAACTGGAGTCACTGGATCCGAACATCCGGGTGACGTGGGACTTGGAAGAAGCCCTGCGGGACGCGGATGTCGTCAACATCCTCCGCATCCAACACGAACGTCAGCGGGTTACGATGTTCCCCAGCGTTGGGGAATACGCCGCACTTTTCGGCCTCAATCCCACTCGGATGAGGTGGGTGAAACCCAACGCGCTGATCATGCATCCGGGACCGATCAACCGGGGCGTCGAGATCGAAAGCGACATCGCGGACGGTAACCAGTCGGTGATTCTGGAACAGGTGACCAACGGTTTGGCCGTGCGAATGGCGGTGCTTTTCCTGCTCAACGGTGGCCGGAGCAGTGAAGTGGCTGGGACCTAGGTATTTGGTTGTGGCGCAACGGGCAATAGGTCCGGGCGAATCGCCGCCAGCGAGTCGAAATCACGGCCGGAACCAGATAATCAGTTTTGGGGACGTGCTGTAACGTGATAGGTGGCGCACGATAGCCCAAAAGCCTGTTTCCGAGTGGGCAAACCAAATCTGACAAGTCATTCCCTATTTGTGATTGGTCCGGCCCCGCAGTTGCTGGGAGTGTTGATGGCAAGAATTATGAAAACCCGATGGCTGCCTACATGGGTGCACACATTCGCCTTGGGCGCTTTGGCCCTTGGTTTTTCCAGCGGGGCCACCGCCCAGCAATCCGAGACGCCGCTGATCCACTCCATCGAGGCCGTCGGCGGGCGCCCTAAAGTTGGATTCAGTCCGGCGCCCGGCGCCGCCGATTACCGGTTACTTTTCGCCCCCGAGGTGGGCGGCCCTTTCAGTCCAACGGCAGCTACCCGCGAGGGCTTGACCCTGACTGGCGGCGACTTTGGGGCGGACCGGGGATTCCTTCGGGTGGATTCCTTGCCCATACCGTCCGCCGAGGCCGCGGCGGTGAACCTCCTGCATCGCATTGCCTACGGCCCCACCCCCGATGAATTGAACCGGGTTCGCGCCATGGGACCGGACGCCTACGTGGCCGAACAGTTGGCCCCGGAGAACATTGTGGAGACCCTCGATGTCCTCGATCCCGAGCCCAAATGGAAAAAGGTCACCGTGACCGGGGCGGCCACAACGTCCGGCGGGCAGACCCGGATCTACATTTTTCTCGACGGTCCCGGAGATGCCTACGTGGACAATGTGCGGTTTGCAATCGGTGCCAGTGACAACGGAAATCCCGCCAACCTGCTCGTGAACGGAGATTTTGAGACTGGGCTGGCCGGTTCTTGGACGGTGGGGGCGAATCTCGCGGCCTCGGCGGTCACCACAGACTTTGCCCAAAGCGGTAACGCCTGCCTGCACCTGGTGGCGTCTGCTGCCGGTGATGGTCAGGGCACTTCTATCGCCCAGACCATCACGCCCACGGTTTCGGCCGGCACGCCGGTGACGTTGAGTTTCTGGTATCGGACCTCGGCGGAGGATTCGAGACTGGTGGTCCGCATGGGCGGCAGCGGAGTGACCACGAGTGTGGCGCTGTCCGGACAGAACAATTCTCCGGCCCCGATTTACGCTTTGATCCGTTCGGGCACCGGAACGTTAACCGACCTTCGGGCATGGCACATTCTACACGCGGTGCAGGCGAAGCGACAGTTGGTGGAAGTGCTCCGCCAGTTCCTGGAGAATCACTTTGTCACCCAGATCTCCAAGACCCGCGACTACTTCGACAACCGGGGCTACGACTCCGTGCAATCCGACCCGATTTCCACCCGCACCGAACTGGTGGAGAATCTCCGGTGGCAGGAGGCCCTGCTGCGCCCGACAACCTCCTTCCTCGACCTGCTGCGGATCAGTGCCGAAAGCCCGGCGATGATCATCTACCTGGACACGGTCAGTTCGCGCGGCAACGGCACCCGCATCGCCAATGAGAACTATGCGCGTGAGCTGTGCGAACTTTTCTGTTTCGGCGTGGACAACGGCTACGATCAGCAGGACATCGTGCAGATTTCGCGCGCTTGGACTGGCTGGACCGTCGAGTTGGTCCGCACCAACGACGAGTTCAACCCCTTTGCGGTCCGTTCCACCAACTACATCGACCCGACGCTCACGAACACGACCGAACTGAACGCCAACCCAAACATTCAGGGCCTGTGGGCGTTCAACTACAGAGCATCTCGTCACAACGTCGCGGCGAAACACATCTTCCACCAGACCAAGGCCGACGGTTCGGTAGACACCACGAAACCCAAGGTCGTGCCGGTGCGGTTTGGTCCCCGTTGGGCGGGAAAATCCTACGGCCTTGTGCTGGCTTCCGGCCAGTCGGGCACGAATGGCATCCGCGAGGGCTACGACATCATCGCTCACATGGCTAACCAGCCGTTCACCATGGAGTTCATCTCCGTGAAGCTGTGCCGGTTGCTGGTCCACGACGGCTTCGCCCTCGGCTACGACTTTTCGGATGACCTGCACACGCCCGAGGAGGATTTGGTGTATCAGTGCATGCTGGCGTGGGACCAAGGGAATCCGAAAGGGCAAATCCGTGATGTGCTGCGGGTGATCCTGAACTCCGGGTTGTTCCGATCACAGGACGGTTCGTTGCAAAAGGTGAAGACGCCGTTTGAATTCGCGGTGAGCACCGTCCGGGCGCTCCGGGCGCAGAACGAGGACGGCTCCTTCACGTCTGACAGTGACGGCTATGCTCTGGCCGGGGTCATCAATCGCGCGGGCCGCTTCCGTCTCTTCGATCGGGCCGAACCGGACGGGTATCCGGAAGACGCTCATGCGTGGGTCAGCGCCGGCACGCTGACCGAACGGATCCGGTTTGTGCAGTCAGCCCTCATGCCTGTGGGCATGTCCGGGAAATCCGATGCGGGCACCGCGACGGTGACCGACCCGGTTGGCCTGTTGCGGAAGAATGTGGCGGCAGACAGACTGGGGGACGCCGGATCGGTGGCCGAATTCTTCGTGAACCTGCTGTATCCGGGTGAGGGTTCCGCGAATTTGGACGGCTTCCGGAATCTGGCAGTTCAGTTCCTGAACACGGCTGATGACGGCTTGGCTGCCTCGCCGTTCAGCAGCCTCGCGATGGGCACCTCCGCCTACGATCTGCGGGTCCGCGGCATGGTGGCGTTCCTGATGTCCACCCAGCGATTCCACGAACAGTGACCGGCTTCAAATTCCGCAACTCCAGCCTCCCGAACCGATGAACATACTTTCCCGCCGTTCGTTCCTGTCGCATTCTACCAAGCTCGGTCTGGGCACCGCGCTGGCCACGCTGACGGACGTCCCGTTCGTCATGAAACGTGCCCTCGCTGAGGGTTCCATCGGAGTGCCGGGTGCCAATGGCCGGGTGAAGAAACTGCTGTTCATCTTCCTGCGCGGGGCCAATGACGGGCTCAATACGGTTATTCCTTTCGGCGACTCCGCCTACGGCCCGCCCAACCGGGTGGACTTGGAGATTAAGAAGGACCCCGTGCAACCCTTCACGGCGCTGGGGCGGGTCGGGTTCCCCGAGGCCGGTTCCGCAGCGGGCACCTATGCCCACCCTTACGGACTCAACTTGGGCAACGGATTTGCTGCGCTGCATCCGTCCCTGAAATTCCTGTCGCCCATTTACAACGCCGGCGATCTGGCGGCCATCCACCGGGTCGGCTATCCGCGACAGAGCCGCTCGCACTTTGATTCCCAGAATTACTGGGAGACCGGCGCCCCGAACGACAACAACACCAAGGACGGCATGCTGTATCGTGCGATGGTGGAATCCGGGCTGGCCTATACCGCTCCGCTGACCGGCGTCAGCATCGGCTCGTCCCTGCCGCTGATCTTCCGCGGTTCGAAAGCGGCGATGACTAATGTCAGCGATCCCACCCGGTTCAACCTCCTGGCGGTTCCGAACACGGCGCAGGGGAACGCCAAGGCGGACGCATTTCTGGCGGCGGCCAACCGCACCGAGTTCGCGGACAAACGGGAGCGTGAATTCCTCCGGCTGCAATATGGCAACCTCGCCAGTTCGCTCGAGATCTTCGCCAGCATGGATTTTTCGGAGGCCGGCAACACCTACCGTGATGACATCGCCACCGACGGCGACACCGATTACGCGAACACCAGCGGAGGCGGGTATTTTCTGTTCCCAACCACCAACGAGAAGAATGGCGGCTGGCGCCGGAGTTCAAATTCCACGCGCGCCGACAAATACGTGGTGCCCACCAGCAGCTACGATTTCTTCACCCGGCTCAAGGCGGCGGCGATGGTGCTTAACAAGACCGATGCCCTGGTTTCCGGCGTGTCGATTGACGGCTGGGACACCCATAGTGAGCAGGCCGATCAGGCCAGCGCAGACGGCACCCGCGGCTCCCATACCGGAGCCCATGCGAACCTGCTGCGCCGGGTCGGTTGGGCCGTCTACGCGCTCAACAAATATTTTACCCGGTATGCCGACAAATGCCGCTGGGACGATGTTGCCGTGGTCACGCTTTCGGAGTTTGGCCGCACCTCGGTGGAAAACTCCGACAATGGAACCGACCATGCCGAGGCCAGTGTGATGTTTGTTGCCGGCGGCGGAATCAAGGGCTTTGAAGCGGGACCGCTGGGTGAGGTGCGTCGCACTGGCGTGTTCAACTGCGGCGGTTCCGGTGACCAGTCGATTCCCTGGCAAACAGGGCCGAACGGAACATTCTTCAAGGCGACCGGCCGTTACCTGCAACGGAATACCGATTATCGTTCGGTCGTTGGCAAGCTGGTGCGGGACCACCTCGGGGCCACCCAGGAACAACTGGACCGGATCATTCCCGGATACACGGTTGCGTCGGAAAGCCTGAAGAACAAGGGCGTTCAGACCCGGGACAATACTGCCGTCGTTGGTGAACCGGACTTCATTTGATGCGCCGCCGGCCGGCACGCGGACAGGAAAGAAAAACGGCGCAGGCAAAAACCTGCGCCGTTCCGGTTTTGAGTAACGGTTCCTCGGGTTACTTCTTGCCCTTCTTCGCGGCCGGCAGGGGCACGGTCTGAACGGTCTGCAGGATGCGGCCGGCAATCTTGTAGGGATCGCCCTGGGAGTTCGGACGGCGGTCTTCCAGGTAACCCCGGTAACCATTGTCCACGAAGCTGTGTGGGACGCGAATGGACGCGCCACGGTTGGCGATGCCGTAGTTGAACTTGTCGATGGACTGGGTCTCGTGGAGGCCCGTGAGTCGGAGGTGATTGTCCGGGCCATACACGGCGATGTGCTCGTTCTTGTATTTGTCGAACGCGGCCATCAGCGCCTCGAAGTATTCCTTGCCGCCTACCTCACGCATGTGGGTGGTGGAGAAGTTCGAGTGCATGCCGGAGCCGTTCCAGTCCACGTCCTTGCCCAGCGGCTTGCAGTGCCAGTTCACGTCCACGCCGTATTTCTCGCAGAGGCGCATCATCAGATAACGGGCGACCCAGACCTGGTCGGCGGCGCTCTTGGAGCCCTTGCCGAAAATCTGGAACTCCCACTGGCCCTTGGCCACTTCAGCGTTGATGCCCTCGTGGTTGATGCCGGCGTCGAGGCAGAGATCGAGGTGCTCCTCGACGATTTCGCGGGCAATGTCGCCGACGGCGTCGTAGCCAACGCCGGTGTAGTAGAGCCCCTGCGGATAGGGGAAATTGGCCGTGCCATCGGGGAAGCCGAGGGGTCGACCGTTCTTGTAGAGGAAGTATTCCTGCTCGAAACCGAACCACGCGCCCGGATCGTCGGGAATGGTCGCGCGACCGTTGCTCGGATGCGGGGTCTTCTTGTCCGGCATGAAAACTTCGCACATCACGAGCACGCCGTTCTTGCGGGTGCTGTCCGGAAAAACGGCAACCGGCTTGAGCATGCAGTCGGAGCTGCGGCCCTCGGCTTGGCGGGTCGAGCTGCCGTCGAAGCCCCACCAGGGAAGCTCTTCCAGCTTCGGGAAGCTCTTGAACTCCTTGATCTGGGTCTTACTGCGCAGGTTCGCCGTCGGCTCATAGCCGTCCAGCCAGATGTATTCTAATTTGTATTTGGCCATGGATGTGAATGGAGGAATTTTGACGCGTTCCTCTGTCAGGAACAGGGGAAGCACGCACGATGCCGCCCCGAGGGCGAAGGATGCACGGCGACACACCCGACGCAAGAACGCGCTCCGAAAGGCCGAAAGTTCCCGAACTTCGTCCCGCGATTCTTTTCATGGTCCCGGTCGAAAGGTGCAATCCGCTGCATTCGGTTGGGCGACCTGTTGCAATTTGCGCATTGATGGCCAAAAAAACACAGTGGCCGTCAATCCTGTCGTTGAAGTGTCTCGGATTGCCGGTCAACGCTCACCAGAGCCAGTTGATCAGCATGCTGAAGGTCAAAGACACTCTGCGGGCGACAGTCTATCTCGGTTTTGATGGGCGGGTAGTGAAGAACTACCTCGGCCCGGATGCGGTGGCCCGCTTTGAAAACGAGGTCAGGGTGCTCCAACTACTCGACGAACGGGGCTGCAAGTTCGTTCCCAAGCTCCTGGCTGCCGACCGTGAACAACTCCAGATCATCACCTCCAATTGTGGTTCCCGTGTCCAGCACCTGGACGAAACCCGGCGGCGCGAACTGTTCGCCGAATTGGAGGACTATGGCGTTCGCCATGATGATCCGGATATGCGCAACGTCACTTACCGGCCCGCCGACGGCCGCTTTTGCCTGATCGATTTCGAATTCGCCACCGTGCTCCCCGGCTTTGAAGAAAAACGCTGAGAAAGCGGTTCCGAAGGAACCTGTAGTGACCAGCCTGCGCTGGTTCGGTTGGACTGACAAGGGACGCGTCCGGACCAATAACGAGGACTCGTTCCTTGCCCTGCGGTTTGATGCGCAGGAGGTGCATCGCCTCGGGAGGTTAGGTGAAGCCCTGCTGGCGCCGACCGACTTTGCGTTCGCGGTCTGTGACGGCATGGGCGGCGCGAAGGCGGGTGAGTTCGCGAGCCGGATCGCGGTGGAAAAGATCACCACGCTGCTTCCGCGCTCTTTCAAGCAGTCCGCGAAGGGTCTGGACGCGGGGGCGGGAGACGTGCTGGCCGAACTGTTTGCCCAAGTGCACCGGGCGTTGGCCTATGTCGGCAACAGCTACGACGAATGCCGCGGCATGGAAACCACGATGACGCTGTGCTGGGTATCGCCCAAGTGGCTGTATTTCGCCCATGTCGGTGACAGCCGGCTCTATTACCTGCCGGCGGGCGGTGGGATCCGCCAGCTCAGTCACGATGACACCTACGTGGGCTGGCTGTTCCGCAACGGGCAGATCAACGAGCGCGAGGCCCGGACTCATCCGCGGCGCAACGTGCTCCAGAAATCGCTCGGCGGTTCGAACCAGTTCGTCGATCCGCAGCTCGGAGCCGTTGGCCTTGAGCCGGGCGACCGCTTTCTGCTGTGTTCCGACGGGCTTCCCGACGGTCTATACAACCACGCCATCGAGGAGGTGCTCCGGATGCCTTCCGGATCTAAGGGGGCAAATCCGGCGCAACGCCTCGTGCTCGACTCAGTGGCAGCAAGTGGCCGGGACAACACCACGGCGTTGGTCATCGAAGCCTGCTGACCGCCGGCCTTAAGGGCGTGCCCGTTCCGAGAAAGCAAAAGACCGCGTCCGGAACTCCGGACGCGGCTCGTCTACACACACTGCCAGAAATCAGCCGTGATAGCCTTCCTCGCCATGCTCGGCGAGGTCGAGACCGGAGACTTCCACTTCCTCGGACGGGCGTAGACCGACGACCGCCTTGACGATGTAGGCAATCACCACGGTTGCGACTACACTCCAGACAATTGTCAGGCCGACCGCCTTGAGCTGCGCACCGAGCAAGCCCTGCTTCAGACCGGCAACCACCGGGTTGGCTTTCTCGTCGGCGAAGATGCCCGTGAGGATCGCGCCCATGGTGCCACCGACGCCGTGCACGCCGAAGGTGTCGAGTGCGTCGTCGTAACCCAGCATCTTCTTCAGGTAAGAGCAGGCGAGGAACGGAACCAGACCGGCGAGCACGCCGATGATTACCGAGGAGGTGGCGGTCACGAAACCGCAACCCGGGGTGATGACGACCAGCCCGGCGACGATGCCGGAGCAGAAGCCCAGGACGCTGGGCTTGCCGCGGAGAACCCATTCAAGCATGGCCCAGACGAAACCTGCGGTGGCCGCGGCCAGGGTCGTCGTGGTGAAGGCATTCGAGGCGATCGCGTCGGCGCCGAGCGCGGAACCCGCGTTGAAACCATACCAGCCGACCCAGAGCATGCCGGTGCCCACCATGCAAAGCGTCATCGAGTGCGGCGTCATGGGCTCTTTGCCGAAGCCCTTGCGCTTGCCGAGGATGATGCAGAGCACCAACGCGGACCAACCGGAGGTCATGTGCACCACCGTGCCGCCGGCAAAGTCAATCGCCTTGATGGTGGCGCCCGGATTCAGCGGACCGCACATGAAACCGGTGGTCGCCCAGACCATGTGGGCGAACGGAAAATACACCGCGAACATCCAGAGTCCGACGAAAACCAGGACCGCGAGGAACTTCATGCGTTCCGCGATGGCGCCGAGGATCAGCGCCGGAGTGATGATCGCAAAGGTCAGCTGGAACATCGCCCACATTGAATCGCTGATCCAGTGATAGCCCGCCCCCACGGCCCCAGGATTGACTCCGTCGAGGAATTTGTAGGCGAGATCACCGATGAACGCGTTGCCAGCGCCGAATGACAGGCTGTAGCCGCAGGCCCACCAGAGGATGGTGACGAGACCGGCGATGCCCATGCACTGGGCGAGCACCGAGAGAATGTTCTTCTTGCGCACGAGACCGCCGTAGAAAAGCGCCAAGCCGGGCAGCGTCATGAACAGCACGAGGGCGGTAGAAGTCATCTGCCACGCGTTATGACCGGGGCCGGGGCCGGCGATCTTCGTGGTCACATTGGTGTTGCCGGCGGTGGCCCGGGCGCCGTTGTTGAGGTAGGCCTCAATGTCCGCCAGACGTTCCTCGACGCTCGGATCGGCGGCGCGGACATCCACGGCGGTGAACGCCAGGAGCAGGCAGGCAAGCAGGAATAGCAGTTTCTTCATGGGAGTGATTGCTGTGCAGGGTTGAAAGTGGGTTTCAGACTGCGGCCTCGCCCTTTTCCTCGGTGCGGATCCGTATGGCCTCTTCCACGTTGGAGACGAAGATTTTGCCGTCCCCAATCTTGCCGGTCTTGGCGGCCTTCACGACCGCTTGGGTGGCGGCGGCGACCTTGTTGTCGGCCACTACCAGCTCGATCTTGATCTTCGGCAGGAAGTCCACCGTGTATTCGCTGCCGCGGTAGATCTCGGTATGGCCCTTCTGGCGGCCGAAGCCCTTGACCTCGCTGACTGTCATGCCTTCGATGCCCACGTCGTGGAGAGCATCCTTCACCTCTTCGAGTTTGAAGGGTTTGATGATCGCTTCGATTTTCTTCATGGCGTAGTTCCGTTGTAACCAAACTGACCGGCCGCGCATGCACCCGCAGGGTGGTTGATTTACGACACGCGGACCGGACTCCCCTCCCTTAAGCACCGGGGGTGCCACAGCCGCCACCGCCCTCCAGCACACGCTACAAACCCCCTTCAAAATCAGGGTCATCGTTGGCTGAACAATTTTTCAGGTAAGTTTTCCGCAAGAACATCGCTGTTGAATTTTGTCCACCCTGCCGAAATGAAACAGAAGCACCACTCAGGTGGCGGTGCATGAATGGAACTTGGGTTACTGGGGAGACCCGCGCTGCCGGAAGGGGCGCTTTAGGCTCCGTCTCCGGCGGACACGCGCCAGATCGCGAGGCATGACTTGGCCGCCCGGGGATCCGTGAGGCAAACCGTGCCCCGGCGGATGCGCGGATTGGGAATCCCCTCGAGCACAGGGGGATCTGAAGTCAGCAGAGTTTGCGCGAAGACCATGAAATCGGAGGCACCCGAGGCGCGAAGCTGTGCCCGATTGAACAACCGGAATTCGCCGGAGCTCCCCGGAGCCACGAAACGCATCAGTTCGAGCATTACGCGACCCATCGTGTAGCGGGGATTGAACTCCACGACCGGCTTCAGTCGGAGGACTCCGGAGTGATCGCGATAGACCATCGCGTCGATGCCCAGCGGCCCGCGGAAGCCGATGGCATCGAGACGCTTTGCGAGCCGAGGCAGGAGGAGTTCGGGGTAGAGGTGGGGAAGTATCCGGGCGAAATCCGACTGGCCACGGAAGCATTCCGCGACTGCCGCTGGCGGACGGCGGGCGAAGTCCGGCGCCGCCGTGTTCGCCTGAAACTGGCCACGAACATCGTTCAGGAGGCAAGCGTAACCCACGAGTTCGAGACCCCGATCCGTCATCTCGGTCTGCACGGAAAAATCGGCGGCCCGTTCCAGCCACGGTTCGATGACGACCGTGCGGCCTTGTGCGAAAACGCCTTCCAGCCAGCGGATCTGGTTGGGCAACAGTTCCGGTTCCCACAGCCGCAGGGCGTTTTGTCCGGCCAGTCCCAGCGCCTGCTTTGCCACGACCCGATGATGGCCGCGGTCGCGGATGCCGCGAATGGCCGCCAGCGCGTCTTCGACCGTGACAACCGCGATTCCGATGTCGGTCACCGGACACAGAAAACGCTGCCCGATCGCCAGTTCTGAACTGGTGAACTCTTCGGTCCACTGGCGAAAGAACTCCGCGCTCCAGACCTTGGAATAGAGCTCGCGCACCCGGTCGTTGACGCAGCCTTCCAGAGGAAGTTGCCGGGGCGTGCACTGGGCGAAGATCGGAGCGAACACCTCCGCACTGTCCGGTCCCCAGGCCCAGGGGCGGAGTTGGCCGAGTTTCCGGTCGGAAAGTGTCCGGGGCGGTCGCCCGGATTCGAGTTCGACGAACTCCGGAAGCGGGATGCCGGCGCGCTTGAGTCCGCTGAGGAACTCCACGGCCGGCCGCTGCGACACGAGCACCACGTCGTCTTCGCGGGCGAGGAATTGCGGCAGATTGGCCAGGTCCTGCACCAACTCCGCCTGCGCCCGGACCGGCGTGAACGAACGCCCTTGGGCGATGAACGCTTCCGACAGCGGATTGAACCAATACACGTTCGGGGTGCGCCCTTTGGACTGCGAATAGACTTCGAGGTTGGCGATGAAGTCCGCGTCCAAACCGGCCGCCTTCCGTCCGGCAAAGTTCACCGAAAACCCCTTCGCGCGCCTGGGGGTGAGCGGGAACTTCAATTGCTGGCAGAAGGCGTCCCAATCGGTCTCCGTCGGGTTTTTCCAGCGTCTGAACCACTTGAGGCCGTAGGCCACATGCCCGATTTCATCGCGGTAGATGCGTTCCAGCAGGGCCGCCGACTCCGCATCGCCCACGGCTGCGAAGCCCTCGGAGAAGTGCCGCGCGAAATCGAGATTGGCCTGCTCGAACGTGAGGCTCAGGCCGGCGACATAATCCATCGGGCTCGCCATGCCGGACACGGCCCGCCAGAAGAAGCCGCTGACCGGGAGGTCGCCGAACGCCAGTCCGCACGCCCGCATCCGTCCGACATAGAGGCGCGTGTGTTCCTGCTCGTCTCGGAGCGTCTGGAGCACTCCGCGGCGAAAAGCGGCCGGGGCGTCGGGAAACTTCAGGAGCACGAGCGCCATCAATTCAGTCGCGAGCAGTTCATGGTTCGCGAAAAAGTGGAGCAGGCGACCGCGTTCGGAGGCGTTTTCCAGCCGGTGTGTGCCCGGGAATTCGCCCTTGCCGGTGCCTTGGGGCTTGAACGCGAGGGCCGCGGGCCGCCCCGGCATCGCGGGAGTCGTCAACGCAGGCCCCGGGCATTCGTCGGTGATGTCTCCGGGACAGGCCAGCTTGTCCGCGAGCGTCGTCGCAAACAGCACCTGCTCGGCAAATTCACGGAGTTCCATGCAGAATCCAAGGGCTGGTTTTCAGCGCCGGGGCGTTTGGTTCATCAGGATGTTGGCAAGGAATCCATTGATGAAAATCCCCATCGCAAACAGTCCGGCGAGAGACATCCCGGCGGGCCGGTTGCCCGCGACCAACACCACCGACGCCAAACCGGTGAGAGCCATCGCGCCCGCATAGGCCGTCATCACGTTGCGGGGCCAGCCTCCGTGACACTTGAACACCGCCGAAACCGGCAACGCCAGACCGAACGCGACCAGCGTCAACACAATCAGCCAGAGACGGAAGTCGGCGGCAATGGCGACGCCCAGCGCCGTCAGCCCGGTGAACAGGCACGCACCCACGAGGTTCGCTGAACGCGTCTGCTCTTCCGAAAGCGCGAGGCGTCCGTAGCGGTTGAGCCGGAGCAGCAGGTTGAAGATCGGCTGAGCGAGCCAGGTGAGCAGCACAAACCCGAGATAGAAGAGCTGGATGGGCAGCACCCACTTTTTCATCGCGGGGTTGGAGGCCGCCCAGGCCCCGAGCAACTTGTTGCCCACGAACAGGCCGATGATGACGGCCCATTGCGCCCCTTGGCTAAGCTTCTGCATCCACAGGAAGTAGCGCAGCATGAGCCCGTAGATGGGATTGCCGGCCTTGAGCGCCTCAACCACGCCGGCGCGGGCCCAGTCGTTGGTCGGATCCAGCCGGAGCGATTCCTGGAAGTGGTGCAACGCCTGCTTGCGGTCGCCGGACTCCAGCAGCGTCCAGCCGCGGTTCGCGTGGGTGAAGGAATTCTCCGGACTGCGCGCCAGCGTCGCGTCGATCGTCTGTCCGGCCTCGGCCTTGCGTCCCAACTTCACCAGCGCCATCGCGCGCAGGTTGTTCGCGGCGACATGTTCCGGGTCGAACTGCAGGCCTGTTTCCGCGGCGGCCAGGGCAAGGGCCCATTCCCGGCGGTTGAACCGGATCTGCGCGTGCTGGGCGTGGAAATCGGCATCGGTCGGCTCCAGGCGGACGGCTTCCCCGATGGCGGCAGCCGCGCCGTCGAAGTCATTCCGCTCCTCCAGCACGCGGGCTCGGGCGTAATGTGTGAAGGCGAAGTCCGGGCCCTGGCCGACGGCGACTTCGGCCTCGCGCTGGGCCTCGTCGAACTGCTTCTGCTCGACGAGACATAGCGCCAGCAGCGCATGGGCCGGCGGATTCTCCGGTGCGACGGCAAGGATCTGGCGCAGTTCGTGGGCGGCCATCTCGTGGCGCGACTGCTGGAAAAGCAGTTCGGCGCGGGCAAAACGGGCGTCGAGGGAGTCAGCGGGCATGGGCTTCGAAGTCAGTAAGTGTGTTAGCCGTCTTTGTCCGGCGCCTCCGGTCCTGAAGAGCTTGGGCGAGCCATGACTTCGCAGATCGCGTTCAGGAACAGCCGGCGCAGCGCGTCATATCCCCGGTCGTTCGGATCTTCGAGATTCGGATGGAACCAATAATGAGGGTCCGTCCGCTGGTAGCAGCTCCGCCAGAATTGCGTGCAGTGGATGCCGTGCCCCATGAATGCCGAATGGATGTCCACAAGATGCACATTCCCGTGGCGGCTCACGTAATCGGCGATGGTTTGGTTGTATTCGCGATGGATGAGCAGGCCGTCTGGCCAGGGTGGCAGTCCGGCCTTCTCCACATCGCCAAGGCCGTCCGTCGGGTCGTAGATGTTGGCCAGGAACACGTGGCATCCGCCCGGAAACCGGTTGGTTACCGTGGCGACCATCTCCGCTAGTCGCCGGGAAAAATTCTCCCGCCAAGGCCGTGCCTGAGCGGCAGTGGCCCCGAACATGGCACCTTCCACCGGCGGAGCCTTGCCGTAGGCATGGATCAAGTCGTTGCCGCCGGTGGTGAACACCACGAGGCCGAGCACGTTGCTGCCCTGACGGGGAACCTTGCCGACCTGGGTGCGGGCGTGGTGGAGGGAGGTGCTGCCGGAAACCGACAGGTTGGTGGCACGAATCCGGGGAAGCACCTTGGAGAGGTTGATTTCCCGGAGTGCGGGAAACTCGTCGGGCGGGTTCTTGAGCAGGCGCTCGAAGTAGGACTTGCCCGGCGATGCACCGAAGCCGGCGGTCACACTGTCTCCCAAGCCGACCAGCAGCACCTCACGTTCAGTCCAGACGCTTGAAAACGCTTCGGGACGGACGGTGATGGCGACCGCTCCCTTTCCCGGAGGCCGGCGCCACCAGAAGTGCCATTGCCACGCGAGGTATCCCGGAACGAGGAGGAATACCCCCAGCGCGACGAGAAGCCGGCGTGAACGTTGGTGGGAGCCGGTCATCGGTCGATGAATTTCAAAATGTCGTCATACGCGCCGCCCTGGTTGGCGTAGAGCGCGTAGTTGCGGGCGGTGGCGAACCACTCCCGCGTCGTTGGCTTCAGCGCGCCGGCGGCGTTCACGAGGTCCTTGGTGCGGATGGGTGCGGGCACACCCGACTTCATCGCTTCGCGAAGCTTGTTCTCGATGGTCACGTCCACCACGGCCTTGAGGTCCGCGCCCGAGAAGCCGTCGGTTTTCTTCGCGACGTGATCGTAGTCGATGTCCTCCGAGGGCTTGCCTTTCAGGTGCAGGCGCAGCACCGCGGCCCGCGCGGCGGCATCCGGCGGCGGCACAAACAGGATTCGGTCGAACCGGCCCGGGCGCCGAAAGGCGGAATCGAGATGCCACGGGGCATTGGTCGCGCCGAGGATCAGCAGGCCGTCGTTGCTCGACTTCACGCCGTCCAGTTCGCTGAGAAACTGGTTGATGAGATGGCGGCCGGCGGACTGCTTCATGTCGCTGCGGCTCGCGCCGAGGGCGTCCACCTCGTCGAAGAACAGCACGCAGGGACTGTTGCGGCGCGCCTGCTCGAAAATCTCGTGCAGACGCCGCTCACTCTGGCCGATCCACATGTCGAGCACGTCGTGGATGCCTATGCTGATGAAACCGGCCTTAATCTCCCCGGCGGTGGCGCGGGCGAGGTGGGTCTTGCCGCAGCCGGGTGGCCCGTAGAGCAGAATGCCGCCACCGATGCTTTTGCCGTAGGCGCGATACATCTCTGCGTGCGTGAGCGGATAGATGATCTTGAGGCGGATCTCCTCCTTCAACGCGTCCATGCCGCCCACATCTTCGAAACGGATCTTCGGACGCTCCACCTCGGCGGGCGCTTCCTGCTCGTCCTCGCCCTGCCAGGAGGCGCGGAGCTTGCCGTCCACCAGCTCGCTGTCGTCGTCGGAGCCGAACGGATCGTCGTCCTCGTCTTCGGCGGCCTCGGATTCGATCCGGATGCCGAGGCGTTGGGCGAATTCCTCGTCCGCCACCGCGCGGTCCTTTTCCACGCCGCGCTTGTATTGCTCGACGGCCTGCTCGACTTCGCCAATGCCGAACAGGATGCGCGCGTGCAGCACGAAGGCCCGGGGCGGACAGTCGGGGCGCTTGACGAGGTCTTCGCAGACCACGAGGGCATGGCTGTGCTTGCCCTGGGCGTGGAACGCGCGGGCGAGTCCCAGCTTCAGGCCGGCATGTTCTGCGGCCAACGACAGCCCGGCGCGGTATTCGGTCTCGGCGTCCGCGGGCCGGCTGGCGGCCAGCAAGGCGTCGGCGAGCGTCTGACGGAGCGGCAGGTTCTTGGGCGAAAGCTGGACGGCTTCGCGGAGTTGGGCGATGGCTTCGGAATCGGAACTGGCCATGCCGGAGGCTGTGGCGACGGACACCACCGGGTCAATGCGGCTGCGGTCAGAACCGATAGCGCAGATGGGTGCCGATCACGGATTCGGTCTGCCAATCATCGCGAGGTCGGGTGGACAGCAGAAGGTAAAACGCGTCCAGATCGGCGTGGGGCGAAACTCGAAACGTCAGCCCCGCCGGGATCAGGCGGTTTTCGTTCCAGCCGTGACCGTGGAGATCCAGGAGCCACTCGTTGTTGGCGAAAACCCGCGTTAGGGGGCCGAAGGGGTGAGGCAACGTGTAGGCCAATTGGAGCCGGTGGCGGCTGCGGTGGCTGGTGGGCGCGTTGCCTTCGTTCCAACGCCATTCCACGCGGTTTCGCCAGTCGAGGCGCAGGTGTTGTGTCAGGTTGAACTTCGGGTTTAGCTCCAGTTCCGGGCGCCCCTGTAGGTGCTGATCGTTGGCGGCCGGCAGGTCGATGTTCAGCAGGGAAAGGCCCACCCCGGTATCGAGCCAGGAGGTCAGTTCGTATTTCAGCCGCGGGGAGACGATCTGCACGATGGCGCCGTCCTCGAAGTCGAAGCGGTTGCCGAGGAACACCGAGCCGGTGAAGGGAGCGGACCGCCAGAGATCCGCAGTGGCCCAAGCCCACCACTCATCCGCCGACAGTCCGTTCAGCGCGAAAATCAGCAACAGGCCAAGGATCAAACGCCCGGGAAGCATGGGATGCGGGCGACGCTGTGGAACTGGGCGCGCCGCCGCGGACTTCAGGCATGGCCGGGGGCCAAGTCAACGTCCGCGTGGCGAACCCTCGTTTCTCCGTGGCGGGATGCCTCGGTCCAGTGTCGGGAGCGACCGCTTTCCAGCCGCCGGGCATGAGAGCTAAAAACCAAGCTCTCAAACCGACCTTGCGCCCGGGGGCGTCACTCCTTCGGGGAAGATGAGGGCTCGTCAAACGCCAGTTGCGCGATCCATTGGCTTTTGCGGATGAGGGCGAAGCCGACCGCGCAGCCGAGCGAGTTGACCACCATCCACGCCGCATTGTCCGGGTCGGTGGGCTGGTTTCCCCTCATGCTGACCAGGATCAGCCCGAGCAGCATTTCGGCGGCACGGAGCAGGACGACGAGTCCGAGGAACTTGGTGAACACTGAGAACCAGCTTTGGGCATTCATGGGATGGCGGTGTTGCTGACCAAGGCCCGTTTATCGGACCAGAGGAATCGTGGGCTGGCATTGTGGCCGAGGAGATGCCGGCGACGAACCGGCCATCGGGCCGCCCGCCAATAAAAAACGGCGCGGGTTGAGCCCGCGCCGTCCGGTAAATGTTGATTGCCTGCCTGCGACTTACTTCAGCACCGCCTGGTGGAACTCGAACCAGTCGTCGAGGTTGTTCAGGTTGATGGCGTCGGGCAGGACCGAGCCGTCGTCATTCAGGCCGTTGGCGGCGAGGATGCCCTTGCGGGTCTCGTCGTTGTGGATGTAGCCGGCGATGCTGACGTTGAGCTTGTGGATGTTGGCCTTGGCCAGCTTCACGCCGGGCTGAGCCTTGATCCACGCTTCGAACTGCGGATAGGTGGGCTTGCTTTCGGTGATGAAGGCGCGCACCGCGTCGGCGTTCAGGCCGAGGGCGCTGATCACCATCATATCGTAGCCCTGGCCAATGCCGGGATAACCGGCGGCAAGCTTGCCTCGGGCTTCGAGGGAAGCCTTCTGCCAGAGGCGGGGGAGGTGGAGGACGCCCAGCGGGCCGGCGACGCCGGAGCTGATGAGAGGAACGTAGGTATCGCTCATGGTAAAAGTGATCTCGACTGCGGAGATGAATCGGCCGACAGGCTAGTTTCCCGGTCGCCGGGGGCGCAAACCGATTTTCCCGGTCCGGTGGCCCGCAACTTTGGGCGATGATTGGGCAACTGCGGAATAGCGAAGGGCCTTGGGGGGAGCGAGCGTGCGGCTGTTCAAGAATGAAGGCTGCCATGAAATGGAACCGCAGATCGGGACTTCGTTGGCTGACACTGGTCGTGCTGCTGCTGGTCGCACCGGCTCCCTCGGGAAAGGACGATGCCACTGCCATCGCCATGCGCCGCAAGCTGAAGCATGCGGACCGGTTGCTGGGCGGCCTGGTGACCCAGGACTTCGCCGGACTGGAAACCAATGGGAGCAAACTGAAGGAACTGAGCCGGGGCAGCGGGTGGATCGCCCGGCAGACACCGGAATACGCTCTGTTCCTGACCGAATTCCAGCGCTCGGCAGACGCCTTGGTCACCGCCGCCAAGGCCAAGGACGTGGATGCCGCCAACGCGGCCTATGGCCAGATGACGACCAGTTGCGTTGCGTGCCACAAATACATCCGCGGCGACGAGACGAAGAAGTGAACGGACGGCGGGCCACAGTTGCCCGGGTTCGCGCTCAGACTTTGCCGTCGGTGGAGCCGAAGCCGGCCCGTTTGAACGCCGTATTGACGGCGGAATCCCGGCTGAAGGTGCGCCACACGAATTCATCCTTCAGGTTGGCCGCCATCAGGGCCGTGATGCCGACATCAATGCCGATGACGTCGGGGTTCACCCAGTCGGTGTGCGGGTTCCAGGCGTCCACGAAGCCGTAGCGCTTCCAGACCTTCGCGCCTTGGACTTGGCGCTGGTGGTGCAGCGTCCGCAGGCAGGCCGCGGGCAGGAATGGCAGTGAGCCGGCGGCGGCGCAGGGAACCACCGTGCCGTCGAGCGGCCCGCTGTCCGGCGGCCCCCCCCAGCCGACGTAACCCTTCGCCGAATCGCTCGAGGTGACGCCCCAAAGGTCCTCGGACCACTTCGGGAAACGGCCCTGCTGGCGCACGCTCCACTTGAGGTGGGCGCGGGTGGCAGCCGCGGAATTGTTGAACCAGTCCGTGCCGGCATCGGCGCGGTTCCGGAAGTCGAACCAAGCGTGCGAGAACTGGTGCACGAACAGCGGGGCGGGGGACCACACGAACCGTTCCCCTTCGAATTCCCGAACGGGACGGCTCCAGGCGTGCCACGTTGCCGGCGCCAGAGAATGCGTCGGCGAGCCGAGGCCGAGGAGGTTGATGAGCATCAGCTCGCAGTAGTGGTCCCAATGTGAGGCGAGGAAACCCGACTCGGGCTTCCAGCCCATGGACAGGGTGAGCTTGCCGTTGAGGAACCAGTTCCAGTCCGCCCGTTCGTAGAGTTCCGTGGCTAGGCGGACGATTTCCGGGTCGTCGTGAAAGTAGCTCCGGGCGTGCAGAGCGCCGCAGAACAGCAGGGCGGTGTCCACGGAGGACAGTTCGCATTTCCAGATGCGTTCGCCGGTTCCGAAGTGGAAGAAGTGGTAGAAGAACCCGTGTTCGTGCGGCTGGTGGTCGCGAAGCCATCGCAGCGTCCGGCGGACCTGTGCTTGCAGGGTCTCGCGCGGTCCGTGACCACGAGCATGGCCAAGGCACAGCACCGACAATCCGAAGCCCGTGGCGGCAATGCTGCCGATGGTGCGGGAATCGGGTTCGCCGTCGGCGAGTTTGCGGTCCATGACCAGGCCGGTCTCGGGATGGGCGGCCTCCTGGAAGAACCGAACGGCGGTTTGCTCCAGCTCGCTGAGCAGTTGGAGGTCGGCTTCCGTAAGCGGGTGCCGCAGAGGGCGGTTCTCGGAGGGGGTTCCCATGGGGGCGCACCCCCACCACATCGGCGACATCAGCAGCCCGCCGAGGGACGACAGAGCCCGTAGGGCCGTGCGCCGGCTCAGCGGGCGAAATATCCGGGGTTCCATCCCCGGGAGAGTGCCGCGGCGTCGGGCGCTCCCGTCAAGACGGCATCACCGAATCGTCGTCGCGTGACAGTGTGGGGCGCCGGAGGGCAACCGGAAAGTTGCCGGCCAACGGAGAATTTCTTCTGGCCACCGGGCTTGCCGGCCGGTGAACGTGCAATCCCATGAAGTATGTGTTCGTCACGGGCGGGGTCGTCAGTTCACTCGGCAAGGGCCTCACGGCCGCCGCGCTCGGCACGCTGCTCGAGAATCGGGGCCTGAAGGTCACGCTGCAGAAGTTCGATCCCTACCTGAACCTGGATCCGGGGACGATGTCGCCCTACCAGCACGGTGAAGTGTATGTGCTGGATGATGGCGCGGAGACCGATCTGGACCTGGGACACTACGAACGCTTCACGAACACGAAGCTCAGCCGCAAGAACGCCACCACCAGCGGCCAAGTATATCAGCAGGTGCTCGATAATGAGCGGGAGGGCGTTTATCTCGGCAAGACCGTCCAGGTGATTCCCCATGTGACCGACGAAATCCAGCGGCGGATCACCCTGCTGGCCGACGACACCAAGGCGGATGTGCTGATTACCGAGATTGGCGGCACGGTGGGCGACATCGAAGGCTTGCCGTTTCTCGAGGCGATCCGGGAATTCGCATTGGAAGTGGGGCCTCACAACGTGTGCTTCATCCACGTGACCTACATACCGTTCATCAAGGCGGCCGGCGAACTGAAGACCAAGCCCAGCCAGCAAAGCGTGGCCAAGTTGCGGGAAATCGGCCTGGCGCCCAACCTGTTGGTCTGCCGCACGGAATATCCCCTCAACAAGGAACTGCGCCAGAAACTAAGCATGTTCTGCAACGTGTCCTTCGAGGCGGTCATCGAGGAGAAGGACGTGGATCACTCCATTTACGAAGTGCCACTGATGCTGCAGCGCGAGCGCATGGACGACCTGGTCTGCCGTCAACTGCAGTTGGATGTGCCGGCCGCCAACATGACGCATTGGCAGGACATCATCCGGCGGCTGATCGCGCCGCAGCACCGGGTCCGGATCGGTGTCGTGGGCAAATACATCGAACTGCAGGACGCCTACAAGTCCGTGTATGAGGCGCTCAAGCACGGCGGGGTGGCCAACGATTGCGGCGTTCAGATCGAGCACATCGAGGCGGAGGACGTGGAAAAGCCCGGCGGCGAAAAGCTCCTGAAAGACCTGGGGGGAATCCTGGTGCCCGGCGGTTTCGGCGAGCGTGGAGTCGAGGGGAAAATCAGAGCTGCCCAGTATGCCCGCGAGAATCGGGTGCCCTACTTGGGGCTGTGTCTGGGTATGCAGATCGCATCGATTGAGTTCGCCCGGAACGTCCTGGGTTTGGCCGAGGCCCATTCGACGGAGTTCAATCCACAGAGCCCCGATCCGGTCATCCATCTTCAGGAGACCCAGCGGCACGTGAAGCGCAAGGGTGGGTCCATGCGCTTGGGCGCCCAGGAATGTCAGCTCAAGGAAGGCTCATTGGCGGGAAAGCTCTACGGGGCTTTCTTCATCAGCGAACGGCACCGTCACCGCTACGAATTCAACAACGCTTACAGGGCCCGCTACGAGGCGGCCGGTTTTGCGTTCAGCGGCACGACTCCCGACAATGCCCTTGTGGAAATCGTCGAGCTGCCGGCACACCCGTTCTACATTGCCTCACAGTTTCATCCGGAATTCCTGAGCAAACCGAACAAGCCTCACCCGCTGTTCAAGGGTTTCATTGCCGCCGCCCATCAGCGCCAGCATCACCAACCCTTGGCCGTGGCGTAAGGCACTCTGCGCGGCTAGGCAAACTTGGGGAAATACCGCGAACGCCGAGAAGCCGGAGTCGGGGCGAAGCCCAGATTCGGCAACGCGCTCTCGCGGGGCAGGATGATGGGCGTTCCGTCCGGCGATTCCGGATACTCGAACACCTTGCCCTCGTAGTTGCGGATCACGACGCGGTCGTGGTTGTGACTGAGGACGTATTCCGGGTTGACCGGCACCTTGCCGCCGCCGCCCGGAGCGTCGATGACATACTGCGGCACTGCGTATCCGGTGGTGTGCCCGCGAAGTCCCCGGATGATTTCCAATCCCTTCCGCACGCTGGCCCGAAGGTGGGCGGAACCCTGGATGAGGTCACACTGGTAGAGGTAGTAGGGACGGACCCGGCACATGAGCAGCTTATGCGTCAGCGCCTTCATGATCTCCACGTCGTCGTTGACGTGTTTCAGCAGCACCGACTGGTTGCCCAGGGGAATTCCCGCATCGGCGAGCCGTCCCAACGCGTCCCGCACCTCCGAAGTGAGCTCCCTCGGATGATTCACGTGCACGCTTATGAACAGCGGGTGATAGCGCTTCAGCATGGCGCACAGCTCCGGCGTGATCCGTTGCGGCAGGAAAATGGGAATCCGCGAGCCGATGCGGAGGAACTCGACGTGCGGGATTTGCCTGAGCCGTGCCAACAAGTGCTCCAGTTTGTCGTCGCTGAGCAGAAGGGCGTCCCCGCCACTGAGGAGCACATCACGGATTTCAGGATGCTGTTCAATGTAGGCGATCTGGCGGTCGAATTCCGGATGGAAGTCGTATCCTGCGGCATTGCTGACCAACCGTGAACGGGTGCAATACCGGCAGTAGGCGGCGCACCGGTCCGTGACGAGGAACAGCACCCGGTCCGGATAACGGTGAACCAGCCCGGGCACCGGTGAATGGGAATCCTCGCCCACCGGATCGTCGGTTTCCCAGGGTGCGATGTCTCCTTCCTCAACCCGCGGAATCACCTGCCTTCGGATTGGGCACATCGGGTCGTCCGGGTCGATAAGGCTGAAAAAATGGGGAGTGATCGCGACGGCTAGCTTCGAGCGCGCCAGCACCGCTCCCGCCCGTTCTTCCCGCGTCAGCGAAGGGAGCAGGGTTTCCAACTGCTCCAGGGTCGTCACGCGGTGCTTCAACTGCCAGCGCCAGTCGTTCCAGTCGGTCTCGGAAACGGAACTCCAACCACGCCGCGCAACCGGCAAAAACGACTTGTGAGACGTGCCCGATGCTTCCGGTTTCGATGCGTGAGCCGGACGAAATTGCGTGGAGTTCATCAGGATGGGCGCGACGTTAGGCTCACCCCTCCATGCGTCAAGCGGCCGACCGGAGGGCCGGAATCGCCGCTCGCGAAGCTTCCATTGGACCCGCCGCCCGTGCGAGCCTGCTGTGTCCCATGAATCCCAACGATTGGAAGCTGATCGCGCTCGCCCTGGCCGCCATCGGAGTGCTGGTGCTGCTGGTCACCCGGCTGAAGGTCAATGCCTTCATTTCGCTCGTCATCGCCTCGCTGCTGGTCGGCGGCGGCGCCGTGCTGATGGAAACGCCCTTCAAAGACGCCGCCGGCAAGATCGCTCCCTACACCATGCTGGGTGTCGCCAAGTCCATCCAGGATGGCCTCGGTGCCACCCTGGGCGGCATCGCAGCGGTGCTGGGACTCGGAGCGATGCTGGGAAAACTGCTCGCCGAATCCGGCGGGGCCGAAGTTCTGGCCAAGCGATTTGCGGCGATGTTCGGGCCGGATCGCATCCAGTGGTGCATCATGGCCCTCGCCCTCGCCGTGGGCCTGACGACTTGGTTCGCGGTGGGCTTGGTGTTGTTGCTGCCAATTCTGCTGACGCTGACCCACGAGACGAAACAGCCCTTCCTGAAATTGACGCTCCCCTTGCTGTCCTGCCTGTCGGTCATGCACGGAGTGATGCCTCCCCACCCGGGGCCGGTCGTCGCCGTCGAAGCGCTGAAGGCCAACATGGGCCTCGTGCTGTTTTGGGGCTTCATCATTGGCATTCCCACCGCCGCGGTGGCGGGCCCGATCTTCGCGCGCATCGCGGTGAAGCGGGTGGAGGCGAATCCGCCGGCCGTCGCCCGGAAGTCCGACCAGGATCCGAACCTCCGGGCGCCCGGATTCGGACTGACCCTGCTGTCGATTCTTCTCCCGGTCGTCCTGATGCTGATCGCCACGCTGGCCGAACTGACGCTGCCAAAGGGCAATCACACCCGTGAAGTGGCGACGTTCATCGGCAACCCCAGCATCGCCCTGCTGGTTTCGGTGGTCTTCGCCACCTGGTCGCTCGGCACCAACTGCGGTTATCGTCTCCCGCAACTGCTCAAGTTCACCGAATCCAGCGTCGCGGCCATCGGCATGACGATTCTCGTGGTCGGCGGCGGTGGCGGGTTTGCGCGCGTATTGCGGGACAGCGGTGTGGCGGACGCCATCGGCCGGGTCGGGGAAGCGGCCCATCTCCCGCCGCTGCTCTATGGCTGGCTGATCTCCGCGTTCATCCGCGTCGCCACCGGATCCGCCACCGTTGCCATCGTCACGGCCTCGGGTTTGCTGGTGCCGGTGCTGGCGGCCCATCCCGAGCTGTCGCCCCATCAGGTTGCCCTGATCATCTGCGCCATCGGCTGCGGTTCGCTGTTCCTGTCACACCTCAACGACGCCGGGTTCTGGATTGTGAAGGACTGTCTCGGACTGTCGGTGGGTCAAACCCTGCGCACTTGGACCGTCTGCGAGACCATCGTGGGACTGGCCGGCATGCTGTTTTCGCTGCTCGCCTTCTACTTGGTCGGCGGCGCATCCAAGTGACCGTTTCCATGAACACCTCGCGCCGCACCTTCCTGAGCGCCGTTCCGGCGGCCACTTTCGGACTCTTGTCCTGTGCCTCGACAGGAACCGCCGCAGACGTTGAATCGCCGGCCCGTGGGCAGGCCAAGTCGCCGCTCAAATTGGGCCTCGTGACTTACAACCTCGCCAAGGACTGGGACGTTTCCACGATCATCAAGAACTGCACGGCGGCCCGCTTCGACGGCGTGGAACTGCGCACAACGCACCGGCATGGAGTCGAAGTTTCGCTCTCCCCGGAGCAACGCCGAGAAGTCCGGAAACAGTTTGCCGACTCGCCGGTCGAGCTGATGGGGCTTGGCAGCGCCTTCGATTACCACACCCCGGACGTGTCCAAGCTGCGGGCGGACATCGCCGCGACCAAGGCATATCTAATGCTTGCCCACGATGTGGGCGCCTCCGGGGTCAAGGTGCGGCCGAACGGATTGCCCAAGGAGGTTTCCGTCGAGCGGACCCTCGAGCAGATCGGCCGTGCCCTGCTCGACCTTGGCGCTTTCGCCAAAGATTTGGGCCAGACCATTCGGCTCGAGGTTCACGGCAGCGGGACGTCGAAGCTGCCTCACATTCGGACGATCATGGATCATGCCCGCCATCCGAACGTCGGCGTTTGTTGGAATTCGAATCAAACGGACCTCGATGGCGACGGTTTCGACGCCAACTTCGAACTGGTGAAAGACCGGATCATTTCGGTTCACCTCCGTGACCTCTTTTTGGAGGAATATCCTTGGCGAAAGCTTTTTGCGCGCCTGATCGAGTCCGGATTCCGCGGCTACACCATGGCCGAGATTCCGGAGAGCCCCGACGGCGTGAGGGTAATGCGGTATTTCCGCGGCCTGTGGCTTTCCCAGCAGGGGCTGAACTGACCCGGGCGTGGCGCCTCAATCCTCCTAAATTGGGTGCCCCAAGCTGCCGATGAAGACTGCGGCGGAAGGGTTTTCAGTTCCTGCCTAGCCGGTCCTCACTCCCACCGGTTCGGAGACACTTTCGCTGCACTCTGATGTCGAATCATTGGAACCAGCGGGAAAAACATGTCGGCACCGGCAACAGCGCGGTGCCTCCGTTCCGCCCCTGCATGCGTCCGCAGTCGCACGGGGAGAGGCCGCAGGGAATGCCGCCGGCCACCGCCGTTGCCTGCGGGCCGGCTGAGCCGTGGTTCGCGATGGACGAAGATCTCTTCGTGCGTCGAGTCAACGGGCACTTCTCGGGGCTCACCCGTGGTCCGACAGTCAGCTGCGTGGGACATCCGCTGTTTGCGGTGCTCGCCCATCTCGGAGTCAATTCGCGCGCCTTGGATGAGGTCTATGACAAAGCAACCACTGGTGAGACCTGCCTCCTGGAACTGCCGCGGGGATCGTTGGGACATCGATACGAGGAATGCCTCGTTGAGATCCGTCCCATCCCGGCACGGGCAGGCTGGGTAATCCGCTACGTCGCGATTGCGTGGCGCCTCGGCCGGGATTCGCTGGAGAATAAGGCTGTCCCGGCGTTGGCTGCATCGCCACTTGAGTTCTCCGAATTCGAAGGCTCACCTTCCTGCAACAGACGCCCCGGTTCGGGACGGTCCCTTCGACCCGGAAGCAATTGAACCCAACCAATCCCATGGCCGCTCCCGCCCCCAGCTTTTCTCCGCTCCGAATCCTCATTGCGGAAGACAACGAAGTGAACCGCCGTCTGGCGCTGCTGTTGCTCAATCGGCTGGGCTATACCGCCGATGTCGTGGTCAACGGACGCGAAGCAGTGGAATCCGTCCGCGCCCGACCTTATGACGTTGTGCTGATGGACTGCCACATGCCGGAACTGGATGGCTATGCTGCAACCGGCGAAATACGTGCCTTCACCAACGGCACCGCCGACCGGCCGCGGCCCCGCATCATCGCCGTAACTGCCGCCGCCATGAGCGGGGATCGGGATAAGTGCCTTGCCGCAGGCATGGATGATTACGTTACCAAACCGGTCAAGGCCGACGCCCTCCGGGCCGCATTGGAGTTGGCCACTGCCCCGAGTCCGCCTCCGCCGTCTGCCATCGCTCCGGAAGTGGAAACCGACAGCACGAGGGAACTGCGCGAAATGACTGACACTTTGGCGGCCGAACTTGGTCCGGACTCAGTCAAGGAACTGGTGGACGCCTACCTTGTCGATACTCCCGAACGGCTGAAGGAAATGGCCGCGCTGGCTGGCGGGGACGACCAAGTCACCCTCCGGCGGCTGGCCCATTCTTTGAAGGGGACTTCGACGCTCTTCGGCCTCAACCGCACCGGCAGTGTCGCCGCCACGCTGGAGAAACTCGCGGCAGACGGCGACAAATCCGAACAGGTCCGCATGGTTGAGGATCTGGATCGCCTGTTTCAGGCGTCCTGTCCGCTGCTCCGGAATCGCATCCAGGAGCTGATTCCCTCCTGATTCACCGGAGCCGGGCGTCCATTCAGCCGAGGCTGCGAAGCAGAGTCACCAACTGCTGGGAAAGCACCGAGTAGTCGAACAGGGATCTGGCGATCGCCGGCAACGAGCGGCGGACTTCCAGAAGTTCGCGCCGTTGCCAAAGCAAGCGCACCCGTTCGGCCAACCGCGCCGGATACCCGGCATCCATCTCACCTCGGTAATCGAGCAGCATCAACTCGGGCAGCAGCAGCGCCGCTTCGCCCACTCGGCTGGCCAGAATGAAACGCTCGGCGGCCATGTATTCGGGAAGTTTGCCGGTGGTCCGCACCTGTCCGGGCAAGTTGTTCGTCTGCGTGGACATCGCCACGTCCATCAGCCGCAGGTAAACCGGCACCTCGGCGTAGGGAATCCGCCCGGTGAACACCACCCGGTCGGCCACTCCAAGTTCCGCCGCGCGTCTCCGGAGCCAGTCCAGACCGTTGCCGTCACCGATGATTAGCCCGCGGATTGGCAGGTCAGCGAGCCGCGCCATGGCTTCGAGCAAATCCCACCCGTAGCAGATTCCGAGTCGCGGACTCCACACCGTGGAACCCATCAGGCCCACGACAAACTGGTCGCCCAAGCCGAGTTTGGCGCGAAGGTTCGCCACGTCTTGCGGCGAACAGCCGATCTGCTCGCCGAATCCGTCGCGGATGACCTCAACCCGCGGGCGTCCCCGTGCTTGCAGCAGTTCCCGGTGTTTGGATCCACGAACCACCACCGCCGTCGCTTGACGCTGTGCGGCCCGCTCAAACAGCCAGAGAAGCGGAAGTTTAAGGCCACCACCCACTCCCGACTGCCGGGCCATCTCGAAAACGGCATCGCCCGTGTCCAACAGGTATCGCTGGCCACGGACCACCGACCACCACGGTGCCACCACCGCACCGGGCAGCGCCGTATTCAGCACATAGACGAAATCCGGCGGATGGGAGCAGATTTCATGATGCCACATTCGGGCAGTGTGCACACGGCTCGCGGACCGAAATCCAAAACGAGTCGTGTCCGTTGGCAGGTGGCGGGCCAGCCCCCGAGCCCGGACGGCCTCAATGCTGTTGGGGCCGCCATGGACCAGAAAGGTGAGTCGCGGCGCGGTTCTATTCTCCATCATCCGGGCGGGCCTTTCCGTTCAGCAATTCCCGATAAACGCGAGCAGTGGCCTGGGCACAATCCGCCCAAGTATATCGGGCGATGGTCTTCCTCGCGGCGGAGCCGATTTCCCGGGCGTTGGATCGGTCGGCCTGCAACCGCGTGAGGGCGGAACGAATCGATTCCGCCGAACACGGGTCGCAAAGCAGTCCATTCAGACCGTCAATAACGAGTTCCGCCGCCCCCACGTTCTGCCCCACGACCACCGGAAGCCCGCTGGACATGGCCTCGGTCACCACCAGGGCAAAAGTGTCATAACGGCTGGGATAGACGAAGACATCGGCCATCCGATGGATCCGTTCCGGCCGGGAGTCTGGGCCATGAAATGTCACCCGCGAACGGACCGAAAGGCGGTCCGCCAAGCCCCGGTAGCAAGTGAGGTCGGATCGGGATACCACCATCAGCCGAGCTGTCGGAAATTCCGGCAACTGCAACACGATTTCCCGCAGTCCTTTGTCCGCTTCGCCGACGAAAAGCCAGACCCAGTCTTCTGCCCGGAATCCCAGCTGGCTCCGCAGTTCCTCCCGTTCCCCCGCTACGGGCGGACGAAACTTGGTGGTATCGGTTCCGTGATGGATGATTGGCATGAACCCCTGCCACCCGTAATGCCTTCGCACTTCAACCCCGACGAGTTTTGAAATGGCGATCACCCCGCGGACAGAGCGCTGCGAATAGAAGGCCCTTTCAAACGGAGCCACCAGTCGGGAGAAAAGGTGCCCCCGGAAGCTGCCGCCGCCCTCGGCCTCGCACCGGGCCGGGTTGCAGACGTGTGCGGTCACCAAGTCGGGCTTCCCGCCGGTCATGCCCTGGGAATGAACCAGGTCGCACCCGACGGCCGGCAATAGCCGAGCGACGGTGTGCCTGAAAGAAAACACGGTGGAGAGGGCGGATCGGCGAAAGGCAGGCACCTGCACCCAGTATGTTCCTTCCAGTGCCTGCCGGTCCATGCTGGCCGAAACCACCGTGAATTCGAATTCCGGAGCCAGGTGCCGGATTAACTCCACGCAATACCGGCCCTGACCGAAACCTTCGGAGCAATCGTGAACCACCAGCGCAATCCGCGGTCGTTTGGGCGGCGGTTTGTCCATGCCCTATTGGGACGAATTGTCACCAAAGAGCCGTCGCGCCCGGCGCCCGGTGGACCGAGGCGAAACCTCTCGGCGAGGCTCCGGCAGGCCGGCGGCTTCGGACTGCTGGTAAAGCATTCTCCGACGAGGAGCCTGTCCGTTTGACGGTGGGGCTTGAGCCAGGCCAAGGGTATCGGGCGAAATTTCGGCCGACCCTCCGAACGGAGTCAGCCTCGGATCGGAAGAGGCTCGCTCCGTTGCTGCCGCTGATACCTGAGCTTGGACATCCACCAACCGGTTCACGGCTCCGAGAAGAAACCAAGTCAAGGCGCCACCTGGAACTCCCAGGTAAGGAGAGCCGGTCCCGATGTTCATGGCGGCGATGATGAATACCGCCGCGGCGCAGATCACCACCGTGTGCAGACCCGAGCCACGCAACCGGATCATCCATCCGAGGCAGGCGCGGATTCCGGCCCAAAGCAGGACCCCGAACACGATGAGTCCCGGAATGCCAAAATCCACTGCGATTCGCCCAAGGTCACCATCGACTGGCTTGACGTCCCATGAGCCCAGGATATTGGCAAAAACATATGGCACTCCGTGCCCGGACCGCCCCAAACCGCCTCCTAAAGGCGAATTCGCGATCTCGTCCATGCCGGGTCCGATGACGATGGAAAGCCGGCCCCAGAGCTCGGCCGGGTCAAGCAGGGCCGAAAACCGGGCCAGGCGGGCCGGATCGATCAACGAACCGAGGCCAACCACCGCCATCGCGCCGCCGGGTATCACCACATACTTCAGCAGACTCTGCCGGCTCCAGGCGGTGATGATCACCCCCAACGCGAGCATCGCCACCGCGGTGCGAGCCCCAGAAAGGTTGATTCCATAAGCCGCCAAGGCGAGCGCTCCGCCGAAAAGCAGCCGCTTGACCACGGTCTGTCCCGGTTGAGTCAGATAGGCAAACGCGCAGATGCCGCCGGTTGAAAGCGTCCCACCGAACGCTCCGGCGCTCACGAATGTCGAGAACGCCCGCAACCCGCCCCCGCCATCGGCGTTCGCGAAGAACGTTCCCGACAGCCTTCGGGCCAAATCCGGGTTGGCTGCCAGCATGGCCCGGATTTCTTCCGGCGTTTGCCGGGCGCCGAAATAGACGGTCACGCAGCATAAGACTATCACCATCGTGAGCAGCACTTCAACCTGCCGCACGCTGCGTGTGACGTGATAGCCGAGCAAAAAGATCAGGGGAATGACTACCCATGCGCGGAAAGCCGCGAAACTGGCCAGCATCGGGATCCCAAACGGTAGCACCGCATACAGTAGGGCACTCGCGGTCAGAAGCTTGAGTCCGTTCGCGACGGAATTCTGCGGGGGGAACCATGAACCGGTGGCTCCGGCCCGCGCTAACGCCAAGACCAGCGCAAAGGTCAAAGGAAGATCGAACGCAAAGGTCGAAACCAGTCCAGTATACTTGTATTTGATCCACCCATGGAAAAAACCGATCGCGATGGCGAGCAAGAACAGAGAATTCGCCAGCGGATCGCCGCCAAACAGTGCCCGAACCCGCTCCATAAAAGGAACTTTGGCGGTTAACGCAATTACCCAAGGGGGAAGCGGTATCAGCCAGGTGCCCGGAGTTGGTGGAGGTTTGATCACGCGCTGGGGGTTTTTCGCGGCCACATCCGGCCGCCGGGTTTTTGGGTTGTCTTCGCCGGCCTCATGTCAGCACCCGCCGATAGACTTCCATCGTCTTGCTGACGTGTTCCTCAACCCCAAATCTGGCTATGCATGACAACCGGGCATTTCTTCCCCTCCGCAAAGTTTCATCCGGATGGCTCAACGCATGTTCCAGATGCCGATTAAGCCCCTCTTGGTCTCCAATCGGGGCCAGCCAGCCGGTTTTCCCTTCAATGATGATTGCGGACGGACCGACCGCGGCGTAGGCGATGCACGGGACCCCCATTACCTGCGCTTCGGCCACTGCCAAACCGAAATCCTCATCATGGGCCGGATGGAGAGTGACGTAACTTTCCCTGAGCAGCCCCGCGAGATCCCGGTCCGGCACAAAACCCGTGAAGGTGACCCTCCGGGAGACTCCCAAAGATGAGGCCGTTTCGCGAAGCTCACGCTGATATTCGGTTTCCTGCCCAAACAATGAGCCGCCGATGACGATGCCGTGAACATCCGGGGCGGCGACGGAAGCCATGGCGCGAAGGAATTCAATCTGGCCCTTGTAGCGCTGCAGGCGACCGCCGATGGATACCCACCGTCCAAAGACCGGCAAACCATAAGTCTCGGCGAGCTTCTCGCGGCCGGTAGCCCGGTCCGAAAGGTTCGGATCAACCCCGGGCCAGATCATCTCGACCGGAGCATCGCACCGGCGCCGGAAATACTCCTCAGTTCGCGGACAGTTCGCCAACACTGCGTCGGTTGGGATTGCGAGGATGGCAGAAGTGGACAATCCGGACTGTTCCACCGTGTGGGTTGTCCATACCTCCGCGACCCCGCTGATCGCCGCAGCCAGTCCGCCGTAAACGTGGGCCCGGAAACCGTTGCTGTGCAACAGCCGAAGGCCGCGTTTACGGACCACGCCCCGGATGCCCTCAATGGCGGCGGCGACCCTGTGAATCTCCCGCATCCGGTGTTCGGGTAGCACATGGACCTCGACTCCGATTTCCTCCAGCAACCCCTGCAGTGGACCGGGACGCAACTGGATCACATGCGGTGAAAAACGCCCCCGATCCAAACGCCGGAGGCACTCAATCATGAGCGTTTCGGCGCCTCCCTTTTCCCCAACACACGAAACCCAGGCGATGGGAACCGGCGCGCTCATCCGGGCGGTGCGGCTTGGATTTGCTGCTCAAGCATTCGGGTCAGTTCGCTGAATCGGCCGACATTCTCCGGCCGGAGCGTCATCAGGATACGATGTGCCTCGAGGCAGCATTCCGCGGTTTCAACCTTGTCGCCGCTGTCCGGGCCCGGTTCGTGGCCGGAAAAATCCCCCGGCATCGGTGCCTCTTCAAGCACCCCAACCAGCGGCAGCACCCCAAGGCTGTCGAGCAGGTCCACCACGCGGGCATTCGGGCAATACAGCATGATCGTCGGACATTGCCCTTGCCCTCTGGCTTGATTTGCGGCGGTGGCAAGCTGGGCCAGCACCCCGGAAAACGTGCTGTCCATCAGAAGGCAGCCAGACAGATCCAAGCAGATTTGGCCTGCGCCTTGGCCCTTTAGCCGTTCAACGAGAGCCTTGAAATCCCGCGCCCCTTCGACCGCTGCCCGGCCGACAATCCGGATATAGCCCGTCGGCGGCTCCAGCAGGTAAGTCAGTTGGCAACGTGGCAAAGCCATCGAATCCAAACGTGCGAAGTGGCGACCAAGCGTCAAGGCAATACTCAAGGACTCACCGCGAGGCGCTCGTCAGCATCGGACCGCTGCATAAGCACACCCTGTTCCTTGTAGGCCCGCAGGACAAAATGCGTGGCCGTCGACAGGACACCCTGGAGAGTGCTCAGTTTTTCGGAAACGAAGCTGGCCACCTCGCGCAGGGTGGACCCTTCCACTTCGACCAGGAGGTCATACCCGCCGGACATCAGGTGGCACGAACGCACTTCGGAATACTTTGCGATCCGTTCCGCCAGTTTGTCGAAGCCACCGCCGCGCTCGGGGGTGATCCGCACCTCGATGACCGCCCGAACCAAATGGCGACCCAACTGGTCCTCATTCAGGACGGCCCGGAACCCCAGAATCGTCTGATTCGCTAGCAGCGACTTGAGTTGAGCGCGGACGTCTTCCTCAGATATTCCCAGCAGGGCTGACAGTTCGCTGGGTGAAAGCGAGGCGTTGGTGGAAAGCAACTTCAGCAACGGATCCATGGGACGCCGATTGAATTGTCCCGGCCTCGCCAAAAAAAGCCCAAACTTTCCCCGCGGCACGACGGATTCGAGACGGCGATGCCTCAGTTTTCAGGCTGCCTTGGCCGTCCTTCCGTGTCCCAGAATCCGTGCGGGCAGCAGGAAAAGCGCCCGCAGGAACGCGAGGATCCCCTCGACGACATGGAACGCCAGCCGGAAGGGAAGGCTGAGCAGCCAGATGGCCGGAAAGGTGACCAACACCAACAACGCCAGCGGCCAGCAAATGGCCAGCAGGAGGAACCAGCCCACGACGCAGATCATCAGCTTCATGCTCCCAGCACCCCGGTCGTGCCGAAGTTGTTTCAGTTTCCTCCAACCCGACGCGACCGTGGGCTGGCGGAATCAATGGGCTTGGGGAAAACTGCCGCCACGGATTCGCAGCCTTCTGCATGAAGTCATTCCAAGCCATTGCCGCCATGGCGGAAAACCGGGTGATCGGGGATCGGGGAATGATTCCGTGGCATCTGCCGGACGACTTTCGCTGGTTCAAGCAGGCGACGATGGGCGGCATCCTGGTGATGGGGCGAAAGACCTTTGAATCCATCGGCCGGCCGCTGCCGGGGCGGGAAACCATCATTCTAAGCCGGTCCGGATTCACGGCGCCGGGGACGCGGACGGTGGTGGACGAGGATTCGTTGGACCGGATGCTGGCGGGTGAATTGCGAAAGGTGTGGGTCGCCGGCGGCGGGGAAATCTACCGCCAACTGCTTGGCCGCTGCGACACGCTTTTCCTCACCCGGGTGAAACGCGTGGTGACTGGGGATGCCTTTTTCCCCGAATTCGAGGACGCCTTTGATGCCGCGGAAACTGTGCTCGATGGGCCCGAATTCTCGGTCACCAGGTTTGAACGGAAGGCGGAGGCATGAAGATGCGTCGAGCCGAATTCTGGCTGGAGGTTGTATTCCTGATTTTGGTCGCGGGCTCTTGCGGAGGACTCGCGGCGCCCCCGGCGAGTCTGAAGCGACTGGATGTCGTCCGTGACTTCCGACCAGGCACCAACCTTCTGGGTGATCAAACGCTGGAATCGGTTCCGTTTCTGCCGCCCGCCGGCTGGGATGAGCTCGTGGTCTCTTGGAATGCCGGCACGAACCTGGCGTGCTCGATTGAAGCCCAGGCCGGCTACACCAACGGCATCACCAGCCGCTGGTATTCCCTCGGTGTCTGGTCCGCCCACGGCCGGCGCAGTTCGCCGATAGGCTTCAAGGACTCCGATGGGGAAGTGGACACGGACATCCTCCGGCTTTCCCGGCCGGCGGTCGACGCGCGGGTGAGACTCACTTTGGCAGGGCCGCGGTCCGCGCTGAAACTGGTGACCTTGGCCTGCGTCAACCGCCAGGTGATGGCCACGACTCGCCCGGCGGAGCGGCAGTATTGGGGAAGAATCTCGGAGGTTCCGGTCCGTTCCCAGGCCGAGTTTCCCGAAGGCGTGGACAAATGGTGCAGCCCGACGAGCACGAGCATGCTGATGGAGTATTGGGCGAAAGAACTGGGACGTCCCGATTGGGATTTCCCGGTGCCGGCGGTGGCGGCAGCGGTGTTTGATCCGGAGTGGGGCGGGACGGGCAATTGGCCGTTCAACACAGCGTTTGCCGGTGCTCAGCCGGGTTTGTTGGCCTGTGTTGGCCGGTTCAATGACCTGGCGGATTTGGAGCGGTGGGTCGGTAACCGCCTTCCGGTCGCGGCGTCCGCGAGCTACGCGATGCTCAAGGGGGCAGCCTCACCGGCGCGGGGCGACGGGCATTTGGTGGTGGTGCGTGGGTTCACTCCGGACGGTGATTTGGCAATCAATGACCCCGGAGTCCGGCGAACGCGGGTTCAACGGGTTATTCCGCGCGCCGATTTTGACCGTGCTTGGGCCCACTCGCGCCGGACGGTCTATCTGGTCTGGCCCGAAGGCAGGCTCACCCCCGCCGGCGACTGTTTTCCCTGACGACTAGTCCGAGGGTGCGGGTCGCTTTTCTCCGGTCAGTTCGAGGTAAGCCTTGTCGAGCCAGCGAAGCTGGGGCAGGAACAGGAACCGGGCTTCAATGCCCCGATAGGCGGCCAACGCCTTCTCCTTGTTGCGACGTTTGGCCCACAGGTCGAACAGGGCGAAGTTCCGCTCGGTGACCAGGTAAGAGTCCACCTCGTCGAGTTTGATTTTCCCGAGCAACTCCTCGGCCTCGTCGAGTCGGCCGTTGAGGATAAGCGCTTGAGCGTGGTTGATCTGCATGCCGGGATCCTCCGGGCGCCCCGTCATCGCTTGGAGCGTCAGTTGGGCGGCCACCGGAGGGTTGGTGCGTTCGATGAGCAGCATCGCGGCGTAGTTGCTGACGAACACGGGTTCGTTGGTGTTGAGCAGATACCCGCGGGCTGCCGCCTCCCGCATGGTGTCGAACTGACGGGCCTCATACGCGGCTCCCACCACGGCGAACCAATACATCGCCTTGTCGCCGTAGGCCTTTTCGACTTTGGAGAGCAACTGGGTGGCCAGCACCGGATAACCCAGAGCTGTGAGTTGACGGGCGACGGAGAAACTCAGCAACGGATTGGTTGTGGGGACATCGGCCGCCCGGGTAAAGGCTTCCAACGCGGCTTCACGTCGCTCGGTGCGCAAGGCCGACAGTCCCTCCAAGAACCACGCATAGCCGGCCATGTCTTCCCGTAGCATCTGGTTTTGACGCATGTTGACCGCGAGTTCCCGGAGGTCTGTCCACTGCTTCAGGTCAACCAGCAGGTTGGCCAACTGCTCCCACAGGTCCGGCCGGAAGGCGAAGGCCGGCAAATGCTGGTCCAGCAGCTTGGCCGCATAGTCCTTGAATCCGAGCTGGATCAACGTTTCGACCATGGTCTTCACGTCGATGGGCGTCTCGGGAGGGCGGGAGAAACCGCGGGCCAGTTCCGCGGCCTTGGCGGTATTTCCTGCGTTGATCAGGAGATGCCAGTAAATGACGTGATCCCGCACCCGGTCGGAGTGGTGGTCCACCAGTGCGTTCAGGCTGCGTTCGTAGGTGTAAGGGTCGCTGAGCGAAACCGCGATGGGCAGGCTGAGACGGTGAGCCAGGTCGCGAGTGGCGGGATTGTTGCGGGCAGCCTCCAGAGACTCCCGGCCCAACCGGATCTGGCCGGGCGGCCCCCAGCCCGATTGCCAGGCGGCACGCACCACCTGGATTTCGGGATCGCTGGAAAGGGCGTTGCTGTAGCGCGACCAGACGTCACCGAACTGGTCCATCCGGTCGAGGTGGAACAGGGACTTCAGGTAAATGGCGGCCAAGCTGGGAGGCAGATTGGTCGCCCGGGAACTCAGCAGTCCGGCGGCGTAGTCATCGAGCGAATACTTGGAGAAGAGCTTGGCTGCCAGTTCCAGCGAAACGTCGTTCGTTTGGAGCAGTTGCAGCAGCCACATCGAGTAGGACGCGCCGGCCCCGAGAAAATCCCGCCGTGTGGCCGGAAAGTTCACGACCATCCGGACCAAGCCTTCAGCATAGGCAGGATTTCCTGGGTTGTTGATGATGGCCGCGCGCCAGGAGAGCAGGGCGTCGCCGAAGCTCCCCGTGGCCTCCTGACGCTGAGCGGTGCGGGCCAGCGACCATGCTTGGACCACGTCGAGGCCGCTCATCTTGAAGGAAGGCGACACGCCCTCCGGTGTTGAAGTGTATATTTTCGGAAGGAATAGGCCGAGGAAGAGGAGGAAAAGCACCAGCAGCAGGGCGGCAGCGCGGAAGTAACGCTCGAAAAACACCTGCCGGAGCAGGGGGGACGCTTCGACGAAGTCCGACGGCAGATGGCCCTCCGGAAGCTCTTCCGGAGGGGTTCCCGTCGATTGGCCTGATTTGCTCATGATTGGTGCGATTCGTTTCGCGGTGGTGCGACAAGCAGGAAGTCCGCCGTGCCGCTGACCCTGAGCTCGCAGCGGGCAAGGCTCGCCGGCAGGAGCGCGAATTCCCCGGCTTGGCGCCGGATCTTTACGGTCTCCGAGACGATTTCAATTTCACCGCGGTTCACGCCCACGACCGTGGGACCCGCTCCGTCCGATTCGACAGCAAGGCTGCCGGCGGCGCTCAGGTGATGGTGCGAAATGTGGAAGAGTGGGTGCCCCACCAACTGGCGCTCAGAAGACCCCGCGCCAGATTGCCAGGGAGATTCCACCAGCGACGGCTCGAAGTCGGCAAAATCAATGGAAGCAAGCGATTGGGCGACGTGAAGTTCCCGGGGGGCTCCGTCGAGCCCAAGCCGGCCCCAGTCGAAGACGCGATAGGTCGTGTCGGAGTTCTGCTGGATTTCGAAGATCACGTTTCCCCGCCCCAATGCATGCACCCGTCCGCTGGGGACAAACATGGTGTCCCCCGGGCTTACGGGAACCACATGGAAGCAGTCGGCGACATTGCCGTGCGCTAGGGCCGATTCAAATTCGCTGCGGGTCGTCCCGCGGCGGAGTCCCACGTAGAGTTTTGCGTCCGGCCGGGCGTCAGCCACAAACCACATCTCGGTCTTTGGCTCCCCTTTCAGCGCCGGCGCCATGGCCGCGGGGGGATGGACCTGCAGGGAGAGGTCGTCTTCACAGTCGAGGATTTTGATCAACCATGGAAACCGGCCGGCGGAGCTGGGCAGGCGGCCCACGAGCCCGTCGGCGTGGTGTTCCATCACCCACCGCAAATCGCGACCGGCGAGGGGCCCGTTGGTGACCACCGAAACACCTTCAGGGCGGTCCGTGATCTCCCAGGATTCACCGATGACTTTGCCCTCGGGAAGCGGCTTGCCGTAGAGTTCTGCGAGCCTGCGGCCACCCCACACGCGTTCTTTGAAGAGCGGTTGAAACGTGAGCGGATACAGCACGGCGGGCGCGACTAGGCCGCGGCGGCGGCCGGTTCGTTGACATGCCCGAACGCGCGGAACTTCCCGTAACGCGACCGGAGCCGATCCGCGACCGGAGCGGCCTGAAGTTCACCCAGATGCCGGAGCAGGGCGGCTTTGAGCGACGCTGCGGCTGCCGCCGGGTCGTTGTGGGCGCCGCCGAGCGGTTCCGGCACGACATCATCCACCAACTTCAGCTCGCGCAGGTGGTTGGCGGTGATCTTGAGCGCCTCGGCGGCCTTGGGAGAGGCCGAGCGGTCTTTCCACAGAATGGCCGCGCACCCCTCCGGACTGATCACCGAGTAGTAGGCGTTCTCAAGGATCAGGACACGGTCGGCGACGCCAATGCCGAGGGCGCCACCGGAACCGCCTTCACCGATCACCGCCGCGATGATGGGCACCTCCAGCAGCATCATTTCCCTCAGGTTCACCGCAATGGCTTCGCCAATGTGGCGTTCTTCGGACCCGATCCCGGGATAGGCACCGGCAGTGTCGATGAGGGTGACGATCGGAAGGCTGAACTTGTTGGCCAAGTTCATCAGCCGAAGTGCCTTTCGGTATCCTTCCGGATGGCCGGATCCAAAGTTGCGGAGGATGTTATCCTTGGTTTCGCGCCCCTTTTGCGTGCCGATGACGACCACCCGCTGGTCGCCCAGTTTGGCGAAGCCGCCCACGAACGCCCGGTCATCGGAAAACATCCGGTCCCCGTGAAGTTCCTCAAACTCCGAAAAGGCCAGCCGGAGGTAGTCGAGAGTGTAGGGCCGTTTCGGATGCCGGGCCAATTGCACCCGCTGCCACGGGCTGAGGTTGGTGAAGATCACCTTCCGGGCTTCCTCGATCTTTCGCTCCAGCTGCCTGATCTCCTCTTCCCAACTGATGCCGAGCGAGTGTTGCTCCGGGTGGAGCTTGATTTCCTCAAGCTTCTTCTGGAGTTCGACAATCGGCTTCTCGAATTCGAGGTAATGCTTCATCGCGGCAGCGGTGAACTTGCTGACTCCTGTCAGCCTAGTGAAGGGCAGGGGACGGAAGCAATTCGCGTTTTCCGAGCCCGCCGTCCGACCCCGGGCGCTGGTGCGGGCGAAGTCGGGCGCCGGTGGCGCGCACTGGCATCGGCAATCCTTCACTGGCGCCTGGCTCCTGCCGGGCGCTCGCCCCCGTGGGGTTGATCTGCCGCAGGCCCCCTCGGAAAAGTCTTCTGAGGGGCGAAGCGATTTTCCCCGCCTTGGTTCGATCCGGGTGTCCCAACTGCGGCTCAAGGCTTGGAGCCGCAGGGATTTGGACGAAGCGTTCCGTGGCACGCTTCTTGGCAAGGCGCCAAAAGCCGGGCTTGCCTCACCGGCGCTTTCACCAACACTTTGCCCAACCGTTTTTAACATGTCAGTCAAAGTCCGCATTCCCACGCCGCTCCGGAAGCTTACTCACGAGCAGGAGTTGGTCGAAGTCCCAGCCGGCACAGTCGGTTCGGCCATTGCCGAGCTGCAGCGCCAGTTCCCTGGCATCCAGGAGCGGCTGGTGGATGAGGCCGGCAATGTGCGTCGGTTTGTGAATGTGTATGTGAACGAGGAGGACATCCGTTTCCTTCAGAACAACGACACGCCGGTGAAGGACGGTGACGAGGTCAGCATCATTCCCGCCATCGCCGGGGGCTAGGCACCGGTCCGCATTCCGCACCCCACTTTCAGCATTTCCCGCCATGGCTGCCAAAAAGAAGTCCGCCGCCGGTTCCGGCAAATTCGCCCAGCCCACCCACAGCCGCGTGTGGCTGACGTATCCGACCAAGCTGATCAAGCGGCCGGTGATCTGGGAATTGGGGCACAGGTTCGAGCTGGTGACCAATGTGCGTCAGGCCAGCGTGTCCGATGAGGTGGGCATCCTTTGCCTGGAGATCGAGGGCGCGCCCAAGGAGGTCGAGGCCGGCCTGCGCTGGCTCAAGAAGCTCGGCGTGAGCGTTGAGCCGGTCGAGATGAGCGCCATCGCGTCCTGAACGGACGGCAGGCAACGGCAGCCGCCATGCGCACCGCCTTCAAGGAATGGGCCGTCGTGGTGGATGCCTTGGGCCGCGGCGATCAGATCGTCATTCTTCGCAAGGGCGGCATCGCCGAAGGTCCCGGCGGATTCGTGGTCGCGCAGCGGGAATTCTGGCTGCTGCCTACCCGCTTCCACCAGCAAAGCGACCGGGTTGTGCCGGCCGCGCAGGCGCGTTTTGCGGAAGTCCTCGCCGCCCTGCCACCGCCCGAAACGGTCCGGCTGGAGTTCCTCGCCGAAGTCGCCGCGTGGCGGAAGCTCACCTCGCGGGCCGACGCGGAGCGGCTGCGCGGACAGCACGTCTGGCGGGACGAGGTGATCGCGGAGCGTTTCGACTGGGGCGGTGAACAGGCGATCTTTGCCCTGGCTGTGCGAGTGCACCGGCTGGCGTGGCCGGTCGAACTGCCGTTCCAACCCGACTACGGCGGGTGCAAATCGTGGATCGAACTGGCCGGGGCTGTTCCCGTGACCGGTGCCGCGCCGGTGCTCGCGGAGGCGGAGTTTTCCCGCAAGCTGGCCGCGTTTCAGGCCGCGTTGGGGAGTGCCGCATGAAGCTGCCGCCCCTGATTCTGGCCTCGCAATCGCCGCGCCGCGTGCAACTGCTGCGCGAACTGGTGGCGGAGTTCGACGTGGCGCCCAGTTACGCCACGGAACTGCACGACCTCACGCTTGGACCGCGGCGCCTCTGCGAGGTCAACGCCGAACGCAAGGCGCTGTCGGTGGCCGAGCAGTATCCGCATCATCTCGTGCTCGGGGCAGACACGCTGGTGTTCCTCGACGGCGACGGGTTGGCGAAGCCGGCCGACCTGGCGGAAGCCCGGGTCATGCTGCGGCGGCTTTCTGGCCGGGTGCACGAAGTCGTCACGGGCGTCTGCCTGGTGCACCGGGCGGCGGCGAGACTCCGTCTTCTGGCCGACACGACCTACGTGAAGTTCCGCGAATTGTCCGAGGCCGACATCGGGGAATACCTCCGGCGGGTCCATGTGCTCGACAAGGCCGGCGCCTACGCGGTGCAGGAGCACGGCGAACTCATCATCGAGCGCTTTGAGGGTTCCTACAGCAACGTCGTGGGCCTGCCGGTCGAGGCAGTGCGCCGTGCGCTGGAAAACTGGCCGGGGCCACTTCCCGTGAACTCCGGCAACACGCCGGCTTGAACCGTCGGCGGCTTGTCCCGCCAGCCGAGCGGGTTGCAGGGCAATCCGTCCATGATCCCCCATGGCCTGCCCCGGGGCATAAGCCTCACGTGAAACGCGGCTCGAACACCGTGCGACCCGTGTGGCGGCGGAGCAGTTCCGCGAACTTCGCCACGCCGAGCTTCTCGCGGTCTCCCAATCGGTAGCGGATGTGTTCGGTGAGGTAGGTGCGCCGGGTTTCCCGGTCGAACTCCGGCCGTTCTGCGATCAGGCGGGGCAGGGCGGCGAGGCCGGCTTCAGCGGCCGTGTGGAGGATGTCCCGCAGCGCCGAGGTGTCGCGGTCTCGGCGCAATGCCCACGGCGCATAGACGAATGGCAGGCCGGTCAGCTCCCGCCAGGCGCTGCCCAAGTCCCAAATCGCGTGCGGATGGCCACCCCGGCGGAACTCCACGGCGGGATTGCCGATGAGCAGGACCGCGTCGAGCTGCGGCGCGGAGGCGTAGCCATCGAGCGGCACAAAGCGCGGGTGCAGGCCCCGTTCCGCGAGCAGCACCCGGAGCAGGTTTACGCTCGTGCAGGAAGCGGGGTCGAGGGCGATCTCCGTGAGCGCTTCCAGAGGGTTCCGGTGGGCGAGGAACACGCTGAAAACTGGTCCATCACTGGAGATGCCGTAGCCGTCGAGCACGTCATAGCCGTCGTGGAACAGCACCTCGGTGAGGCTGACCAGGGCGGCATCGAGCCGGCCGGCGTGCAACTCGACCGCAAGCTGGGACGGCGGCACGAACGCGATCTCCTGTTCCAGCCCGAAGGTGAGCGGGGCGGCATTGAGATACGGGACGGAACCGACGCGAAAGGGCGCAAGGCGCATCGCCGCGAGCTTAGTCGCTGCGCCAAGGTTGCAAAGCGACCCGTCGCTGACGATTGGTGTTCCCCATTCCCCGACGGCGGCGGATTCCGTAGCGTCCGGCCGCACGCATGGCCGAAGCTGCCACCGTCGATTCTCCGGATACTCCCGCGCCTCCGCGCCGGGAGCGCCTGTTTGCTTGGCCGCGGCTGGCAGCGGCGCTGGCGGGCGGCCTGTGTCTCGGACTGGCCTTCCCCCAGCCCGGCTGGGCGGGACTCGCGTGGGTGGGGCCGGGCCTGCTGCTCGTAGGCGCGATCGGGCTGCCTCCCGGGGCTGCGTTCCGCTACGGCTGGTTCGCCGGGATCATCCAGTTCCTTGTCACGCTGCGGTGGCTGTTGCACATCCCGTTTCCGGCGGGGGCCGTGGCGGGTTGGCTCGCGTTGTCCGCTTACTGCGCGGTCTATCCCGGTTTGTGGTTGTGGCTGGTCCTGCGGGTCAATGGCCTCGGTCGGACCGCGTTGGAGCCGGCTGAAGGCAGCTTTAAGCGGCGAATGGGGGACTTCTCCGGCCGACCTTGGTTGACGCGCCTGCGGCAACTGCTCTTCGCGGCCTGCCTGTGGGTCGCGCTTGAGCTGCTGCTGGCCCGGTTCCTGACGGGCTTCCCGTGGGCGCTGCTCGGCTTGAGCCAGTGGCAGAACGCGCCGTTGATCCAGGTCGCCAGCGTCGCCGGGCCCTACGGCGTGTCGTTCCTGGTCGTGTGGTTTTCGGTCGCGCTGGCGGCCGCGATCCTGGGCGTGGTGCAGCGGCCGGCCAATCGGTTCGGCTGGACCGCCGACCTGCGGGTGCCGCTGTTCACGCTGCTGGCCGTGGTCGGTCTCGGGTTTGCCCGGATCGTGCGGTCGCCGGCCGGCGAACCCGACCCGCTGACGCTCGCGCTGGTCCAGCCTAGCATACCGCAGGAGGTCATCTGGGATTCCGCGGCCAATCCGGCGCGCTTCGACAAGGTGTTGCAACTGTCCCGGCAGGCCCTGGCCACCCGGCCCGACCTGTTGCTGTGGCCGGAAGGCTCGCTGCCCGACATCACGGAAGAACAGTTGCGGGCGGTCACCGCTCTGCTGCCGGACGCGGGCGCATGGTGGATCTTCGGCTCGGCGGATGCGGAGCCGGCGCCGCCCGGCAGCGACGTGAAGTGGCGGCAGTTCAACGCCGCGTTCCAATTCTCGCCGGCCGGGAACTACACCGCGACCTATCGGAAGCGCCGGCTCGTGATCTTCGGCGAATACATCCCGTTCGAGCACAGCCTGCCGTTCCTGAAGTGGCTCACCCCGATCGGGGCCAGCTTTGCCGCGGGCGACGGCCCGGGGAACTTCCGCCTCCTCCGCACCAACCGGCCGGCCGTCAACGTGTCGCCGATGATCTGTTTCGAGGACGTGTTCCCGCATCACACCCGGGACCATGTCACGCCGGAGACGGATTTCGTGCTCGAGCTGACGAACAACGGCTGGTTCGGCGAGAGCGGCGCCCAATGGCAGCACGCGGCGAACGCGGCCTTCCGCGCGGTCGAGAACGGCGTGCCGGTGGTGCGCTGCACCAACAACGGGCTGACCGGCTGGTTCGATGAATTTGGCCGGCTGCATGACCTCTTCCGGACCGCCGAAGGCAGCGAATATGGTCCCGGCTTCCTGCTCACCACGGTGCCGTTGCGGTTCGCGCGCGCACCGCGCGAACGACCGTGGTATCACGCCCGCGGCGATCTGTTCGGATGGGGATGCGCGGCAATCGCCCTCGTCGGCGTGGTGCGGATTGAGCGGCGGCTCCGGACGGCCAGAGCGGCGTGATGCCGGACGAAATGCCGGCCAGCGATGGGAGTTGAAACACCATCCGTCCGGTTCCCTAATGGCGCAGTGAGCAGGCCCAGCTGGTATTACGCGCAGGATGGCGAGCAGAAAGGCCCCGTGTCCGCGGACGACTTCGACCGGTTGGTCGCAGCCGGTTTGGTGACGGCGACCACACAGGTATGGAGCGAAGGCATGGCCAACTGGCAGCCCTGGGCGGAAGTGCGTCCGCCCACGCCGGCTCCGGTCCCAATGACACCGCCGCCGCCCGTCGCCGCCGTCTCCTCGCAGTGCGCGCTCTGTGGTATCGGCGTCACCGACCAAGACTCGGTCCAGCTGGACGGCCGCTTGGTCTGTGCCGCCTGCAAGCCGCGCGCGGTGCAGATGCTGCGGGAAGGTGTCAGTTCGGTGGACCCGCAAGCCGAACAGATCCGGCGGGAGCACATCAGCCATGAAGCCTCGATCCGTTCAGTCGGCTCCCTGCAGATTCTGGGCGGGGCCATCTTTGGACTGCTGGGGATCGGGAGCATCATCGGACTGGGCGTTGGAGCGTTTTCTGGAGCGGGTTCATCCGGAGCCCCGGTCGCGGTCAGGATGGTTGTCCCGTCGGCCTTTTGTTTGGTGGGCGCCGTAATTCTGCTTTGGGTTGGGTTTGGACTCCGGCGCTTTAAACCCTCGGCGCGCATTGCGTCCGCAGTGCTGGCCTGCATTGGCCTGCTGGGAATCCCGGTCGGCACCCTGATCAACGCCTACATCCTGTGGCTGCTCTTCTCCAAGAAGGGCAAGCGGGTGTTTTCCGCGGAATACCAGCGGATCATCGCCGAAACACCCCATATAAAGTTCCGCACGCCGATCTACGCTTGGGTGGTCCTCGCAATCCTCATCGCCGGACTGGTCGTTTTGGTCGCCTCCTTCGGCTAGGCGCGGCAATTGAGTGAGGGGATCCTGTTGACCCTGGTGCCGATGTTGGCCGGCAAGTGGATTCTCATGTCCCTGGTCAGCCTCGCGCTGCTCGGGCTCGTCCACTGGCTGCGGCGCCGTGGGTGGTGATCGTGCCGGGCTTCACGCCATGCCTGGCCCGCGATGGCTCGGCAGATTTGACGACAGTTCAATCCGGGAGACTCTCCCGCGGCGGTTTCCCCCACCGCTCCACTTTCCACGCATGAATGCGAATGAACCCGCCCCGCCGCCGGATTATGTCCGGCTGGGTTTCGACCAGATCGACCGTGATGTCCGTTGGCTGGCCGACAGTCTGGCCGAAGTGCTCGTGGGGTTGGGCGAACCCGAATTGGCCGCCTGGATTCCGTGGCGAGAACAAGCGGGCACCACCGCAACGCTGCCGGCGGAGCCTCCCGCCCGCCTCGGACTGGCCCTGGCCCTGGCCTTCCAACTGCTCAATACGGTGGAGGAACATGCTGCCGAATCCATGCGCCAGCTCCGTGAAACTGCGGAAGGTGCGGAGGCGGAACGGGGCCTGTGGGCGGACCAGTTGGCGGCGCTGAAGCGCGCCGCGATTCCGGCCCCGACGATCGCGGCCGTGCTCGCGGAGGTCGAGGTCGAGCCCGTGTTCACGGCGCATCCGACCGAAGCGAAACGGACTTCGGTGCTGGAGCAGCACCGGGCGCTGCTGCAGTTGCTCCAGAGCCGGCGCGGTTCCACCGGCAGTCCGGCGGTGAAGGCGGAACTGTTGGCTGTGCTGGAGCGGCTGTGGCGCACCGGTGAAATCCTGCTGGAGAAACCCTCCGTCGCCGATGAGCGGCGCAACCTGCTGCATTACCTCCGGGAAGTGCTGCCGGGCGTGGTGGGGCAGCTCGACCGCCGGCTGGAAACGGCCTGGACGGATGCGGGTCTTGCCGGCTCGCCGGCTGCCCGGCCGCGGCTGAGCTTCGGCACCTGGGTGGGTGGCGACCGCGACGGGCACCCGGGCGTGACCGCCGCGGTGACGGCCGAGACGTTGGAGCAGTTGCGCGCCAACTCCCTGCTCGTGCTGCATCGCGAACTTAGGACGCTCGCCGACCGGCTGCCGTTGTCCGAATGGGTTCAGCCTCCTCCGCCCGGCCTGCGCGATCTCCGGGACCGGATCACGGCGCAGTTGGGGGAAGCCGCGACGGCCATCCGCCAACGGCATCCCGGGGAGCCGTGGCGGCAGACGGCCGAGTTGCTGGCCGCGCGGCTGCCATTGGATCAACCGCCGGGACAGCCCGCGCAGGCCCATGATTCGCCCGACCGTTACGCGAATCCGGCGGAGTTGGAGGCCGATCTGGCGATCCTCGAACAGTCGCTGGTCGAGGCCGGTGCCGGCCGCCTGGCCGAACATGACGTGCGGCCCGTGCGCCGGGTGCTGGACACCGTCGGCTTTCATCTCGCCCGGCTGGATGTCCGGCAGAATTCCGCCTTCCACGAACGGGCCCTCCGCCAGTTGCTCGGCGCCGCCGGCCTCGATGCCTCGGATTGGGCCGATTGGAGCGAAGTCGAGCGGCTGCGGTTGCTGGAACGCGAAATCCGGTCCCCGCGCCCGTTCCTGCACCCGTCGGTGAGCGCCGGGCCCGAGGCGGATGCCGTGCTCGGGACCTACCGCGTGCTGGCCGACCAATTGCAACGGCATGGTGCCGCCGGCGTGGGCTCGCTGATTGTCAGCATGACCCGCCGGGTCTCCGACCTGCTGGCGGTTTACGTCCTCGCCCGTGAAGCCGGCCTGCTGCGCCTGTTCCCGGAAGGCATGGTCTGCCTGCTGCCCGTCGTGCCGCTGCTGGAAACCGTCGAGGACCTCGAACGCGGACCGGAAATGCTTCGGGCCTTCCTCGAGTTCCCGGTCACCCGCGCCAGCCTCCAGTTCCACGCCACCCGCGCCGGGCGTCCGGGCCAACCCCGCCAGCAGGTCATGGTCGGTTACTCGGACTCGAACAAGGATGCCGGCATCCTCGCCAGCCAATGGGCCCTGCAACGCGGTCAGGCCCGGCTCAGCGAAGTCGGCCGTCAGGCGGGTGTCCGGATCCAGTTCTTCCATGGCCGGGGCGGCACCATCAGCCGCGGCGCGGGACCGACCCACCGGTTCCTGGAAGCCCTGCCGCCGGGCTCGCTGAACGGCTCCATCCGCCTCACCGAGCAGGGCGAAACCATCGCGCAGAAATACGGCAATTCCGGCACGGCCCGGTATCATCTCGAACTGCTGCTCGCGGGCGTCACGGCCACCGCCTGCCTGCACCGCGAGGCGGCCCCGTTTCCGGCCGAACTGGTTCCGCTGCTGGAACGCCTGGCGAACGGCTCACGCCAGGCCTACCGGCAGTTGCTGGAGACGGAAGGATTCCTCCAGTTCCACCGGCAGGCCACGCCGTTGGACGCGCTCGAAAACACCCGCATCGGCTCCCGGCCGTCCCGCCGCACGGGGCAGGCGAGCCTCGCGGATCTGCGGGCGATCCCGTGGGTGTTCTCGTGGACCCAGGCGCGGTTTTACCTCACCGGCTGGTATGGCGTCGGCACGGCGTTCAGCCAGCTTGCCGACGCCGAGCTCGCCGTCCTGCGAACGCATCTTCAGTCCTCGCCGTTCCTCCACTACCTGCTCACGAACGTGGAGACGTCGCTCGCCAGCGCCGACCTCGACGTGATGCGCGACTACGCGCAGTTGGTGGAAGATCCCGGGGTGCGCGGGCGGGTCTGGGAACGGATCGAAGCGGAGTGGGGGCGGACCGGCGCGGCGCTCGCCCGGGTGCGCGGGGCGGAGTTTGGCGGACGGCGTCCTCGGCTCAGCCGCACGCTGGCTCTGCGGGCGGCGCCGCTGCGCCTGCTGCATCAGCAGCAGATCGCGTTGCTGCGCCGCTGGCGCGGAGAGCTCCGCCAAGGCAACGAGCAGGCAGCCCAGGCGGTCTTTCCGGAGCTGCTGCTCACGATCAACGCCATCGCCAGCGGCCTGCGCACGACGGGTTGAACCGGCGGTTTTCAAATCCCAGCCCGGTGCGGTCTAGAACTGCACCGCCAGCGCACGCGGAGCGGCACTGTTGGCAAACCGCACCCACAGCAGGCGCTCGGAGACGGAGTGGGTGAAGGTGGTCAGCGGTTCGCCGGCGAGGCTGACCGACTGGGGCAGACGATCGCAGTGCAGCAGGACCACGGCCCCGGTGTTCGACACGCCTTCGACCATGAAGGCCACCGAGCCTTCCGCGGACTTCACCGGCAGGGTCTTGCACGCCGAGGCCAGCACGCGGGGTGCCTTCCGTTCGGCGCGTTCGAGGTCGAGCAGGAAATGACGCGAGCCGGGCGTCAGCGTGACGGACGTCTGCACCTTCAGTTCGGGATCGAACAGATTCACGAACCTGCCCGTAAGAGCTTTCGGTTCGCCGGCCACGGATTCGTCCAAGCCGGCCGCCACCAGATACGGACCGCGACGCAGGAGCAGGGAGTTGCTTTCGCGCCAGTTCACCGTCGAGGGCGCGGCCGCCTTCACCGCGGTGACCAGCTCCGCGTCGCCGCTCGCCGCTTTCGCGAAGTCGACCGGATTGCGTTTCAGCCAGACCACGCGTCCGGAGCCGACCTTGGCGTCCGTCGCGGAGCCGTTCAGGCCGAGTTCGGCGAAGAGGTGTTCGCGCGGCGTGGCGAGCTGGCGGCCGTCGGAATTCCACCAGTCGCGGACGCGGTTGTAGGGATCGCTGTCGTCGTCACACACCACCAGTGTGCCGCCGGCGCGCACCCACGCGGCGAGCGGCGGATGCACGTCGGGCGTCAGCGGTTTCTGACCGTGGTAGCTCAAGAGCAACACGCGGAAGCGCTCGAGCGCGCCGGGCACGGTGAGGTTCTCCAACTGGACCGGCTGGATCGGCACGCCGCGTTTGAGAAACGGCAGCGCGAGGCCGTAAACGTGGCTCAGGTTGCCGTCGCTCGGCGTCGGGTCGCCGCGCTGGAACATCAGCGAATCGCTCACGAAAACGCCGATGCCTTCGGTGGCGCCGTGCCAGTCCACGTCGGGCTGCTTCAGGTCGTTCAGGGCATTCATCACCACCTGGAGTTCGGTGGCGTAGGGCGCGGGAATGCCCTGACGTTTCTCCGCGGGCACGTTGGCGGGATACTTGCCGTTGAAGATGCGTTCTGGCCAAGGCGCGACTTCGAACTGCCACACCTCGGGCTGGAACAGCGACGCGACCAGCGTGGATTCCCAGTTCGTGCGGTAGTCGGTCCAGTCGTGGTCCGGGTTGTCCTCGATGGGATCGTTCAGATACCAGACCGTGCGGCCGGAGGCGCGGACGAGGTTCTGCATTGCGCCGTATTCGAGGAAGGCGGTCTCGAAAGTCCGCTCGCGCCGGACACCGCGGTAAACGTTCGGCGTGCGCGAGGTGCCGGTCCAGACCTGCGCAATGTAACCGTCGCAGCCGCGCAGGCGGGCGAGGCTGGCTTCGGGACTCACGATCTTCCAGTGGGCGTAGTTGAGCAGGCTGTGCGTGGGCACGTAGCAGCGGACGTGTTTGCCGGTCCGGTCATTGAAGGCGTTGACGTGGTCGAACACCTGCTGAAGTGCCCGGCCGTAGAGGAAATACTTCAGCTTCGACGCGCGCCATTGGGCGTCCACCGAGCTGTGCGGCGGCTGCCATTCCTCGTGGTAGAAGGCCTTCCACTCGCGCTTGAAGCCTTCCGAGTAACCACCGCGCACCCAGAACTCGGGTTCCTCCAGATGGATCGCCTCCGCGCCGGCGTCGAGTGCGCGCTGCACGCCGACGCTGAGGAACCTCCCGAAGTTCGTGCCGGGGCACATGTAATACACGTCGCCGCCGTGGCTGATCTTCTTCCCGTGGCGGTCGGTCTGGGCCTCGTCCTCATGGTTGAGGCCGTCGAAGCGCCCGTAGAGGTAGTCCTGATAGTGGCCCCACGAGACGCCGGTCATCACGTGGATGCGATAGCCGCGGTCGCGCCAGGTTGCGATGCGCTCGGGCAGCTTGGCGTCGATGCCGTAAACGATCGCCACGTCGGAACGCAGGTTGCCGGCGCCGCTCCACGCCTGACTGGTCTGGAAACAGGTGCGTTCCTGGACCTGCGCGGGGTCCTGGGGAAATGGCGGCGACAGTTCGGCGGCGCGGGCGGTAACGACAGCGAAACCGGAGACGAGAACGCAGATCAGCCTGAACACGGAAGCTCGGACGCGACGGGCATCGCAAAAGTTCATCCGGGTTGGTGTCTCGGGTTTGTTGGTCCGGCTCTTTTCTCGCAGCGATGATCGTGTGGTTTGGAAGCCTCCATGAGCGGTCTTCGGTTCCGGTCAGAAAGTCGGGTCACATCCGTTGTCAATCGCGAGGCCTCCGAGAATAGTCCTCGCGGTGGGAACCGGAGGAAAAGTGTTCGAACGGCGACCGCGCCCAGCATGTGTGGCGGTCTTGTGGCGGGCTTTCTGGCTGGTCGCCGTTTCGCTGCTGGCGTGGCGGGTGGTCGCGGCGACGGAACTTTCGCTGGCGATACCCGGCGGGACACCTTCGCTGCTTTCGGGCGATGAGCCGGGATTCCGCCTGATCCTGCAACGTTCCGCCGACCTGACCGACTGGCAGGAGGTGGCGCGGGTGCGCCATCGCCTCTGGGCCTACCCGGATCTGAGTGCGTCGGCGTCGGCGGGAGGGTTCTACCGGCTTGCGGCCGCCGGTTTGCATCCATCCGACGACTGGTCCAACCAGCTGTGGCCGGCTAGTGGAGAATTGTTCACGCCGGGCACCGGAGGCGGGCTGGCGGCGACACGTTTTGCGAAATGCTCCCTCCTGCTGGCCCAACCTGACCGCGTCTATTTTCAGGACTCGGTCCGATGGCCGTTTCACTACCATTTCGCCGTGGCGCGGCTACCTGGCTATGCCGGCATGAGCGTCCTGCAATACAGCCGCCAGGCGCTTTACGCCAACACCGACCAGCGCATGGCGGTGGGCACGGTGCTGCGCGCCCCGGATCCCCAGGTGCGTGAAGTCGGCATCGAGATTGTGGGCTCCGAGGCGTTTCCCCTGGATCGGGTGGCCGATTGGTTTGAGGCGATCCGCCGGCGGTTGGTGTTGGGCGACGACTGGCGTTGCTTCTACATGCCCACCGCCGAGCAAAGCGCCACCGCCGTGGCGGGTGCGACCTACTTGGCCGGGCGGGGCATTGCCTTGGCGTCCCTGTCCCGCTGGGCTTCGCAAAGCGCCGACTATTCGACCGGCTGGGCGTTGGGAAAACTGGTGTTCGTGGCCGGCACCAACGTCAGTGCCGCGCTGGGGGACGGACGGTTGCAGTTCGGCGATATCCTGGTGACCGACCGGGTGCCGGCCGAGTTGCCGGTGCTCGCGGGCTACCTGGCTCTGGAGCCGGCCACGCCCAATTCGCACGTGGCGCTGCTCGCGCGTTCGCTGGCACTGCCGTTCGCCTATGCCAACGGTGCCGGCCTTCAGGCCGAGATCGCCAGTCTCCAAGGCAGGGAGGTGCTGCTGGTGGTCGAGAACACCAACGGCCTCGGTCGCATCCGGCTGACCGACACGACCGGCCTGCTCACGCCCGCGCGCCGGCAGGAAATTCTGGACAGCAAGAAGGCCGGTATCCTGGAGATCACTCCCACGGCTCCCGCCGGGACCTTCTGGCTGCCGGTGGATCCACTGACCCCGGCCGACCTCCGCCATGTGGGCGGCAAGGCTGCGAACTTCGGCTTCCTGCGCCGGAGTCTGCCGGACGACACGCCGACGCCGGTGATCGCCTTCACGTTCGACCTTTGGGACGCCTACCTCTCGCAGGTGTTGCCCGGCGGCCAGACCTTGCGTCAGCAGATCCAGGCTCGGCTGGCTGGCTACACCTATCCGCCCGAGGTGAAATTGCTGCGCGCCGACCTGGCGGCCATCCGTGAACTCATCACGGGCACGGCAGACTTCGGGGCCGCGCAGCGGGCGCAGATCCTCGCCGCGCTCCAGCGGGCGGGATTCGCGGGCCGCAAACTCCGCTTCCGGAGCTCCACCAACGTCGAGGATACCGACACCTTCAACGGCGCGGGGCTCTACGACAGCTACAGCGGCTGCCTGGAGGACGATTTGGACGGCGACACGACCGGCCCCAGCCGCTGCGACCCGGACGAACCGCGGGAACGCGGGGTGTTCCGCGCGATGCGCAGGGTTTACGCGAGTTTCTACAACGAAAACGCCTTCCTCGAACGCCTCCGCTTCGGTGTCAACGAAACCAAGGTGGGCATGGCGATCTTGGTGCATTACTCGTCGCCAGACCCCGAGGAACTGGCCAACGGCGTGGCCTTGCTGTCTCTCGACAAGACTGACGGCACGCGCCGGGCCAGCGCCCGGATCGTGACGCAGTTGGGCGCGGAGTCCGTGACCAATCCCGATCCGTCCCAGCAGCCCGAAACCGTCGCCGCCTCCTTTGCGGGGACCAACACCCTTGGGGCTCAGCTGGACCTGCTCACCCCTTCATCACTCACCACGAACGGCGCGCCCGTCATGCCGTGGGAAGGCGACTACCGGGTCCTGCTGGACCAGTTGAATGCGGCCAGCCTCGCCTACGAGGCCTACTACCCGGCCAAGACGGCCTTTGAACTCGACTTCGAGTTCAAGCGCCTTGTGCCCGGCCGCGTCGGCCTGAAACAGATCCGGGTCGTTCCGCATCCGGTCCCCGTGCCACCGCCAACCATTCCTTGATTGCCTCTCCGTGCTGATCCTCCCTGTTACCATGAAATGTGCGCACCTGTTTCCCCGACTGCTGTTCGTGCTGGCCGCGTTGACTCCTTTCTGGGCGCCGGCGCAGGTGCAGCTCACCCGTATCGCCCGCGGCACCAACGCGGTTTCCGTTACCAGCCAGGGCGGGCATGGGCCCTTCCTCGTTCGGACTTCAGCGGATTTGCAACATTGGTCCGATCAAGGCGAGCCGGAGGCCGGCCCCGACCGCACGCTGGCGGCATTTGCTGAAGGCGGATTTTACCGGGTGACCGACCTGAATCCGTCCGGGCTTTACGGCACTCCGTTCGGATTGATCCAGTCCGCGCAAGGTGAGTTTGGCGAACTCATGGCCCGGCACCGGCTCAAAAGCCGCCTCTGGCTTTACCAGACGAAGGCCGCCCCTCACACCTCCGCCACCTACAGGACGACGAACTACTGGGGACGACTGATCGCCAACTTTCAGACGCACTGGAATGGCGAAGTCCAGACGTGGGTTGGCGCACTCGAAGAGCTGGGCCGGATGACCACGCCTACGGCCAACAGCATGACCCTTGGCTGGACCAATGGCGCCGGTTCGGCTCGCCGGGTTTTCACCCTGACGTTCGAGTTCCCCTACGGCGTGAGCGCCACCCGCAACAACGGCGGCACCACCGCTCCCCGGGCCAGCGATCCCACCATCACGCTGCGCTGCACCTATGCCACTCCCCAGCCCGAGTGGTCCTGGCTTGGAGATCGGATGGCACTCGTGCCGGTAACCCGGGATGAAACCGGGCTCGTCCAGATGGATCCCAACAATCCGACGAACCGCTTCCCGGCGGCGCAGAAATACGTCGTTTCGGCGAAGGGCGTGAAGATTGACCTGCACTTCCTCGAAGGCGCACCGCTGGTTCAGGGCGAGCCGCCGTGGATCCTCAAGACGTTCCTGCTGGACCGCTGGCTGTCGCCCACGACGGCCGGGGGCGGCAGCCTGCCCGCCTTCAGCACCGACAGCTATTTCTCCCGCACGCTCCTGCCGGGGCACCACAACTTCTACGAAATCGTGCTCCTCGAACCGGCCCTCGACCCCGCCCTGTCGGAAGCCACCCGGACAGCTCTGGTCACCGCCAACATCCGCTACATCTACACCTTCAAGGACGTCGCCATGGGCATGGGCCCTGACGAGATTCTCTACTTCGGATTTGATGGCAAAGTCAGGAACCCCTGACGGACCTCGGCGATTGCTCCGCTTCCCGCCATTGGCGGCAAGGGTGCGAATGACGAAAGTGGCAAGCGACGAGTTGCGATGGACTGAAGGTGTGTTCCGTCCCGCCGGTTCACGGCACCAGGGTCACCCGGTAGAATCCCGCCACGCCCGCGGTCTCGGTGAACTCGAGTTCCGCGCCCGTGCCGGTCAGGTCGCCGCGCGCGGTCCAGTTCGGGTCGCCGAGCGCGGCCCGGAACTCCACGCGGTAGGTTTTTCCGGCGAGCGACGCGAAGCGCAGCGTCACGCTGCCGTCGGCCAAGGTGGGCGCGGCGAGGATTGGGGCGGCGGGCGGTTGCGTGGTGCCGCCGACGGCGGCATAGATCGCGGGCTTGTTGAAGTCCTGCACCGTGCGGAGCATCACGAAGGCGGCCACATCGTCGCCGTGGCCGTCCATCGTCTGCAGTCGCCACAACTGCCCGTCGAGCTTCGTGGGGGTGACTTGGTCCGCCTCGAATGCCATCAGGACGAATTCCAGGGTGCTGTTGTCCCCGAACGAGCCGCGGGGGATGTCGATCGCGCCATCGGAGAAGCGAACGATTTCGCCAGGCGTCGAAACATATTGGTAATAGAAGCTGTTCCCCTTGCCGGTGGCCGCGACCGGCCCGGTCACGCCCAAGAACGAGTTCGTCCCGTCCAAGTCGAGGTTGATGAAGGGACGGTTGCGTTGGAAGAAGGTCTTGCCGCCAGGGCCCACGTCATTGCCGTCCACCAACTTGGTCAGCACGCCATCCGGCCCGGCGCGATACATGCCCACCGGTCCCACGCCCGGGT
>Ga0169931_10000276_pt1 | contig 83930 bp, 75 predicted proteins | sample Kivu_15m_20L_FD_129675 | JGI IMG/M metagenome (GOLD analysis project Ga0169931, IMG submission 129675) | Freshwater microbial communities from Lake Kivu, Western Province, Rwanda to study Microbial Dark Matter (Phase II) - Kivu_15m_20L... | ecosystem: Environmental > Aquatic > Freshwater > Lake... | reverse complement strand
GGCCGAGGCCACAGCCGCATCGCGCTCGGTCTGTACCTGGCGGGCTGAGGCCACGGCCGTATCGCGCTCGGTTTGTACCTGGCGGGCTGAGGCTACGGCCGCATCACGCTCGGTCTGTACCTGGCGGGCTGAGGCCACGGCCGCATCGCGCTCGGCCTGTACCTGGCGGGCTGAGGCCACGGCCGTATCGCGCTCGCGCTGAAGCTGCGTCTGTCGAGCCTCGTGCTCTTGGACGACTTTTGCGAGCTCACGCACTTTTTCGTCCTGTTGCTCTCGATTCTGCGAAAGCTCGGCGACCCGAACGTCGCGTACGGCCTGCGCCGCGCGTAACTCAGAGATGATGCCCGCCGAATTTTCAGCGGCTGCCTTTGCCTCGTTCAGTGCCTTACGCTCAGCGTTGAGCTCGGATCGAACGCTCGCTATCTGCTGCTCAAGCGTTTTGCCTTCGGTCTGCCTTTGCGACAGCTGCTCTTTCAGCGTGGCGATTTCTTTGGCGAGCTCGGTTTTACTTGGGCCACAGCCCGACAGCATCAATGCGACAACAAGCGAGGAACCCAGTAACGAGAGCGGTCTGACGGTCGAGTTCATCGGAAGCCTCCAGCGGTTCACGGTCTGGTGGAGTCTCGCAGACTGCACCCTGCTTGCACAAGCAAAAACCTGTAGCGGTGAGACAGCGGGTGCGCAGCGCCCACATCCCGCCCGGTATGATCAGACACCATCGGACGTTATCCCATGCGCCATCTCGTTCAAGCCCGCCCTGCGGTCGCCTCGCTCGCAGCCTCGAAGATCCGAGAGGTTGCCAATGTCGGAATGGGCCGGCCCGACGTGCTCGCCTTCTGGTTTGGTGAGTCCGATGAGGTCACACCCGCCTTCATTCGTGATGCGGCGACCGCGGCGCTCGAATCAGGCGACACCTTCTACACGCAAAACCTCGGTTTGCCCGCGCTTCGCGAGGCGCTCGCGGACTATCAGTCGCGCCTGCATCGGCCCGTATCAGCGGAATCCATCGTCGTCACCAACTCCGGCATGTCGGCACTGATGATCGCAACCCAGGCGCTGGTCGGGCCCGGTGATCGTGTGGTTGTTGTCACACCCGTGTGGCCCAACCTGGTCGAGATTCCTAAAATTCTGGGGGCTCAGGTTCAGACGGTTGCATGTCGCGCGCAGCGGGGACGCTGGCAGCTAGACCTCGATGAACTGATCGCAGCCCTTACGCCCGACACCCGAATGCTGATTGTGAACTCTCCTGCCAACCCCACCGGCTGGGTGATGGCGCGCGATGCGCAGCGCGAGGTGCTCGATCATTGTCGACAGCACGGCATCTGGATCCTGGCCGATGACGCGTACCAGCGGCTGATTTTTTCCGACTGCTCCGCCGCACCCTCTTTTCTCGATCTCAGCGAACCCGATGACCGCGTGGTCTGCGCCAACACTTTCTCCAAAGCCTGGCGGATGACTGGTTGGCGACTGGGATGGATTACCGCGCCACCTGCGCTTCTGGCTGCTCTGGGCACCCTGGTCGAGTACAACACCAGTTGTGCGCCAGGCTTTGTGCAACGTGCGGGCTTGGCGGCGCTTCAAGCGGGCGACCAGGACGTTCTCGCCGCGCTTGGCCGCTTGCGTCAATCGCGCGATCGCCTGGTTGCAGGCCTGCAGGCGATGAAAGATGTTGAGTGCCAGCTGCCCGAGGGTGCGATGTATGCGTTCTTTCGTGTGGCCGGGCTCACCGATAGCCTTGCGCTCTGCAAGCAGCTGGTCACCGAGGCCGGGCTTGGGCTTGCTCCGGGAATCGCCTTCGGGCCCGAGGCTGAGGGCTATCTGCGCTGGTGCTTTGCCACGAACCCCGACCGGATTGATCAGGGGCTTGAGCGGCTCCAGCGGGGGCTGGCGAGCCTGCGCCGCTGACCAGGGACCAGCAGCCGGGCCAGATACGCTGACCCGCTGAGGGTGAACTCAGAAGAGATGGACTGCGGTGGGGGCGAAAAAGCCAATCCCCGAGAACACGATTCCCAATCCGCCCAAGCCCACCGAGATCCAACCAAGCATCGCGATGCCGGTGATGATCATGGCCGAGGCGAGAACGATCGCAATCTGTACCAGCGCCGAGGCGAGCTCATAGTGATGGTAGGCCGCCATCGCGCGGTCCCGTTTGGCTTCCTGCTCTTTGGCGCGCGCCATCAGCTCTTTGCGGCCCTCGCGAGTCTCGGGCTCAGAGTCATAGCGCGCGGCGGCAGCCTTCCACTTGGCAACCTGACCCTTGGCCTTGTCATTCAGGTCAGGAAGGGTCTCCATGGTTTCAACTGCCGTGCGAACCGTTGTCATGCGAATGGTCTTGGCCTGGAAAAATGACCACAGGTTCGACGCTTCGATGTTGTGCGTGAGCGCGGCGGTTTGCGCCGATTTGCCCAGCGTTTCGCTGAATGCGAGAACCAGCGCGAGCAGCGCAATCAGCAATGCGACCCGTTTGTTGTTGGGATCGACATGAGGACCGTGACCTGACATGAAAGCTCCTGCGGGGGATCGCAACGCCTGCGAAGGGCGCGGTCTTAACCGAGGAATCAGGTGCTGGTGGTGCGAATCCCGAGCATGTGTCTGGCGTCGTCGGGTGAGGCGACTTCGCGGCCGACCAGCCGGGCAAGCTTCACCACTTCGTCGACCAGCCGGGCGTTGCTGGGCGCGCCAAGTTCAGGGTACGGATAGTCACCAATGCCAATGGCAACGTGTCCTCCCGCAGCAATGGCTGCCATGGCAAGCGGGAACAAATTGCCGCCTTTGCAACCCACACTCCATAGCAGCTTGCGGTCGCGCGGCAGATGGTCGGTGAAGGCGCGCAAGCCCTCCGGTGTGGCGGGGTGCGCACCCAAGGTTCCGCCTTCGCCGCACACAAAAAAGAAATAAGGCGGATCGTCGATCAGCCCCATGTCGATCAGCGCACACGCGGTGCGAACGAAGGGTACGCTCCAGCACGCAAGCGCCGGCTTGATTCCGAGCGCGCGCAGTCGGCCGCTGAACTGCGTAAGCGTGTCGTGCGAATTGACGTAAACCCGATCGCCCGAGCGGAAGCGTCGGGCTGCGGAATCAAACACATCGATATTGGTCGAGCCAGGGTCGATGCCGCAGAGCTCAGGCCGCAGGGCGGGATTGCGGGCGAGCGCTTCGACGGGCCGCAGGCGGTCGATCGCAGAGCCGCCCGCGGTGATCTGGCCCAGCGTAGGGTTGAGCAGCAGCCCCGATGACTGGCGGATTGCCGCCACCGCCGCCTCATAGTCGCTGATCGCATGCGTGGGCGATCCGTCAGCCTGACGCGGATGAAAATGCACGATCGCGGCACCGGCGTCCCGCACCGCCGCCGCGTCCCGGCCGAGTTCGTCGGCCGTGAACGGAATCTGCGGGTTGGTGTCGCGCGGCGCGTATTCGTTGATCCGCACCTCGATGATCAACTTATCCAACGACACCCTTCGCTTTGACGCGGCCGCGTTCGTGAACCCAGTGGCAATTATTCAGCCTGGATCTTCGCGGCTTTGACCACCTCTGAGTACCGCTCCAGATCGCGTTTCATGGAGGCGTGGTACTGCTCGGGCGTGCCTGCCACGGGGGTGATGCCGAGTTTGTCGAGTCGCGCGCGCGCATCGGCGTCGTTGAGTACCTCATTCAATACGGTATTGAGCCGATCGACGATGGGGCGCGGCGTGCGAACCGGCGCAAGCAGCCCGACCCATGAGTCGATCACGAAGTCTTTCACCCCGGCCTCAACGAACGTCGGTACATTGGGCAGCGACGACGCGCGCTGGGTGGCGGGCACAGCGATCGGCTTGATGCGGCCTGCCTGAATCAGCGGCAGCGCGCCGGCGACCGCGGTCCAGACCAGCGGAATCGATCCGGCCTGCAGGTCGATCATGGCCTGGCCGCCACCCTTGTAGGCCACATGCACCAGGTTAGCGCCGCTGCGAATGTTGAGCATGGAGCCGCCCAGGTGCGGCGTGCTGCCGACGCCCGACGTGCCATAGCTCAGGCCGCCGGACTCTTTTTTCGAGAGCTCGATAACCTCTTTGAGCGTGTCTGCCTTGAGCGAGGTCGCGGCAACGAGAATCAGCTTCGCGTCGCCGATCTTGCCGATTGGCGCGAAGTCCTTGAGCGTGTCAAACGGCACCGAACGGAACACGTTCGGATTGATGACAAGGGTTCCATCGAATCCCAGCAGCAGCGTGTAACCGTCTGGCTCGGCGGTCGCGACCGCGGAGGTTCCGATGTTGCCCGACGCACCAGGCCGGTTGTCGACGTTGATCGGCTGACCCAGACGCTTGCCCATCAGATCAGCCACCATCCGTGCGCTGGCGTCGGTCACGCCGCCCACGGTGAACGGAACGATCAGGCGAATCGGTTTGACGGGGTAGGTTGCCTGGGCCATGGCGGCGGGCAGCAGACTGGCTGCCAGCGCGGCGGCGCTCAGGTGGCGAATCAGGGATCTGCGGGTGTTCGGCATCATGGGACCTCATCAACGGTCAGGTTGTAAGACAGGCTCGATGGTACCGGATGCATCCGCCTGCGTGGCGCGGCGCGTGAGCGCGCCAGGGAAATCATGACCGCCGCAATCAGTCTGCACTGGAAGCGGGATTGCGGCACACTATGCCGTAGTCCGATCTCACTCGCGGGTGACCGGCATCTTTTTGATCTCTTGCGCCCTGCCCCCGCCATGACCCCCACGTTCAGCGAAAAAGCGCTTGCCCGCGTGGTCAGGATTGAGCCCGGCGAGGGCCGCGCGCTGGCCTGGGCCTTTGCCTATTTCTTTTTTCTGCTCTGTTCCTATTACATCCTGAGGCCGCTTCGCGACGAGATGGGTGTCGCGGCCGGGCTCGGCAATCTGCAGTGGCTGTTTACCGCCACCTTTTTTGTGATGCTGGCGGCCATGCCAGCGTTTGGTGCTGTGGTGGCCCGGCTGCCCCGGCGCCGCTTCATTCCCTGGGTTTACCGTTTCTTTGCGCTCACGCTGCTGGCCTTCTGGGCGCTGCTCGCGCTTGATGTGGGCCGTGTGGCGGTTGCGCGCGCGCTGTTTGTCTGGGTGAGTGTGTTCAATCTTTTCGTGGTCACGGTGTTCTGGGGTTTCATGTCCGAGCGGTTCGGCTATGAGCGCGGACGACGGTTGTTTGGATTCATTGCGGCGGGCGGCACTGCCGGCGCGCTGATCGGTCCATCGCTCACGGCTGCGCTTGCGGTGCCGCTGGGTCCCGCCAACCTGCTGCTGGTGTCGATCGTGCTGCTTGAAATCGCTACCCGGTGCGCGGGAGGCCTCGACCGCGCAAACCTGCCAGCGGCTGCCGATGCCACGCAGGCCGCGCCAACCGGCGCGTCGGACCAGGCAATTGGCGGTGGCGCCTGGGCAGGGCTAACTGAGGTGCTCCGCTCGCGCTATCTGATGCTGATCTGTGCGCACGTCGCGCTCCTGTCGCTTACCAGCACCTTCCTGTATTTTCAGCAGGCAGCGATCGTGGCTGGCGCATTCGACAGTCCTGCCGAGCGCACGCGCGTGTTCGCCTTGATTGATCTGGCGGTTGGCCTCACCACGCTTTCGGTCCAGCTGCTGATCACCGGTCGGGTGATGCTGCGCTTTGGCGCGGGCGTCGCATTGGCGCTGCTTGCGTTGGTCACCGCCACCGGTTTTGCGGCGATTGCGGTAGCCCCCGTCCTGGGTGTCGTCATTGCCTTTCAGGCCACCAAACGCGCGGCCGAGTTTTCGCTTGCGAATCCAGCGCGTGAAACGCTGTTCACCGTGGTCACCCGAGAGCAGATGTACAAAGCAAAGAGCTTCATCGACACCGCGGTCTTTCGGGGCGCCGATGCGGCAAGCGGCTGGGTCTACACGGGCCTACGCCAGCTCGCTGCGCTGGAAGCCTCGGCACTTGCCTGGCTCGCAGTCCCGGTGGCGCTTGGCTGGGCGGCGATGGTGTTGAAGCTTGGCGCGATGCAGCGTGAGATGGCCAATTCCCGATCTTTGAGGAGTACCCCGTGACGAAAACGCTTCGCAACGGGCCTGCAATGGGTCTGACCCGGTCCGAATTCCTGCGACAGTCGGGGGCGCTCGCCGCCTCGGCACTGGTCGCGCCGGCGCTACCTGTCTTCGCTGCAACCGGCCCGGTGCTGAAACGGCCAATTCCGTCATCGGGCGAGATGATTCCGGTGATCGGCTCAGGCACGGCCGTGATCTTTGACACCGATGCGCAGAACGCCAGGATTCCCACCCTTGCCGAGAGCATGCGCACGCTGCTGGCGGGCGGCGGCGCCATGATCGATACCGCACCCACCTATGGCCAGGCTGAAAAGCGGCTGGGCGAAGTGCTCAAGATGATCGAGCAGCCCATTCGCGAGCGGGCCTTTATTGCAACCAAGATCAGCACCACCGGCGAGCAGGCGGGAATCGACCAGGTCACCCAATCGTTTGCCGATATCGGCGTGTCGCGCTTTGACCTGCTTCAGGTCCACAACGTTCGCGATACCGACACGCATCTGAAGACCATCCGTCGGCTGCGCGATCAGGGCAAGGTGCGCTACATCGGAATCACCACCTCGTTTGAGCGCACGCACCCCGAGTTCGAGCGCATCATGCGCACCGAGAAAATCGACTTCATCCAGATCGATTACGCGCTTGACAACCGGCTGGCCGAGCAGCGCATCCTGCCGCTTGCGCAGGAGCGCGGGCTGGCTGTGATCATCAACCTGCCCTTCGGCCGCAATCGATTGTTTGCCAAGGCCAAGGGCCGCCAACTACCGGATTTCGCCAAAGAAATCGACTGCACCAGCTGGGCGCAGTTTTTCCTGAAGTTTCTGCTGGGCCACCCTGCGGTCACGGTGATCATCCCCGGTACCGATCGGCCCGAATACGCGCTCGACAACCTGGCGGCCGCGCGCAGACGGATCCCCGATGCGGCCATGAGAAAACGCATGCTCGAATACTGGGACAGTCTCGGTTGAGGCGCTGTCCCACCGGTAGAGCCTGAGCGCATCGTGCGGCGCGCAGACCTCGCGCTGGGGGTGGTTGCAACGCTCGTCACGATCGCCACCTGGACCGCGTTCATCGTGGGCTCGCGCGCGCTTGCCGCGCGTTCGCTGCAGCCGCTCGATGTGGTCACCCTTCGCTTTGTGGTGGCAGCCGTGTTGCTTGCGCCCTGGGGTTGGTGGCTGGTGCGGCGTCGCGGTGGCGGCTGGCTGGGCGTATCGCCTGCGCCCGCCGGGCAGACGATCGCGCTGGGGCTGTTCGGGGGCGTCATTTTTGGATTGCTTGCCTATCACGGCTTTGCGCTTGCGCCGGCCTCGCACAGCGCGGTGCTGATGCCAGGGCTGCTGCCGCTGTGGGCCACGCTTTTTGCCTGGCTCATCAACGGTGAACGGGCGGGTTCGCGGCGGTTGTTGGGACTCGCGCTGATCGTCACAGGTGCCCTGCTGGTTGGAGGGTTGGCCCTGAGCTCGGCGCTTGATGGCGGTAGGGTATGGATTGGCGACCTGCTCTATCTGTTCACGCCGCTGTCGTGGGCAGTTTTTACGTCGCTGTGTCGGCGCTGGGAGGTCGGGCCGGTTGAGGCAACCACCGCGGTATCGCTATTTTCTGCCGTGGCACTGGGCCTGCCGTACCTGATTGCCTTGTTGGCGGGCTGGGTCACGTCGGGCCTTGCCATTGCGCCTGCTTCAGAAATCCTGACGCAGGCGCTGCTTCAGGGCGTGATGGGTGTAATCGTCTCTGGAATCGGATTCATGAAAATGGTGCAGGTCTTCGGCTCGGTGCGAGCCACCATGCTGACCGCGATGGTGCCAGCCATTGCTGCCGGATCAGCCGTACTTTTTCTGGATGAACCGTTTACCTGGATGCTGGGCGCGGGGCTGATCTGCGTCACGCTTGGCATCATCGTGGGAGTCGGTGGTCGCGCGCCCGTTGCAGTCAAGCCCGGGGCCTGACATGCCGTTGATGATTACCGAGGCTCAGGTCGAACGATTGCTTGATCCCGATGCGCTGATTGCTGCGGTGGCGCAGGCGCTGAAGCAGCTGTCGGCTGGGCGCGTCAACCAGCCGCTGCGGGCTGTGATGCCGTTTGGGCCGTCGCCCGACATCGATCCGTCGCAGCCGCCGGGTCTGTTGTTTCTGAAGCCCGCGCAGATCGGCGATGCGCTTGCCACCAAGCTGATCACGCTGGTGCCTGACAACGCCGCGCGCGGCCAGCCCACGCTGATGGCCACCGTGCTGCTGATGGCGCCCGATAGCGGGGCCGTGCTTGCGGTCATCGAGGCCTCTGCACTGACCGCGCTGCGAACCGCCGCAGCCACTGCGGTTGCGGTGGATGCGCTCGCAAGGCCCGATGCGTCAGTGGTGGCTTTTCTCGGTAGCGGTGTGCTGGCGCGCAGCCATGCCCGCCTGCTTAAGCGTGTGCGACCCATTCGCGAGATCCGGGTCTGGAGTCGCGACCCGGGCAATGTGCAGCGCTGTGCAAGCGATATTGGCGGCATACCCTGCCAAAGCGCTGAGCAGGCGGTTCGCGGCGCGCACATTGTCTGCACGCTCAGCAACGCCGTCGAGCCGATTCTTGCGGGTCGCTGGCTTTTGCCCGATGCGATGGTTGCGGCGGTGGGCGCACCCCGATCGAGCTGGCGCGAGCTCGATGATGAGGCGATGCGCCATCCCGTGATTGCAGACCAGCGCGAGGCCGCGCTCAAAGAGTCGGGCGATGTCATTCTGTCCGGCGCAAGCGTCTACGCCGAACTGGGAGAGATCCTGCTCAAGCGCGTGCCGCGTCCGGCTGCCGGTCAGCCCGTCATCTTCAAGTCGCTGGGGCTCGCAATCGAGGATGCCGTTGCCGCCCAGCTTGTCTATCAGGCGGCGCTTCGCGAGCCTGGTTCAGGAGGTTCAACACCATGATTGATATCGCAGGCCGGACTGCGGCATTGCTGAGCGAGCTGAACGTGGCGCAGCAGGCGCCGTCGGCCAATTCCGAGCGCCTCACGGTGCGGTCTCCGGTTGATGGCGCGGTCATCGCCCAACTCGCGATGCATGAAGACCACTGGGTTGATGAAGCGGCCGCGTGTGCCCGCCAGGCGTTTGCGCGTTGGGCGACGGTTCCCGCGCCGCAGCGCGGCGAGCTGGTTCGCATCCTGGGCGAGGTGCTGCGCACCCACAAGCCGGCGCTCGCTGAACTGGTCAGCATCGAAGCAGGCAAGATCCCCAGCGAGGCTGCTGGCGAAGTTCAGGAAATGATCGACATCTGCGACTTCGCGGTCGGCCTGTCGCGGCAGTTGCATGGGCTCACGATTGCCTCCGAGCGTCCCGATCATCGGATGATGGAGCAGTGGCTGCCACTTGGGCCGGTAGCCGTGATCACGGCCTTCAATTTTCCGGTGGCGGTCTGGTCCTGGAACGCAGCACTGGCGCTGGTTTGCGGCAATCCGGTGTTGTGGAAACCGTCTGAAAAGACACCACTCACCGCACTGGCGGTCCATGCATTGTTTGCTCAGGCCTGTGATCACTACGCGCTCGCACGCTCGTCGGGCGAGGCAGAGCGCCGGATGCTGCGCGATCTGGTGCAGGTCGGGCTGGGTCGCGCGTCGCTGGGTCGTGCGATGGCCGAGCACCGCGGTATTGCGCTGGTCTCTGCCACCGGCAGCACGCGGATGGGCCGCGATGTCGCGCCGCGCGTGGCTGCACGGCTTGGCCGATCGCTGCTCGAGCTGGGTGGAAACAACGCGGTCATTGTGGCGCCATCAGCCGACCTTGATCTGGCGCTTCGGGGACTGGCCTTCGGTGCCTGGGGCACTGCCGGTCAGCGCTGCACAACCACCCGACGCCTGATCGTCCATCACTCGGTTCGTGATCGCCTGCTTGACGGGCTCGAGCGCGCGCGCCGAAGTCTTCCGGTAGGAAGCCCCTTTGATCCCGGCACCCTGGTCGGACCGCTCGTCGATCAGCCCGCCTTTGAGTCGATGCAGCGCGCGCTTGCGCAGGCGCGTGCGGATGGCGGGGTGGTGTCGGGTGGCGAGCGCCGGCTTGCCGAGCGATTTCCGAATGCCTGGTACGCCGAGCCTGCGTTGGTGCGCATGCCTGCCCAGACCGAACTGGTTCGGGAAGAAACCTTTGCGCCAATTCTTTATGCGATGGGCTATGACTCGCTTGATGAGGCGATTTCGCTCAACAACGATGTGCCGCAGGGGTTGTCATCGGCGATTTTTACCCGTGATCTGCAGGAGGCCGAGCGCTTTCTGAGCGCTACCGGGTCCGACTGCGGCATTGCCAATGTCAATCTGGGCACGTCGGGTGCCGAGATTGGCGGCGCGTTTGGCGGCGACAAGCAGACGGGTGGTGGTCGCGAGTCGGGCTCGGATGCATGGAAGGCCTACATGCGGCGCACTACCAACACCATCAATTTCGGCACCAGTCTGCCGCTTGCGCAGGGCGTTGTGTTCGACATCGGAGCGGGCTGAACGCAGCGCGTTCTTCAGCCGATCACGTTAAGCTCGGGTAGCCGCTCGCCACGCTCGAGTCGCGTATACCCGAGCGCGCGCACATCAATCGTGCGTGGCGCGCCCTCAAGCATCCATTCCGACAGGGCGAGGCCTGCGCCCGGGGCGTGCTGCATGCCGTGCCCTGAAAAGCCGCAGATCATCCAGAAGTTGCCGATCGCGGGGTGGGGCCCGATGACTGCGTTGTGATCGAATCGATTCATCTCGTAATACCCCGCCCACGCGCGCTCGACTCGCATTGCTTCGAGTGCGGGAATGCGGCGCGCAAGCCGCTCCCAGGCCGCGTGGTCGAGCTCTCGCCAGTCCGGATCGAGCGGCAGGTTGTCGGACGCGTCGAGCGGCGGACAGCCCGTGATCAGATACCGACCTTCGGGGCGAAGCCAGAAGCCCGAGGGATCGATCAGCAGCGGGCACCCAGCAAGAGGTGAGGGACATGACAACACAAACACTGTCCGGCGGCTTGCAACCACCGGCAGATCAATGCCGGCCATTGCGGCGATGGCGCCTGACCAGGGGCCTGCGGCGTTGACGAACTGGCCGCACTGCACATGCTCACCGTTGGACAGCCGTACCGTGGCTACCCGGGCTGAGTCGGCGCCTGGGCGTTGATCCAACTCGATGCCCGTTACCTCGGCCGCCACGAGTGTTGCGCCTTGCGCGCGCGCGCGGCCAAGAAACGCCCGGTGCAGCGCGGGCCCGTCGAACCAGCCCTCGCCTGAGAGGCCCAGCGAGCCCAGCGCAAGGCCATCGGTTGATAGCCAGGGGAAGCGCTCGTTCAGGGCCGCCCGCGACAGCAAGGCCACCGCGGCGCCGTTCGCGCGCTGGATCTCATGCGCGGCTCGCAAGCCCGCTTCCTGCTCGGGCATTGCGAGGTACAGGTAACCGGGTTCAGTGAGCCCCAATTCGATCGCGGGGCCCGACCAATTCGAATGCCCCGACCCCGAGGATGCCTCGCGCAAAAATGCGATGCCGAAGGCTGACAGCGCGATGTTGACCGGTGTGGTGAACTGCTGACGAATGGAACTGGCCGACAGGCTGGATGAAGCGTGTGTAAAGGCAGGGTCGCGCTCAACCAGCAGGATTGAAAGCGCGGGGTCGTGTCGGGACAGCCAGTATGCGGTGGCGGCGCCCATCACGCCGGCGCCTGCGATCAGGATATCGACGCTGCGGGGCGCTGCGCGATCAGAGGGGCTTGCGGATCGCATGGGCGATCTCGCCGATGATGCCGCGCCGGAAAGCGAGCACGCAGATGACGAAGATCACGCCCTGAATCACGGTGACCCATGCGCCGAACTGCGCCAGATAGTTTTGCATGGAGATGATGACAGCAGCACCCACGACCGGGCCGAACAGCGTGCCCAGTCCGCCCACCAGTGTCATCAGTACAACCTCGCCGGACATCGTCCAGTGCACGTCGGTAAGCGACGCCAGTTGAAACACCAGCGCCTTGGTGGCGCCAGCAAGTCCTGAGAGGGTGCCCGACAAAATGAAGGCGAAGAGCTTGTAGCGGTCGGTGTCGTAGCCAAGCGAAATCGCACGCGCTTCGTTTTCGCGAACAGCCTTGAGCACCTGTCCGAAGGGCGAGTGCACGATTCGCCAGATCAGCAGAAATGCGCCCAGAAAAATCACCAGCACCAGGCCGTACATTGCAGTGTTGCTGGTGAGATCAATGAGACCGAAGAGCTTGCCGCGCGGCACCGCCTGAATGCCGTCTTCGCCGCCGGTGAAGGGCGCCTGCAGGCAGAAGAAGAAGATCATCTGCGCGAGCGCCAGCGTGATCATGGCGAAATAAATGCCCTGGCGCCGAATGGCGAGCAGGCCCGACACGATTGCCACCAGGGTGGCTGCAAGCGTGCCCGCAAGAATCGAGAGTTCAGGTGTCAGGCCCAGCGATTTCGCGCACCAGGCCGACACGTAGCCCGCCGAGCCCAGGAACATGGCATGACCGAAAGACAGCAAGCCGCCAAAGCCGATCAGCAGGTTGAATGCGCAGGCGAACAACGCAAGGCACATCACCTTCATCATGAAGATCGGGTACACCCAGATCGGTGCAATCAGCAGCACCGCCGCCATGATGGCGAACGCAATCAGCTGCGCGCGGCTGCCATCAGAGGCCGGGTTTGCGGAGAGGGGCGAAGTGCTCATCGGCGGTGCCCTGTTACTTCTGCGTGCCAAACAGACCAGCGGGCTTCACCAGCAGCACGATTGCCATGATGATGAAGATCACGGTGTTCGACGCCTCCGGATAAAACACCTTGGTCAGACCCTCGATGATGCCGAGGCCGAAGCCGGTAACGATGGCTCCCATGATGGAACCCATGCCGCCGATGACGACTACGGCGAACACCACGATGATCAGATCAGCGCCCATCAGGGGATTGACCTGGTAAATGGGCGCAGCCATCACGCCAGCGAAGGCGGCAAGCGCCACACCAAACCCGTAGGTGAGCGTGATCATTCGGGGCACATTGATTCCGAAGGCCTGCACCAGCTGCGGGTTTTCAGTGGCGGCCCGCAGATAGGCGCCCAGTTTCGTGCGCTCGATGACGTACCAGGTGACCAGGCACACGACCAGCGAGGTCACCACGACCCAGCCGCGATAGTTGGGCAGAAACATGAAGCCAAGATTCTGGCCGCCGGTGAGCTCGGCGGGTACCCGATACGGCAGGCCCGACGAGCCGAATTCATTGCGAAAGAGACCCTGAATGATCAGCGCGAGGCCAAAGGTCAGCAGCAGCCCATACAGATGATCAAGCTTGTAGAGCCGCGCCAGCATCAGCCGCTCGATCAGCATGCCGCTGGCACCCACGATGATCGGTGTGATCAGCAGCGACCACCAATAACCGATACCAAGCTTGTTCAGCAGCAGATACGAGCAGAACGCGCCCAGCATATACTGGGCGCCATGGGTGAAGTTGATGATGTTCAGTAGCCCGAAGATCACCGCGAGGCCCAGCGACAGCAGCGCATAGAACGAACCGTTGATCAGTCCGATCAACAACTGTCCGAACAGAGCCTGAATCGGAATTCCGAAGATTTCCATCGTGCGTGGGGCGGGGCTGCGGTGATCTGTGAGGCGTGATGAACGGGGTTACTTGACCATCGGACAGCCGCCCTGATCCATCGGCCGGAAGGCTTCTTCAGCCGGAATCGTGGCGCGGATCTTGTGGTAATCCCACGGGCCTTTGGACTCAGCGGGCTTCTTCACTTCGACCAGATACGCAGGGTGGATCTTGCGGCCGTCAGCGCGAACCGAACCTTTGCCAAACAGCGGATCGTCGGTGGGCAGACGCTTCATTTCGGCGATGATTTTGGTGCCGTCATCAGTTTTACCCGACTCAATTGCTTTCAGGTAATGGAGCACGGCAGAGTAAACGCCCGCATGCACCATGGTCGGGTGAATGCCGCGGTTGGCTGGCGCGAAGCGCTTGGCGAACGCACGGGTCTGGTCGTTCATGTCCCAGTAAAACGTCTCGGTGAAGATCAGTCCCTGGGCGGTTTGAAGGCCAAGCGAATGAACATCGGAGATGAACACCAGCAGTCCGGCCAGGTTCTGGCCGCGCCGCACGATGCCAAACTCGGCCGCCTGCTTGATGGCGTTGGTGGTGTCACCGCCCGCATTCGCCAGGCCCACTATTTTCGCCTTCGATGCCTGCGCCTGCAGCAGGAATGATGAGAAGTCCTGGGTGTTGAGCGGGTGCCGGACTTTACCCAACACCTTGCCGCCGTTTTTCTGCACGACCGCTTCGGTATCACGCTCGAGCGCATGGCCGAAGGCGTAGTCGGCGGTCAGGAAGAACCAGCTGTCGCCGCCGGTTTTCACGATCGCGTTGCCGGTGCCGTTGGCGAGCATCCAGGTGTCGTAGGTCCAGTGAATCGTGTTGGGCGAACAGGCCTTGCCGGTGAGATCCGAGGAGGCCGCGCCTGATACCAGGAAGGCTTTGCCTTTCTTGCGCGTGATTTCGTTGATCGCCAGCGCAACCGACGAGGTGGGCACGTCAACGATCACATCCACCTTGTCGACGTCGTACCACTGGTTGGCAATCTGTGAGCCGATATCGGGCTTGTTCTGGTGGTCGGCTGAAACGATTTCGACCTTCATGCCTTTACGGGCGGCGCCAAAGTCTTCAACCGCCATCCGCGCGGCGAGTTCCGAGCCGCGGCCTGCGATGTCGGTGTAGAGGCTGGACATGTCGGACAGCACGCCGATTTTGATCACGCCATCGGAAATCTGCGCCTGCGCGGCGGGCCAGGCGAGCGCGACCGCGGCTGCAGCGATCGAACTGCGCAGAACCTGTCGAATTTTCATGGGTTGTCTCCTTGGAATAAGTCAGTGAACGAAGCGATTTCAAACACCCAGGTAGGTCTTTAGCGTATCGGCCTTTGCCTCGAGTTCATGCGCGGCGAAGGTTTCAACGACCTGGCCATGCTCAATGATGTAGAAGCGGTCAGCAAGCGGTGCGGCAAACCGAAAGTTTTGCTCAACCATCACCGTGGTGAAGCCTTTTTCCCGCAGCATTCGAATCGCGCGGCCGAGCGCCTGAACGATGACTGGGGCAAGGCCTTCTGAAATTTCATCCAGCAGCAGCAGATTGGCACCGGTGCGAAGAATTCGCGCGACCGACAGCATCTGCTGCTCGCCGCCCGACAACCGGGTGCCTGGACTGGCGCGGCGCTCACGCAGGTTCGGAAACAGCGTGTAGATCTCTTCAACCGACATACCGCCTTGCGCAACCACCGGTGGCAACAGCAGATTTTCTTCGCAGGACAGGCTGGCAAAAATGCCGCGCTCTTCCGGGCAGTAACCAATGCCCAGCCGGGCGATTGCATGCGGCGGCATCGTGACGGTTTCGATACCATTCACCATGACGGAACCGCTTCGACGGCCGACGAGCCCCAGGATTGATTTGAGCGTGGTGGTGCGGCCGGCGCCATTGCGACCGAGCAGCGTGACCACCTCGCCCTGATTCACGTGCAGATTGATGCCGTGCAGGATGTGCGATTCGCCGTACCAGGCGTGCACATCAGACAGCCGCAACAGCTCGCGCCCGGTATCAGCCATGGGCGCCCTTCAGTTCGGTGTCGGCACTACCCATATAGGCTTCAAGCACCTGCGGGTTACGCGAGACCACCTCATACGGCCCCTCGGCGATGACCTGGCCGCGCTGCAGCACGGTGATGGTGTTCGCGATGCGTGCCACCACGCCCATGTTGTGCTCGACCATCAGGATGGTGCGATTGGCGCTGACCTTTTGAATCAGTTCGGTGACCCGGTCAACGTCCTCATGACCCATGCCCTGCGTGGGTTCATCGAGCAGCATGAGCTCGGGCGCCATCGCAAGCGTGGTGGCGATTTCAAGCGCGCGCTTGCGCCCGTAGGACAGTTCAACCGTGATCGTGTCGGCAAACTCAGTCAGGCCCACGGTATCGAGCAGTTCCATTGCCCGTCCGTTCAAAGAATCGAGCACACGCTCGGAGCGCCAGAAGTGGAAAGAGTTACCCAGCTGTCGCTGCAGCCCGATGCGGACGTTTTCAAGAACCGTCAGGTGCGGAAACGTGGCCGAGATCTGAAAAGACCGGATGATGCCGCGGCGCGCAATTTGCGCAGGCTTCTCACGGGTGATGTCGTGGCCATTGAAAACGATGGCGCCCCGAGTGGGTGGCAGGAATTTGGTCAGCAGGTTGAAGACGGTGGTTTTGCCCGCCCCGTTCGGACCGATCAAGGCATGGATCTGACCACGGCGCACGCTGAGGTTGACATCGGATACAGCTACGAAGCCCTTAAATTCCTTCACCAGGCCAGTCGTTTGCAGAATCGTGTGGGAGGCTCGTCCGGAGTCGGTCATTGAGGCGGCGTGGTCTAGCAGCGTGTCTCAGAATCTGAAACCCTACACGAAAAGCCCCTGCTGTCGGAAGCCCCAGGGCTTTTCCGCGGGGTCAGCTGGGGTATCCCCGATGGGCCCCCAGCGGTCGCTCAGTCGGCCTTGATCCCGATTTCGCGCACCAGCTTGGTCCAGCGTTCAACATCGCGCCGAACCAGCGCGCGCTCTGCGCTGGCATCCAGTGACAGCGGCTTTCCGCCAGCCTTGGTGAAGGCCTCGCGAAGCTCACTGTCAGCGATGACCGCGGTGAGCTCCCGGCGCAGCTTGTCCTGGGTCTCGGCAGGGGTTTTGGCTGGCGCAAAATACCCGAACCATGATTCAAGGTCGAGTGCGACGCCGCTTTCGATGAAGGTTGGAATGTCGGGGTGGAGCGGACTGCGCTCGGCGCCCGAGGTGGCAAGCGGCTTGACCGCGCCCGCTGCGATCTGTGTGCGTGCGGTGGACGACAGATCGACGAAAACATCGACCCTGCCGCCGATCAGATCGGGATACACCGCCTGTGCGCCCTTGTAAGGAACATGTACCACGTCGACACCGGCCAGGTGCCACAGCGCTGCGGCCAGCACATGCTGCCCGGAGCCGTTACCGGCTGAAGCGTACGTGAGCTTGCCGGGATTGGCGCGGGCAAAGGCGATCAATTCGCGCAGTGACCCGAACGGCAGATCGCGTCGGGCCACCAGGGTGTAGCCGTAGCTGACGGCGAGGCCCACCGGCTCAAAGTCGCGAAGACTGTCGTACGACAGCTTCTGATACAACCCCATGTTCAGCGCGATGTTCGACACCGAGCCCATGAGCAGCGTGTAGCCGTCGGGCGTTGCGCGGGCCGCGGCATCGGTGCCCACCAGCGTTCCCGACCCGGGTCGGTTCTCCACCACAACACTTTGGCCCAGTCGGCGTGACAGGCGCTCGCCCAGCTGCCGCGCGACAAAGTCAAAGCCGCCGCCCGGGGGCTGCGGAACAATCACGCGCACCGCGCGATTGGGAAAATCCGCCTGTGACAGTGCGGTAAGCGGCATGCCCAACGCGGTGGCACCGGCCAGCGCGGCAAGCTGCGAGAACGCCTGGCGGCGCGAGTCGAAGTGGGAATTCATCGGCTTCATGATCCTTGGTGCGATTCGGTGTGTTGCCAGCGTTGCGAGATCGGGTGACGCAAGCCTCAGCGCTCAAGCGGTCCGCCGGCCAGCCAGCGGGCGGCGCGTGCATAAAGCGCCTGAACAGCCTCGCCTTTCAGCATCGGCATGTCCATCTTGACCTTATAGCCGATGCGGGTCTGGATGTAGGCTAGGTGACGATAGCCTTCGGGGAAGGTGGCAAGCAGCGGCTGATCCAGCTGCAGCACCGCGGTGGGATCGAGCGGATCGATCCGGTCCTTTTCATAAATCGGCTGACGATGCAGCAACTTCCACTCGCCATCGTGCTTGGCGACGAAGTCATGAAATCGGCCGGTGCACACCACGTCGCAGAGCACCGGGCCGCCGGTGCCTTCGACCATGCCGCGCTGCGAAATCGTCATCTTGGTCTGTGCGATCGCGCGGTCGCCCGCCACCTGAATGGCGGATCCGCCCAGAAAGTGCAGGATGCTGACGCCCTTGGCCCAGCCTTCCTGCGTGACGCGGATGAAGTCCTTGTAGGGGCCCTGGAACCAGGTGGCCATCATCACGCCATCCGGGTGCCAGACGGTGGCGAAACGGTCCCAGTCGCCGGCGTCGCGCCAGACTGCCCAGCGTTCAACCATCCGCCGGATCAGCAGCTCGTCGTGCAAGGTGTCGGGGGTCATCAGTGGCTCCGGCTCATTGGGCTTTGAGGTTGGCGGCCTTCGCGATCTGCGCGGCCGATTCCATCTCCGCGCGAATGAAGGTATTGAATTCGGTGATCGACATTGGCAGCGCGTCGGCGCCGGCCCGAGCCATACGCTCGCGTACCTCGGGGCTGGCCAGCGCCTTGCGAGCCTCGTCATTGAGTCGCTGCTGAATGGCGGCGGGCACGCCCGAAGGCGCGATCATGCCGACCCAGAACACGTACGATGAATCTGCGAGGCCCGCCTCAACCGTGGTGGGGATATCGGGCACCGCGGGGGCGCGTTTCGGGGTGCTGACCGCAAGCGCCTGCAGCTTGCCTTCGCGGATCAGCGGCAGCGTGGATGCCAGCGGCGCGAAGAACCAATCAATGCGTCCGCCGATGATTTCGGTCACCGCTTCCGGGGTGCCTTTGAACGGAATATGCACCGCATCGATTCCAGCGCGCAGCTTGAATTTCTCGGCGTTCAGATGCGTGGCGCTGCCGGTGCCAGCCGAGGCGTAGTTGAGCGCGCCGGGCTTGGCCTTAGCGGCCGCAATCGCGTCGTTGACGCTTTTCCATCCGCGCGCGGGCGACACCACCATGACATTGGGTAGCGAGGCCAGCGCGGTGATGCCGGTCAAGTCTTTGAGCGTGTCGTAAGAAAGGTTGGGATAGATGGCCGGATTGAGCGCATGCCCCGACGAATGAATGAGCACCAGATGGCCGTCAGCTTCGCCTTTGGCCACCTGTGCGGCGGCGATCGTGCCGCCCGCACCGGGGCGGTTTTCAACCACCACCGGCTGGCCAAGGCTTTTGCTCATGGCGTCACCGACGGTGCGCGCGATGATGTCGGTACCGCTGCCTGCGGTAAACGGCACCATGAAACGGATGGGTTTTGAGGGAAAGGATGCGGTCTGCGCGGAGGCGCTGGTGAGCGCAACGGTGCTGGCAAGTGCCGCGATCAGAACCGGGACATTGAATCGCATGGAAGGTCTACTGGTGTTTATTTTTGCAGTCCGTCGCTCACATCGGCATCTTCCGGGCGCAGCTCAAGCCCGGCATCCGCCGCAATCTCTTTGAGCAGAATTGCGAAATCCACATCGTCATGCCCCCGCCCAACCAGACGCGCGATGGATTCACGCGTGGCGGCCGCTGCAGGCATCGGCACGCCATTGGCCTTGGCGGCCCCCATGCCCAGATCCATATCCTTTAGCAACAGCTTGGGTGTGAAGGTTACCTGCTCGAAGCTGAGATGGGTGAGCACGGGCGATTTATAGCGGGTGTACATCGAACCGAGCACCGAATCATTGATGCTTTCCAGGAACACGTGTCGCGCAATGCCGGCCTTCTCCGCCAGCACGGTGATTTCGCACAGGCTTTGAATGACAACGCCAAACATGGTGTTGTGGGCAATTTTCCAGACCCGGGCAAGTTCGCCCTCGCCAACCCACATCAGCTTGCGACCCATGGCCGACAGCCAGGGCGCGGCTTCGTCGTAGAGCGCTTTCGGCCCCGAGGCCGCAATCAGAAGCTTGCCTACCTTGGCCACTTTCGCATTGCCCGACACCGGGGCACTCAAGTAGGCGACACCCAGCGCTTCCAGGCGCGAGCGAATCTGGGCCGAGCCCTCCTGGGAAATGGAAGAGCTGTCGATGACCACGCGCGGCTTGCGTGCGCCGGTGACGAGCCCGCCGTCCCCGAACAGCACCTCAATCAGATCGTTGGTGGTGGAGACCATGGTGAACACTGCGTCGCAGTCGACCAGATCGAGTTTCGATTCGACGATGGTGGCGCCATAGTCAGCCAGATGCTGCGCCTTCGCAGCGGTGCGGTTCCAGACGCTGACACGGTGGCCCGCCTTCAGCAGCAGCGCGACCATCGCTTCGCCCATTCGGCCCAGGCCGATCCAGCCAATCGAATTGCTCATCAGAATCCCCGAACGAGAAAAACCGCGAGTGTGCTTGAGCGCGCCCGCAGACTCAAGGCGAGGGGATCAGTGTGGGGGGCTTGGCGGTGTGTTTCGGAGGCTCGCCCCCCGGGCGGGACTGGTGAAGGGGTCTCCACGGTGGGTCACAGCGGCGGAGCGCGGCCAGCGCAGCCTGACAGCGCAGCAATTGCGCCTGTATCTCTGCCGTGAGCCAGCCGACCGCAAACCAGGCGCGGGGATCCTGATCGGCTTGCGCCCGATAGCCGGCAAGCGCCTCCACCAAATCGTTGTAACGGCCAAGCGTCTCCTGCGCCTCCGAGAGCGACCTGAGCATTCGGCGATAGCGCTTGTCGGAACAGAGCGAGCGGCAGAATTCGATGCCGTAGCGCAGGCGCTTCATCCGGCGGCGTAACTGGTGCCGACGCTCATCATCGAGCGCCTCAAATTGCCGCGCGTCGCGGCGCACCTTTCGGTGCCAGTCTGTCAGGCGGGCAATCAGCTGCGGTGCCGCTGACTCGGTGCTGTTGGGCGGTGCGATATCGAGCTCGAGCTCTCGCTCGATCAATTCCAACAGGAGGGCCTGGCTCTCGCGCCGGCGCGTGATGCCCCTGGCATCGGCGGTCTGAGACAGAACAGCCAGTTCGGTAGTTGGCGCGCCAGCTTTGGACAGCTGAGGCGCTACCGATTCGAGCAGAACATCCCGCTTTCGACATTCCCCGAGGGCGCGCGACAGGGCTTGCGCTTTGGCATCAAGACCAAGCAGCGGGGCGTACTGGAATAGGCGAATGGCCGAGCGCAATCTGCGAAGCGCAACCCGCGCCTGATGCACGTGCTCGGGCTGATGGTCATGCTCAGAGGCAAGCGCGGCGAGGTTCGGGAGCATTTGTCGGCGACATTCGCGCAACACAGCCAGCGCGCATTCGGCAAGACCCGCCGATGGGGCGAGATGCACGGGACCCGCGCGGACTGCGGCCACCCGGGGTTGACGAGCGGCCAGCCCATGGCCTCGCTCAGCCTTGGTGGCAGGGTCGATCCAGGCTGAAAAGCGCCGCACGACCTGCCTGGCAACATCGGTCACCGCGAGCGGTGAGCCGGTTGCCAGTTCAATTTCAATTTCGCAGACGGGGAGCGCGTCGCATCCCGGCGCGCTGATCGATCCGATATCAAGGCTGATCTCGACCTGACCGCGACGGCTTCGGTACAAGGTGGAGGTTCGTCGAATATCGGTCTCGAACTGCGCGGCCAGGCCTTCCGGGCTCGCCAGCTCAAGGGCTTTTGCAAGCAATGGCCGAACCTCGGTTGCCTGATGAAGAGATGGCGCAAGCGGCGGCGGTGCATCGGGTTGACCTCGCTGCACAGCCACCTCATGCTCGAATCGGGTCATTGGCCCAGCGGTTGCCGCTTTAAGTGTCTGGACCCAGCGGCCTCGCTCATACCGTAGGCGCAGGGCCATTTTCGCTTTGGCGAGATCCCGATTTATTGAATCGAAATAACGTGCCCTCAGCCGCTCGCTGCGCGCCCCGCGCGATCGCAGCCAGGCCGTCACCTCGCCGGCTGAGGCTTTTGGGATATGAAGCTTGAGCTCGACCTCTGTCACAGCCTTGTCATCAGTTCTTAACGACGTGGTCATCTGGCTCCCCCACTATCCGGCCATGGATATGAGTCCTGGTCTGGCTCCGCTTGGTGACCCAGAGGCAACAGCCTCGGTCCGCACAGTATGGATCTCCGACCTCCACCTTGGAACGCCGGGCTGCCAAGCCGGGCCGCTCCTTGAGTTTCTTAGGCACTACGAGTGTCGCACACTCTATCTGGTTGGCGACATTATTGATGGGTGGCAACTGAGACGGTCGTGGTACTGGCCGCAGACTCACAACGATGTGGTGCAGAAGATATTGCGCAAAGCGCGCAAAGGCACCCATGTTGTCTTTGTCCCTGGGAATCATGACGAGTTCGCCCGCCGCTATGTTGAACATAACTTTGGCGGCGTTGACGTGCAGGAAGAAAGCATCCATACGACCGTTGATGGCCGCAGGCTCTGGGTTACCCACGGCGATTATTTCGATGGCGTCATTCAATACGCCCGCTGGCTGGCGGTTGCCGGTGATATCGCCTACGAAACAACGCTTCGCTTCAATCGCCACCTCAATCGCCTGCGTGCAAGACTGGGGCTACCTTACTGGAGTCTGTCCCGTTACCTGAAGCTCAAGGTCAAGCGCGCGGTGAGCTACGTGTGCGCATTCGAAGAAGCTGTGGCGCGCGAAGCGCGTCGCCGGGGGCTCGATGGTGTTGTCTGCGGGCACATCCACCAGGCGGAAATTCGCGATATTGGTGGGGTGCTTTATTGCAACGACGGCGACTGGGTCGAGAGCCTGACCGCGCTTGTTGAGCACCATGATGGACGGCTTGAAATCATTGAATGGTCGAATCCGGCGATGCTCACCTCGGTCGTGTCACCGGTGCTGGGTCGACGCAGGCCGCCGCCTTGAGTGTGGTTGACTAGCTTGCCGGTGCACGCAGCAAAGTCTCTCCCATCCTGATCTGGACGCCGCCTTCGAGCGATTCCGCCAGGCGCCAGCCTGCAGGCGCGAACACGATGATGGTCGATCCGTGTTCGAACCAGCCGAGTTCATCGCCGCGGCGGGCAGTATGTTCGCAATCAATCGGGTTCGATCCGCGATAGCGCAGGTGCAACAGCACATTGGCGAAGTTAAGGCGAATACTTGCGACCAGAATGGCTGCGACCGCCACCAGCGCAATCGGTTCGCCTGACTCAGCGTGTTCGCAGTGGATGATCGCGCGCTCATTGCGGCAGAACAGGCGGGGAACGCGATCAAGCGCTGGCGGATTGACGTTCCAGCAGTCACCGCTTACGTAATCAACCCGCCTGATCTGACAATCGACTGGGCTGTGAAAGCGGTGGTACATCTGCGCGGTGAGTCGCAGCGTGACATAGGTGGACCCACGGTATCGCTCAGCCATGGCGACGCTCCCTACCAGCTCTTCCAGCCGGTAGGGCATGCCCTTTGCCTGCAGGAGTGTCATGCTTTCCACCACGCCATGAGCCCCCACAATCGCATCGCAGGGGCTCGATAGCGTGCCGGGCGCCGCGTTGATCGGTCTTGCTCCTGGCACCAGTTCTCGGGTGAAGCAGTCGTGCAGACTCTCGAAATCGCGTTTTCGGGAATCCGATAGATCGAGGTCCGAGACGCGTTTCCAAACGGCGATCAGCGCGCGGGCCAGGAAGCGGCTTCGGATACGACTCAGCTTTCCAAATGCAATGGTGCAAAGCGCTCGGGGTAGCCGATTGGTCAGTACGAAGTTGATTGCTGGATGTAGAAGCGGGTTACGCATCGAGGGACCTTCATCAGATTGTCAAGGGCGCGCGATAAAACGGGGGCTTCGCTCTGAGGAGCGTCAAGCTGAGGTTGAACCCCATGCAGGAAACTCTGGTTTTGTCGGCGCTGGCCGCCGGCGTCGCCGCGGCGGCTGCGCCCGCCGCCTGGCGCAGATTGCAGCTGTCGCGGGCCAAGCACCGATCGCTCGCAGGACACGCGCGGATAGCACGGCGCATTGCCAAGCTGCTGCCGGGCTATCGCTACAGCGACGCTGAATTTTTTGCCTGCGACGGGGCCAGTCCCGAGGTCGTTGCACGGCGAGAAACCGCGTTCAGGCATCTGTGCGCCGAGTTCAGCACCCGCTTTGCGGACGGATACGCGATGACTCGCGCAGCGCGCGAACTGATCTCGGACCTGCAATTCATCTCGCGCTACCGCGTCCCATTTCAGTTCGCAGAGCGGATTGCCGCAAGCCTCAGAACAAGCAGCTTCGTTGAGCGAAGCGAAGGCATTCATCTGATCGACGTCGATGGTAACGCGATGATCGATCTGACAGGCTCTTACGGGGTGAACCTGCTCGGTAACGACTTCTATAAGAAATCGATCGAAGCGGGCGTCGCAACGGCTCGCGACCTTGGCTGCGTGTTGGGCTCCTACCACCCATGTGTATTGGAAAACGCTGCGCGGCTGCGCGAAATCTCGGGGCTGGACGAAGTATCGTTTCACATGAGCGGCACCGAGGCGGTGATGCAGGCGGTACGCCTTTCGCGCTACCACACCGGGCGATCTCATCTGGTGCGATTCTGCGGCGCCTACCACGGCTGGTGGGAGGATGTGCAGCCTGGACCCGGTAACCCGGTGCCACCACGGGACACCTACACACTGCGCGATATGGATCCACGAAGCCTCAAGGTGCTGGCTTCGCGGAACGATATCGCCTGTGTGCTCGTCAATCCGCTGCAGGCGTTGCACCCCAACTCGCCGGCCCCGGGGGACTCGTCGCTGGTCGACAGCGGCCGCCGTGCTGGATTTGATCGGGTCGCCTACACGCGATGGCTCGAGCAGCTGCGCGAGGTGTGTACTGCCCGGGGCATCGTGCTCATTTTCGACGAGGTTTTTCTCGGCTTTCGCTTGGCCCCCGGCGGCGCGCAGGAGTACTTCGGGGTTCGTGCCGACATGGTCACTTACGGCAAAACGCTGGGGGGTGGATTGCCGGTAGGCGTCGTGTGTGGACGCGCGGGTCTGATGAAACGGTTTCGAGATGACCGACCTGCAGATATCTGCTTCGCACGCGGTACCTTCAATGCGCATCCCTATGTCATGGGAAGCATGAAGGCGTTTCTTGATGCGCTGCAGACCCAGCCGATCCGGGATCTGTATGCGAATCTCGATGAAGTGTGGAACGAGCGTGCCGCGAGGCTCAATCAGAGGCTTGAGGCGCTTCGTCTGCCGGTCCGCGTAGCGAACCTGTCCACAGTCTGGACAATTTTGTACACGACCCCCTCGCGATACAACTGGATGCTGCAGTTCTACCTGCGCGCCGAGGGGCTCGCGCTCAGCTGGGTAGGAAGCGGACGCCTTATTTTCAGCCTTGACTTCACTGAAGCCGATTTCAATGAGGTGAACGAGCGGTTCATTGTGGCCTGCGAGCGGATGCAGGCTGATGGCTGGTGGCAGGGTCCCGAAACCACCAACAAAGCAATCCGGAAATCGATTTTTGGCGAAGTATTGCAGCGGGGTGTTCTTCGCCGCGGCGCGAGCTGATGCCATGCGATTCGGCAAGGTGCTTCTTCACCTCAGTGAAGAAGCACCTTCTTCTCAGCGTCGACTGACTTCCTGCATCGGGTCGTAGCGCTCGCCTCGCCAGAGTGCTATCGGCGCCCGGTAGTAAAGCGCAATGTCATGGAAAGGGTCCGTCAGAATTTTCGCGGCCCAGGCAAAGCCCACCAGCGCGCTCTGCTGAATGGTCAGCTGAATGACCCGGAACACCAATCCCGCAACGCCCAGTGACAGCCAAGCGATACCGGTGTCGTGAACCGTCTCAGAGAACGTCGCTGCGGGTTCTATCAATCCCGCAAGGGCGGGATCGATCATCAACGCTACCGGACATGCGGCCCAGATCGACATCAGCACGATCTTGCGGCGAATGTTGTAGCCAACCTTGACCTCTTCCTTGTACTGGTCAGTGACCTGGTTGACCTCGTCGTAGCCGCGCGGCTCGAAGAAAAAGTGACCTGCCTGCCGGCTGGTCATTGAAAGACACCAGGCGATGATGGCGGACCAGGCCGGCTGGAACGGCAGAAGGATGTAGGCAATCACGAAACAACATGCGCTGAACAGGTGTAGCGACTGGTTGATCCGGCAGTGGTGGTAGAAGCGATGGTCGTCCCAGCGCTGACGATTGAGCTCGTCGAAAAAGGCGTTCATCAGATCTCCTCGAGTCATACGTTTGTCACAGCCCAATGGAAATCTGCCTTGGGAATGTGAAGACTGCGTGACTGTCAACACGAACCAGCAGGCGCTGTCATCGATTTGTTGCAAAGCGCCATTAACCTCAACTCGCTGATATGCCGTCGCTTTCATCGAAGCGGGGAACCCATGCTCGCAGCCAAGCCAATCCGTCTTGCCGTTGTCACCGAAACCTATCCCCCCGATCTCAACGGGGTCGCGATGAGTCTCTCGAGGCTGATCGCCGGCATGGTCGATCGGGGCCACAAGGTTGACTTGTATCGGGTAAGACCTCGTCATGGGCAGCCTGTCGAAGCGCCTTCTGCGGATGATTCTGACAACCCGCACGTCACGGCGCTTGCGGGCATCCCGATCCCCGCTTATCCGGATCTCAAGATGGGGCTACCGGCGGGGCGTCTTCTCGTCTCAAGATGGCGAGACGCTCGCCCGGATCTGGTCCATATCGCGACTGAGGGGCCGCTTGGGTGGTCAGCGCTCAAAGCGGCCAAAAGCCTTGGCATTCCCGTTTCATCCGACTTCAGAACACAGTTTGACCACTATTCGGCGCACTACGGCGCTGCCTGGATGGCCAAGCCAATCGGCGCATGGCTACGCTCCTTTCATAACCGCGCCGACCTCACCATGGTTCCCACTCAGGCGCTCAAGCAGGACTTGGGTGGCCGAGGCTTCCGCAAGCTGAGGGTATTGGGCAGGGGCGTCGATGCTGGCCTCTTTGACCCGCGTCAGCGTTGTGATGCGGTCCGTGAAAGCTGGGGCGCCAACGCTGACACGTTGGTCGCGCTATGTGTGGGACGACTTGCAGCTGAGAAAAATCTCGGACTTGCGATCGACGCATTTGCTGCGATTCGCAAAGCCGTGCCCAACTCCAGGCTGGTGTTTGTAGGAAGCGGCCCGCTGCAACAGGCGCTCAGTCAGGCATGTCCAGACGCGGTATTCGCGGGGCGGCGCGAAGGTGAAGCGTTGGCCCGTCACTACGCGAGCGCCGATCTTTTCCTCTTTCCCAGCCTTTCAGAGACCTTTGGAAATGTGGTGACCGAATCGATGGCGAGCGGCCTTGCAACCGTAGCGTTCAGGCACGCCGCGGCGGGCGATCTGATTGAATCGGGGGTCAATGGGGTGTTGGCCGATACGTCAAGGCCTGATGACTTTATTGCCGCTGCGACGTCGATTGCCGCCTGTGCCGCAAAGCGTCGTGAGATGGGCCGCCAGGCTCGCGAGTCAGTGCTAAAGCTGGGTTGGTCGTCAATCGTCTCGCAATTTGAGTCTATCGCGATTGCGTTGATTGAAGGCGAGAACTTGTCGCAGGTGTCGCGCACCGCACCCCGTCTAAGAGCCTCTGGAACGCGGGCTGTTTAGGCGATTGGGTGGCGGTATCACGGCTACGTCCAGCCTCGCTGGCTGGGTAGCAGCGCAAGTCGGGCCGTCTCCAGAAAATGCTCTAGCAACGCCGGGTCCATGGGCCGCTTCAGTGGGCGCTCTTCCCACCGACGTATGCGTAGCGCATCTTTGAAGAGCGGGCTCTGCTCAAATTGATGGATCTCTGCTGAGCACATCGGACCGCCCTGCAGCGTGAGCGATAGGCGGCAACCCGGGGACAGGGCCCGCATATAGCCTGGCTCGGTCGAGCACAGGTAGCGCTTGGCTTCAACATGGGCGGCAACCGTGTCGGCTACCCGAGCATCGAAGCGGGCACGAAGCCAATACGCCCCCACGCGCTCATGGTTGTCATCTTCGACGCGGCCTTCGTAAAAATTTTCAGGCGCGTGAATCAGGTGGCCAATGTCGTGGGTGAGCGCCGCGGTAACCAGCCAGGCCGGTGACCCCTCGCGCTCGGCCAGGGTCGCACAGTGCAGGGCATGATCCAGATGCGTGACTGAGTCGGCATAGGTTCGCTTGCCTTGCTTCAAGAGGATGTCGTGCAGTTCGCAGATCGCGCAGGTGCTCATCGCTGGCCTGTGAAGAGTCGTCTCAGCGACCAAGTATTCAGTGAGCCGATGACGAATCGAAGACCACCGCGCGTCGACATGAAACCGCAATCATTCCGAAACACGACTGCAATGTTGCCAGGCGAATATCGGTCGTTGTACGCGGAGGTTCGCAATGCTGTTTCGGATTGATAGAGCGTTCGAAGTTAACCGGCCCGCTGATCTGACATCGGGCCGCCGCTTCCATGTGAGGCTTGCGCGCAGCTGGTCAGAGGTTGAGGCTGCGCAACGCCTGCGCTGGCGCGTCTTCGCCGAGGAAATGGGCGCGCAGCTTAATGGTGACCGCCCGGGTGTTGACTGGGATATTTTCGACGATCACTGCGACCACCTGCTTGCGTTTGAAGCGCAGGAGGGCCGAGTCATTGGAACTTATCGCATTCTGACCCCCGAGGGCGCTGCCCGACTGGGCGCCTGCTATTCGGAGCGCGAATTCGATCTCACCCCGCTGTCGGTTCTCCGACCGCGCGCGGCTGAAGTGGGCAGGTCGTGCGTCGATCCAGCGTGGCGGGGCAGCGCTGTACTTGCGTTGATGTGGTCCGCGCTGATTGAGTATGCACGGGAGCGCGGATTGTCCTACCTGATGGGATGCGCGTCGGTGTCGATGCAGGATGGTGGGGTATACGCAGCAAATCTTTACGATTCGCTGCGACCCAATATGGTCGAACCTGCGCTTCGCGTTCAGCCCAGAGTGGGGCTTGATGTCCATCGGCTCGCAACTGGCGAGCCGGCCCGGGCGCCGACTTTGATTCGGGGCTATCTGCGTCTCGGGGCCAGGATCTGTGGCCTTCCGGCTGTTGACCCGGTTTTCAAGACCGCAGATTTCCTGATGCTGCTGGATATCGACTCGATTTCAACGCGGTTTGCTCGCCGCTTCGAGGCGGGCTCCCGAAGTTTGGCGGCTGAGGCGTTAGCTGCGTAAATCAACCGTCGATCAGCTGACCGTTCTTTCGAAATGGGAAGGGACCGGGATATTGCCCGACCACCGCGACGTGCGTTACCAGTCGGCCGCCACTCCACCAGTGGAGGTGAAAGCCTGGCGGCTCCATCACGAAGCAGTCGGGCGCGTTGCTGTCGATATCCAGTGCTACCTGATGTGCAGGGCTGGGACACGTGCTCGCTAACGTGCCCGCGAATCGGGTTGTGATCGAGCGGTGAAGGTGACCGCAAATGATTCTTTCAACCTGGGGGTGTCGAGCGATGACCCGCGCGAGGGCGTCTCGGTCGGCAAAGCCGATCCGGTCCATGTGACCGATACCGGTCAGAAATGGCGGGTGGTGCATCGCCACAAGCGTTGGTCGCTGTGGTGCGGCTGAAAGTGTTCGATCCAGCCACTCAAGCCGGGCGCTGCAGAGGGTGCCGCCGCTTTCGCCCGGTATGACGGTGTCAAGCGCCACGAGCCTGATCGGAAGCGAGTCAACTACGAATTGGATAGGGTCTGACCCCTGGGCAAGGTACGTGTGATCAGGAAAGGCCCGCGCCATCTCGGCTCGGTCATCGTGGTTGCCGGGCAAGAGGTACACAGGCATCGTGAGCGGGGCCAGCAACTCTCGCAGCCTCCGGTACTCTTCCGGCCTGCCGAAGTCGACAAGGTCACCCGTCGCGATCACGGCAGCAGGCTGCTGAGGAAGCGCGAGAATCTGACTTACGCAACGACTCAACATGGCCGCAGTATCGACGATGCCGTAGGCAAGGCTGCCTTCGACGCGAATGTGAAGATCACTGATCTGGCAAAGAAGCATCCCGACCTCCGGAATAAGGTTAGGTGGGCAGGGCACCGAGAGCTTGTAGCCTGCTCGCGACAATCATGCAGCCGACGCGCTCGCCTACTGCGACGGTTGTGCGGGGCGGGGCCTTTGCAGTAAGCATCTGCCCGTTTGACAGCGTCAAGGTAAGTCGGATGTGATCACCAAAATATAAGGCACTCGCCACGGTTGCGCTGAACTGGGCCGTTGGCGCCGCCACCAGTTGAAGATCTTCCGGCCTGAACAGCAGCGAGGCCGGGCCGTCGGGTGCACTGATCGTGATGCTGTCTGTGCCGACGCTCATCACGCCATTCAGCACTCGCCCGGAGAGCCGATTCATGGTGCCGATGAATTCGGTGACAAAGGGTGTCTCAGGGGTCTCGTAAATCTCTCTCGGTGTTCCAATCTGCTCGATTCGCCCTTTGCTCATCACCGCGATCCGGTCAGCAAGCGCCATGGCCTCAGCCTGGTCATGTGTGACATAGATCGCGGTAATGCCAAGTGTACGGAGCAGCTGATCGATTTCGACCCGCAGGTCATCGCGAAGCCGGGCGTCTAGCGCAGTCAAGGGCTCATCGAGCAGCAGCAGGCGCGGCCGGGCCGCGATCGCACGTGCCAGCGCGACGCGTTGCCGCTGGCCACCGGAGAGTTGATCGACGCGACGGTAGCGGAGCTCATCGATCCGCATCAAAGCCAGCATCTCGGTGACCCGCTGTTCGCGCTCGTCACGTGCAACATTTCGAACCCTTAGGCCGTATTCGATGTTGCCCTCTACATCCATGTTGGGAAATAGCGCGTAGCTTTGAAACACCATGCCGACGCCCCGCTTCTCAACGGGGTCCGATGTTACATCGACGCCCCCGAAAGTCACCCTCCCGCCAGTATCCGGAAAATCGAGGCCCGCAATGATTCTGAGCAGCGTGGTCTTACCGCAGCCGGAAGGACCGAGCAGCGCGATGGTTTCACCTGGCGAGATATCAAGATTGCAGCCATGCAGCGCATGCGTGCCATCTGGAAAGGTCCGCGCGCAGTTCACGACGCTCACCGACATGCCGTCCGATCTCATCGGCCCCTCCCGCTGGTTCTCTGTAGGGCAATCAATAGCGGCACGATCAGCACGAAGAACACCACGGTGTAGGCGCTGCCAACTTCGATACGAAGCGAGGCATAGGCGTCAGCCAATCCTATGGGCAGCGTCTTGGTAAGAGGCGTATGCAGCAGTAATGTCATGTTGAACTCGCCAAGCGATAGGGTCACAACCATCAACGACCCTGCGACGATGCCGCTGGCGCAATTTGGCAGCACGATATGAAACATTCGGTGCCAAAAGCTTGCCCCCAGGCTTCGCGCTGCCTCCTCGAATGCATTCAGATCGATAGAGCTCATCACCGCCAGAACGCTTCTCACCATAAAGGGGAGCGTAAATAGCAGATGCCCGATCAGAATAAAGACCCAGCTCTGGCGTAAATCTCCCCAACCCCCGAAGGTGATGATGAGTGCGAGCGAGGTGGCAAGCCCGGGCACCGCGACAGGCATCACCAGCAACTCTTCAATCATTCGGCCAAAGCGTGATTGGGTTCTGAAAAGCGCGTAGGCGGCAGGTACGCCAATCAGCAGATTGCAAGCGAGACACGCGAGGGCGATTTGCATCGACAGCACAATCGACGCGTGATATTCGGTCAGGACCTTGATCACCCAGGCCGTTGTCAGGCCGCTCGACCATCCCTCGAAATAGTTCGCGGTAAATCCGGCAACAATTGACATCAGCACTGGAAGAATCAGGAACACGGACAGCAGCGCGGTGATGAAAAGCTGTACCCCAAAAGAAAGACCCCGACGCAGGCCAGGCCGCGGCAGGGAATCTGAGCCAGTACGCGCCACGACGCTAACCGGCTGCCGCAACGCTGGTGCCCGACACACTTCGAGCAAGCGCGAGCGCAGCCCAGGTGATGGCCCCCAGAACGAAAGAAAGCGCGGCGGCCATCGCGATGTTGGCCTGCAGCGTGAATTCGGTGTAGATCACCATTGGCAGCACATTGATTCGGGTGGCAAGCGTAAATGCTGTTCCGAACGCACCCATTGCGGTGGCAAAGCAAATCGCGCCGGCCGCAACGAGCGCCGGCTTAAGTGCCGGGACGATGACATCAAGCGCCACCCGAATCGGGCCCGCACCAAGCGAGCGCGCTGCCTCTTCGATTCTCGGATCCAGCTTCTCAGCGCTCGCCATGATCGTGAGAATGGTTCGAGGAATCGAAAAATACAGGTAGCCAACAAATAGCCCTGTCATCGAGTAAGCGAACACCCAGCGCTCGTCAAACAGCGCGTCGCTCACTGACGGTATCAGCCCCTGGCGTCCGCCCAGCATGATCACCATGAATCCGATAACGACACCGGGAAAGGCCAAGGGCAAGGTCAGCATCGATACGAGAAGGCGCCGGCCAGTGAAGCGGTGGCGGGTCAGGAACACGCCACTGACCGAGGACACGATCAGAGTCGCAAGCGTGGTCGCCGCAGCAAGCGAAACTGTCGACACAAGACTTGCCAGGTATCGGGGCTCGGTAAGGGCTGCTGTGTAGGCAGACCAGCCGAGCGGTCCCGACCCTCCAATCAAGATCAGGCGTGCGAGCGGCAGGATAAAAAACGCGCAGAAGACCACCGCCGCTGGAAGCAGCAGCAGCAGCGGGGCCCTGGTTGCTTGAGCGACCCTGCGATCATCAGCAATACCCATAGGGTCTGTCTGCGCGGCGCAGCGGCCTTAGCCCATTTCCTTCTGATAGCGGTCGGCAATCGCGCGTGATGCTGCTGCGAGCTTGAACACATCCAGGGGCTTTGCGCGCGCATAGTCGCTCTCGGGCAGGAATCTAGAGCTGACCTCCGCGCTCATCGCCGACGCGATCACAGGCCTGAGATAAGCAGCTGCCCAATGGCGTTGCCCGTCATTACTCAGCACAAAATCCAATACCTTGCGGCCGTTCTCCGGATTCGGTCCGCGTGCCACCAGACCCATCACGTAGGGCAGCTGCTGGGTGCCCTCTCGGGGAATCACAAACTCAACTGGCGCCTTATCGGCGTATTTGCCGCGATAGGCATTGAAGTCGTAGTCAAGCAGGATCGGGATTTCGCCGGACAGCACGCGGGCGTAAGAGGTTTGGGTCGGAACAACAGGCTGGTTGGACTGCAGTCGACGGAAGAAGTCGATGCCTGGTCCCAGATTGTCGTAGTCACCTCCCAAAGCCAGATTCACGGCGATCACACCCACCTGACCAACCGCCGCACTTGCGGGATTCAGATAACCGACCAGTCCGCGGTACTCAGGCTTCAGCAGATCGGCCCAGCTGGCTGGCACTGGCTTGCCGCGCAGTGCCGCACGGTTCACAAACAGACCAAGTGTTCCGGAGTGGATGGTGAACCAGTAGCCATCGGGATCCTTGAGGCCAGCGGGAATGTCGTCCCACCGGGCTGGCTTGTAGGGCGTCAGCACATCGGCAGCGCGTGCCTGCGGCCCAACTTGACCGCCCAGGTACACCACGTCGGCGACCGGCTTTGCCCGCTCGGCGATCAGCGCGGCAAGCGACTGGCCAGAGTTCTTGTTATCAGGTGGTACTGCGATTCCCGTGGACTGCCCGATCAGTCGCAGCATGCCACCCCAGTCAGCCCACTCAGGCGGACAGTTGTAACAGATCGCGCGGGCTGCCTGCGCCCATGCGGGGACCGAACCTGCGACTGTGGCGCCGCTGACGGCTTTGACGAATGTTCTACGTTGCATGGAGCCCTCCAAGCGTGATCAAAGACTGAAGACTCGGAGTGTCGGAGGGCTCCATGAAGAAACGATGACAAGCCGCCGGACTGATCAAGCCAACGACCCACCGCGTTCAAATCTCGCGTGCCCTTTACCTCGCGAACGTTACCGCAATGGCGCAGGCAGCATCCACGGTGAATAAATCGCTTTGAATGAGACGGATCACTTCGGCCGCATCGAATGCGTCGAAGCGGCTTACCTCTCCGTCCTGATTGCGCGGCCGCTCATCAGCATCAACATCAACAGAAAACACAAACAGCCGCTCGCTGTGCCAGCCCTCCGTCTCCAGCCTTTCGGTGACAACTTCAAATCGCGGCACTGTCAGCGACTCAAGAGATCGAACAAGACCCGCCTCCTCAATCAGTTCCCGGATTGCGCAATGCTCTGGGCCTTCACCCGCCGGAATGCCGCCCGCAGCGAGGTTATCGAGGTGGCCGGGATCTGTAGCCTTACTGAGTGAGCGCGTTCCGCACCACATCCGCCCGTCCTGGGTAAGTCCGTGCACGTGTGCCGCATGGCTTCTAAGCCCGAAAAATCGAAAGGCAGATCGCTCGAGTCTGAATAGCGCGGACTCGGCATACGGCCAGGCATCTTCGCGATGACCCCAGCATGAGTAGGCTTCATCTCGCCAGCCTGCGATAAGGCCCGCATCGCGCAGCCGAACCGCAACCGACTGAAGCACCGCGCCACGTTCGATGACGTTCAGTGACGCCGCCCGCCACACATACGCATCACCAACTCTGTGTAGCGGCGCATCAGCGGGCAGCGCACTCCTGAAGTGCTCAAGGCGATCGGCGGACATCCAACCGAGCGGATGCTGACAGCCCTCCAGACGCCATTGAGCGTATGACTCGGGCCGCGGCCGCCTGGCTCCCTGAAGAACATCCCGCAATACATTGCGCTCGTCGTCCGAAAATTTCAATCGACTTGTCTCGCTTGTCAGGCTGGCCAGGGTAGCGAATAGGTTTTGATCGTCGTGAAGCTCTTCATGGCCTCGATGACGCCCTCTTTGTATCCGAGCCCGGAATCTTTGATGCCGCCGAAAGGCGTGAGTTCGAGGCGAAAGCCAGGGACCTCCCGAACATTGACCGTGCCGACGTGTAATTCGTTTACGAGCCTCGTGATGACATCAAGTCGATTCGTGCACACAGACGAGGACAGACCGTACGGGGTCCCGTTCGTGATGCGAATCGCCTCGTCGAGATCACCAAAGCGAATGACTGGGGACACGGGACCAAAGGTTTCGACCCTCACAAGCTCCATGTCGGGCCTCACGTGATCCAGAACAGTCGGTGAATAGAGAGCGCCCTCGCGGTGGTTTCCAACGAGTAGTGTTGCGCCTTGAGCGATCGCAGCGTGAACGCGTGATTCAAACAGCATGGCCGCGCGCTCATCGATGACGGTTCCCATCTCAACCGCCGGATCGCTGGGCATCCCAAAGCTCCACTTTGCGGTCTTGGAAACGAGCTGATTGACGAAGTCGTCGGCCACTGAGTCGTGAACTAATATTCTCTTTACCGCTGTGCATCGCTGACCGGAATTCTTGTAGGAGCCCGAGGCCGCGAGGCTTGCCGCCTCTTCGAGATCAGCGTCATCCATGACGATGAGCGGGTCGTTACCGCCCAATTCGAGAACCATTCGCCGATATCCTGCTACCTGGGCGATCTGCTTCCCAACCGTTACGCCACCGGTGAAGGTGATGAGTTCAACGGACGGGTGGGTAAGCAACTCCAGTGCGATTTCAGCGGGCTCGCCGGTCACAACCTGAAACATCGGCGGCGGAAGGCCCGCCTCGTAGAGGATGTCGGCGAACAGTAGCGCGGAGAGTGGAACTTTCTCAGAGGGCTTCAACACGATCCGGTTGTTCGTGGCCACCGCCGGAACCACCTTGTGGGCTACCTGATTCATCGGGTGGTTGAAGGGTGTGATTGCCGCGATGACGCCAAGCAATGGGTTGCGCTGGGTATATACCCGGCGCTCTCTTCCGTGGGGTGTGATGTCGCAGGAGTAGATCTCACCATCGTCTTCAAGCGCAGCGTTGGCTCCAAACATAAGAACATCACGCACGCGACCTGCCTCGTAGAGGCTGTCTTTCAAGCTTAGTCCGGATTCGCGCGTGATCAGCTCACCGATCTCCTTCGTTCTGGCGACAACCTCGCTCGCAGCACGCCGAAGAATTTCTGAACGTTGATAGCGGCTGAGGGTGGGTCGGTACCCGGCGGCCACCTCAATTGCCTCCCTGACATCGGCAAGCGCTGCTCTGGGAACGGTACCGACACAGATTCCAGTGAACGGATCAAACACCTCGATCACTGAGGTGCGCCGCCTGCGCTCTCCGTTAATTCGCATTGCTTCATCAAAGACGCTCATAGTTTTCCGCAGTGTGATGTTTCATCAGAACTTTCGGCCGCGCGCCTGCAGCCGCGTAAACGAATCGTCATATCCGCATCGGATCATCTGTCCTCCCGATAAGCGTTCCTGCTTACGCCATCCGCGGTTCGTGCGTTTTAAAGCTGGTTCGTTGCAAACCTGTGACATGAGATCCGAGCTGTGGCTGATGCTCTGGTGACGAAAAATCTCAGTAAATCGTTTGGTGCTTGTATTGCACTGGACGGGGTCTCATTGCGCATTCGAGAAGGCGAGATGGTGGCGCTTCTAGGCGCATCCGGCTCGGGTAAATCCACCCTCCTGCGGCACGTGCCTGGGTTCACAACCGCGTCCGGTGGCGATGTCGAAGTGCTCGGAAGACTGGTTCAGAGAGGTGGTCGGCTACTGCCTGGGGCGAGCCAGATCCGCAGTCAGGTTGGATTCGTTTTCCAGCAGTTCAACCTGGTGAATCGTCTTCCCGTGATCACCAATGTGCTGGTCGGTCAGCTTCATCGAACGCCATGGTGGCGAAGCCTGTTCATGCGTTTCTCGGTCGAACAACGCCGTCATGCACTTGAGGCGCTTGCGGCCATGGGAATTGAGGATACAGCCTGGCGGCGCGCAAGCACCTTGTCGGGAGGGCAGCAGCAACGGGCCGCGCTCGCCAGATGCCTGGTCCAGGGCGCTCGGCTGATTCTCGCCGACGAGCCGATTGCCTCGCTTGACCCTGAGTCGTCCAGGCGGGTCATGGAACTCCTCCAGTCGCTGAATCGGCAGCACAGCTGCACGGTACTGGTCTCGCTGCATCAGGTTGAATTTGCAACCCGCTATTGCGAAAGAACGATCGCACTGAACGCCGGCAAAGTTGTTTTCGATGGCCCATCGTCGGCACTGACCCCCGAAGCGCTGTCGCAGCTCTATGGAACCAGCGCGTGGGAGCTCTTTTCGCCGGGCCCCGCCGATTTTTCGCCGCCAGCCCGTCGATCTGACTCGATGGCTATCGAGTCGCATTCCTAGCCTCTAAATCAACCCAGGAAAGTAAGCCGGAGAAGCAATGAAGACCCCAATCAGATCGCTAATCGCAGCTATTGCAATGTCGACCGCGGCGTTGGCGAACGCCTCGGGCATTAAGGAGATCAATTTCGGGATCATCGCCACTGAGAAGGCGGGTGCACTTCGACAGATGTGGGAGCCGTTCCTGAATGATATGAGCAAGGCCATTGGTATGAAGATCAATGGCTTTTATGCGACCGAGTACGCTGGCATCATTGAAGCGCAGCGCTTCAACAAAGTTCAGATCGCCTGGTACGGCAACAAATCAGCGATCGAAGCGGTGGATCGGTCTAACGGAGAGGTGTTCGCTCAGTTCGTCGATCTTGACGGCACGCCGGGCTACTACTCGTATCTGATTACGCACCGTGACTCGCCGATCAAGAGCCTCGATGATGTGTTGAAGAACGGCAAGAACTACACCTTCGGAATCGGTGACCCGTCTTCAACGTCAGGCACTTTGGTCCCGACCTATTACGTCTTCACGCTCAATAAGCTTGACCCGCGGACGCACTTCAAAGTGACCCGCTCGTCCAATCACGAAGGCAACTTTCTCGCGGTGTTGAACAGACAGGTAGATCTCGCCACCAGCAACAGCGAGATGACCGACAAGATCAAGGAAAAGTCGCCTGAGCGACTTGAGCAGATTCGGATTCTTTGGACATCGCCACTCATTCCTCGTGATCCGCTAGTCTGGCGCAAGGATCTGCCTGAGGACGTCAAGAAAAAGGTCCAAGACTTCGTGCTCAGCTACGGGCGAGACGATCGAGAGAAAGAGATCCTGAAGAACATGTACCGTCTGGCAGGTTTCAAGGCGTCTACCAATGCGCAACTGATTCCGATTCGCCAGCTTGAGCTGTTCAAGGACCGCACCAAGATTGAGTCGGACGAGCGGATGCCGGCTGCCGAGAAAAAGGCCAAACTGGCCGATATTGACGCACAGCTTGCGGCACTGGCCACGCAAAAATGAAGCAGCGGACGAATCGGTAGTGTCGTCGATGAGCACGAACTCGAAGCTAGATCGCGTACCGATCAAGCCGCCCTCCACCGGGTTGCTGACGCAGCTCGGTTGGGGGCTGTTCCTGATGCTCTTGATCTGGTCATGGCAGGGAGCGGAGATACGCCCGATGGCGCTCATCGAGGACTCCGCGAATATGGCCGTGTTCAGCCGGGAATTTTTCCCGCCGGACTTCTATGAGTGGCCGATTTATTTTCGGGAAATGGTCATCACGCTGCACATCGCAGTGTGGGGAACCTTCCTCGCGGTGATCTGTGCGATTCCCCTAGGTTTTTTATGTGCTGAAAATATCGCGCCGCCCTGGATTTACCAGCCTGTACGCCGGCTGATGGACGCGGCGCGGGCCATCAATGAAATGGTATTTGCCATGCTGTTCATTGTGGCGGTGGGACTGGGGCCATTTGCCGGAGTATTGGCGTTGTGGGTCCACACGACAGGCGTACTGGCAAAGTTGTTCGCCGAGGCAGTCGAGGCCATCGACCCGCGCCCGGTTGAAGGTGTTCGGTCAACCGGAGCCAATACGCTTGAAGGCATTCTCTACGGAGTCATTCCGCAGGTTTTGCCACATTGGGTGTCCTACTCACTTTATCGCTTCGAGTCGAATGTGCGCTCGGCGTCGGTGGTGGGCATGGTCGGCGCGGGCGGAATCGGGGTGGTTCTGCACGAGGCCATTCGCGGGTTTGAATACGCGCAGACCTCGGCGATTCTGTTGATCATCATTGTGTCGGTGACGCTCATTGATCTGGTTTCGGCAGGCGTACGGCGCTGGGCAGTATGAGCGGTGGTGACCGGAGGTTTTATGTCGATTGAGCTCAACGGAATCAGGTACAGGTGGCCGGCCAGGCCTATCGTGGTGGTATGCATCGATGGCGGGGATCCAGCGTACATTGATCAAGCCTGCCGCGATGGAATCATTCCTAATATTCGTCGTTTCATTGACGAGGGGTTTTACGCGGTGGCCGACGGAACCGTGCCGAGCTTCACCTGCCCGAACAACATGGCGCTGATCACCGGCGCACCACCGTCTGTTCACGGAATTTCCGGCAATTTTTATCTCAATGAACGTGACGAAGCAGTGGTCATGACCGGGCCTGAGCTTCTTCGCAGCCGAACGATACTGGCGAACTTTGCAGATGCAGGGGCCAAAGTGGTTTCGATTACCGCCAAAGACAAACTGCGCAGGCAGCTCGGAAAAGATCTGGATCTGACCCGCGGCAATATCTGCTTCTCGTCAGAGATGGCTGCTGCGTGCACGCTCTTGGAAAACGGGATCGAGGGCGTGCTCGATCTGGTCGGTATGCCGCAGCCCGATATGTATTCGATGGACTTATCTCTGTTTGTGTTGGAAGCGGGGGTGAAACTGCTTGAGCAGCGACGCCCCCACTTGATGTATCTGTCGCTGACTGACTACATCCAGCATAAGCATGCGCCCGGGGATCCGGTTGCCAACGAGTTTTACAGGCGAGTGGATGACGCATTCGGGCGACTCGCTGCGATGGACATAACCCTTGGCCTGACTGCCGATCACGGTATGAATGACAAGTCGCGGGATGACGGCAGCCCGAATGTCGTGTTTCTGCAGGACATTCTCGATCACGCCTTCGGCAGGGGCACGACCCGAGTCATCTGTCCGATTACCGATGCGTTCGTTAAACATCATGGCGCACTGGGCGGATTCGTGCGGGTGTGGATCCGATCCGATGCGGTGTCGGCACAATCGGTGATCGAGGTTGCAGCCGGAGTTCCGGGCGTCGAGATGGCCCTGTCGAAGGCGCATGCCTGCGCGCGCTTCGAACTGCCAGAAGACCGCGAGGCTGATGTCGTCGTAATCGGAAACGCTGGCACCGTGCTGGGTGCCAGTGAAGCCGACCATGATCTCGCTCCGCTTGCTGATGCGCGGTTGAGAAGCCACGGCGCAGTGGCCGAAGCGCGAGTGCCGTTCATTCTCAATCGCCCGCTCAACCCGGAATACCGGCAGCGCGCCAGTGAAGGTCCTCTGAAGAGCCATGCGATGTTCGACTTCGCGATCAACGGAACGGATTGAGCGTGTCTTACCCCGCTTTGTCGCGCGTCGCGAGCTATAGCGCTCCCAACGCTGACTTTGACATCGTGAGTTACCCGCTTCGCTCGCCAGGGCCAGGAGAGGCCCTTGTCAGGGTGGCGATGTCAACGGTGTGCCGCTCTGATATTCACTCCTACGAAGGGCACCGGCCCAGCCCCTGTCCGGCGCTGCCCGGGCATGAGATCGTCGGTCATCTGGTAGCCCTGGGTGAAGGGCTTACCCATGACATGCGGGGCGAGCCGCTGCAGCACGGCGACCGCGTCACCTGGAGCGAATACTTCATTCCGGGCGACAACTATTTCTCCGAGGTGCTTGACCTGCCGCAGAAATCGCCAGGCGTTGATAAATACGGGCATATGGCGGCCACTACGCCCCCGCATCATCACGGCGGTTTTGCCGAGTTCTGCTACATCCTCCCCAAGTCATGGATTCTGCGCGTCCCTGATTCTCTGACCGATGCGGAGGCGGCGCCGCTCAATTGCGGGGTCGCAACCATGGTTGCGGTGACCGAGGCGGCCAGCATTCGACTGGGCAGCACCGTGGTAATTCAAGGGCTCGGGCTTCTGGGAATGTACGGCGCTGCGCTTGCGAAGTCCCGCGGTGCTCGCCTGGTGGTGGGCTTAGATTCTCATCCTGGTCGCCGGGACCTGTCGAAGTGTTTTGGCGTTGATCTGGCGCTGGACGCTGCAATCGATTCTGGCGAATTACACGCAGCCATTAAAGAGCGTTGCCCACCGGCGGGACCCGATGCCGTAATCGAGGTTTGCGGGGCGCCGGAAGCGGTGCCGGTAGGTCTCGATCTGGTGCGAACCGGGGGTGTTGTCGTGCTGGCTGGACTGGTCAGTCCAGGCGCGAATGTGAGCTTAGATGCTAACGCGATTGTCCGAAAAATGATCACGATACGGGGCGTCCATAACTACCATCCCAGGCACTTGATCGAAGCGCTCGATTTCGTCGTTGCGAACCGGCTTCGCTACCCGTTTGCAGAATTGGTCGATGCGCGCTACCCGCTCGAACAGGCCACGCAGGCGATGCGCGATGCGGCATCGCGCCGCGTATTGCGTGCGGCAATTGTCCCGTAACCTAGATGGCGAATTGCGATGCAGCCGATTCTTCTCACCCCAGGGCCGCTCACCACCAGTGAGCGTACGAGACGAGCCATGCTGTGTGACTGGGGCTCCTGGGACAGCGCCTTCAATCGCCTGACAGCCTCAGTTTGCGACGACATTCTGGAGATCGCGGGTGGCACCGAGGCTTACGCCTGCGTACCGCTCCAGGGTAGCGGCACGTTTGCCGTTGAGGCGGCATTGGGCACCTTCGTACCCCGATCGGGACGGGTGCTTGTCCCAAGCAACGGCGCTTACGCCGAGCGGATCATCCGGGTACTTCAGTACCTGGGCCGGGAGTCGGTCATCCTCGAGCATCGCGAAGATGAGGCGGTCAGCGTCGAAAGGATCGCAAGCGCCCTCGCGGCAGACCCTGCGATCTCCTACGTTGCTCTGGTGCATTGCGAGACAGGCACCGGCGTACTCAATCCGCTCGATGAAATCGCGAAGCTTGTCGCGCATCATGAAAGAGCGTTGATCGTTGATGCGATGAGCTCTTTTGGCGCGCTGCCAATTGATGTGTCCTTGGCGTCCATCGATGTGTTGATTGCTGCGTCCGGGAAGTGCCTGGAGGGCGTACCCGGAATGGGATTTGTGGTGGCGCGCAAGGCGAGCCTGGCGGCAGCCAAGGGCAACAGTCATTCGCTTGCGCTGGACCTCTATGACCAATGGGTGTATCTGCAGCGTACCGGGCAGTGGCGGTTCACACCGCCGACGCACGTTGTGTCGGCACTCAGGAGCGCGATCAATCAGTTCCTTGAGGAGGGGGGGCAGGCCGCGCGCGGCAGCCGATATCGGATGCAGTGTGATCAGCTGGTGGCAGGGATGCGCAGACTGGGTTTCAAGACGCTGCTACCCGATCGCCTGCAGTCCCCGATCATCGTCACCTTTTTGTCACCGGCGCATCCGGCGTTCAGCTTCGCAGAACTTTACCGCCGCGTTCGCGAAGCAGGCTTCATCCTGTATCCGGGCAAGCTCACCCGGGTCGATACCTTCAGGGTGGGATGTATCGGCGCCATCACGGTCGATGACATTGGACGTGCGGTTGCGGCAGTGGGGGACGCTGTCGCTGAAATGAAGATCGACTTGCTTGCCACATCATGATTCTTTCCGCTAATCGAATCATTGACGAGTTAGGCGCATTGTATGAATTTCGTGCACACCACCGCTACGGTCTTGCGGCGGTCAGTCAGCGCTCGCATGCATTGCAGGCAGCGGCCCTGGCCAGACAGTCAGAATTAAGTGAACCCGTCGTTGTTGCTGCCCTGTTTCATGACATTGGCCACATGATCCACAACCTCGGCGATCACCCCGCTGCACACGGCGTGGATGATCGTCATGAAGTCGTGGGGGCAGATTGGTTGGAACCGTGGTTTGGTGCCGAGGTAACCGAACCGATTCGCCTGCACGTTCAGGCCAAGCGCTATCTCTGCTCGGTTGAGCCTGATTACTTCAGCGGTCTGTCGTCCGATTCCGTTGAAAGCTTGGCGCTACAGGGTGGGCCCATGTCCGATACCGAGGTTGCATCTTTTCGGATGACGTCAGGCTGGCAGGAATCGGTGGCGTTGCGGCGTATCGATGACCGCGCGAAGGACTCGTCGGTTATCGTGCCCGGTTTTGATGAATTCATTCCATTGATTCGCCGGTGCCTGCAGCGCTAGGCGCACCACTGTCATCTTCGATGTGATGATAGGAGGTCCGCAGTGAGTGCTGCTACAACCAAGAGCCGTCGTGAATTCCTGATTACAGTCGCTTCGGTCACGGCGACTGTCGCTGCGGGTGGTAGCCTGTCTGGGTGCGGTACCGAAGAAGGATGGACGCCGGTCTTTGACTACGGTGTGGCAAGCGGCGACCCTTTGGCAACCTCGGTAATCCTGTGGACTCATGCGAGGCCCTCGCTAGGCGTCACAGCCCCCGTTCCTCTCACTTGGGAAGTAGCCACCGACGCAAGCTTTCAGTCAGTGGTTGCTTCGGGTCAGACGACCGCTGACTCCGCCACCGGCTATACCGCCAAGGTTGACGCGGCGGGACTTCGTTCGGGGACAGAGTATTGGTATCGCTTCCGACAGGGCTCCTTCCTGTCGCCGGTGGGGCGAACTCGGACGCTACCCGAGACGGGAGCCAGTCAAGTCAAGCTCGCGGTGTTTTCGTGCTCGAATTTTCCTGCGGGCCGCTTTCATGCGTACTCTGATGCGGTCAAGCGAGGCGCCCAGGTGGCCCTGCATCTTGGGGACTACATCTACGAATATGCGTCAGACGGATATGCGTCAGCCCAGGCCGCTGCCATGGGGCGGCAATCAGATCCGTCCAACGAGTTGCTCACGCTGGATGATTATCGAAAGCGTCACGCTCAGTACAAGTCCGATCCTGACTCCAAGGTTCTACACGCTGCGTTGCCGATGATCGCGGTTTGGGACGATCACGAAACCGCTAACGATGCTTGGCGAGATGGCGCGGAAAACCATGATCCGGCCCGCGAGGGCACCTGGCAGGCGCGTAAGGCCGCCGCCCTGCAGGCCTACCACGAGTGGATGCCAATTCGTTCGACTGCCTCCAAAGACACGATCTATCGCGGTTTCGACTTTGGCGATCTGGTGTCGCTCCACATGCTCGACACGCGATTGATTGGCCGCGACAAGCAGGTTCAGTTCGCGGAGCTGCTCAATCCAGCAACCCAGGCGGCTGCCCAGCAGACGCTGTCTTCTGCAACCAGGCAGATGCTTGGTGCCGCACAAACCACCTGGCTCCAGGGTCGGCTCGCATCGTCGCCAGGCAAATGGCAGATCCTGGGCCAGCAGGTGCTGATGGCACGGATGGAGTTTCCGGTCAGCGTACCGCAGGCGCTCAACCCTTCGGATACCTCACCGGCAGCTCAGGCTGCAGGCCAGGCAGCCATCAACGCGTATCTGACAGCGAAGCAGAAGAAGGCCGCCAACCAGCCCCTCACGCAGCAGGAAACCGACCTTCTTGATCTCACAAAAAATCCGAAGCTCGGCTACAACCTGGATGCCTGGGATGGTTACCCGGTTGCGCGTGAGCTTCTTCTGAATACTGCTGCGCAGGCCTTTGCGGGCCGGGACCGCAAGTTGGTGAGTCTTGCGGGGGACACCCACAATGCGTGGCATTCGCAGATCACGGCGGCGGGGTTCCTGGCGGCTCAGGGTGGGCTCGCGGCGAACACGCCAGTCGGCGTCGAACTTGCGACGCCAGGAGTCACGTCACCGGGTCTGGAGTCTTATCTCACCATTGCGCCCGCGCAGATTGCACAGATCTTCGGAGGTGTCGTTGACGACCTTCGCTGGATGGATGCATCGCAGCGAGGTTACCTGATGCTTAGCGTGACACGGGCTGAATTACAGGCCGACTGGGTGTTCGTGAGCGATGTGACGAAGTCGACCTTTACGGCCTCGGTTGGTAACACCGTTAAAGTCAGCTGATCGGCTGCCGCGGGTCGGAGTCAGGCAGTCCTGACTCCCGGCTGATCCGCGCTGACCACAAATCGCGCGTCAATCCTGCAGGCGCTGAGGGGATCGTTTGGCTCATCCACAACGACCAGATCGGCTTGCGTGTGGCTGCGATCAATGGTGAGCTCGATATGGCCTCTGCGGTCGGACCGGGCGTAACGGATGTGAGGGTTCGCCGCGCGGCTCGCGTCAACTCGCGATTGCGGTGGTCCAAGGCTGCTGATTGAAGTGCAGCAAAGTTCGCTTGCGATTACCGGCGAATCGGGGTTATCAAAATCAAGTCTCAGGTCGGCCGCTACATGCGTGTGCACATCCCCCCCCAGCACCAGGGGGCCGGTAATTTTATGGCCTGAGATTGCCTCCAGAAGGCGGCGGCGGGCAGCGGGATAGCCATCCCAGCCGTCGGTCCAGTGCCGTTCGAGTCCGGGTGGGCCAGATGCGGCTCTTGCCATCAAGGTACTTTGTGCGATCAGGTTCCAGGGGCGGTCTGGGTCAAGGCCGCGTGCGAACCAGCGCTCCTGCTCGGCTCCCAGCATGGTTCGCGTCGGGCTCAGAATCTCAGGGCATTCAGCCAGCGTGACAGAGTTGGACCCGCCGCGCCCGGGTCGAGGACATGCTTGAAGGTCGCGATACTGCCTGGTATCAAGCAGATGGATTCGGGCAAGGCGCCCCCAGTCGAGCCGATCGTATATGCGCAGTGTGCCCCCCTTTGGACGCCAGGCCTTCGGAACCGGCATGTGTTCCCACCAGGCCTTGTAGGCGTCTGCGCGGATACGCTCAAAATCGGGTTGAAGCGTCTGTCCGGTGAGCGTAGCGTAATCGTTGTCGACCTCGTGATCGTCCCAGATCACCAGCCAGGGATGAGATGCGTGAGCAGCCCTGAGGGATCGATCGCTTCGGTGCACCGCATAGCGTGCGCGATAGTCGTCAAGCGTTACAACCTGCGGGCCGACCGGTCGAATTGCATTAACGCGAGTGGGATATTCGTAAATGTAATCGCCCAGAAAGACGACGAGATCGATCGGTTGATCGGCTATTCGGGCCCAGGCGGCATAGTGCCCGGTGTCAAATCGCTGGCAGCTTGCTATTGCCAGCCGAAGCGTCGCACTGCTTGTTGGCGCGGGTGCAGTGCGGGTGCTGCCGACCGGGCTTCGGACACCGAGCGCCTCGAATCGATACCAATACGTCCGTGCGGGATCTAAACCGGATGGCTCGGCATGAACTGAAAACGCATCGTCGGCATTAGCCTGCTCGGTGCCCCGCGCCACAATTGTTCGAAATCCCTCATCAGCGGCAAGCTCCCAGTGCACGGGCAGCGATACAGCGCCTGAGGGTGCGATGACACGAGTCCACAGTACGACGGAATCTGGCCGCGGATAGCCCGAGGCGACGCCGAGCGCGAAAACCTCTGCTGGGTCGGTGCTGGCAACTGAGTCGGACAGCGGTGAGAACGCCAGCACGGCAGCCGCGCCGCGCAGAACATCCCGCCGAGTTCGCGACGTAATATCGACTGCGTCCGGATTCATGATTTCTCCATCAGGGTTTTGACCACATTGCCTCATCGCTGGATGACACGCCAATGACAGCGTGCGGCCCAAGGAGTTTGCGCACCCCAGGGCCGCCTTCGCAGCCCGTCATCTGGTCGTCATATTCACAGGGCAACTTCCCGACAACACTGGTTGTTGGTTGAGATCTTGCCTGCCTCGAATGCTGTAAGTTCGATGTTGCTCGCTCTGGTCATGCGCGGCTCAGGGCTGCGCGTGCTGCTGCTGAGCGTACTCGTATTTTTTTCGCTCGCGTACCTTTCGGGATGTTCGACCAACCGACTGCTCGCGCGTGCGGTCGCAGACCAGCTGGCGGCCAGGGCTGACGATCAGGAAGAAGATCTGGAGCTCGCGCGAGATGCAGCGCCCTTTTTTCTGAAGTTCAGCGAGTCGGTGCTTGCGCAGACGCCGGACCACGAGGCGCTCGCAGAGACCGTTGCCGCCGGCTTTGTAAGGTACGCCTGGGCGTTTGTCGCGTTTGAGGCCGACCGTGTTGAGTCCCGTGATTCCGCAGCTGCGGCCCGACTCAGACAACGTGCGGTCAAACTTTATGCTCGCGCGGAGGGTCATGCAATGCGGGCTCTCGAGCATCATTATCCCGGGATTGGTCAGAAGCTGGCCGCTTCATCTTCGCCTCGCGACGCCTTGGAAATCGCGCCGCGGCATGCTGGCCTCGCATACTGGGCGGCCGCTGCCTGGGGTGCGCGTATATCGCTTTCAAAGAGTGATGCCGAGTCGCTGGCTCAGTTGCCGGCAGCGACGCGGCTTGTGACCCGCCTTACCGCATGCTGCCTCACCTGGGGCGACGGCGCGATTGCAGCGCTCGCTGGCAACTTTGAAGCGGGGCGTCCGGGAGGCCGAATAGAAGATGCTCGCCGCTGGTTTGACGAGGCGATGCGGCTATCTGGCAGCCGTATGGCAGCCGTACCGCTTGCACGCGCCGAGGCGCTATCTTTGCCTGCTGGCGACCGTGAAGAATTTGTTCGACTGGTGCGCGAGGCTGTTGCGATCGCCAGCCGATATCCTGGGGCGGACAACCGAATCATGCTCGACCGTGCGCAATGGCTTCTCGACACGGTTGATGACCGCTTCTAAGCCAACCCCATTCTTCAAAGCCCACCCTATGCCCTCGTCCCGCCGCGACTTCAACTGGAACGCCTGCGCGCTGGCTGCCGGCTCCTTGGCTGTCCCTGGTGTTACCCGTTCGCAGCCGATGGTTCAGCTTCGAATAGGCTCAGTCGTCCCGCGCAATTCGGTCTATCACCAGGAGCTGATGAAGTTGGGAGAAGTCTGGCGAGCGGCGCAGGGCGGCAATGCGCGATTCGCTGCGTTTACCGACGGATCGCAGGGCGGTGAGGCTGAGATGGTTCGGCGAATGCGCATCGGTCAACTTCAGGGCGCGCTGATGTCGGTAGTAGGCTTACGCGAAATCGAGCCCACTATTTCGGCCCTTCAAAATTTGCCATTGCTGTTCCGGAATTGGGAAGAGGTTGACCACGTTCGTGAGCGCCTGCGGCCTTCTATCGAAAAGCGATTTATGGAGCGCGGGTTTGTTGTGCTCGGATGGGGCGATGCGGGATGGGTCAGATTTTTTTCGCGTGAACGCGCGGTACACCCTGATGACTTTCGGCGGATGCGGTTCTTTGCCTGGGGGTCCGAGCCCGAGCAGCAGTCGATCATGAAGAGCCTCGGTTACACGCCAGTGCCGCTTGAGACCGGCGATGCGCTGGCCGCCATCCAGACCGGCATGATCAGCGTTGTGCCCTCGACACCCTATTTCGCGCTCGCAGCGCAGATCTTCTCAGCCGCACCAAACATGTTGGAGATCAACTGGGCACCAATGGTCGGCGCGCTGGTCGTGACGCAAAAAGCCTGGGACGCAATGTCCGACGCCGCGCGCGTTGCGCTTCGCAGCGCCGGGGAATCAGCGGGCATCGCGATGCGAACCCGTGCACGCGCCGAGGTGGACGAGGCGGTCGAGGCAATGAGCAAGCGCGGCTTGTCGGTGAACCAGCCCGACGAATCGCAGCGCAAAGCCTGGGACGACCTGGCGCAGGGACTCTATCCGAGAATCCGCGGCACGCTTGTCCCAGCGGATGCCTTCGATGAGGTGTTCGCGCATCTGAAGGCGTATCGATCAGCCCGAGGCGGTTGAACCGCGCCCCACCTTGAGCGCTCTAAACGAACAGAACCCGCGGCCGGGCTTCTTCGGCGCGCTCGCCGCGCTGGCCCTGGCGCTCATGGTGGTCATCCCGCTCGTTGAAATCGCTGCACGGCTGGTGATGGGACACGGCGTTGATAACGCATCGGTGGTGGTGCAGCACCTTGGCCTGATGATGGCGATGGCCGGCGCCGTCGCCGCGGCCCGCCGCAACGAGTTGAGTACGCTGCTGCACCTGCCGCGTCACGCAATCACCGAGCCGGAGGGTCGCACTGATGCGCTGGGCGGTGTCCGCGTGCTTGCACTGGCCGGTTCGGCAGTCGCCTCTGCGGTGCTCGCTCGGGCAAGCTGGAATTTTGTGCTTGCGGAGATGGAGTCCGGCACCCGGCTTGCCTACGCCATTCCGGTCTGGTGGATCCAGCTTGCGCTACCGATCGGCTTTGCACTGATCGCGTGGTATCTCGGGCAGCAATTGGTGCACGGGCGGACGATTTCCTGGTTGGTTGCAGGCGCTCTGATCACAGCCGGATGGCTAGGTGCTTCGTCATTTGACGGCGAAAGCCCAGTGTCCGTCGCTGCTGCGATTGCGGTAATCGTGGGCATGTTGGTCGGTGGCGCGCCAATCTTTGCCTGCCTTGGCGCATTGGCTTTGGCACTGGTGGCGAGCGAGGGTTTGCCTATTGCGTCTGTACCTCTGTCGCATTACCAGATCACGGTCAACCCATCGCTTCCCGCCCTTCCGCTGTTTACGCTTGCTGGAATTGTGGTGGCACGCACCGGTGCGGCGAAACGGGTAGGTGCATTGCTAAGCGCTGTATTCGGCGAGGGTCCGCGAGCGGTTGCGATCGCTACAGCGTTGCTGTGCTCCGCCTTCACCGCCCTGACCGGCGGGAGTGGCGTCACGATTCTCGCGCTTGGCGGTCTGCTTTTTCCGATGCTCACCCGCGCGGGCTATCCGGAACGCCGCGCCATCGGTTTGATTACCGGGGCCAGCGCGCTGGGGGTTCTTATCGCGCCTTCGGTGCCACTTGTGCTCTACGCGGTAATCGCAAGGGTTCCGATTCAGGATATGTTCGTCGCAGGCCTGTTGCCAGCGGCGATTATGGTGGTGTGCCTGTTGTTGGTTGGGGGCTTCTTTCGAGCGATGCCGGCGCCGTCGATGGCACATCACGCCACTGCTCCCATGCGCTCTCGAGGCGCCCGCGCAGCTGAGGTCCTGCATGCCGCAAAGCTCGCCCTCTGGGAGTTGCTGATTCCGGTGATCGCCGTTGGCTCCATCGCAGTGGGTATAGCGACCCCGACCGAAAGCGCCGCGTTGACAGCGGCGTTCGTGATTGCGTCTCAGGCGTTTATCCATCGCGAGCTGACGCTCGCACGGCTAGTCCAATGCCTTTCTGACAGCGCGAGGTTGATTGGCGGTGTGATGCTGATCCTCGGAATGGCGTTAGCGCTGACCAACTGGTTGACTGATGTCGGTGCGCCGGGCGCGCTGGTTGACTGGGTCCGTGAGCGTGTCGACAACCCGCAGCTTTTCCTGCTTGCGCTACTTGCAACGCTATTTGTTGCCGCTGCCCTGCTTGAGATCTATGCCGCAATCGTCGTGCTGGTGCCTTTGCTGCTGCCGCTCGCGCAAAGCTATGGCATCGATCCCGTGCATTTCGGTGTTGTATTCATGGCGGCGATGGAAGTGGGGTTCATTTGTCCGCCCGCAGGCATGAACCTTTACTTTGCATCAGCGATGTTTGGTAAGCCGCTCTGGTGGACCGCGAGGGCGGCATTGCCTTCGCTCGGCGCGATTATGCTGGGAACAGTCATTGTTGCCTTCGCGCTTGGTTGACCAGCAGGCGCTTACTTTAAAGACCTGCGTAACCACGCCCCGAGTGAATCAACCACGATTACGCACGCGAGGATTGCGAGCAGGATCGCGAAGACCTGGTCATCACGAATCAGTCCTCGGGTATTGCAATCGTCGAACACCCGGTCACTGCGCTGTCATATTGCACGGCTAAGGTTTTCTCTCCCTCAACTAGGAGAGCATGATGGTATCCCGCAGAAAGCTGATCGGTGCACCGCTCGCGGTTGCAGCGGCATCCGCGCTCAACGCCCCCCTCGTCAGGGCACAAAAGCGCCCCGTTTTAAAGGTAGGCCTTGGACCTCAACAACCTACTCAGGCCGATACCCGGCGTGTTTGGGAGCCGCTCTATCGCCGTGTCTGCGATGAAGCGGGCGTTGAGCTGGACCTGACAGTTGCCAACGACTGGGCCGGTATTGCGGTGGCCCTTGCCAGCCAGCAGATTGATGTTGCGCAGATGGGTCCCTGGGGCTATGTGCTGGCGAAGCAGAAGGGTGATGCACAGCCGATTGCAATGCTTCTGATAGAGGGGCGCGATTACTACAAGGCCATCGTTGTTGCGAGGCCGGGGCTTGAATTGAAGCGTTTCCCCGAAGACGCGAAAGGCCTGTCGATGCAGATGCTCGACGTGGGCTCGACGTCGGGTTGGTTAGTCCCCACGCATTTTCTGCGTTCTCGCGGTATCAATCCGCGTACCTACTTCGGGCGCTACGCAGAAGGCGCGTCGGCCGCTGCTGCTCAGGTGGCAACCGCAGGCGGGCAGGTCGACCTGGCAACCGGATGGGACACCCACCGCAACACGATGATTCGCAACGGTCAACTCAAGCCAGATGCCAACCGCGTGGTTTGGGAGTCCGAGCCGCTACCGAACGAGCCTGTAGTCGTTCGGCGTGGGCTCGATCCGGACCTTGCCAAGCGTCTTCAAAACGCGTTTGCCTCACTGCCGAAGGAAGATGCCGCAAAGATGATGCCCTGGCCGTACTCGGGGTTTGTAGCGGTTGGTCATGAGCCTTACGCAAAGCTCGAGGTGATGGGCCGTGAAGTAGGCGTCCTCAAGAGCTGAACCAGACAGGCTTCGCGATGACCCGACGCTCTCCACCGCGACGACTCTCCGATGGTCGTTATGCCGAGAATGCCTTCAACTGGTTCTCACGCGAGGGGTTGGGTCACGCCACCGTCTGGCTCGCAGTGCTGCTGTTCGTTCTGGGATGTGCATGGGTAGCCAAGGTTGACCCGGCAGCGCTGATTGACGGCCTGCCAAGGCTGGCGAAGTGGGCGGCTACCGCGTGGCCGCCTAACCTCTCCGAACTGGATGCCGTTGCGCTTCGAGCAGCTGAAACAGTTGCGATTGCCACAATAGGTACGCTCGGTGCGGCGCTGGTGTCGGTGCCGCTTTCCATGCTGGCTGCGAGTAATGTCACCCCCAGTCCGATTGCTGGGCGGCTGATTCGCGGACTTGCCAATGCGTGCCGCGGAATCGATACGGTCGTGTTCGCAATTCTATTTGTCGCCGCCGTCGGCTTAGGACCGTTTGCTGGTGTGCTTGGCATGTTCATTCACTCAATTGGCGTGATCACCAAGCTGAACGCTGAGGCGATTGAGACGTTGCCCCGGGCGCCGCTGGAAGCGGCCGCGATGACCGGTGCAGGAACCGGTGCCATCATGGGGCACATCGTTTTTCCTGCAGTGCTGCCAAATCTGAGTTCGGTGTCTCTTTATGTGTGGGAGGCCAACGTACGAACATCGACCGTGCTGGGCATTGTTGGCGCGGGCGGAATCGGCATTGAGATTAAGGCTGCGATCGACCTGCTCGACTTTCAGCGCCTGCTTACGCTCACCGTTGCAGTCCTGATCATGGTTACTGTCATTGATCAGCTGAGCGCATGGCTGCGTCGCCGTCTGGTGTGATCATGCCGGATCAACACACGCTCGTGGTCGATGCCGTGAGCAAGCGCTACGGCGATGTCCGTGCCCTCGATAGCGTTTCCTTATCTGTCGCGCCTGGGGAACTTGTGGCATTACTGGGTCCGAGTGGCGCGGGAAAGTCAACATTATTCCGTTGCCTCACCGGCCTGGTCAGGCCCGACGCTGGCGAGGTCTGGATGCTGGGAGCACCGGTCCAGCGCCTGGATAAGAAGGCGCTGCAGCAGCACCGGCGATCGGTGGGTCTTGTGTTTCAGCAGCACAACCTCGTGGGTCGGCTCAGCGCGCTTGATAATGTTTTGACGGGAAGACTTGGCTCCACGCCTCTGTGGCGCGTATTGGCCCGTCGGTTTGCGAGCGAAGACCGTCAGGTGGCGCTCGCAAGCCTTGATCGGGTCGGACTTCTCGATAAGGCGTATCAACGCAGTGATCTGCTATCCGGCGGGCAGCAACAGCGGGTCGCGATTGCCAGGGTGCTTGCGCAGCACTGTCGCGTACTGCTTGCTGACGAGCCTGTTGCCAGCCTCGATCCAGAGTCGGCGCGAGCTGTTCTGTCGGATCTGCGACGGGTTGCTCGCGATGAGGGTCTTGCCGTTCTGTGCAGCCTTCATCAGGTGGAGTGGGCCAGGCAGTTCGCGGATCGGGTCGTTGGCTTGCGGGACGGCCGTGTCGTCTTCGACCGGCCCGTTGTCGATCTCGATTTGGCGATGGAGTCGGCGCTTTATCGGGCAGACCCTGTGGAGCGCGCTTCGTGAGCGGTACGACCCAGGGTGTGCGTCTCCAGGATCTCTTTGAGCGACCTGTACAGATCTTCGACCTGGACGGGACGCTGGTAGACACGCTCGTGGACCTGACCGTTGCGCTGAATCTGGCGCTTTACGAGCATCGGCTGCCCCCAGTCGGGCGTGAACTGGTTCGCGCTTCACTTCATGGCGGAGTTGAGGCCAGCACCCGCGCCGCGCTGGCCGCCGCCGGTGCGGCTGAGGCCCACTTCGAGCCGCTGTTGAAGTCATACCGGCGCCATTACAGGGCGATATTGGGCAAATTCTCCAAGGCTTACAGAGGTGTGCCAACGGTGCTCTCTGGCCTGCGGGCTCGCGGCGTAAGGCTTGCGATTTGCTCGAACAAGCCCGAGGCGGAGGCGCGGTCACTGCTCGCACGCAAGCAGTTGGGCGTTTACTTCGATGTAGTGGTGGGCGCTGATACGTACGTTACGCGAAAGCCTGACCCTATGCCGCTGCTGGCCGCGATTGACAGGCTGGGGGGTGTTCCGTCTGATGCAATCTTCATTGGTGACAGCCATGTTGATGTGGAATGCGCACGCGCGGCGAGCGTTCACTGCGTGTTCTTCGAAGGCGGCTACGGTGAGTGTGCTGAGCCAGTCAGTGCGCGATTTTCGAACTGGGTAGAGGTCACGCCTGATGCGTGACCCGACTTGAGCGCCGAGACCGAACCTACTCAAAACCTTTCGACATAAAACTGTCACACGCGGAAACTAAGTTCTCGGGATGTTACTTCCCGAGGCCTTCCGCGATGAAAACTCCGAAATCTAGCACCGCGTCGACACCCACTTTCAATACGAACCGTTCGAAGCCTAAGAAGTCGTCCTCGGGTGAGACGGCGTTGCAGTGGGGCCTCCTGCCGATCGGAGCGGTGGACCTGCTGGTGGAGATTCAGGACGACTTTCTACCGACGCGTCTGACTGTGCGGGTACTGGAGGGTGCCAGGCAAGCCGATGCTGCGGCCGACGTCAGCGCCATCGGCGCAGAAGACGCGGCCGCTACGCCGCCTTCGGCTTCTTCCGGGCTACCGCCTATCGAGATCGCGCAGGCGCAGCCAGCTGGCACAGCCCCCGGCGGGTCGTCTGCGAGCGACGCTCCCGCCGCGAGTGCGGGCGCCAGCGCATCGTCGGGCGCAATGGCGCTCCCTGCCAACTTCATACCGTTCGCAGCGCTACTTGGCGGAGCGACGCTGATCGCGACCCGGGATAGCGCAAGCGCGCCGGCGCCCGCTGCGGCGGCAACAGTGACCGGCAAGGTCATCGACGGTTATCTGTCCGGCGCAACGGTTTTCATCGACCGCAATAAGAACAATCAGCTCGATGCCGACGAGCCTTCAACCAAATCAGACGCCGAAGGAAACTTCACCCTTCCAAAAGGTGTCGACGGACCCGTGGTCTCAATTGGTGGGCGCGATATCACCACCAACCTCGAGTTCACAGGTGTTCTGAAGGCGCCGGCCGGGTCAACCGCTGTAACGCCTCTTACCACGCTGGTAAGCGAGCTGATGACGAGCAAGAGCCTCAGTGCTGCGGCCGCACAGGAGCAGGTCCTCGATGCAGTTGGCCTCGGATCGTTGAAGGGCAAAGTGGATCTGACTACGCTCGATCCGGTGGCGGCGACCAAGGCAGGAACGGCTGGTGCGCTCGACATTCAGAAAGCGGGCGTGGCGGTCGCGACGATGGTAAGCAGCCTTGCGGTGAAGGTTCAGCAGACCGCGGGTGTGGCAGCCGATAAGCATGATGAGATCGCGGGCGGGATTTTTCTGGAGCTTGCCAAATCAATCGGCGCCGGCAAGCTGGCCCCGGACAAGATTGCAGACACCGCGAGCGCAGTGGTAAATACCCTGGCAACCCAGGCCTCGGTGGGCGGTGTTGTAGTCAACGGCACGAACCTCAAAGCGGCCAGTGTCAGCGCGATTGAAAATCTCGCCGGCTTGACCGCGCGGCTTGCGGCAGCGCAAACCTTGGACGCACTCGCTTCGGATCAGAAGTCGGCCCTCACGCAGACCACTTACACCTTGCAACTGTTGCATTTTGCGGATGCTGAGGCGGGGATGTTGGCGCCAATGACAGCGCCGAAGCTGGCGGCAATGGTGGACAGGTTCGAGGACGCTTATCCGAACAGCATCACCCTGGCTGGGGGCGACAATTTTCTGCCTGGGCCATTCCTTGCCGCTGGCACCGACGATTCGATCCGGTCGGTATTCAACTCGGTGACGGGCTCGACGGTGACTGGCACGATGCCCATCGCCGCGGTCGATATTGCGCTGCATAACCTAATTGGGGTGCAGGCATCAACCGTCGGCAATCATGAATTTGATCTGGGTTCGAACGTTCTGGTGGGAGCGTTTGGGGGCGGCTCTGGTTTTGCAGGGGCGCAGTTTCCGTACCTGTCGGCGAATCTGGATGTGTCGGGCGATAGCGCGCTGTCGGGTCGCTTCACGGATACGGTGAAAGCAGCGGGCCTCGAAGAAGCCTCGTCGGTAAAGGGCAGGCTGGTGCCCTCGGCCGTCATCACAGAGGGTGGCGCGAAGATTGGACTGGTTGGCGCGACCACGCAGCTGCTGGAGTCGATTTCCTCGCCCTCCGGAACAAAGGTCAGAGACAACGATAGCGTTCGCAGCGACGACATGGATCTGCTAGCGTCGCAACTGCAACCGGTCATTGATGATCTGAGCTCGCAAGGGGTCAACAAGATTGTCTTGATGGCGCACCTGCAGTCGCTGGCCAACGAGAAGCTGCTGGCCACCAAACTGTCGGGCGTGGACATCATTCTGGCGGCGGGTTCCAACACTCGGCTGGGTGATGCTAACGATAAGGCCGTGGAGTTTGCAGGGCATCCAGCCACTTTTGCCGACACCTATCCGTTGGTGATCAAAGACAAGGAAGGCCGCAACACGCTGGTGGTTAACACCGACAACGAATTTACGTACCTGGGTCGGCTGGTCGTTGACTTTGACGCGAACGGGCACATCGTTCCAGCCAGCCTGACGGCGAACACGGCGATCAATGGTGCGTACGCGGCCACCGATGCGAATGTGGCGGCAGCGTGGGGGACCACGGTCGGGCAACTCTCGAGCACGGCGTTTGCGCAGGGCACGCGGGGCGGCCAGGTAAAGGCGCTTACCGATGCGGTTCAGTCGGTCATCACCGTCAAGGATGGGGTGGTCTACGGCTACTCGGATGTCTATCTCGAGGGCGAGCGCATTGCGGTTCGTAACCAGGAAACGAATCTTGGCAATCTCACCGCTGATGCCAACGCGTATGCGCTTCAGCGCGCCCTGGGTAATGGAGCGGCCGCGCAGACGTATGTGGTGTCGCTGAAAAATGGCGGCGGAATCCGTGCGCAGATCGGGACGATTTCGGCGCCCAAGGCTGATGGCACCGTGGATAAGCTGCCGCCCGAGGGTGGCGTGTCGCAGCTTGATGTGGAGAATTCGCTGCGCTTTAACAACCAGCTGATGGCCTTTGACACCACGCCAGCGGGGCTCAAAGCGATTCTCGAGCACGGCGTGGCGGTGCTGGGTAGCCAGGGGCGCTTCCCGCAGATCGGTGGCGTGAGCTTTTCCTATGACCCCGATCCGCAGGCGGGCTCGCGGGTGAGCGATATCGCGCTGGTGGGTGACGGCTATCGGGTCAATCTGTACAACGACGGCAAGCTGCTGGCCGATGCGCCGGCAAAGATCACCGTGGTGACGCTCAACTTTCTCGCCAATGATGGCGACTTATATCCGATCAAGGCCAATGGTTCGAACTTCCGATATCTGGTTGAGCAGCCCGGCGGAGCCATGGCGCTCACCGGCCCGGTGGACAAGTCGCTGAACTTTACGGCGGCAGCGACAATTACAGGTGCGATCGGATCAAGCACGCTGCTGGGCGAGCAGAAGGCGTTGGAGGTCTACATGAAGGCCTTCCATGCGACCCCACAGTCGGCTTACAAGCAGGCCGACACGGCGGCGCAGTTGGATCTTCGGATCCAGGATCTGAACGTGAGAAGCGAGGCGGTGCTGAACACGGCGGTGTCGGGTGCCAAGCTGCTCAATGCAAGTATTGACGGCCTGGGCGATGCGATCACGCTTTACTTTGACCGCGCGCTCGACAGCACCAATCTGCCGGCGCTGTCGCAGTTCAGCGTGCTGGGCTCGGGCGGCGTCGGGGCGGTTGCAGTCACCGGCGTGCAGGTGTTCGACTATCAGGTGCGACTGCGGCTTGGGTCGGCGCTTGCTGCGGGCGCAACGGCCGAGGTGGCCTTCCGTGATCCGACGCCGGGCAATGATGTTGCGACGCTGCAGGCGCGCGATGGCACGGATGTCTTGGACATTCGTGGCTTTGGAATTAGCAACCGCCTATCGCTGCAGCCAAGCGGCGCGGTGAACTTTGAGCAGGCGGCCACAGTGAATCTGGCCGGTGCGGAGATCTCGGCGTTTGATCCCGCGAGCAAACGCCTGTTCGTCACGTCGGCTGCGGGGCTTCAGGTGCTCTCGGTGGATCAGGACCTGAAGATGACGCTGCTTGGCACGATCACGCTGGGCAGTAACGACATCAACAGCGTTGCGGTCGGCAAAGGTCTGGTGGCGGTCGCCGTGGCGGCCGCCGACAAGACGCAGCCGGGTAGCGTGTTCTTCCTGGATGCCGATGCGCCGCTTACGGTGACGGGCGGCGCGATTGCAGCGCAGGGCTTTGTGCTGGGCAGTGTCACGGTGGGGGCGCTGCCGGACATGCTGACCTTTACGGCCGATGGCAGCAAGGTGCTGGTGGCAAATGAGGGTGAGCAGAACGACGTTGATGGGTTGGACGCGAACGACAACACGATTCCAATTCCAGCACTGGTCAACCCTGAGGGCTCGGTCAGCATCATCGACCTGGCTAACGGTGTTGCTGGAGCCACTGTCAAGACGGCCTCGTTCTCGGCGTTTAACGCGAAGCTGGCCGAGTTGAAGGCGGCAGGCGTACGATTGTTTGCAGGCGAGTCGGGCTTTGAGGCGATTACCGTGGCGCAGGATCTGGAGCCCGAGTACATTGCGATTGCGCCCGACGGGCGGACCGCCTTCGTCACGCTGCAGGAAAACAATGCGCTGGCGATCCTGGACATCGCGAGCGGTCAGTTCACCGATATTGTGCCGCTGGGTCGCAAGAGTTTCCTGGGGCTGCCGTTTGACGGAAGCGATCGCGATGGTGCGAGCAACGCCAATTCAGTGTCGCTAAGCACCGAGCGCCCGGTGTTCGGGCAGTACATGCCCGATTCGATCGCCTCGTTCACGGGCGCGGACGGCCGGGTGTACTACCTGATCGCGAACGAGGGCGACGATCGAGACGACTTCATTGCTCCGAACGAGACGATCCGGGTAAGCGACAGTGGCTACGATCTCGACAACACGGTGTTCCCCAACGAAACCGCGCTGAAAACCAACGCGCAGATTGGCCGCCTCACGGTCTCGAACGCGCCAGGTAATCGCGGCGATACCGACGGTGACGGCGATATCGATCAGATCCTGACCTACGGCGCGCGTTCATTCTCGATTGTGGATGCGCAGGGCCGGGTGGTGTTCGACAGTGGTTCTCAGATCGAGCAGTTTGTCGCCGCGGGCGGCGTGTTCAGTTCGTCGAGTCCCGCAACCAGCGGGCTGTTCGATGACACGCGCTCGGACAATAAAGGCCCGGAACCCGAGGGCATCACGGTGGGCCGGGTGGGTGACAGGACATTGGCCTTTGTGGGCTTGGAGCGTGGCGGCGGCGGGGTCATGGTGTACGACGTGACCAACCCGGCGCAGGTCAGCTTTATGCAGTACCTGCGTAACCCCGCCGATGTAAGCCCCGAGGGGCTGACTTTTGTGGCAGCGCACGACAGCCCCAGCGGCCGCAACGCTTTGTTCGTGGCGAATGAAGTCAGCAACACGGTCACAGTGTTTCAAAACGCAGCCCCTAAGCTGTCGTTCAACCAGCCACCAGGCGGTGTCGATTTAGCCAGCTACCAGCTGACCGGCCGTTTTGCACTGCCGGCGCAGCCAACCGCCGCAAACAAGCTCGCGCATGAAGCCTCGGCGATCACCTACAACCGCGATACCGACTCGCTATTCGTGGTTGGGGATGGCGGCACTGCCATCGCGCAGGTAACCAAGCAGGGCGTCCTGGTTGACTCGATGGCGCTGGCGGCGGGCTCCAGTCCGCAGGGCACCTACTTTTACGATACCGAGGGAATCGCCTATCTCGGAAACAGTCGCTTCGCAATGGTCGAGGAGCGGGACCGAAAGCTTAATGAATTCACTTATCAGGCGGGGACGACGCTCGGGCCGACAAGCGCGGTACGCTCAGTGAAGATGGGCACATCGATCGGCAATATTGGCCTGGAAGGCCTGAGCCTTGATCCTGCTACCGGCGGTTTCCTGTTCGCGAAGGAAGCGACGCCGATGGGTGTGTTCCAGTCGACGGTGAATTTTGCGGCGGGGACGGCCAGCAATGGCTCGGCGACCACGGTCAACGCCGAGAACCTGTTCGATACGGCAAAAACAGGACTGACCTCGGTCAACGACATCTTCGCGCTTTCCAATGTTCTGCAGGCATCTGCGGCTGACTACAACAGCTTCCTGCTGATCAGCGCGGCTGACGGCAAGTTGCTGAAGATGGATAGGCAGGGTCGGATCGAGGGATCTCTCAACTTTTCTGCTGCCGCAAAGAATGAGGGCGTCACGATGGACGGCGCTGGCAACATTTACATCGTGGGCGAGGAGGGCGGTGGCAGCATCGATCGCCCCGAGATGCTGGTGTATTCGCCAACACGTGAAGTGTCGTCGGTCGCGCCGGGGGCGAACCTGTATCTCACATTCGACAGAGCGGTGGTTGCAGGTAGCGGCAACATCGTACTGAAGGACACCGGTGGCGATATCCGAACGATTGCGGTGTCAGATGCCACACAGGTGAGTTTCGTTGGCTCGGTGGTTACGCTCAATCCCGCTTTGCCATTGAATTCGGGAAGCACCTACACGATCAGCTACGACGCCGGGGTGTTCAAGGGCTCGGACAATGCAGCAATCGGCGGCGTGGCTGCTGGCATGCTTGCTTTCAAAACGTCGGGCGATCTTCTTGCGCCAAGGCTGGTGTCAACGTCCCCCATCAACGGCGCAGCGGGCATTACCAGCCACCATACGATTCTCACCTTCGATGAACCGGTCAAGGCCGGAAGCGGCAACATCATCCTGAGCGGTGTCAACTCGGGTGGCCTGAAGGATATGCGCTCGATTCCGGTCGGTGACGTTACTCAGGTGACGATCAGCGGCACCACGGTCGACATCAACCCAAGCGCCGATCTTCGCAACGGCTACACCTACACGGTGTCCGTTGGCGCGGGTGTACTCACCGATCTGGCTGGCAACGCCTACCCTGGGTTCACGATGCCCAACGCGCTCAGCTATACGCGCAACCTTGGCACGGTGACCGGGCCGCAGACAGTGGTGATTACCGAGGTCAATTCGAACGCGGGCACCGATTTCTTTGAGCTCTACAACTACGGATCCGAGTCCGTCAGCCTTGACGGATGGAAATGGGACGATGATTCCGCCAGCTTCACCGATGCAGCTGCTGCAAGCTTTCCGGCGGGCACTGTCATTGCGTCCGGCGCACGGCTGGTTGTTGCGGCCAGTACCGATGCAGCAGCGTTCCGATCGGCTTGGGGCCTGGCGGCCGATGTACCGGTCGTTGCAACCGGCGGGCCCGGACTCGGCATGGGTGATACGGTCGTCATCTTCAATCAGGCGGCGCAGGCGGTCACTGCGTTCAACTATGGAATCACCTCAAAGACCGCCAGTGACGGTACCGTGCTGCCGGTGGCAGCAACGGCGCCAGGCGCTACGGCTGCTACCGCCGCAAGCCACGCGGGCGCGGCTTTCGGGGGAACCGCGTCGGTCTCTGCGGTTTGGGACGGTGTATCGGTAAGCTCGCCAGCGTATAAGCCTGCCGTGGTGGGCCAGCTTGGGGCTTTCGCTCAGCCGGCAGCTGCGACGAACATCGGCTCGCCCGGCCTGATTGCGGCTCCCCAGAGTGCGGATGTGACCGCACCAACGCTGTCGAGCTCGCTTCCGGTCGAGTCGTCTCTGTCGGCACTGTCGACCACCAACATTGTCTTGAGTTTCAGCGAGGCGGTGAAGGCGGGTACGGGCAATGTGCAAATCGTCAACACCGCTGATGCGACCGACACCCGAACCATCGCGGTAACCGATACCAGTCAGATCGGCTTCGCGGCGGGCGTCGTCACGATCAATCCAAGCGCCAACCTGAAGCCAGGCGCCAGCTACTCGGTTCAGATGGCAGCTGGCGTCATCGAGGACGTTGCGGGAAATGACTTTGCAGGGTTGCTTGGAGAGCAGTCGATTGGCTTTAGCGTCGCCGCGCAAACGCCGCAGCTGATCGTGACCGAGTTGAACTCGAACGCGGGGCCCGCTGACTTCTTTGAACTCTACAACTTTGGCTCGTCGGCGATATCGCTCAAGGGATGGCGCTGGGACGATGACTCCGCGTCGTTTGCCGAGGGCGCTGCGTTTCCGGATGTCAGCATTCCGGCGGGCAAGGCATTGGTGGTGGCAGCTACGGCCGCGACGGGTCTCGACGCATTCAAGAGCACCTGGTCGCTTGCGGCCGGCGTTTCGGCGATCACATCGGAAGGCCCAGGGCTTGGGAGCGGTGACGCAGTGGTGATCTTCAACGATGCAGGTTCGGTCATCACCTCCTTCAACTATTCCGGTACGGCGAAGGTCGCCACCGACGGAAGCACGGTTGCAACGTCGAAGGCGGCTGCGGGCGTAAGCTTTGCGGCCGGCAGGCATGCGGGCCCGGCGTTCGGAGGCACCGGGAACGGGGTATCCGCGGTGTGGGATGGTCAATCGACCAATGATCCGAGCTATCTTGCTGCGGTTGTAGGATCGCTGGATGGGTATGCGCAGGCTGGCAACGTAGCCAACATCGGTTCGCCGGGATTCATTCCGGGAGTGATGCCGGTCTGACCAACCAGGAGCTGGCTCGGGGCCGGGCTGGGCTATTTTGCGCCGGGCTTGGCCGCCAGCTCCTTCTCCCGCTTCACAATTTCCGCCCGAATCGCCGCAAACCCCTTGGCATCCGGCTGGCTCCGTTTGCAGCCCGAGGTGTTCACCATATGAACCACCGCGGCCGCGGAATCTTCAATGGACAGATCGGGCTTGCCGCCCTTGGCAGGCATGCCGCGCACGCCCACATAGCCATGCGCGGTCAGGATTGCCTGGCCCTCCTCGATCAGTGGTGCCCAGGCCTTTCGATCGCCGAGTTTGGGCGCGCCCGCCACGCCGCTGGTATGGCAGACCGCGCAGGTGCTCTGGTAGGTGCGTGCGCCATCGGCCCAGGCGGGCAAGGCCGACAGCGCGAGCAGGGCGGCGGTGATCAGGGTGCGGCTGCGGATCATGGGCGGTCTCCGAATTGGCTGCAAAAGACAAGCCCCGTTATCGCCCCAGCAGCGCATTCGTTCGGGGCATCGGATCAGGCCCGCGCGAACTGGGACCGGGCCCCACGGGTCCGCAAATCCCTTCCCGGTAAAACGTCTTGTCACCGAATCGCTTGCGCCCAGCGGATCGCTCTGTCACATTGCGGCGCCATGCAACCCTCCCAATCTCCACAGACGCTCTTCGAGCGCATCTGGGCCCGCCACGCGGTGGTGGAACGCGACGACGGTCAGACGCTCCTCTACATCGACCGTCATCTGGTGCAGGACGCCTCGGCGCCAGCGTTTGAGATGCTGCGGCAAAGCGGTCGTGCGCCGCGCGTGCCCGAGCGTGCGTTCGCAAGCCCCGACCACTATGTGCCCACGGCCAATCGTGATCTGTCGACGATGCAGGATCCTGAGAAGCGGGCGATGGCGCATGCGCTTCACGACGATGCAAAGGCCGCTGGCATCCGATTTTTTGGAATCGATGATCCCAGACAGGGCATCGTGCATGTGATTGGGCCCGAACAGGGCATCACCCAGCCTGGCATGCTGCTGGTGTGCGGCGACAGTCACACGTCCACGCATGGCGCGCTCGGTGCCCTCGCTTTTGGCATCGGTGCCAGCGAAGTGGCCCACGTGCTTGCCACCCAGGCGCTCTGGCAGCGAAAGCCCCGTACGCTTCGAATCCGGGCCGAAGGCACGCTCAATCGCTGGGTAAGCGCCAAAGACGTGATTCTCGCGATCATCGCCCGCATTGGCGCGGCAGGTGCGGTGGGCCATGTCATTGAATATGCGGGCTCGGCGATTCGCGCAATGTCGATCGAAGGCCGCCTCACGCTGTGCAACATGTCGATTGAAGCGGGTGGGCGTGCGGGGATGGTGTCGCCCGACGACGCCACGTTTGAGTACCTCGCGGGCCGACCGTTCGCGCCAACCGGTGCGAACTGGGACGCGGCGCTCGCTCGCTGGCGCGCGCTGGCAACCCATCCCGATGCGCAGTTCGACCGCGATGTTGAACTGGATGCTGTAGCGATCGAGCCGATGGTTACCTGGGGGAACAGCCCCGAGCAGGCGCTGTCGGTAGGCGGACGTGTGCCCGACCCCGCGTCCGTGTCGGACCAGGCCAGGCGCGATGCCCTCACGCGGACGCTCGATTACATGGGGCTCACACCAGGCCAGCCCATTGCGGGTCTGCCGGTTCAGCGGGTATTCATCGGATCGTGCACGAACGGTCGCATCGAAGATTTTCGCGCGGCTGCGGCAGTGGTGCGTGGCCGGCGGGTTGCCGCGGGCGTTGAGGCCTGGGCGGTGCCGGGGTCGGGTCTGGTCAAGGCGCAGGCCGAAGCGGAGGGGCTCGATCGCGTTTTCGAGGAGGCGGGTATTCAGTGGCGCCACGCCGGCTGTTCAATGTGTGTGGGCATGAACGGCGACCTGGTGGCGCCGGGCGATCGTTGCGCATCCACCTCGAATCGCAATTTCGTGGGTCGCCAGGGACGGGGTTCGCGAACCCACCTGATGAGCCCCGCGATGGCCGCTGCTGCGGCTGTCACCGGCGCCATCACCGACGTGCGTCAACTGGTTGCAGGACACTGACGATGGAAGCCTTCAAGCAACTGGATGCGGTGGCGATGCCCTTGCCGCAGATCAACGTCGACACCGATCAGGTGGTGCCTGCGCGCTATCTGCAGAAGCCGCGATCGGATAATTTTGGCAACTACCTGTTTCGCGATCTGCGCTGGCGCGCCGATGGCAGTGAAAACAGCGAGTTCCCATTGAACCGGGCCGAATGGCGACACTCAAAAATCATTGTCGCCGCTCGAAATTTTGGCTGCGGGTCCTCGCGCGAGCATGCGGTCTGGGCGCTGTTTGACTACGGGTTTCGAGTGGCGATTGCACCGAGTTATGGCGACATCTTTGCCAGCAACGCTTTGAAAAACGGTTTTCTGCCGGTCACGCTTGCCGAGCCCGTGGTGAACGCAACGCTTGCCTATCTTCAGGCGCATCCCGGTGCCCGAATCCAGGTCGATCTCGAAGCCCAGCAGGTGGTACTGCCTGACTCGGGGCCGCATCGCTTCGACATTGCCGCCTTCGCGCGTCAGTGCCTGCTTGAAGGCCTCGATGAAATTGACTACACGCTCACGCATCTCGCGCAATTGCAGGCGTTTGAACGCCGCCACGCAGCCGACGGCTACTGAACCGCGACGACGCTCTGAACCTTAGGAGAACTGCAGTGGCTGACGCCCTTCGCGCGCTACGTAACCAGATTGCTGTGGTGGGTGTGGGGAACACCCAGTACGGCAGCTTCCCCGACATCAGCGATTACGGCCTGGGCGCCCAGGCGTTTCGCGCTGCAATCGACGATGGTGGCCTCGATAAAAATCAGATTGACGGGCTCGTCTGCTGTCGCATTCCGTATTACGGCAGGATGGGCGAAATTCTTGGCCTCGATCCGCGCTGGACCCTGCAGATGCCGCCGCACGGCCGGATGTCGGGCATCTCCATCGTCGAGGCGGCGCTTGCGCTGCAGACGGGCGCTGCCAATTACGTTGCACTGATCTACGCCAACATTGGCCGTTCGCGTCGGGTGAACTATGGCGGCGAGGATAGCGCCGCGTTTTGGGACCCCTGGGGCTTTACCTCGCCCGGTGCGGCGCATGCGCTCATGTTCCGCATGCACATGGAGCGCTATGGCACCACCACCCGACAGCTCGCCGAGGTGTCGGTGGCGTTTCGCAAGCACGCCATGCTGCAGCCCGATGCGGTCATGAAATCGCCCATGACGATCGACGACCATGAGGCCTCCAGGCCGATCGTTGAGCCCCTGCGGTTGTTTGATTACTGTCTGATCAACGACGGTGCGGTCTGCCTCATTCTGACGACAGCCGATCGTGCGCGCGATCTTAAAAAGCCGCCGGTTCTTATTTCGGGCTTTGGCGGACGCGACGCCTTCAAGCGCAGTTCGATTCCAAACTTCGATCCCGACTTCTGGTACGCAGAAACGCGTGACGCGGGCGAGCAGGCCTATTCAATGGCCGGTGTCGGGCCCTCGGATATCGATGCGCTGATGTGCTATGACAACTTCAGTCCCACGGTGCTTTTCAGCCTTGAGGGGCTGGGCTTTTGCAAGCGCGGTGAGTCGGGCGCATATGTCGAGGGCGGCACGCTGCAATTGGGCGGAAAGCTGCCCACCAACACCGACGGCGGCCATCTTTCGAATTCGTATATGCAGGGTTGGGCCTTGAATGTCGAGGCGGTTCGGCAGTTGCGAGGCGAGTGTGGCGAGCGGCAGGTGCCCGATTGCGAAATCGTGCAGTACGTGGCCACTGCGCCCTGCACGCGTTCGATCATCTACACCCGCGGTTAAGGAGACCCAACATGCTGGGACACTACGACAAACCGCTGCCTGCCGACGATATTGAGGCGCGTCCGTTCTGGGAGCGGGCCCGCGGACACCGACTGGCGGTGCAACGCTGCGACAGCTGCGGCCATCGCCACTTTCCGCCGGGCCCGGTGTGCCCCGCCTGTCTGTCGGATAAGCAATCCTGGGAAGACGTAAGCGGCCGCGCCACCCTGCTGTCGTGGGTGGTGTTTCACCGCGCTTACTGGGTCAGCTTCCGCGATGATGTTCCGTACGACGCCTGCCTGGTTCAGCTCGAAGAGGGCCCGATCATGGTCAGCAACTTCGCCGACGGTATCCCGTCGGGCGTGCGGGCGGGCATGGCCATGCGCGTGGTGTTCGACGATGTGTCGCCGCAGCTCACGCTGCCCCGGTTTGTGCCGGCCTGACAATCACGGGGCCGCGGCGGCGCTACTTGGACAGCGACGGCACCCAGGTGGCAAGTGGCGGAAACATGATGATGAGCGCGATCAGCAGCAGCACGCACGCAATGAAAGGCGCGGCTGAAAGATAAATATCGCGCATGGTGGTGCCGGGCGGCGATACGCCCTTCATCACGAAAAGCAGCAGCCCGAACGGCGGCGTGGTGTAGCCGATCTCGAGTGCGAGCAGCATGATCAGCCCGAACCAGGTCAGGTCAAAGCCGATTGTTTTAGCGAGCGGGAAAAAGATCGGTGCGGTCAGCAGCATCATCGACAGCTGGTCCATGAAGCAGCCGAGGAACAGCAGAATGCCGATCATCGCGAGCAACATTGCGAGTGGTGCTAGATCGAAGGACAAGGCCCAGTTCATCAGCCCGCTCGAGGCGCCGGTGAAGGCAAGCGCCTGGGCGAAGGTGGCAGATCCGAAGATGATCAGAAACGACATCACGGTAACCCGCAGCGCGCCTTCCACCGACCGCTTGATGGCCTGCCAGGTTAGCGCCCCATAGCACGCGGCAAGCACGGCCACCGATAATGCGCCGAGCGCGGCAGCCTCGGTGGGCGTGGCCCAGCCCACCAGCATCAGCACCACCGACAGCGCGATCAGGCCCACCATCGGTAACACGTCAAAGACGATCAGCTTGAGTTTCTCGACGGACGGAACCGGCTTCACCTCATAGTAGGGCGCTGCGCTCGGGTCAATCACGGTCCAGCCCCAGATCAATACGCCATACATCAGCGCAAGCACCAGACCGGGAACGATGCCGGCAAGCAGCAGGTCGGTGACATCGGTCTGGCCGAGCGTGGCAAGCAGAACCGTCAGCGCGGAGGGCGGAATGATGACCGCCAGTCCGCCGACCCCCATGATGGGCCCGATGGACAGGTACTTGTTGTAGCCCCGCTTGATCATGTCGGGGACCATGAGCGAACCGAGCAGCGCACACGCGCCCATCGATGAACCCGCCGGCCCTGCAAACGCGGTACCGCCGATCAGCGTGACATAGGACAGCCGACCGCGCACGTTGCCCAGCAGCTTATCCGCGGCATTGAAGCAACGGGTGGCGAGCCCCGTGTGATAGAACAGCTCGCCCATCAGCAGGAACATCGGAATCGGCACCAGTGCGAAGGTTGTCATCGCACCAAAGCCGTTGTTGACCACCTGTCCGATGGCGGCCGAGCCGCCCATGTAGAACACCGCGGCCATGATGTTGGTGGCAAAAAACGCAATTGCCACTGGAATACCCATGAACATCAGCGCGACCGACGCGCCAAACAGAATAAAGGCCGGCCAGATCCAATCCATCAGCCGGATGCCCCGCTGCTCTCGCTTGCCAGCGCGGCAAGCGGCGACTCATCGCGCCACAGGTATCGTACGAACTCGAGTCCCATGAACAGGAATGACACCGGGATCCACATCACGATCGCCCAGCGCGGGGCATCAAATGAGCGAACGTCTTTGTTGTTCTGCACCCAGTCGAGCATCGTCACTTCGAACCCATACCAGGCCATGGTGAAGCAGATGGCGATGCTGATCACGCCGATCAGCCGAATTGCCCACTTGCGTGCGGGCCGGCCCAGCGCCATCAGCAACAGTTCAACGTAAACATGGCCCTTTTCGCGAACCAGCCAGGGTGCGCCCAGGCATGGGATGAGCAACAGTGCGTACTCGCTGAAGGTGAAGAAGTGCGCCGACGGTTGCCGGTCGAGGTTGCGGATCAGCACGTCCAGGCAAATGGTGATCATGACCGCGACCATCGACACGGCCGCCGCGGCAGCCATTGTGTTGATCAGCAGCGTGTGGAGTCGAGCGATCAGATTCAAGGCCGTGATTCTCTGGCGAGCCACGCGGCGGTTACGAGCAACCGATTGGAAGGGCTGTAGGGCCTGAGGCGCACGCTATTGACGCGCGCTTCAGGCACCGAGCCGCGAAGTACGAAGTTCAGGGCGTGAACAGCTTGACGACTTTGTCGTAGTCGTTGGGTACACCGGCCTTGTCCATGCGCTCTTTCATGCGAGCATGCGCGGCCGCGCTGGCACCGGCGATGAAACGCTTGCCGGCTTCTGCCCCAAGTGCGAAGGTTTTGATGCCGCGCTTTTCAAGTTCGGCGATTTCGCGGCCGCGGATTTCCCGCATTTCGGCAATGCTTGCCACCTCATGCTCGAGCGCCATCTTGGTCAGGAATTCGCGCGTTTTGGGCTGCAACGACGCCCACTTCTTCGCGTTGATGATCACGCCCAGGTCGGTGGAGAAAAACTTCGGATCAAGCCTGAACTTGAGGTGCTTGTCCCAGTTGGCATCCATGATGCCGATCTCGGTCCAGCCGGTGATCTCGATCGTGCCGCGCTCAAGCGCGGTGTAGATATCGGTGGAAGGCATGTTCAGCACCTGCGCACCGAGGAAGTTGGTAAGGAAGGCGTTGTAAATGGGGTTGCCGCGGACCTTGAAGCCTTTCACGTCGAGGTTGCCCTGCGCGTCGGTCTTCATTTCCTTGGTTGACCACAGGTGGAAGCGGATGCCGCTGTCAAACCAGCCCAGGTAGTGCACGCCCATCCGCTTCATGTGCGCGTCGTTGAGAGCGTCGTAAGCGCCGTTCTTGCGCGCGGTGGGGCCATCGATGGATGAGGCCGACACAGCGTCACACTCAGGAACCGCTGCGGCATAAAAGGCGCAGGGCGTATACACCATGTCCACCACGCCGTTGCGAACCGCGTTGGGCTGCTCGAACATGCCCATGGCTTCCGGGCCGCCGCGAACCGTGATCTCGACGATTCCCTTGCCCTGCTCGTTTATTTTTTTCACGAAGTTCAAAAAGCTTCGCGAATAAACCCAGTTGGCCGGGAACGAGTGAAGCGCACTCAACCTATCCTGAGCGAATGAGACCGAAGCGGGCACTGCCAGTGCGATGGCCAGTACGGCGCCGAGCAGACGACGGACCATGTGAGAATTCCTATTGGGACGTGACGAAGCCGCGAAGTGTCGCATGTTCCGAAGCGGCTCGGGCAATACCCGGGTAAGCCCGAGGACTGCCTGAATCGGAGGGTCAGCCAGTGGCGTAACCGATCACGTGGCGCAGTGCCTGCGCAAAACCTGCGCCAGAGCGGCGATCGCAGACGTACGCCGGCATTGGATCGACCCTGCCGCCGTAATCCAGCACATTCGCCACCCCGACCGAGCGGTTAAAAAAACCGAACATCGGTGCGTCATTGGGCGAGTCGCCCAGGTAAAGATGGTTGCGGGACAGCGCATCAGCGTCCATGCCAAATTCTTCGGCGGCCATCTGAAGGGTGGTGCTGAGCTTGTCGTGATCACCAAACCAGGCATTGACGTGAATCGAACTGATCTTTACCCGCATGCCTGCGTTGCGCAGCAGTTGGGTTACCCGGTCTGCCGTGGGCAGACCATCGGTGCGGACGTCTTCGGCAAAGTCAATGGCCAGATCACAGGCGCGATACGGCTGGTCTGCGCTGATTGCCACGCCTGGCACCTGCGCAAGGACCTCTTCGCCGAGCGCTGCAAAGCGCGCGCGGTGGCCGGCAAGCGTCGCCTCGTCCTGCACGAAGCGTCGCCGCATGCGGTGTTGTTGCCGGTCATAGCGGAACCAGAACGCACCGTTTTCGCCCACCACTGCATCCACGGGCCACATCCTGGCGATATGGTCGCACCAGCCCGCGGGCCGGCCTGTGACCGCCACTGAAAGTCGGCCCGAGGCATGCCAGGCGGCGAGCGCTTCGAGCGCCTCGGGTAGCAGCAGTCCATCGGTGGTGAACGTGTCGTCAATATCGAAGAAGACGCCCTGAACCGGTGGATCGCACGGCAGCTCGGCAAGCGGTCTGGGCACCGGTTCTTGAAGCGTGTTGGGCGATTGCATCCGCGCCTGCCTCGACTTATTGGCGACCAGCCGGCATCAGAGGACCCGCTTACGAATTTGCGTGACGATGATTTCGGCTGCGATCACGATCACAAAGATCGACAGCAGAATGAGCGACACGCGGGTCCACTGAAACAGGTTGAGCGCGGTATCGAGCGCCATGCCGATGCCCCCTGCGCCAACCAGACCCAGCACCGAGGATTCCCGAATGTTGATATCCCAGCGCAGCAGCAGCACCGACCAGAAGGTGGGCGCAAGCTGTGGCCAGTAGCCGTGCAACAGTACCGATAACCAGGGCGCACCCGCCGCACGCAAGGCCTCGATCGGCCCCGGCTCGGCCTCTTCCAGTGCCTCGCCGATCAGCTTGCCGACAAAGCCGATGGAGCGGCAGGCGATTGCAAGCGTTCCGGCCAGCGCGCCAGGCCCGAAAATCGCCACGAACAGCAGTGCCCAGATCAGTGAATTGACCGAGCGCGTGGCAACCAGAATCAACCGGGCTGCTAGATTGATCAGCCGGCTTCGCACCAGAGTGCGCGCCGAGAGCACGCCGACCGGCAGTGCCAGCGCAATCGCGATCAGGGTGCCGAGCGTGGCGATATGGAGCGTGTCGACCAGCGCGTCGTGCACACCGTCCGGATAGAAACCGAAGTTGATCGGCCACATTCGCACCAGCAGATCTTGAACCTGCTCGGGTGCATCGAGCAGAAACTCCGGAATGACCTCAACGCTTCGGATCGACACCATGACCGCCGCGAGCACGGCAAGCGAAAGCGCAAACCGCGCCAGTCGCTCGCGGCTCGAATGCCTGTGCCAGAGGCGAGCGTCAGGCATCGCTGCGGCGGGCGTCAATGCCCAGGATTGAGCGCACGAGGCGGGCCAGCGTTTCACCCACCATGATCATGGCGATGATCGCGAGCAGGATCGCGCAGACGAAGCTGTAGTCAAAGCGCTGAAACGCGGCAAACAGGGTGCTGCCGATGCCGCCTGCGCCAACGATGCCAACCATGGTGGAATTTCGCAGATTGGAATCGACCTGGTAGGTGGCGAATCCAACAAACCGCGACATGACCTGGGGCAACACACCGTAGGCGAGCACGCTTGCAAATGGTGCGCCGGTTGCGCGTACCGCCTCGACCTGTTTCAAAGAAATCTCTTCGATGGCTTCGGCAAACAGTTTGCCGATAAACCCGACCGAGGCGACGGTGAGCGTGAGAATGCCTGCGAGTGCGCCGAAGCCCACCGCCTTCACAAACAGAATCGCAACGATGACCGGATGAAACGAACGGCATAGCGCGATCAGTGCACGCGCCGGCCAGCTGACCCAGGCTGGCATCAGGTTGCGCGCGGCCAGCACGCCAAGTGGCAACGACAGCGCAATCCCCGCGCAGGAGGCCAGCACCGAAATCTCAAGGCTTTCGACCAGACCGCGCACCATGCTGTCGGCCTGCAGGATTTCCGGCGGAAACATCCGGTCGAGGAAACGCTGAGCGTTGTCGAGTCCGACCACGAAGCGTTCGATGCTGAAATCGAGGCGGGCGCCCGCCATGACCACATAGGTCGCCAGCGCAATCCAGCCCACCAGCACCCACGGGCGGCGTTGAAACGCTAGCTTAGCCAACCTTCACCACCATAGACTGCCCGCAACTGTTCATCGCTGAGATCGTTGGGACTGCCGTCGTACACGATCCCGCCGTCGGCCATGCCGATGATGCGGCTCGCAAAGCGCCGCGCCAGGTCGACATCGTGCATGTTGACGATGACTGGCACGCTCAGGCTTTGCCCAAGGTTCGCGAGCAACTGCATGATGTCAACCGAGGTGCGCGGATCGAGCGACGAGGTTGGCTCATCGGCCAGCAGCAGGCGCGGGTTCTGCATCACCGCCCGGGCAATGCCCACCCGCTGGCGCTGGCCGCCAGACAGGCCATCCGCGCGCCGGTGCTCAAAGCCCGACAATCCAACGATGTCGAGCAGTTCGAAGGCGCGGTCGATATCAGCCTGCGGATAGCGTCGCCACCACGCATTCCAGGCCGACACATAGCCCAGTCGACCGCACAGCAGGTTCTCCATCACCGACAGGCGCTCCACCAGGTTGTATTCCTGGAACACCATCCCGATGGTGCGGCGAGCCTCGCGCAACCGCCTGCGATCGAGCTGCACCAGGTCGCGGCCCTCGAACACGATGGATCCCGCGGTAGGCTCAACCAGACGGTTGATGCAGCGGATCAGGGTTGACTTGCCGGTGCCCGAGGCGCCGATGATCGCGGTAAGCCCGCCAGGACCGATGTCGAGATCGATCCCGCGAAGCACGGGCTTACCCGGCTGATACGCTTTGACGAGCCCGCGTATTGCGAGCGCTGAAGCGGTGCTCAAGACGATTACTTGCCCTGAGCCTTGGCTTTCGCCTCGGCGGCCTTGCGGCGGGCTTCCTCTTCGCGCCTGGACTCTCGCTCATAGGCTGCGCCGTTGAACTTTTCGCCGCCGGCTTCGGCCACCTCACGCACGATGGCCCAGTCTTTCCGATAGCTCACGGGGAAGAAGCGGTCGGCACCGTCGAATGCCTTCTTCATGTCATCGGTGAATCGATAGTCGTAGAAACACTTGAGCATGCGCTCGCGCAGCGTGGGTTCCAGGTCGTGCGCATAGGCAAACGATGAGGTGGGAAACTTGGCGCTGCGGTAGATCACGCGGAAATCGTCTTCCTTGATCTGGCCGCGGTTCGCCATGCGGTGAAACACGTCGGAGGCGACGGCTGCGGCGTCGTAGTCGCCCGAGCGCACGCCCAGCACCGACTGGTCGTGTTTACCCGAAAACAGAATGTTGTAGTCCTTGCCCGGATTGAGTCCCTGGCCTGGGAACAGTGCCATCGGCGCCATGTGGCCCGAGTTGGATGACGGCGAGGTGTGGGCCAGCTTGCGACCTTTCAGATCGGCGAGTTTCTGAAACGGGGTGTCTTTTCGAACGATCACGATCAGGTTATAGCCCTGAAATTCTTTCTCATAGCCCTTGACCGCAAAGGGCACCGCACCCGCGATGTTGACCGCAAAGGCGGTGGGGCCGGTGGAAAAGCCGCCCACGTGGAGCCGACCCGAGCGCATCGCCTCAATTTCGGCGGCATTCGACTGCACCTGGAAAAAGACCACTTTCTTTGCAGTGCACTGCGCGAGATGATCGGTGAAGGGTTTGAAGATTTTTTCGTAGACGGCCGGGTCTTCAACCGGCGTGTAGGTAAACACCAGGGTGTTGGGATTTTTGTATCGCTTCGGATCTTTGGGCGGATCAGCAACCAGATCGCGATTTTCGTCGCAGTACTGCGGGTCGAGATCCCCCCGATGACTGCAGGTGTCCTGGGCGGAGGCGGTTGCGCAGGCCGCGAGAAGCGCAAACAGGGCGATGAGTCTTTTCATGAACAAGCTCCCACAGGCCGATTGGCCGGGTTGAGTAAGGGGGTGCACACAAGGCAGCGGTTGAAACCAATCTCCAATCATAAGAGACTCGGCGTGTACCAGCATGAAACGCTGATCCCTGATGCCGGGCTTGACAGGCCGCCCGCGCCGCCGACAATCGGGGCCAGGCGACTTCAACACCCTGCTCGGGCCGCATGGTTGCGCGCGAATCGGGTGGTTGGGCGCCTTTCCTCGATTGCCAAGCACAGGAATCAAACGATGCTGTCTGCAGAAGACAATGCCTTGCTGGTGGCAAGTGGCCCCGGCACGCTGATGGGTGAATACCTGCGGCGCTTCTGGCATCCGGTTGCGCTCTCTGAAGAGATCCCCGAGCCCGATTGCACACCGGTTCGCGTGCGGGTCATGGGTGAGGACTGGGTGCTGTTTCGTGATTCGTCGGGCCGTCCCGGCCTGCTTGACCCAGCCTGCGCGCACCGCGGCGCCAACCTGTTTTACGGCCGCAACGAGGAAGGGGGGCTGCGCTGCGTGTATCACGGCTGGAAGTTCAACACCGACGGCGCCTGTGTCGAAATGCCCAATGTGCCCCCGGGCTCGGCACTGCACGGCAAGCTTCGGGTTCGAGCCTGCCCCACCGTGGAGTTTGCCGACATGGTCTGGGCGTATTTTGGCCCCGAGGCCGCCCGCCCTGCCTCCGTGCCGCAGCTCGAGGCCGGAACGGTGCCCGCTTCACATCGCTTCGTGACCAAACGCCTGGTGGAGTGCAACTGGACGCATTCGATGGAGGGGGCGCTCGACACCGCGCATTTTTCCTTTCTGCACATGCCCGCGCCCGCCCAGTTGCGGGACGACAACCCGGCTGTCGCCGCCGACGTTGCCCGACTGCGATGGCTTCGTAACGACCCCATGCCGCGCTTCAAGCTGATTGATCACGAGGTTGGATTTCTGATCGGTGGCGCACGTCATGCGGATCCAGGCGACCACTACTGGCGGCTCACGCAATTCATGCTGCCCACGCACTCGATCACGCCGTCAGCCATGCCCGGCGAGACGCTCTATGGCTATACCTGGACGCCGATCGACGACAGCCGTTGCTGGATCTACACCTATGCGTGGCACCCCGATCGACCGATCGAGGCGGCCGAGCGCGAGCGCTACCGCAAAGGCGGCTACGGCCAGTTCGCCGAGCTGGGCGAGGGCTATGTGCCGCTTCGAAATCGCAGCAACGACTATCTGCTGTCTCGCGAGGAGCAGCGAACGGTGTCCTTTACCGGGGTTCGTGGAATTGCTGAGCAGGACCAGATGGCGCAGGAGAGCCAGGGCGTCATCGTTGATCGAACCCGCGAGCATCTCACCGCAACCGATATTGCGATCGTGCACTTTCGCCGACTGGTGCTGGGCCAGGCGCGGGCGCTGGCAGCCGGGCAGGCGCCGCTGGCGCCGCAGCGGGCGGAGGCCTATCGGGTGCGTGGTGGTGGCGCGCACACGCCAGCTAGTCAGTCGCTCGAACAGGTGATGAGCGATCGCTTCGGATCCACCACCGGCCTGGTGGCCTGAACCAAGGGCGCCCTGGCGCCACGCTAGAACAACCAAGGAGACAGAAATGACCACAAGCCACACACGACGACTCCGAATGCCCCTGATCGCGCTCGGGCTCACGATGGTGCTGCCTCTGCTGGGCCAGGGTACGGCCCAGGCGCAGACCGCGCCGTCGTCTTCCAAGCCCATCAGCGTCATCGTGCCGTTCTCGGCCGGCAGCGCAAGCGATGTCATCGGCCGCCTGGTGCTCGACAAGGTCGCCGCAATCAGCGGCCGCAGTTTTGTTTATCTCAATCGGCCGGCGGCGGGTGGCAATGTGGGCACGCAATCCGTGGTGCGGGCCGAACCAGACGGCCTCACGATCGGCTTCAGTACCTCGGGGCCGCTGGCGGTCAACAAGATTCTCAATGCGGATCTGGGATATGACCCCGAGAAGGACCTGCAGCTGATCGGGGTGGTGGCGTCGCTGCCCAATATCGTCGTGGTCAGCGCCGAACTGCCCATTGATTCGCTCGCTAAGCTGATCGACTATCTGAAAAAAACACCTGATGTGGGCTACGGGTCGGTCGGACCGGGAAGCTCACAGCATCTTGCCGGCGCGTTCTTCGAACAGCTGATCGGTGCTCGCATGACGCATGTGCCTTACCGCGTCACCGGAAACCTGGTCACCGATCTGGTCTCAGGGCGTGTGCCGGTCAGTTTCCAGCTGTTGCCCAATGTGCTGGGCTCGATTCAGGGCGCCAAAGTGCGACCGCTTGCGGTGGCTGCGAAAAACCGCCTGCCTGCGCTTCCCAATGTGCCGACTGCCGCAGAAGCAGGCCTGCCCGCGTACGAGTCAGCCGCCTGGTTTGCACTGATTGCGCCGCGCGGCGTTTCGCGTGCGTTCGTCGACCGCCTGAACGCCGATGTCAACCAGGCTCTTCGCGATCCGGTGGTTCGCAGCCGATTCTCGGACCTGGGCGCTGAGCCGCGCGAATCGTCGCCTGAGGATATGGCGAAGGTGATGGCCACCGACATTGCGAAATGGGGCGAGATCATTCGAAAGGGTGGGATCTCAAGTCAGTAAGGCAGGTCTGCTGTCAACGGACCGGGCGGCATGTTTGGCGCTAGCGCTGACGAGCCCGCCCGCGCCCCAGTCCCGCAATACCGCCTGGCATGGCCCAGAGCGCGATCAGCAGAAACAGGCCATAGATGGCCCACGCCGCCTCGCGCGAAACCTGCTCGGCGGTGTGCGGAACGAACTGCACGAAAAGCGCTCCCAGCACGCTGCCGGGAATCGAGGCGAGTCCTCCGATGACGATGCCAACCAAAAGCGAGATCGAGAGAAACACGTCGAAGCTGTCGGGCCCTACATAGCGGACCGTGGCTGCGCTCAGTCCACCTGCGACGCCGGCATACATGGCGCTGAGTCCGAACACCCGTGCCTTGAGTGCTGCGGCATCGATGCCCAGTGTTGATGCGGCAACCGCATGGTCGCGAAGCGCCCGCATCGCGCGCCCGGGCTGTCCCTTTACCAGCTGATGGGTGATCAGCATGGCAACGAGCAACGAGCCCAGCGACAGCGCATAGAGCCAGTGCTCCACCGAGAAGGGCCAGCCCGCAGGCGGCGTTGCGGCATCGAGCGCGATGCCCTGCGTGCCGCCCGTCAGCGGCGCAAGCAGCGGGTGCTTCAGCAACTGCGGCAACGCCACCGCCAATGCAAAACTGGCCAGGGCCAGATACAGGCCTTCCAGACGTGCCGCGGGCAATCCAAACAGCCACCCTGCCGCATAGGAAACGAGCGCGCAGGCAGGCAGGGTGAGCCAGTCGGGCACGCCCAGGTGATGCATCAGGAGTGCGCTGCAGTAGGCGCCCACCGCAAAAAATGCACCGTGTCCGAGCGATACCTGCCCGCACCAGCCGGTGAGTAGATTCAGGCCCAACATCGCGATCGCCAGAATCCAGACCTGGGTGAATTGAAACACGCGATAGTCGGAAATCAGCCAGGGAAGCAGGAGCGCTGCCAGCAGTGCTGCGCCGGCAGCCACGGGTTTCAGCAGATTGAGGGGTTTGCCAGTGCGCATCGATATCACTCAAACCCGGGTCTGAGTCGGCCGACTGAACAGCCCCGCGGGCCGCACCAGCAGCACGCCAACGATGAGCGCGAGCGCAAAGCTGAGCTTGAGCTCGGGCCCGATCAGCCATGCGCCCACCAGAGCGTCCAGCAGCCCCACGATGAGGCCGCCCGCGGCTGCACCCCAGGGGTTGTCAATGCCCCCTAATAACGCTGCGGCAAATCCGTAGAGCAGTACGCCTGCCATCATGTTGGGATCAAGGTAGATGATCGGCGCGATCATCATTCCGGCGACAGCGCCCAAAGCGGCAGCCAGGCCCCAGCCGAGTGCCAGCATCCGTCCCGCTGAAATACCGACCAGCCGGCTTGAGTCGGGATTCTGTGCCACAGCGCGCATCGCGAGCCCCAAACGGGTGCTCCGAAAGAAGAGCCATACCGCCATCAGCTCCAGCACGATCAGCGCGACAACGCCTGTTGCGTGCCAGCTGAGGTACGGAAACCCGTCGAGGCTGCCGTTTGGGAATGGGCTTGGAAACTCACGCAGCACGGGTGTGAAAAGCCAGGAGGCCAGGCTGTGAAAGATCGACAGCAACGCAACGAACACGATCACCGCAGCAAGGGGATGGGCCTTCGAAATCGGTGCCACGATCATTCGTTCAAGAACCATCGAGGCTACAAAAGAGAGCAGGATCGTGAGGCAGAAAGCGCTCCAGTAGCCCAGCCCCGCCTCGATCAGCGCAAGCGCCACATAGGTTGAAAACATCGCCATTTCGCCCTGCGCGAAGTTCAGGTGATGCGTGCTGCGCCAGACCATGACCAGCGCCACGGCAAAGCTTGCGTAGATGGCGCCGCTGGTCACCCCTGCAAACAACTGATGAAGGAAAATTTCCATGGTGGTTGAGTCACTCGCCCAGATAGGCGCGCTGGACGCGCTCATCGTTTCGCAAATCAGTGGCGGGCCCTGAAGCAATGATGCTGCCGTGCTCAAGCAGATAGGCGGTGTCGGCGAGGGACAATGCAGCGTGCGCATTTTGCTCGACCACCAGCATCGACACCTGCTCCTGCTGCCGGATCATGTGGAGCGCATCGAACAACTGGTCGACCAGGCGCGGCGCCAGGCCAAATGAGGGTTCGTCGAGCAGCAGGAGGCGGGGCTTTAGCATCAACGCCCGGGCGATCGCGAGCATTTGCTGCTCTCCCCCAGACAGCGTTCCTGCCTGTTGAGAAAGGCGTTCTTTCAGCCGCGGGAAGTGCCCGAACATGCGCTCGCGGTCTGCTTCAATGCCGGCGCGGTCGCGCCGCAGCCATGCGCCCAGGCGAAGATTCTCGTCGACAGTCAGATGCGAGAAAGTTCCGCGCCCCTCCGGAACATGGGCCACGCCCAGACCTGCGATTCGCTCGGGCGGCAGCCCGGCAATGTCGGCGCCCTGCAGCCGAATCCGGCCACTGACCTTGAGCATGCCGCTTAGGGCGCGAAGCGTGGTGGTTTTGCCGGCCCCGTTGGCACCCAGCAGCGCAATCACCTGACCCGAACCGATCGACAGATTGATGTTTTGAAGGATCGAAATATCGCCATAGCCAGCGCAGAGCTGCTCAACTTCCAGGAGCAGGGTCATGATCGGGCGCCCAACCATGCATCGACCACCTGGGGATGACGTCGAATCTCGGCGGGCGTTCCCTCGGCAATCTTGCAGCCGAAGTTCAGCACGACCACGTGATCGCATACCGCGCTCACCAGACGCATCCGGTGTTCGATCATGAGCACCGTGGTGGCATACCGCTCACGCAGCATCAGAATGGTTTGCGCGAGCGAATCGGCCTCGGAGGTGGTAAGCCCGCTTGCCGGTTCATCAAGCAGCAGCAGGCGTGGTGCTGCGCCCAGTGCGCGGCCAAGCTCGACCCTGCGACGCATACCAAGCGATAGTTCGCCCACCGTACGATGGGCATGCCCGTGCAGTTCCAGCGATTGGAGCAGCTGCTCGGCGCGGTCGTGTGCGGCCCGCTCGGCGCGCCTCACCCCGGGCAATGCGAGCGCGTGCGCAATCCACCCGGCACGGTGCCGCACATCGGTTCCTGCCAGAACATGGTCGTGAACCGACATCGAGTTGAATAGGGCGAGGTTTTGAAACGTGCGCGTGATGCCCAGCGCAGCCAAGGCATGCGGGGGCTTTGACAAAATCGACTGTCCGTCAAACAGAATCTCGCCCGACTGCGGCGTCTGAAGGCGACTGATGCAGTTGATCAGCGTGGTCTTGCCTGCGCCGTTTGGCCCGAGCAGGCCGCAGATCTGGCCTGAGGGAATGTCGAAGCTGACATCATCGAGCGCGACGACGCCGCCAAACCGCATTCGCAGGCGGTCAAGCTTCAGGAGCGATGACACTGAGAGCGGGCTTCGCGGGGCAGGGTCAGGCGGCTGAGGCGTCAGACGACATCACCGTGCAGGAAGGCCTATTGCGGCTTGATGCCGGCACTTCGAATCACTTTGCCCAGCGCATCGGCCTGCGAACGAACATAGGCCGCGAACGCTGAGGGCGAGTTGCCAACCGCTTCGAACCCAAGCTTTTCCAGGCGATCCAGCACGCCCGGATCTTGCAGCGACTTCACCGTGTCCGCATGCAGTCTGGCGATGATCTCAGGGGGGGTGCCAGCCGGCGCCACCAGCCCGAACCAGGCGACGATTTCGTAGCCCGGGAGGCCTGCTTCAGCGATGGTCGGCACATCGGGCAGCTGACGGTCGCGCTTGGGCGAGGTGACCGCGATGGCGCGGATTCGGCCCGACCGGATGTGGTTGATCGCTGCAGGGATGTTGTCGAAGGTCATGTCAATCTGGCCGGCAATCAGATCGTTCAGCGCCGGCGCAGCGCCCTTGTAGGGCACCTGCGAGAGCTTGGTTCCCGCCATCAGGTTGAACATCTCAGCGGCGAGATGGCCGGTTGCGCCAAATGCCGCAGTTCCGTAAAGGAGAGGTCTGGGGCTTGATTTCGCAAGCGCGATCAGTTCAGGCACCGTTTTCGCGGCCAGACTGGGGTTCACCACGATCACGTTGCCCGATACGGCCACCAGCGAAATCATGGCCAGGTCACGCTGCGGGTCGTAGGGCAGGTTGGCCCGCATGAAGGGCTGGGTCGCGAGCGTAATGCCTGACATCATCAGCGTGTAGCCGTCGGCGGGCTGGCGCACCACGTATTCCTCGGCGATGCTGGTGGTGGCACCGGCGCGGTTTTCGATGACGGTGGGCTGCCCCAGATGATCCGCCAGCTTGATCGCAACCGCGCGGGTAAGCAGGTCGACCGTTCCTCCGGCTGAAGCCGGCACCACGATCCGAACCGGACGCGACGGGTAGCTCTGCGCGATTGCGCTGGACACGCAGAAGGCCGATAACAGAGCACCGAGCACGATTCGAAGCATCATGGATCTCCGGTTGGGTTGAGATGCGACTCTAGCTGAGGCGTGTTCGGCTGTTAAGCGTGTCATGCGTTCCGGATCCGGGCGGCGAGCGCCGTGGCGCTGTCACGCAGCAGATTCTGATCGGCCCCGACGGCCACAAACAGGCAACCCTGGTTGACATAGTGGCGGGCAAGCGCCTCATCGCCCGTGAGAATGCCCGCTGCTTTGCCGCAGGCCCGAATCCGCGCAATGGCGCGATCGATCGCGGCCAGCACCTCGGGATGCTTCGGATTGGCCAGATGTCCCATCGCGGCCGACAGGTCGCCCGGCCCGATGAAGACGCCGTCTATGCCATCGACTCCGGCGATCGCCTCAAGATTCTCCAGGCCCTGGAGCGTTTCGACCTGTACCAGGACGCAGAGTTCATGGTGGTTGCGGTGCGCATAGCCCTGCACCCGGCCGTAGTGGCTTGCGCGCGGCGCGCCCGCATAGCCGCGCACGCCCAGCGGTGGATAGCGCGTGTAGGCCACGGCGTTACGCGCCTCCTCCTCGGTCTGTACATACGGCACCAGGAGGGTCTGTACGCCGATGTCGAGCAGCCGCTTGAAGGTGACCATGTCATTCCAGGGCGGGCGGACGATCGGTGCGGCGGTGCCGCCTGTCATCGCCTGCAACTGCGCGAGCACCTGCTGCAGATCGTTGGGCGAGTGCTCCATATCGATCAGCAGCCAATCGTAGCCACAGTGCGCGAGGATTTCGATGCTGATGGGGCTGCACAGGTGCGACCACAGACCGATCTGTGCTCGATGCGCGTTCAGTGCCTGCTTGAAATGATTGACGGGCAGATCCATCACAGCTCCCTGGTGGCGTTGAGGTCCGTGAGCTTAATGGATCGGGCCCGCCGCTGCGACACCTCTGTTACCGTGACGATAACCCGGCGTCTTGAGGCTCGTTTGCAGGCTCGCGCCACCTTCATTCAGACAGGAGTCGTTCAATGATCGGACAGGACGCGTCACCGAGCCTCGGAGCGCTTGATGGAATCTGGCGATTGGTCGAAGCGCTCGCGTGGGATGAGCATGGTGCGCCGCTCCCGCCGCCCTATGGTGTACGAACGTTTGGCACGGTCCAGATTCAGAATGGCCGAATGCTCGCAGTGCTCTGTAATGGCGATGCGGATATTTCTAACGAACGCCCGCGCGAATATGTGTCGTATGGCGGGCCCTGCCAATTCGACGGTGAAGTGCTCGAGACGCAGGTGGAGCTCTCAGCGCGAGCCGACTGGCTGGGCGGCGTTCAGCGCCGCGAGGCAGAGCTCCAGGGAGATCGCCTGGTGCTCAGGCCGCCACTACGCGACTATGGCGGTATCGTGCAGCGGCGTGAGCTGATCTGGGAGCGGGTCTGGCGGCCCGCACACGTCTGAAGGTGACATGCCCGGTGGCGGCGCTGCCGGACCGCCAACGGCGATCAGAGATCGCGCAGGCCGCTTTGTCTGCGGGTTACGCGAGCAACTGCCGCTTCCATCAGACCCGACTCTTCGGACATCAGGGTGAAGGCCTGCCTGGCTCGGGTAATGCCGGTGTAGAGCAGCTCGCGCGTCAGCACCGGGCCGCCGCGTGCCCCAAGCGCCAGCGCGACATGCTCAAACTCTGATCCCTGGCTCTTGTGAACCGTGGTGGCAAATGCGGTCTCGACGTTGGCAAGCCGGCTGGGCGATATTGTCCGAATGCCGCCTGTGGCCGCGAACACGACGCGAAGCCGGTCCGGGGCGCATGCGGCAGGCAGTACGATCCCGACGTCACCGTTGTAGATACCCAGAGACGGCTCGTTTCGCGTCACCATCACCGGTCGCCCGACGTACCACGTGGCCTGCGGCTGCAGCAGCCTGGCCCGCGCAAGGCCTTCTGCGATCGCCTGATTCAGGCCGCTTACACCCCATTGACCGTCGCGGATGGCACACAGGACGCGAAAGCGATCGAACGCGACAAGAACATCGAGCGCCCACTGCGTGTAGGGCCCGGTTTCAGCCGGCGCAGTCTGCGAAGCGATCCGCTCGAGGTAGTCGCGGTAGCACGCACGTGCGCCGTCCCGGCCGCTGACAGCCAACGTCACGACAGCCTCAACCGGTACGCGCTCAGCGGCAAACAGGGCGCCGTGGGGATCTGCCGCGAGCAGCGCCGCAGCCTGCCTGGGGTCCGCCTCATCATTGACCGCGCGGGCCAGCGCGCCAATTGGACCGGTGAAGCGCCGACTGTGGCGCAGCATGACGATTTGCGACGCAAGCGGCGACGTTGCACCCGGCTCTGCCGGTATGCGCTCTCCGGTGGTTGCTTCGATGTAGCGAACGGTCTCAGGCTCGGGGCCTGCGTGGTGCGCGGCGCTACACAGATCGCCCAGCACCGCACCGGCTTCAACCGATGCCAGCTGGTCCTTGTCGCCCAGCAGCACAAGTCGTGCGGAGTCGGGCAGTGCGTCAAGAAGCGCTGCCATCATTTCAAGATGCACCATGGAGGCTTCGTCCACGATCACCAGGTCGACAGCGAGCGGACTACCCGCATGATGGCGAAACTTTCTGCTGTCCTGAATTGCGCCAAGCAGCGCATGCAGGGTTCGAGCCGGACCAAGTTGCGCGCCAAGGTCCGCGAGATCAATCCGATCGGCCAAAGCGCCTGCCAGAGACTGCAATGACTGATCGATGGACTGGCGCAGGCGCGCGGCCGCCTTGCCGGTTGGTGCAGCCAGCGCGATGCGCAGTTGAGCGGGCTGCGGATTGACAGCGGCCAGAAGCGCGAGCAGACGCGCCGCGGTGGTGGTCTTTCCGGTACCAGGACCACCCGTGATGATGGTGATTCGGCCCCGGGCTGCGATCGCACAGGCGATTCGCTGCCAGTCGGGGACTGGCTGCTGAGGGACGCCGGGTTCACGCGGTTCCGAGCGTGCGATCGGCTCGAACAGGCGATCGATCCAGGTTCGCACAAGCGGCTCGTCGACCGCATCGCGGCAGGCACCACGGCGGCGGACCGCGGCGGCAACCGCCTGCTCGTCGGACCAGTAGCGACGCAGATACAGTCTTGGTGCATCGCCGGTTGGATCAAGCACCAGCGGCTCGCCGCCATCGGGCTTGAGTCCGATGGTCTGCACCACACAGCTGGCCCGGATCACATCAAGCCAGGTTGATGTCTCAGAGGGCAGTGCTGCCCAGAGCACTCGGGTCTGCTCGATGGCCTCGGGCGTCCAGCCAAAGATCTCGGCGTCGGGGCGACAGAGGGCGGCGAGCGGCAGACAGCTGTGGCCCATCGCTTCGACACGGCTCAGCATGGCCGCCGCCACGGCAAGCGCTGGCCCACGGTCGGGGTCGAAGCTGACGACAAAGCGAGCGAAAGCGTGATCAAGCTGTCGCAGGTGACCCGCACGGCTCAGGTCGGCGAGCAGGTGCATCACCATGGCTCGGCGGCGCTCTCAAACAGCGGATCGAGTTGGCCGATGAGTGTCAGCACCTGGGCGTTTGCGGGAATCGCATACTCGCCAGACACCGGACCATCAATCCCTCGGATGAACCAGAACAGCGCACCGCCCAGATGTTTCTCGGGCCGGTAGGTGCTGCCCATTCGTGTGCGCAAAAGCCGGTGCAGCGCGAGCAGATACAGCGCAGCCTGAACATCGTAGCGGTGCCTGGCCAT
>Ga0169931_10000275_pt1 | contig 84397 bp, 69 predicted proteins | sample Kivu_15m_20L_FD_129675 | JGI IMG/M metagenome (GOLD analysis project Ga0169931, IMG submission 129675) | Freshwater microbial communities from Lake Kivu, Western Province, Rwanda to study Microbial Dark Matter (Phase II) - Kivu_15m_20L... | ecosystem: Environmental > Aquatic > Freshwater > Lake... | reverse complement strand
GTGGCGGACCTCTTGGAGGATCACAACCTCAATGAGATTCTCGACCTCGCCCGACGACTCTTGCCCAACCTGTTCAACACCGCCTAGACATCCGCCTCCAGAAACCGTGGGTATACCTTTGCCAGCGGGGAGAGGTGGGGGCTCCTGGATCCTTCGCCAAAGGCCTTTCTGGTCGCATCGCGAACCGTGTCCTGCACCCCGGCGGTCAGGTGGAGCGGAGAATCCCTTCCACCACCCAACACCCGCGGACATGCGGCCAATCGCCACGGCAATGTGCCAACGCCTCCTCGTTCGCGCACCCGGTCTCCTCCAGCGCATCCGCCAGAACGGGCATGCGATCGAAGGCACGCTCGCCGTGGATGCCACGGGCGATCGAGACGACCGTGGGCGTGAGCGAAGACGCGTCGAATCGAATCGGATGGAACGGATCGCCGAGCACGTCCCTCAGCAAGTCGCAACCGTGTCGAGATCGCTCCGGAAAAAGGCCGTGGAGGAGCGAGGCCGAGTCCGACGCGCCGACGAAATGAACCAATCGCAGCAGGCTCTTCGCGGACGAAGGCGAGAAGTCGTTCAGGATCGTCTCCCGCTCGTTGAGGCATGTTCGACCGATCACGGGGGCCGTCGCCCGGCGATCGGCGTCCGTGGACGCCCGGTCGGCGAAGCGCTCGACGATTCGAGCGACCTCCCGGAATTCTTCTGGCGATCCGTTCGGCCGCTCGTCCGCGAGGAAGCGCTCGACGAACGCCGCGAGCAAGAACTGAGCCTGACGGTCGGAACAGGGAGGAACGAATGCCGGCGGAGGCGGAGGGGGTGGCGGCGGCAGCAGCCCGAGTCGCCGCGCGAAGGCCTTGAGTCGCCCTTCCGGCGCGACGGTGTCTGATGTCCGCAACGGAAAGCACGCTTGCACCAGTCGGCGAAACTCGTTGGTGTCCGTCCAGATCGCGGAGGTGAGCGGTCCGCCGCTTGGCCACGCGACGAATTTCTCGTGATGGCCAGCCCACCACCTCCCGCCGGGCGGGAGCGTCGGATCGAGATTTGTCACGCCGCCGAAGCGAGCGCAGGCCGTCATGCGGAACTCGAATACTCCGGCCGTTCCCTCGAGCAGGACCAGTCGCTTGTCCAAAGCTTCGGACACGTCAAGGCTCAGTTCCCCGATCGGGTGCATGTCGTCCAAATAGAGCATCGGTGGAGGCAGACCGTCGACCGCGCCCCAGCCGCACTCGCGGCCGAGACACCAGCGTGAAGCTCCGGCGCGGTTCGCGTCCGCTCCGTTTAATACGATCGACAGGCTGGCGCCGACGGGGTCGCTCCCGGACTCGTTCGAGTCGGTCAGTGCGGAGAGCGCCATCGCGACGCCGCCCGGATGCCTCACGAACGTGACCGTCGCCGTGCGAACGCGAAACGCCTGTTCGCTGGCGCCGTGACGCAGAACGAACCTCCCGCCGACCTTATACCACTCGCTCATCACGGGCCTCCGCACACCTCACTTTATTCGTGGAGAAGGTGGCCGTAGGATGAAGTGGTTGTACGCTCGATCCCGTTCCGCACCGCGAGCCCCATGTCCGACACGTTTCCCGCCGCTCCCCTCGTGGCCGACTCGAATGAGACTCAGGACCGGACGAACACGTCGGCGGGGCTCTCGTCGCCGGGCTCCAAGGACGACCCGCTTTCGATCACGCAGGGGGATCGCTACCGGCTGGAAGGCGAATTGGCCCGCGGCGGGATGGGCGTCGTGTATCGCGCGACGGACACCGCGTTCGGTCGCGAGGTCGCGATCAAGGTGGTCGGTCCGGACCTGGGGGATACCGACGCGGCCCGTCGGTTCGTGGCCGAGGCCCGCATCACGGGTCAACTGCAGCATCCCGCCATTCCGCCCGTCCACGATTTGGGGAGTCTGCCGAACGGGCGCCCCTACCTGGCCATGAAACTGATCAAGGGCCGGACGCTGGCGGCGGAGATTCGATCGATCCGTGAAGCCGGCCCTCTGCAGCCCGAGGATCTGGACCGCCTCACGCGCATGTTCGAACAGGTGTGCCTGGCTGTCGCGTTCGCGCACAGTCGCCGGGTGATCCATCGCGACTTGAAGCCGGCCAACGTGATGGTGGGAGCGTTCGGCGAAGTGCAGGTGATGGATTGGGGGCTGGCCAAGGACTTGGCGGCCGCGTCCGTTCCCCTGGAGTCCACGAACGAGACCCTCGCCGGACAAATCGGGGACGACCCGGACGGCCGCACGATGGCGGGGCGGGTGATGGGCACTCCCGCCTACATGCCCCCCGAACAGGCGCGAGGCGAAATCGACCACGTCGACGAGCGTGCGGATGTCTTTGCGCTGGGCGGCATCCTGCTCTGCATCCTGACGGGCCGGCCGCCTTACGTCGGTGCGAACGGCAACGAGGCGTGGAACAAGGCGGCGGCCGCCGATCTGCGCGAAGCCTTCGCTCGATTGGAAAAGGTCCTCGGCGCGGGTCGCTTTCCGGCCTTGGCCAAGCGTTGCCTGAATCCCGATCCCGCCGCACGACCGGCACACGCCGGCGAGGTGGCCGCGGCCGTCCACTCCGCGCGCGAGTGGGCCGAACGCACGAAACGCGGCCAGGAATTGACGCTTGCCACGAACGAAGCCGATCAGGCGTCCCGCCGGGCCGCGGCACAGTCGCGACGGGCGATCCTCATCGGAGTCGCCGGCTTGATTCTCGGGGCGGCGTGCGCGGCCGCATCATGGGCGTACATGCAGACCATGCGGCCCATTTTGGATTCTCCCCAGGCAGTGGACGCGAGACGAGCCGCGGCGAAGGATCAACTCGACGAGGTGAGCGACGCGGTGGCTCACGGATTGGACGCGAACCGGTTCGCTCGCGGCTGGGATGGCCCCTACCGGGAACGCATGCTCGGTCGAGTCTCGCGGCTGCTCGACAATCTCGATCCCGCGGAACGAGTGCGGGCGAATTTGGTGATCGCCATGATTCACGACGCGGCTCAGGAACGGGATCTGGCCGAACTTCATTGGTACGCCGCGCGCGACCTGCAGGCGGGGATCACACCCGAGCACGCCGAAGTGGAATTGGCTCTGTCCGCCGTCGCCTGGGCGGAGAGTCGCAAGCCGTTCGGGGACCTCGAGCGACGGATTCTGACCCGAGCCGCACAGACGTTGCGAAACGCTCCGCGAGACCTTTCCGAAAGCCTCGCCAAACGCGTCGCCGCGGCGAAGGCCGCTTTCGATCAACGAGGAGTCAAGTCTCGCTGAGATAGCCCGGTACCCGCCCCTGACGACCTCGGTCCGAGGTCCGTCAATCGTCATCGTCACGACGACTTGGCCCCGAAATCCATCTCGAGATTCGATGTCGGGGGGCGGTGTGGGCCGATAAACTTTCCATCCGCCCGCCTTCGCCCCGAAAGCCGACATGAACGCTCTCCGCCGAGCACTCGAAGAATTGGAACTCCGCGACACTCCGGCCACGTTCGTCTGGAGCGGGGCCGCCGGCACGGACAGTTGGCTCAACGGAGCGAACTGGGTCGGCGGTGTGGCCCCGAGCGGAACCGCCGCCGCGATGGACGACCTTGTCTTTCCCGCGAGCGCCTCACGATTCACCTCCGCGAACGACCTCACGAACGCCGTCTTCGACACGATCACGATTTCCGGTGCGTACGGCATCGGCGGGAACGGTCTCGCGTTGGGTGCGGCCGCGGTCTCCGGTTCCGGCGGAATCACCTTGGGAACCGGAATCGCGGCCACGATCGACCTGAATCTGCAACTCGCTGGGCCCGGCGGGGAAGACCAGTTCTTCAACATCGGTTCGGGAAGCGCGCTCGTTCTGAATGGCACTCTCGCCGGCGCGGGATCCGCTCGCCTCGTGAAGACGGGCGCCGGCCGGCTCACGCTCGCCGCGAACAGCGTGAACTACTTCGGAACCATCACGGCGAGCGCGGGCGTGCTTCGCATGACGGGGCACCCGAACGCCCTCGGGAACGGCGCGGGCGACACCTTCGTCCAGGCGAACGCGCAGTTGCAGATCGACACGCTCTCCGCGGCCACCTTCGAGGCGATCCACCTGATCGGAAACGGGCCGAGTTCGGACGGAGCCCTGCTCAACTTCGCCGGGACCAACACGCTGAACGGAACCGTCTTCCTCGACTCGGATGCCGCGATCGGGGCCGCAACGGACACGCTCATTCTGAACGGATTCCTCATTGCGGCCTCGAACTTCGGGCTCACCAAGGTCGGCCCCGGCATTCTGCAGTTGAACCAGAACGAGACGCTGAACGGCCCCACGACCCTCGCCGCGGGAACGCTCGTGGTGAACGGCAGCATCGCGAACAGCCCCATGACGATCACCGGCGGCACGATCGCGGGCGGCGGCGTGGTCGGCGCCGTCACGACAAGCGCGGGCACGATTCGCCCCGGTCTGCAGTCCTCGCCCGTGAATTTTCCGCAGCGGATCCGTTTCGCTCGACGGTTCGGCCTTCTCTCCGGCCTTCACCAACAATTCGAGCGGAGATGTCTCGGATCTGCTCAACGTCACGGGAAGCGTGAACCTGACCGGATCCACGCTCGCGCCGATCACCGCGGGCTTCATTCCGTCTCGCCAATTCTCGCTGCTGCTGATTCAGAACGACCAGGCGGACGCGGTCGTCGGCACGTTCGTCGGCCTGCCCGAAGGCGCGACTGTGAACGTGGCCGGCGTTCCGTTCACGATCACGTATCGCGGGAACACCGGGAACGACGTGATGCTGCAGCCGTCGACGCCGATCCCCGCGACGGACCCGTTCGCCGTTTCGGGTTTGAAGAACGGCCTCGCGGCGGTGTATCCGCCGGCACAGAGCGGCGTCTATTAGGCGATCCCGTCCGCCGTGCTCACGCCCTTCGGGACCATCGCGGCGAATGTTCGCGTCGCCACGGCGGACGTGGACGGCGACTCGATCCAGGACACGATTCTGGTGACGGGTCCGGGCGTGCCGATTCGCGTGGCCGTGCTCAGCGGCGTGGATTCGTCCACGCTGGTGGCGCCGTTCGACCCGTTCGGCGGGAACTTCACCGGGGGCGGGTTCGTCGCCGCCGCGGACTTGGACTCGGACGATCTCGCCGAGTTCGTCGTGACGCCGGACGAAGGCGGCGGCCCGCGCGTGAGCGTGTTCTCGCGGCTCGCCGGCGGCACGGTTCAACTGAAGGCCAACTTCCTCGGCATCGACGACGACGCGTTCCGCGGCGGAGCCCGCGCCGCCCTCGGCGACGTGGACAACGATGGCACACCGGACTTGCTCGTCGCGGCCGGTTTCGGCGGAGGCCCCCGCGTCGCCCTCTTCGACGGCGCAGCGCTCTTCGGAACCCGGGACAAACTCGTTCCGGACTTCTTCGCCTTCCCGGACGACGCCACGACCTTGCGCAACGGAATCTTCGCCGCCTTGGGAGACATCGACGGCGACGGCGCCGCGGACCTTATCTTCGGCGGAGGCCCCGGCGGAGCGCCCCGCGTCTACATCCTCTCCGGCGACTTCCTGATGAGCGGGAATCCGAATCTGTTCAGCCAGCCGATCGCGAACTTCTTCGTCGCAGGGAACGCGAACGATCGCGGCGGCGTGCGCCTCGCCGTCACCGATACGGACGACGACTCGCGGACGGACCTGATCGCGGGAAGCGGGGAAGGGTCTCCCGCTCGGATTCGAATCTATCGCGGCGCGAACTTCAACGGCACGGGCGAGCCGAGTCAGTTCCAGGACATCAATGTGTTCGACGGCGTCACGCTGGCCGGTGGTGTGTTTGTGGGATAGCTGCGGGTGCGCCGATGGATTTTGGCGAAGCCCAATCTGGGTGGCGCCGGCTTCCAGCCGGTGCTCATTCCGAGGGTGGCTGACTTTGAAGGAAGTTGCCCCCGACAGGAGCCCCGGCTGGAAGCCGGGGCCACGCACCGGCTAGAAGCCGGTGCCACCCAAGAGCGGCTCCGCCGCCGAAATCTGTCGGCGTTTCCGATTGCGATGGGTGATCCCATGCCGTACCCTCGGGTGATGATGCGTCGCCGATTTCTCGCGGACGTCGGGCTCGGATTCACCGGGCTCGCGCTCGGCTCGATGCTGCATCGGGATGGCGTCGTTCGCGCGAACGACGACAAGCCGTGGACCCCGCCGAACGGCAAGCCACACTTCGCTCCGAAGGCCAAGTCCGTCATCTGGGTGTTCCTCTCCGGCGGCGTGAGCCAACTCGAAAGCTTCGACCCGAAGCCGGAGTTGAACAAGTACGCCGGGAAGACGTTCTCCGATTCGCCCCACGCGGACCCGCTCAAGTCCCCGTTGTTCGCCAAGCATTCCCGCGATGTCGTCGGCGGGACGCGGCCGTACCCGAAGATCTTCCCGCTGCAGGTCGGCTTCCAGAAGTACGGCGACCTCGGCCTCGAAGTCACGGATTGGTTCCCGCATCTCGCCACGTGCGTGGACGACCTCGCGTTCGTCCGTTCGATGTACACCACGGACAACGACCACGGCGCCGAGTTCCAGATGCACACGGGCCGGCATCAACTCGACGAACAGGAACCGGTCATTGGGTCGTGGGTGAGCTACGGCCTCGGCACGCTCAACGAGAACCTGCCGCAGTTCGCGTTCCTGGGGAAGTACACGGACATCCGCGTGAAGAAGAACTTCGACGCGCGGTACCTCGGGCCGAAGCACGGCGGCATCGAATTGTCCCTTGACCCGAAGAACCCGCTGCCGTTCGCGGCGCGGGGCCCCGGCGTGCTCGAGAAGGAACAGGCAAGCACCTTCGGATTCGTGGACGAACTCAACCGCCTCTCGGCCGTCGAGTATCCGGACGACGAGCAATTGAAGGCGCGGATCAAGAGCTACGAACTCGCGTTCCGCATGCAGAAAGCGATCCCCGAGACGCTCGACCTCACGAAGGAGACCGCCTCGACGCAGGCCCTCTACGGCATCGACAACCCGACGACCGCGATCTACGGCCGACGGTTGCTCGCGGCCCGGCGACTGGCGGAGAAGGGTGTCCGCTTCTCGCTCGTGTACCTCAGCGACTACGGCGAGTGGGACTCGCACAACGAACTGAAGAAGAATCACGAACGCAGCGCGGCCCGCGTGGACAAGCCGCTCGCCGGACTGATCAAAGACTTGAAACGCACGGGCTTGGACAAGGACGTGCTGGTCGTGTGCTGCACCGAGTTCGGTCGCACTCCGGGTCTCGAAACGCGGGACGCGTACAAGATGCCGACTGGCCGCGATCATCACCCGCACGGCTTCACGATCTGGTTCTACGGCGCCGGCATCAAACGCGGCGTCGTCCACGGGAAGACGGACGAGTTCGGCTTCCACGCCGTGGAGAACCCGCACTACGTCACGGACATTCACGCCACGGTACTGAATCGCCTCGGGCTGGACGGCCGCCGCTTGGAAGTCCCCGGCCGCAAACGCATCGACATCGACCACGGCAGCGTGATCCGCGAGATCTGTACGTAAATCCCCTCGATTCTTGACTCAGCTCGCGAACAGGCGACGTTTTTCGTCGCCGGGGGCACGCACTTCCATAAGTTAAGCGGAGTTTGCGCCGGAATTTCCACCGAAGGACTCGTCAACCCGCCATGCCGAAGCGCACCGACCTCAAGAAAATCCTGCTCATCGGGTCCGGGCCCATCATCATCGGGCAAGCCTGCGAGTTCGATTACTCAGGAACCCAAGCCTGCAAGGCCCTCCGCGAAGAAGGCTACACCGTCGTGTTGGTGAACTCCAACCCGGCCACGATCATGACGGACCCGGAGACGGCCGAACGCACGTACATCGAGCCGATCACGTGGCAGGTCGTCGAGAAGATCATCGCGAAGGAACGGCCGGACGCCCTGCTGCCGACTCTCGGCGGGCAGACCGGCCTCAACACCGCGATGGACCTCTTCAAGCACGGCATCCTCGAGAAGTACGGCGTCGAGATGATCGGCGCCCGAGCGGATGTCATCGACAAAGCCGAGGATCGCCAGAAGTTCAAGGACGCGATGCTGAAGATCGGCGTGAACGTGCCGCGGAGCGGCGTCGCGCGGTCCCTCGGCCAGGCCCTCGCCATCGTCGAGGACATCGGCCTCCCCTGTGTCCTCCGCCCCAGCTTCACCATGGGCGGCACCGGCGGCGGTATCGCCTACAACCGCGAAGAGTTCATCGAACTCGTGACCAAGGGGCTTTCACTCTCCCCCGTCGGCGAGACGCTCATCGAAGAGTCCGTCATCGGCTGGAAGGAATATGAACTCGAGGTGATGCGGGACAAGGCGGACAACGTCGTCATCATCTGCTCCATCGAGAACCTCGACCCGATGGGCGTGCACACCGGTGACTCCATCACGGTCGCCCCGTCGCAAACGCTCTCGGATCGCGAATACCAGTTCATGCGGGACGCGGCGAAGCTCATCATTCGCGAGATCGGCGTCGAGACCGGCGGCTCCAATATCCAGTTCGCGATCAACCCGGTCGACGGCCGCATGATCGTGATCGAAATGAACCCCCGGGTCAGCCGCTCCTCGGCCCTCGCGTCCAAGGCCACCGGCTTCCCCATCGCGAAGATCGCCGCGAAGCTCGCCGTGGGCTACACCCTGGACGAACTCCGCAACGACATTACCCGCGAGACGCCCGCCAGCTTCGAGCCGACCATCGATTACGTGGTCACGAAGGTGCCTCGCTTCGCCTTCGAGAAGTTCCCCGAGGCGGACGCGACTCTGACCACGCAGATGAAGTCCGTCGGCGAGACGATGGCGATCGGCCGCTCGTTCAAAGAGTCGCTGCAGAAGGCTCTCCGCGGCCTGGAGGTCGGGCGCTTCGGCCTCGGTTGCGATCGCCGCGACCGCTGGGGCACCGATCACCCGCCCTCCGCGGACGAGATCAACCAGAAGCTCGCGACACCGAACTCGGAACGAATCTGGTATCTGCGCTACGCCCTGAAGGCCGGCATGAGCGTGGAAGACGTTTATCGCCGCACCAAGATCGACCGCTGGTTCCTCAACGCCATCGTGGACATCATCGCGGTGGAGGATGAACTCGCGGCGTGCGGCGGGCTCGAAGCCGCGAGCCCGGAACTGATTCTGAAGGCGAAACAACACGGCTTCGTGGACCGCCAGTTGGCGCACATCTGGAACGCGACCGAAGAAGAGGTCCGCGCCACCCGCAAGGGCTACGGCATCGAGGCCGTGTTCAAATCCGTGGACACATGCGCCGCCGAGTTCGAGGCCTACACCCCGTACTACTACTCCACGTACGAACGGGGCTCATCCGGCAACCCGCCTGAAGACGAGATTCGACCGCACGCCGGGAAGTCCCGGATCATGGTGCTCGGCGGCGGGCCCAACCGCATCGGCCAGGGCATCGAGTTCGACTACTGCTGCGTGCAGGCCGCCTTCGCACTCCGCAAGGCCGGGTACGAAGTGATCATGGTGAACTCGAACCCCGAGACCGTGAGCACGGACTACGACACCTCGGACCACCTCTTCTTCGAACCGCTCACCGTCGAAGACGTGTTGAACATCCAGGACAAGATGAAGGCGGACGGCGTGATCGTGCAGTTCGGCGGTCAGACGCCGCTGAACCTCGCCACGCCGCTCGAAGCCGCGGGCGTGCCCATCATCGGCACCAGCGTCGATTCGATCGACATCGCCGAGAATCGCAAGCGGTTCGCCGTGCTCGTGGACGAACTCGGCCTGAAGCAACCCGCGAACGGCACCGCCGTGGACGTGCCCACCGCCCTGCACATGGCCCGCAAGATCGGCTTCCCCGTGCTCGTGCGCCCCAGCTTCGTGCTCGGCGGCCGCGACATGAAGATCGTGTACAACGAGGACGCGCTGACCAAATACATGGAGCGTTCGCTCGAAGTGAGCGCCACGCGGCCCGTGCTCATCGATCAGTTCCTCGAGAACGCCACGGAAGTGGATGTGGATTGCCTCTCGGACGGAACCCGCACCGTGATCGGCGGCGTGATGCAGCACATCGAGGAAGCCGGCATCCACTCCGGGGACTCGGCCTGCGTCATTCCGCCGCACAGCCTCCCCGCGGATGTCATCGACGAAATCCGGAGCCAGGCGAAGAAGCTGGCCGCGGCCCTGAACGTGAAGGGCCTCATGAACATCCAATTCGCCGTCTCCACTTCGAACGTCGTCTACATTCTCGAAGCGAACCCGCGAGCCAGCCGCACCGTGCCGTTCGTTTCGAAGGCGACCGGCGTGCAACTCGCGAGACTCGCCGCGCTCGTGATGGCCGGCAAAACGCTGGACGAACTCGGCGTGATGGGCGAGGTGGTGCCCACGCACTACTCCGTGAAGGAGTCCGTCTTCCCGTTCAACAAGTTCCCCGGCGTGGACATCCTGCTCGGGCCGGAGATGAAGTCCACCGGCGAAGTGATGGGCATCGACGACTCGTTCGCGATGGCGTTCGCGAAGTCGCAGATGGCCGCGAACGCGCCATTGCCCGCGAACGGCACCGTGTTCATCTCCGTGGCGGACCGCGACAAGGAAGGCGTCGAGTCGATCGCCCGTGGATTCGCCGAGATGGGTTACAAGTTGATCGCGACCCGCGGCACCTCGAAGTTCCTGGCCGAGCGCGGGATCGCGGTCGAGGACGTGCCGAAGCTCGCCGAGGGGCGGCCGAACCTTCTCGACCGCATGAAGAACGGCGAGGTGGCGTTGATCGTGAACACGCCGAGCGGCCGCGGAAGCTCGACGGACGAAGCCCGCATCCGCGCCGCCGGCGTCGCCAACCGCGTCACCTGCATCACGACTCTCTCCGCCGCCTCGGCCGCGGTCGAGGCTTGCCGCGCCCTCCGCGAGCAGGAACTGAAAGTCGTGCCGCTGCAGGAGCGGTTCGGCTCGTGATCGCGGCGCGTTTCGGCCGCGAACGGGATACAATGCCGCGGTCGGCCTCGCGGAGCGGCTCATGCGCGGCGTTCTCACGGTGATCCTGGCGGGCGGTCGCGGCACTCGGCTCGAGCCGCTCACGCGCGACCGCGCCAAGCCCGCGGTCCCGTTCGGCGGCCTCTATCGCATCATCGACTTCACGCTCTCCAACTGCCTCAACTCCGGATTACGGCAAATCCGCGTTCTCACTCAGTTCAAGTCCTTCAGCCTGGATCGGCATATCCGGGCCGGCTGGAACTTCCTCAGTCCGGAGTTCAACGAGGCGGTCGAGGTGCTTCCGCCGCAGCAGCGGATCGACGACTCGTGGTACAAGGGCACCGCGGACGCCATCTATCAGAACATCTACTCGCTCGAACGCGAGGCCGCGGACTACGTGCTGATCCTCGCCGGCGATCACATCTACAAGATGGATTACGGCCTCATGCTCCGGCAGCACGTGCAGCGCGGGGCGGACGCGACCATCGGCTGCATCCCCGTTCCGCTCGCCGAGGTCCGACACTTCGGCATCATGCAGACGGACGCGGACGAACGGGTGCGGCACTTCCTCGAGAAGCCGAAAATCGCGGACCCGATGCCGGGCGACCCGCAACATGCTCTCGGATCGATGGGCATCTACGTCTTCCCCACGCGAATGCTCTTCGAACTCCTCTGTGAAGACGCGGCCGACCCGAAGAGCGACCACGACTTCGGCAGGAACATCATTCCGAAGATGATCGACGCCGGGCAGAAGGTGTACGCCCACCGTTTCCGGGACGAGAACCGGAAGTCCATGCCGTACTGGCGCGACGTGGGCACGCTGGACGCGTACTATCAGGCGAACATGGACCTGATCGCGGTGGAGCCGGTGTTGAACCTGTACGACGCGGCGTGGCCGATCCGCACGTTTCACCCGCAGGGCCCGCCGCCGAAGTTCGTCTTCAGCGCGGAGGGGCCGCCAGGCCACGCGCGGCGCGGCGAAGCGCTGGACAGCATCGTGTGTCCCGGGTGCATCGTCTCCGGCGGGCAGGTGCGCCGGAGCATTCTGTCGCCGCGGGTGCGCGTGAACAGCTATGCCGTGGTCGAAGATTCGATCGTGCTCGAAGGCGTGGACGTGGGCCGGTATTGCCGCATCCGCCGGGCGATCATCGACAAGGACGTGAAGCTGCCGCCGTACACCGTTCTGGGCCACGACCTCGAGTTCGACCGCAAGCGCGGGTTCACGATCACGGAGAACGGGGTCGTGGTCGTGGCCAAGGCCGAGCCCGCCGAGACGTTCCTCGCCCCGAATCCGCTGCCGACCTGACCGATGACTCTCGAGGAACTGGTTCTCCATGCCCACCTTGAACACGCATCACGAGACCATCGCGGAACTGCTCCAGGCATTGGGCGGAGTCCCCGCGGATCGCGTGCGTCTGGACCCGCCTCCCGGAACCGCGACGAAGCGCGATCTCCTCCGCGTTCATGAACGACAGCGGCCGTGCGAACTGATCGATGGAACACTCGTGGAGAAGGCCATGGGTTCGCCCGAGTCCTACATCGCCACGGAGATACTGTTCGCGTTGCGAACCTACCTCGTGAAGCACGACATCGGATTCCTTTACGGTGCGGATTCTCTCATTCAGGTGCGACCGCGCCGCGTCCGCGGGCCGGACGTCTGCTTCACCTCGTGGTTGAAACGCCCCGATCGCACGGTGCCGGCGAACCCCATCAGCGACCTCGTCCCCGACTTGGCCGTCGAAGTGCTCAGCCCGCGCAACACGCGCCGCGAGATGGACCGCAAGCGTGAAGACTATCTGACGGCCGGAGTGCGACTGATTTGGATCATCGACCCGGCGACACGGACGGCCGAGATGCACGACGGCCTGAACGAACCTGAGCACATCGACGAGACCGGATCGCTGGATGGTCGCGACGTGCTTCCGGAGTTCACGCTTGCGTTGAACACGCTCTTCGCGCGTCTGGAGAGACCGACGACCCGCCGAAAGCGATGACGCTCACTTCGTGAAGCCCGCGGTCGAGGCCGGGGTCTTGCTGGCGATCTTCGCCAGTTGCGATTGTGCCCGTTCGGCGTGCTTCGAATTCGGAACCAACTTCACCACCTTCTCCAGGCACGCGGCCGCTTCCTTGTCCTGTCCTTTCTTCGACCACGACTCCGCGAGCGCGAGGTACATGCTCGCGGTGCGGTCGTTCATCTGCTCGCACGCCGCCGCCAGGCGATCCGGGTTGTTCTTGATCTCGTGAACGAGGCTCGCGGCGTCCTTGCTCTCGGGGCGATCCGAATACACGAGGCTCAGATGTTCGCAGTGCTGGAGGCAATCGTAGAAGCGACCGCTGCGGAACTCTTCCTTCGCGAGCGCGAGTTCGTCCCGCGCTTGTCGCACGCGTTGCTTCTCGCGGGTCTCGGGTTTCTCGGCGATGCCGGCGAGTTCTCCGGCGGCGTCGTCCGCGGCCTGAGTGCCGGCATACGCCTTGAGCAGATCCGCGAGAGCGTCCACCGCTTCGGGCGAGTAGCCCTTTCGTTCGAGTTCTCGGGCGCGGGCCAACTTCCCCGCCGCCTGCTTCTCCAACTCCGCGAGCACGTCCTTCGCCTTCACGCCGACCGGCTTCTCGCCGGCCTCGCGAATCAGCCCCTTGAGCAAACTCACGGCCCGCGGGTACTCCGCGTTGCCGATCGCTTTAGAGGCCTCGTTGAAATCGCGGGCCATCCAGTCCGTGGTCGTGCTCGCGGCGACGGCCCGCTTCATGTGCTCGGCCAGGCGGTCCGCCTCGAGATACCCCTCGATGAAGTTGTGAATCTTGCCGTCCGGCGAGGCGAGCACGAGCGTGGGGTACACCTGAACCTTGAGGGCCTTCGCGAGTTCGGGCTTGGCGTTCGCGTCCACCTTGAGCGCGATGAAGTTGTCGTTCGCCTGCGACATGATGCCCGCGTCGCGGAACGGGCCGGCGTCCAGCTTGCGGCAGTAGTAGCAGTTCTCGGTGCCGATCACGACGAAGAGCGGCAGCCCTTTCTCGTTGGCTTCCTTGCGGGCCGCGTCGTAGTCCGTGCGCCAGGCGATGGGCTTCGGGTCCGCCGCGAACGCCGGTGTGGCGCAAGCGGACGCGAGGATGAACAGTGGCACGGAGCGCAGGTTGAACATGATGCCGTCCCGATGGTGCGAGTCTGGCTCAGGCGCGCGGGTGCGCCTTCTGGTAGCTGCTCTGCAAGCGTTGCGTCGTCACGTGCGTGTAGACTTGCGTCGTGTTCAAACTCTTGTGCCCGAGCAGTTCCTGGACGCCGCGGATGTCCGCGCCCGCGTCCAGCAAGTGCGTCGCGAAACTGTGGCGAAGCGTGTGCGGGCTCGTCCGCGGGTCGAGTCCCGCGAACTTCAGATACTTCTCCAGCAACCGGCCGACGCTCCGCACCGTGAGCCGCGTGCCGTTCTTGTTCAGGAAGATCGCGTCCGACTCGCGACGGAGATGCTCGAGAATCTCGGCCCGCTTCGGCAGCCACTCGCGGATCGCGGTGACGGCCGCCGGGCCAAGCAAGGCCAGCCGCTCCTTCTTCCCCTTGCCGCGGACCGTGGCGATGCCCTCGCCGAGATCAGTGTCCGCGAGATTCAATCCGACCAACTCGCTGACGCGGACGCCGGCGGAGTACAGCGTCTCGAGAATGGCCCGATCCCGATGGCCGGCCCAGCCCGCGTCGTTCGGGGCCGCGAGCAGCAGTTGAATGTCCGCCACCGTGAGGAAGTGCGGCAGCTTTTTGTCCGCCCGGGGGCCGCGGAGCCCCTGAGCCGGGTTCACGCCGATCGTGCCTTCGCGGCAAAGGAACTTGCCGAACGACCGCACGGCGGCGAGTCGCCGCGCGATCGTGCTCTTCGCGTAGTTCTTGTCGTGCAGCCACGACACGAACGCCCGCAGGAGTCGCGTGTTCCAGTCCCGCGGTTCGATGGACGACTTCTCGAGCTTCTCGCGTGCGAACGCCAACGCCTGGGTCAGGTCCTCCCGATAGGACTTGACCGTCTTGTCGGACGCGTTCTTCTCGAGGCCGAGGTGCGTGAGGAACTCGGCCAGTCCCTGTTCGAGCGTCAAGGTTGCGGACTCGCGTAGGTCGGACGTGTGCGAGCGTCAGTCTTCGATGTCCACGGCGCTGGGCTCGGCGGCGGGCTTGCGCACGCGTTCGGTGAGCACCGCGGCATCGAACCAATTCAGGGCGACGGCGGGGTCCGCGGCCTTGTGCCGCAGTTCGTCCACGAGCGAGTCCCGGCTCTCGTCGTCGTAGACGAAGATGAACCGTTCATCGCCCTTGAACAGGGCCAGCACGTTCAGTTCGCGGGACACGCCGCCGCCCTCACGTTGGCCGCAGCCGGAATACGGTCTGCGGCACCCTCATTCCATCGGCCGCCCGCGGCGGACGCTGGAGTGAAAACTCGGGACGACCCGTGATGAATCGCGGCCGGAGATCGGAACGACCGGCGCGACCGGGAAAGCTTCACAAAGTGGATAAGCCGCAACCTCGTCGCTCTATTCGCCAGAACCGACTGCGGACTCACGCCCGCCGCTCGCCATGCAAGTGTTGTCTCGTCGCATCTTCGTCCAACTGCCTCTCCGAACGGCATCGTAGTATACTGCCGATCATTGCGTTGAATGGAGCAGGACGAACTCTCCGATCCCGCCTCTGTCGGCATTCCGGAATCTTTGGCCAACCCGAAGAGCGCCTGATGCGTGTGATCGAGAATCCGAGCCACGTCGTTCACGTGCCGCCGCTGGAGGTCGAGGAGGGTACGATCACGGCGCCGTTCGAGGCGCCCGGCCGTTACGAGGCGATTCGGGCCGCGCTCGTCGAAGCGGGCGGGCATCAATTCGAATCGCCGCCGCCGATCGCGGTCGATGAGTTGTTCTCGCTCCACGATCCGGATTACGTGGCCTATCTTCGGGAACCGCACGAGGGGCTCGGGGTGCCGAGCGTGTTCCCGTACGGGCCGAACCCGAACCCGCGGCCGCGGTCTCCACGGACTCGACGAGGGGCGTATTGCTTCGACACGTACACGCCGGTGTTGCCGGGCACCTTCGAGGCCGCGTTCCGCGGCGCGGCCGCCGCGATCCACGGCGCGAACCTGATCGCCGCGGGAGAGTCCGCACTCCACGTTCTCACGCGGCCACCCGGCCACCACGCCGAACGCGCCCGGTGCGGCGGCTACAGCTACTTCAACAACTCCGCCCTTGCCGCGAACCGGCTCGCGAAACTTGGCCCTGTCGCCGTCCTCGATTTGGACGTGCATCACGGCAACGGCACGCAACATCTCTTCTTCGATCGCGCGGACGTGCTCACCGTCTCGCTTCACGGCGACCCGATGCACCTTTATCCGTTCTTCTCCGGGTTCGCGGATGAAACGGGTACCGGTGCGGGGCTGGGTTTCAACGTGAACCTTCCGCTGCCCGCAAGCTCCACGACACGCGAATACGAGCCCGCTCTCGCCGCCGCGATCGATCGCATCGCGAAGTTCCGGCCCGCGTTTCTCGTCGTGCCGCTCGGCGTGGACGCTCACGAGGCGGACCCGATTGGCGGCATGAAACTGCCGACCGAACACTTCCGCGAGATGGGGCGTATCGTGAAGGGGCTCGGCCTCCCGACCCTGATCGTACAGGAGGGCGGCTACAACCTCGATGCCGTCGGCCCGAGCGTCGCCGCCTTCCTCGGCGAGTGGGCGTGAACCGATATACTGACGAGCGAATCCTCTCCTTCGCCCGGCGCCTCGATTCCTCCTGCGGATGTCGCGAATGTTCGACCGGAGCCAGCCGCTCGCACCGTCCGCACTTCTTTCCGCGCTGCAAGCCAACATCGGAACGGTCTTCCTCGGGAAGCCCGAGGTCGTTCGCTTCGCCGCGGTCGCGCTCCTGGCCGATGGCCACATCCTGCTCGAAGACGTGCCCGGCGTCGGCAAGACGCTCCTCGCGAAGGCGCTCGCCCGCAGCCTCGATTGCCGGTTCCATCGCATCCAGTTCACGCCCGATCTGCTCCCCGGCGATCTGATCGGAGTCACGATCTATCGCGAGAAGACGGGCGAGTTCGTCTTTCAGCCCGGCCCGATCTTCGCCGAGATCGTGCTCGCGGATGAAATCAACCGCGCCACACCACGCACGCAATCGGCCCTGCTTGAAGCCATGAGCGAGCGGCAGGTCACGGTCGACGGCGAAACGCGACGGCTCGGTCCGCCTTTTCTCGTCGTCGCCACGCAGAACCCGCACGAGTTCGAGGGCACCTATCCGCTGCCCGAGAGCCAACTCGATCGCTTTCTGCTCCGGGTGAAAGTCGGCTACCCGGATCGGGCGGCGGAGCGGGCCATTCTCACGCAGCATCGCGAAGGCGAGCCGGTCGAATCGTTGAAGCCCGTGCTTCACGCGGCGGACGTTCTCGCGCTTCAAGCGAAGACGCGGGCCGTGGCCGTGTCCGAACCGATCGCGGACTACGCGTTGAACATCGTGCAGAAGACGCGTGAACGACCGGACATCGTTCTGGCGGCGAGCACTCGGGCCGCACTGGCCCTGTACCGCGCCGCCCAGGCGAACGCTTTCCTGGATGGTCGCGACTTCACGGTGCCGGACGACGTGAAACGAATGGCCGAGCCCGTGCTCGCCCACCGACTCGTGACCAAGGGTTGGTCCGCGACCGGGCCGGCGGATGCGGCTCCGATCGTTCGCGAAATCCTCAAGCAGGTCGAGGCTCCGAAATGAGGGCGAGCGCGGAGCCCGCGCCGCCCCGCGGCCGGTTGAAGCTCACCACCGAGGGGCTCGGTTGGCTCGCGTCCGCCGCCGTGCTTGGTGCGCTCGGCTGGTCCAAGAGTTTGAACCTGCTGTTGATGCTCGCGTATGTCATGCTCGCGCTGCTGGTGTTGAACGGCGTTTTGGCGCGGCTTCATGCGATGCGGGCGAGTTCGCGGCGAGTTCTGCCCGTGGCCGTCTTGGCGGGCGAATCCGCCGAGAACGCGATCCTCGTCGAGAACCACTCGTCTCGAACCGCTTCCGTTCAAGTCGCGGATCGCGATCACGAACTCTTCGCCTCGGACCTCGCGGCTTCGGCTTCGCTCGCGTTCCCTGTTCTCGAGCGGTTTTCGACCCGTGGCCGCGTGAGGTTGCCGAATCTCGTCACGTGTTCGGGGTACCCCTTCGGCTTCCTCCGATTCGAGAGAACGGAATCCGTCGTGGATTCGGTCGCGGTTCTCCCCGCGCTTGGCGAAGCGGACGCGGACGGGCTCCGCCGCTGGCTGTTGAGAATGGCCGGCTCGGAAGGCCGCTCCCGCAAGACGCTTCGCCGCGTGACCCACGACCACGCCGAAGTCCGCGGCGTTCGCCCGTATCGCCCCGGAGACAGCCTTCGCTCCGTTCACTGGCGCACGTCCGCCCGGCGCCGCGAGTTGATGGTGCGCGAATACGATGCCGCACCCTCGCCCGAGTTGCTGCTCGTGGTCGATCCCTGGCTTCCCGTGGAGCCGACGACTGAACAACGGGCCGCGCTCGAAGCCGCGTTCAGCCTGGCCGCGACGATCGCCTCGACTTGGTGCCGCGCTCTGGACACGCGGGTGACGCTTGTGGTGGAAGAAACCGTGTCACAACTTTCGAACGACACCGGCCTCCGTGAGGCGCTCGTTCCGTTGGCCGATGCGTCGGGGTCCGACTCGCCACAACCGCCGGACGCTTTCGTATTCGGTCGCCATGTCAGTCGGGCGGCACGGCTCGTGGTGAGCAGTCGACCGGACTCGCCGCTTGCCTCGTCCCTCGCCCGCGTCCACGGTCACGCCTTCGCGACCGTGGACGTCTCGCAGGCCCTCCCGTGGTACGCTCCGCCTCGGCCCGGAGGTGCGGCATGACCTCGACCCGCGCCTTCCGATTGAGCCTTTATCTGCCGCTCGGCCTCGCCGCCGCCGCGCTCGGTTATGCCGAGGCGTCCATCTTCCCCGAGGTCGGCGTCTTCGCGGGCATCGTGATTCTCGCGTTGCTCGTCATCTATCGGATGGAGTCGAACTTCCGGCAACTCACGTTGGGCGAGTTCAACCGCCTCGGCCTCTGCATCGCGGTGGCGGCCGTGCTCTGGGCCGGGTTCCGCGTGGTGCGGGAGGCGAAGACCGGCGAGTTCGCCACGCTCGGTTGGACGGCGTTCATCGTCGCGCTCGTGGCTCCGGTGTTGCTCGCGGCCGTGTGCGCTCTTTTGCTTCGCCAGGAGAAGAAGCCCGGCGACTACTGGTTCATTCAGGCCGCGGGCCTCTCCGCGGTCGTGCTCGCAGGCGCGATGGCGGAGCAGAGCCTCCTCGTGGTCCTGACCGCGATCTATGCCCTGAGCGTGGTCTGGTTCCTCACGCAGTTTCATCGCGCGCGATCGGGCGCGGCTCGCGAGCGATTCGCGTTCTCCAAGCCCGCGATGTGGCTGGGCCTCGCCGCCGCCCTCGCCGTGCCGCTGTACCTGCTCACGCCGCGATCCCCGTTCGACAAGCTCGAGTTCGGCTCGTCCCGCATCGAAATCGGGTTCGCCGCCGATCAGATGGTCGATCTCAATCAGACGGGCGAACTTCGGCAGAACCCGGAGACGGCGTTCGAGGTGATCGTGAAGGACTCGGCCGGGAAGGCGAAGGAGGATCTTCCCGGCGAATCGCTCTGGCGCGGGCCCACGCTCTTCACGTACGGCAACGGCGCCTGGCGTCGCGATGCGCAAGCACAGTTCCAGACGTTTCCGAGCGCCGTCATGATGCCGGGCCCTTGGACTCCACCGAACTTCGGGCCCACCGGCTTTCAGGTCTCGTTCGCGGTGCCGAGCAAGCTCAAGTCGCTCTTTCTGTTGGACCCCGTTCAGTGGGAGCCGGGCGCCGGCAGCCCGATCGCCGAACGTCTTCCGGATGGCACGATGCTTCCCTGGCGGCCGTTGGGAAATGGTCGAATCTTCGGCCGCGATCCGAATCGCCGCGTGCCGGACGAACGCGAGGCGCAGTACGTGCAACACACGCGGCCGCCGATCGAGAAGGACCTCAGCCCCGCGTACAACCCGCCGACCGAGATCAATCGCGTGCTCGTGGCGTACACCGTGCCGCGCGTGAAGGAGTACACGGACAAGGTGGTGAGCGATCTCGTGGCGGCGGGGAAGCTGCCAAGCGGCGCGCGATCCCGCGACGCCATCCGGCTGAACCCGCCGGAAGAATATCACGAAGCCATCGCCCGCGCTCTCCGGGATCACCTCTCGGAACGCCCGGACCTGAGCTACACCACGAACCTGAAGCGCGTGAATCGCGAGGTCGATCCCGTCGAGGATTTCCTGCTTCACTCGAAGGCGGGGCATTGCGAACGGTTCGCCACCGCGCTCGTGCTTATGCTGCGCTCGCAAGGCATCCCCGCCGTGATGGTGCTCGGCTTCAAAGGGTGCGAACACCTCGGCGAGGGGAAGTACGCGGTGAAGCAGGAGTTCGCACATGCGTGGGCGGAAGCGTTGATCGCGAGGCGCGACACGGAGATTCGCCGCATGCGTTGGCACTGGCTCACGCTCGATCCGTCTCCGGCCGCGGAGCGCAGTTCGGGCGGCGAGTCGTCCACAAGTTCCTCGGCGTGGGCCGCGTTGGAGCGCCTGCTCTTCCGCTACACGCCCGAGGAACGCGAGCGCACCTTGAAAGCGCTTGCGGCGGCGTTCACGAGTCGCGAGTTCCTGGTCGGAGCGCCCGTTGCGTTGGCTTCGCTCGTCGGTCTCTGGCTGGCCTTCAAACGCACCCGAGGTCGCGGTCGATCGTCCGATTCCGTGGCGTGGTTCGAGACGCTTGCAGCCGCGATGGCGCCGTGGGGTATCGTTCCTGAGCCCGGCGAGACGGCCCGCGAATTCGCCGGGCGATGTGCGGCGAGGCTGCCCGACACGGATGCGGATGTGCCGATTCGCTGGGTCGAACTTCACTACGGTGAACGATTCGGCGGCGCCGTGCCGGATGAACCTCGAGCCCGGAATCTCGCGACCCGACTGGAAGCGATTCGACGTCGACAGGAGAGCGGAACATGACGCACACGATACCGCGGTTGCGGCCCGAGAACTCGATCCTCGTGGTGATCGACATCCAGGAGAAGCTTCTCGCAAAGATGCCGAGCGCGGACTCGCTCGTTCGCGACACCGGGTTCCTGATCGATGTCGCGAATCTGCTCGAAGTCCCGGTGCGGGCCACGGAGCAGTATCCGAAGGGGCTTGGGCCAACGCATCCGGACATTTTGCGGCGGCTTGCTGGAACCAGCGAGAAGACCGCTTTCAGTTGCTGTGGCGCCGGCACGTTCCTCGAGGAACTGAAGATGTTCCAGCGGCCGAACGTCGTTCTCGTCGGCATGGAAGCTCACGTTTGCGTGTTGCAAACGGCCCTGGACTTGCTCGAAGCCGGGCTGCACGTGTTCGTGCCGGTCGATGGCGTGCGATCTCGGGGCGAAGGGGACCGCGACGCGGCCCTGAGGCGGCTCGAACGTGCCGGCACGATTCCGACCTCAGTGGAGTCCGTGGCCTTCGAGTGGATGCGAGATTCGACTCACCCGCACTTCAAGGCGATCAGCAGGCTCACGATCGCACGCACCACTTGAACTGGACAATTCTTTGCGTCCGCGGCATAGGTCGCTCTCGCGAATGAGGGCGGTCGTATGCGCGCGAGCGGGTTCACCATCGCGGTCTTGTTGATTCTCGCGGGGCAGGTTGAGGCGCAACCGGGCACTCCGGCCATCCCGCCGGCTCCGATCGAGGAACAGCCGCTGCCTGGCGGCGCTCCCGTGTCGCAGCCGCTGCAGTCGGTCGATCCGCCGGCGACGTTGCCGCCAGCGCTCGAGCCTGGCCCCGTCGTTCCACCGGATCCCAATCCGCCGATCCGCCCGAATCTCAACCCACGGGACGTTCAGCCGAACAAAGTGCTCGGCGGTTGGTGGGATTCGGATGAACTGCTGATCTGGTGGCCGAAGGCGACCCCGTTGCCGCCCCTGATCACGGCGAGCCGGGGATCGAATCCCGCCTTCGGAGCGCCCGGCACGGTGACGCTCGCGGGCACGCAGGCCATCGACACGCAGGATCACGCGGGTTATCGGCTCGCGTTCGGCTGGAGTTTGAACAACGAAGACACCATCGGTTTCGAGGGGCGCTACTTCTTCCTCGGCACCCGCACCTTCTCCGCCTCCGCGACCGACCTCGGCGACAGCCGCTACCGAACGATCGGACTCTCGTTCCTCAACGCGAACACCGGCCAGGAAGACTCGCTGGTTCTGGCTCGCGCCGGCATCAGCAACGCACTGGTCACCGCGTCGTCGAGCACGCGAGTGCAAGGGGCCGAAGCCAATGTCGTCGGCAACCTCTATGCCTCGGGCGGCGTCAAGATTCACGCCCTCGCCGGCTACCGATTCCTGCAGGCCAACGAGGGGCTGCGTGTCGAGAGCACGTGGCTTCAAAATCCGCACCGCGAGAACGGCTACCACTCCACGCTTGGCATGATCGCCGACCAGATCGACGCCCACAACGAGTTCCACGGCGGCCAGATCGGCCTGACGATGGACGCCCATCGCGGGCAGTTCTACATCGAGGTCACGGGGAAAGCGGCCCTCGGAACGAACTTCGAAATGGTTCGCATCGACGGCGCAACACACCTCATCACCGCGAACCACCCGATCCCGCTGTTACAGTCGTTTCATGGCGGCGTGTACGCTCAGGGCACGAACATCGGCCGATACACTCGGTCGCAGTTCGCCCTGGTTCCGGAAGGGACGTTCAAGGTCGGTTTGAAGATGGGGGATCGCGGCCGCTTCTACATCGGGTACAACTTCCTCTACATGAGCGACGTCGTTCGCCCCGGCGACCAGATCGACCGCTCGCTGAATCCGAACCAGATCCCGATCGTCTCGCGGGGGCTGCCGTTCATGGGTCCGGATCGGCCCGTGCCGACGCTCCTCCGCACGGACTTCTGGACGCAGGGGTTGTTGATCGGCTTCGAGGCGCGTTTTTGAAAATGCAGAATCCCGTGGCCCACGCCACGGGTCCGACAACGAACCAAACTTCATTTCGGAGCGAGGCGGGGGTTGTGGAAGATCACCTTCCACGGCTTGATCGTCCACTTCAGGAACACGCCGGCCTCGAAGAACGGGTCGGCTTTCATCAGCGCTTCGACACCGTCCACGGAGTCGGCCTCATAGACGATCAACGCGCCGGAGCCGTCTTCGTACGGGCCGGAGGCGAAGAGTTGATCTTTCTCGATGAGGCTCGTCAGGTAGGCGCGGTGGCGCGGGCGGGCCGCCTCCACCTTGACCTTGTCCTGGCTGTACTCGATGCTGGCGGCGTACTTCACCACGTCTCCTCGGCTTGGTTCGCGGGAATGGCTTGAAGGCGTTCAGCGGGGAACCACGCCCGGCTGAGCACGGCATGGGCGGTGAACAGTGTCGCGGTGCAGAGCAGATCGCCCACCAGCGTGCCGCGATAGAACGGGATGGCGGCTTCGTAGCAATCCGCGAGCCCGGCCAACGAATAGCCGTAGGGCAGGGCCTGCATCAACCACGAACCGAAGTTGCTGACCACGAAGAAGGCAAGACTTCCGCCGATGGCTCCGAGAGCGATCGGGAAGGGGTTCTCGGTCTTGCGAAGGAACGCGGAGCCGATCAGGGCGTAGCCGAGGAACCCGAGCCACGAGAGGGGTTCCGGCTGCCAGCCGAACTTCAAAAAGATGAAGAGGTCCTTGGCGAGCAGCATCGTGCCGAGGATGACGAGCGCCGGGAGCAAGCGGAGCCGGGCGGCGGCGAACAGCCCGACGGCCCCGATGGCGGCGAAGTTCCACGGTCGAACCGCTTCCGGAAGCAGCGCGGACCCGGCCGCGAGCGATCCGGCCCCCGCCGCGAGAAGAAACGTCATCGGCTTCCACGAACTCGGCGACTCGGCGGCCATGCGTGCGGTCCTGCCCATGTACGGTGAATCGAATCAGTTTAGGTTTTCGGGTACAATCGCTCAAGACCCGATGGAGCAACCCATGCCCGCGACCGAGAATTGGGACGAAGACGTGCGGATCGGAGTACCAACGGGGCAGCGGCCCCCCGCAGCCGCGAACCTCGTAAGGCATGCCGGGTTGACGCCCCCCGCTCAGGGTCGCGCTCCGGTTCCCGACGACGATCTCGAACTTCGCGAGGGCGAAACGGAACTCGGCCGCCCGCCGCAAGTGCCCGCCGGCTTGACCCTGCTCTCGGACGAGGATCGCGCCCGCCTTCGTGAGATGGACGAAGAGCAGGCCGCAAAGGAACTCGCCGAGGCGGAAGCGCTTCTCGCCTCCGACCCGACCGGCCTCGGCTGGCTCGGTTGGTTCGGCACGCCGATGGTTCTCGCGTTGCTGGTCGGATCCGTCGGCCTCGCGGGGCTCTTCGTTTCGAACCAGGTTCTCTCGGTGCTGCAGGCTCTCGCGGCTCAGCCCGAATGGGCTCAGTGGTGCGGCTACGCCGGGCTCGCGCTCTTCGGCGTCTGCATCTTGTACGCCTTCCTCCGCTTCGCGTACCTCTACGCCACGCTTCGCCGCAATCGCCAGATTCAAGTGAAGGGATTGCAGGAACTCGCGAAGCGAACCCGTCTCCGCTGGCTGGCGTTCGCCAAGACCGCCGAAGCCCGCGAGCAGATGGTGCAGTACCTGAAGGAATACCCGCTCGACTCCGAGAAAGACCGCAAGGCGCTGTTGAAACTCGGAGTCGCGGACGAGGCACAGGCACGCCTTCGCGCCGTTCGCAACGATCTTCTCGACCCGGCACGGTTCGCGTCCACGGACCAGTGGTTCGCTCGATTCCGCGATTCGTTTCAGGGCGAACTCGACGCCGCCGCGGCGGCCCGCGTGAAGTATTGGTCCAGCCGGATCTGGGTGGTCACGGCCATCTCGCCGAACGCGCTCGTCGACAGCGGTTCGGCCCTGTTCTACACGTTCTCGATGCTCGGCGACCTGTGCCAGCTTTACAACCTGCGGGCGGGGCGTACCGGCACCGCCGTGCTCCTCGGCCGCATCTTCTTCAACGCGTATCTGGCGGGGCAGGGGGCCGAGTGGGAGAAGGTGGTGGAAGACCAATACGACCAACTCTTCCACGAGGCGATGAACGTGGTCGGTGTCGGCGTCGGGTCCAACTTCGCGGGGAAGATTCTGGGCAAAGTCGGGGCCCGCGCCACGACCGGATACCTGAACCGCGTCCTTCTGATGCGACTGGGCCGATACGCGACGCGGTTGCTGCAACCCGTCTCGAAGTGAGTCCGGCTTGACGGCTTCAACGCGACCGGCCCGTTCGAGGGGCGTCCTCGAACGGGCCGGTGGTTGTTTTGCTTCGCCGCGGATCAGGCGCTGGTGTCGGCTTCCTTCGCCGCCCACTCGCGGAGTTGTTTCATCCCGCGGACGTTGATCTGCCGCACCCGCTCCTTCGTGATGCCGAAGTGCTGGCCGATCTGTTCGAGGGTCATCTCCGAGGCGCCGTCCAGCCCGATCCGCATCCGGATCACTTCGCGGGTGCGGGCATCCAAGTGATCCAGCAGGTGGTTCACCCGCGACTTCGCGGCGTCGGCCGCGGCCAGCACTTCCTGTTCGTCCGTTCGGAGGTCTTCCTTCGCGTCGAACACCGCCTCGTGGCCCGTCACGTACCGCTGCTTGTGGGTCTGTTCGTCCGGGATGGACCGGGCGAAGTTCTTCATGATCGCCCAAGTGGCGTACGTGCTGAACTTGAACCCGCGGCCGTAGTCGAACTTCTCGACCGCCCGCATCAGCGAGAGGTTGCCGTCCGACACGAGATCGTCGATCGTTTCGCCCATCGCGAGCCGCATCTTGGCCTGGGCGTACACCAACCGCTGGTTGCAGTTGATGAGCACGTCCCGCGCGGCCTTGATGTCCTCGCGGAGGTTCTCGATCGTCCGCAAATCGGAGACCTTGGCCCGGGTCGGGTCGATGGTCTGCTGGAACTTGTGAAGCTTGTGCTTCAGGAAGTTCATTTTGCGGAACATGTGCTGTTCCTGCTCCTTCGTGAGCAGCGGCCACTCGTAGAGGTGGAGCATCTGCGCGGGAACGTCCTTGGGGGCGTTCTTGTTGAACCGACGCGCCTCGAACTCGGCGAGGCCCGGCATGTCCGCCAGGAACTCCGCTTCCTTCGCGGGGTCGTCGAACTCGGCGTTGTAGATGTAGTCCACGGGCTGAATGAGTTCCTTGGCGCGAACCTCGTTCTGAACGCGGTACATCGAGGAGCGCGTGCGGTCGAAGCGTTGCGTGAGGGATTTCATGGGCTCACCCTGTTCTTTCGCGTGAAAAATCTGTTCCTTGGCGCGATCCGTGAGCGGTCCGGTCGCTTTGGGGAACAGAGCCAGATCGGGGTGCGGCCGGTCGAAGTTCTTGATCGTGTATCGCACCGCTTCGGGCGAACGGCCCAGCCGCGTGGCGATCTTCCGGCTCACGTCCGTGAGCGACGCACCCGATTGTTTGAGGTCCCGGGCCAGTTCCAGGATTCCGTCCTTCTCGCCGTCCGAGAGGTGCGAGAACCTCGCGCCCTTCTCGACCAATTCCTGATGTTCGGTCACGAACTTCTCGACCGCGCTTCGGGGAAAGGCCAACTGGCTTCGACCGTTCACCTTCACCCGGCGAGCCGCGAGGCCCCGCATCCGCCACCGCGAGATCGTCTTCGTGGACACGTGAAACTTTTTGCTCACCTCGTCCAGCGTGAGCACCGGCTCCACGGTCTGTTCGATCGGCGTCGCCGGGAGCGAACGCTCGACTTGGCGTACGAACAGTTCGAGATCATGCCTCAGATCGCCGCCGGCGATCAGCAGATCCGAGTGAGCGTCCGAGCGGTAATCCGTGACCCGAAAGCAGACGTACTGATACGGGTACGCCTTGGTCGGTTCGGTCTCGGCGATCAGTTTTTGCGCGCGGGCGACCTGTTCCAGCCGGCGGGCGGCGGGGGCGAACCGAGTTTGCTGCTCGGTCAGTTCCTTCAGGGCACGGCACTTGAACACGTTCACCGAAGTTCCTCCGTGTGGGGCCGATCCTCGGCCGTTTCCGTTTTGGGCTCGTCCTGATATTCGCAAGTCGCCTCGGTAAATTGGGATACCGCCGCGGCTTGGCGATCTTTCGTCTTTTGCTCTTGCGGAGAGTTCGGCCCGGGGGTATCCCGCGTGTGGGGTCGTCCACAAGTGGACACCATCGGGCCGGGTTCTCTTACGCCCAGACTCCTCCGCAACTGCCTTGCCATTCGCCAGTCCGTTCGCTGCACTATTGACGATTCGCACCCCAAATCGATTTCTTGAATCCACTTGCGGCCGAACCGATTTTTTGGATTTCCTTCCAGGGGCCGCGTCGCGCCTCAAACCGCGTCAGAATTACACTGGCACCGATGCACGTTTTTGCAAATCGAACGCCCGTATATCTTTCCCGCATTGCCGAGCGACGCAAGGTCCGCAGATTCGCCAACCGGAACAATCCGCAGTCAGGGACAGTGAAACGACACCAGAACCGCAAGTTGCGATCAAGGTTCACGGAGCTGGGTTTAGGATGGTGGGAGATTCGCCTCCAGCTCCAACCCGGCTTCCGCCATGCGTCTCCTGCTTCCGCCCGCGCTTCTCGCTCTGCTCGCCTCCGGTTCAACGGCCCAAGAACCCGTGTTGTTGGCCGAACGATTCAAGCCGGGGCACACGTACTCCGTCGAAGTGCAGGTCAAGCTCGGCGGGAAGCTCTCGCTACCCACAGAAAAGGGAAAGCCGCCGCAACTCGTGCCGCTCGAGGGGGCCTCCCGCCTCCAATACGACGAACGCATCCTGGAAGCGGACGACGCCGACTCCCAGAAAGCCGTGCGAGCCTATCGCGATGTCGAGTTCAAGCGGCTCGTCGGTTCCAATATTCAAGACGCCGGAATCCGCCCGTCGGTCCGCCGCATGGTCGTGATCCGGTCGAACGGCCGTCGGGCTCCCTTCTCGCCGGACGGCCCGCTCACGTGGGGCGAGATCGATCTCGTTCGCACGGATGTCTTCAACCCGGCGGCGATCCCCGGCTTGCTGCCGAACGCCGCCGCGAGGCCCGGCCAAAACTGGAAGGCGAGCGCCGCCGCCGTCGCCGAGATCACCGACATGCAACAGGTGGAGGAAGGTGGCCTCGCAGTCGAGTTTACCGGGATGGCCACGCTCGCGGGGCGCCCCGCCGCCAAACTTCGCATCACTGGCACGGTCCGCGGCGTGAACGAAGACGGCCCCAGCCGGCAAAAGCTCGAAGGCACCGCGTACTTCAAGACGGACACCGGCCACGTCGCCTACCTCTCGATCAAGGGCGCCCACGAACTCCTCGACGGCGCGGGCCAGACGGTCGGCGCTATCGAAGGCCAGTTCATCATGACGCGGCAACTGCACAAGGAACTCCCCGCGGACCTCGCGGACACCTCGCTCCGCGGGTTGAGCCTGAAGCCGGACGCCGAGAACACGCAACTCCTGCACGACGATCCGAACCTCGGCGTCCGCTTTCTCTATCCACGCGGCTGGCGCGTCGGCGCGGTGCAGGGCAAGCAGGTCACTCTCGATCATTCGAAGCTCGGCGGCGGGATTCTCATCACGGTCGAACCCTCGAGCAAGGTGCCGGCCGCGGAGGATTATCGAAGAGAAGTGACGGCCTTCCTGGAGAAAGAGAAGGCGAAAGTGACCGTGGCGACACCCGCGACCCGTGTGCGTCCCGAACCCGGCCAGTTGGATCGCTTCGCGCTCGACGCCGAGTTCGACAAGGAAACGGCTCGCCTCGAATATGCCGTGTTGAAACAAACCGACGGCGGCGCCACGGTCGCGGCCCGACTCCCCGCCGCCACCGCCGCCGAACTCAAGACCGACTTCGACCGCGTGATTCGAAGCATGAGCATCACGAAGACGATTCCCGCGAAGTGACGCGGAATATACTTTTCGGCATGGATCAGGACGTACCGCCCAAGGGCAAACTGTTCCCCTGCACGGCCTGCGGGGCGAAGATCGAATTCGATCCCGCGTCGCGTTCACTGAAGTGCCCGTACTGCGGGCACGCCACGGTCATCGCGAGCCCGGAGGAATCGGCCGAGGTCGTCGAACGCGATTTCGAAGAGTACTTGGACAAGGTCGAGCACATGGACGGGGCCCCGATCGCGGGGCACGAATCGCAAGTCCGATGCTCGGGCTGCGGGGCCATGGTGCTGCTCGACGCGAAGGTCGTGACCGAGAAGTGCCCCTTCTGCGGAACGCACCTCGAGAACGACCCCGAATCGGCCGCGGGCATGATCGCGCCCGAATCGCTCGTCCCCTTCAAACACGACTTCCGACACGCCCGTTCGGTCTTCGAGACGTGGATCGGCGGGCTCTGGTTCGCTCCCACGGAACTGAAACAGGCCGCCAACCTCGGCCAACTCAACGGCATCTACGTGCCCTATTGGACGTACGACGCCATGACCCACACTCCGTACACCGGGCAGCGCGGCGACGATTATCAGGTCACCGAATCGTACACGGCGAAGGACGCGAACGGGAACGACGTCGTCCGCACGCGAACGGTGACGCACACGCGTTGGTCGTCCGTATCGGGCGAGGTCGAACATTTCTTCGACGACGTGCTCATCTGCGGAACCAAGAGCGTGCCGGAACATCTCATCGGCTCGCTCGCGCCGTGGGACCTCGACAAACTCGAGCCGTTCAGCCCGGACTTCCTCAGTGGCTTCAAGACCGAACGCTACGGCATCGGCCTGAAGGAGGGATTCCGCGACGCGAAAAAGGTCATGGAGCCGGAGATCGTGCGTCTCATCCGCCGCGACATCGGCGGCGACCACCAACGCATCGCGGACAAACGCACGCAGTATCTCGGCGTCACGTTCAAGCACCTGCTCCTGCCCGTGTGGGTGGCCAACTACCGCTACCACGACAAGCTGTACCAGATCCTCGTGAACGGCCGCACCGGGAAGATCAGCGGCGAGCGGCCGTGGAGCGCGTGGAAGATCATGCGGCTGGTCTTGCTCATCCTGGCCATTGTGTTCCTATTCGCGTTCCTGGCGTCGCGGTCCGCCCGCGGCGCGGACGCGCTTCCTTCCGAGGCGTCGACATGTCCGACCCCACCCGCCGCGAAGCGATCGGCGCCCTCGCCACGCTCTCCGGAATTCAACCGGCCGCCAAGCACAATCTCATCCGCGAGGAGAACGCCAAGCCCGGTTCCACCGATTGGCAACTCACGTACGTCAAGTTCGACGCCAAGGCCAAGTATCGCCAGTCCCTGATCGAAGGGTACTGCTCGAAGATGAGCGTGAAGGCCGGGGACACGATCGTTTTCTCCGTCAGCGTCGATCCCGCGTCGCCGTTCACCATCGACATCTATCGCATGGGGCACTATGGCGGTGCGGGCGGGCGGCTGATGAAGTCGCTCGGGCCGTTCGACGGGAAGCCGCAAGCCACGCCGCCGGTCGGCGAACACCGCCTCCGCGAGTGCCACTGGGAACCCAGCGTTTCTCTCGACGTTCCGAAGTCGTGGCCGAGCGGAGTGTACCTCGGGAAACTCTCCGCGAAGAACCACCGCTACCAGAGCTACGTCATCTTCATCGTCACGGACGACCGCAAGGCGGACGTGCTCGTGCAGTGCAGCACGAACACGTGGCAGGCGTACAACAAGTGGCCCGAGACGCACTCGCTCTACGACAACGACCGCCCGGACAAGAAGCCGCTCGTTTCGGGCGTGAAAGCCAGCTTCGACCGACCGTTCGCCCGCTACCCGCAGGTGAGCGACAACCCCCTGTCACTCGGTTCCGGCGAGTTCCTCCTGTTCGAGTTCCCGTTCACGTACTGGCTCGAACAGCAGGGCTACGACGTGACCTACTGCACGAACGAGGACGTGAACGACTCGATCGAGACCATCACGCGGTGCAAGGCCTTCCTCTCCGTCGGGCACGACGAATATTGGAGCCGCAGGCAGTTCGATCACTGCCTGGAAGCCGTGAAGCGCGGCGTGAATTTCGGCTTCTTCTCGGGCAACGCGGTCTGCTTCGTCACGCCGTTCTCTCCGAGCACGGACGGCCGCGCGAACCGGATCATCGAACGCCGAGGCCGCTACGGCGGCATCCAACCCGTCGAGGAGAAGTGGATGGCGGACCTGCCCGAGCCCGGGCCCAACGAGAACACCCTCATCGGCGCCCGCACCGTGATCCCGTTCAACGGTTCCGGCGACTGGATCTGCACGAGGCCGGACCACTGGCTCTTCACGGGCACCGGCATGAAGAAGGGCGACAACATCCCCGGACTTGTGGGCTGGGAGCATCACGGCGACCCCGCGGACATTCCCGGCCTCGAGATCGTCGCCGCCGGCAAGACATGGAACGGGGGCGACCAGGAAAGCCACTACGAAGCGACGATCTATCCCGGCCCGAAGGGGAACACCGTGTTCAACGCCGCGACCATCTTCTGGGCGCAGGGCTTGTCGTCCCCGCCGGGCCACTGGCTGCCGTTCGTCCACAACGGCCGCCCGCACGGCCCGGATAAACGCGTTCAACGGATCACGAAGAACCTCCTCGCGAAGTGGATCGGCGGATGACACCGTCCCTGTTCGAGGCCGAAGAACCGCCGCCGCAGGCGAGCCGACTGGCCGCTCCGCTGCGGGCCCTCGCGGAACGCGGGCTCCACTTCGGCACCTCGTCCTGGAAATACGAAGGCTGGCTCGGCAGCATTTACCGCGAGGAACGCTACCACACGCGAGGTCGTTTCTCGCGCGCGAAGTTCGAAGCCGAGTGCCTCCGCGAGTACGCCGAAACCTTCACTACGGTCGGCGGCGACTTCAGCTTCTATCAGTTCCCGAAGCTTGAGTTCTGGGCCGGGCTCATGAGGCAGACGCCGAACGGGTTCACGTTCGGTCTCAAGGCGCCCGAGGACGTCACGGTGCTGAAGTGGCCGCCTCATGCGCGGTACGGGCCGCGGGCGGGGCTGGCCAACCCGCATTTCCTCGATGCGGATCTATTCGCGAAGGCGTTCCTCGGACCGCTCGAACCGTACCGCGATCGCGTCGCCGTCGTGATGTTCGAGTTCGGCACGTTCGGCCGGTCCGAACTGCAGTTGGCGGAGTTCCTGCCGCGGTTGCAGCGGTTCCTCGAAGCCCTGCCGCGGGACTGGCCATTCGCGGTCGAGATTCGCAACGCCGAGTTTCTCGAACCGTCGTACTTCGCGGCGCTTGCTCGGCACAACGTGGCACATGTCTTCAACGCGTGGACGCGGATGCCCGAACTCTCCGAGCAGATCGCGATGGCCGAGTCGTTCACGGCGGACTTCAGCGTGTCGCGGGCGCTTCTGAAGAGAGGCCGACCATACGAGCAGGCCGTGAAACTGTTCGAGCCCTACCGCGAGACCCAGGAACCCGACGAAGCGACACGGGCCGCGCTCGCCGAGATCGTTCGCCGCTCGGTGGCGAAGAAGCGAAAGGCGTACGCGTACGTGAATAACCGGCTGGAAGGGAACGCCCCGAGCACGATCGAGGCCGTCGCGAGGGAATTGCTCTGAGGCGAGGCTCACTTCTTCTTTTTCGGCTCGGGCGGGGCTTCGCCCGCGTTCACCCAAAGGCTTTCGGTGTGATCGTCGAACTCGGCGAGCGGCGCCTTCGCGATGCGTGCCATCGCCGGGTCGTCTTTCACCGTGCCGGTGATGCGGAAGGGGCCTCCGGCGGTCGGCTTCGCCGCAGTGAAGACCAGCGTGACAGTGTTCGGGTCCGGCTTCTCGCCGGGTGGCTTCACGCTGAACGTCACGCCCGCGGGCAGGCCGCTCGGTGCGATCACGATCGGCTTGGCAAAGCCGCCCCGCCGAGCGATCTTCACCGGCGCCTCGAGCGGCTTGCCGACCGGGATCGTGAAGCGATCGGAGGCGACCGTCAGTTCGTAGTCCGGTTCCTGCGGCGCGATTCGGAGCGCGAACGCGTGTCGCGGACCGCCTTGAGAGTAAAGATCGCTCACGACCACGGAATAATCTCCGTCCGCCGGCGCGGAGAATGACAACGCTGTGTCACTGTGGAGTTTCGGCGGCTCGGCGCGGGCGAGCGTCTTTTTCTCCTTGTCCACGACGCGGATCACAGGATCGACCGGCAGCCCGAGCGAACGGCTGCTCGCCTCGATCGCGAACGACTGCCCCTTCTTCGCGGTGAACGGCACGGCCACTTCTTCGCCGGGCTTCGCGATCAGATGCGTCGTTGCTTTCGGGTCGAGCTTCGGGCGAGTCGCGCCGCCGAGCTTCGGATGAAACGCGACGCCGTCCTTGAAGGTGAGGGGGGTCGCATCCGGTGGCAAGTTCCAGCCCCGCGGCTCGAACGGCTTGCCGATCGCGGCCAGCGGCACGCAATGGTCGAGGAAGCCGCCCGTCGTGATCGTGAGCCGGTAGATGTAGGTCTCGGCGCCGGAGAAGCGGATGCTCGTGTCCGGCTGCGAAGGGAACGCGAAAACGCGGACGACGTAGGTGCCGTCTTTCGGAATCGGATACGTCACCTGCGGGTCGAGGCCGCGGAAATCGTGATTCTCGTCGAGGATGAACCCATCGAGCGAAACGATCTGAATCACGGCATCCATCGGCGACTTCAATGTGCGGTTCGCTTCGAGCGAGGCCACGAGCGTCTGGCCTTTCTTCGCCGCGATCGAGAAGCAATCCGTCTCGCCGCTCTTGGCGAGTTTGCCGTTCACGGTGCATCCCTCGGCGAGCGAGTGAGCCTGCTTCGGATCGTCGTTCGGCTCCTGCTCCAAGACTTCGGGCAACGTGCCGACGATGAACGGCCGCAGGGCGCTCGCTCCGTCGTCGTTCACGGCGCGGAGCCAATGCGTGCCCGGCGCGGCATCCGCCGCGATCTTGACCTTGGAACCGTCGAAAGCGAGCGACTTGTCGTTCGACCAGAACTTGGCCTTGGCGTTGAGTTCGACCGTCGCGCCGCGTTGGCCACCGGCCGGAAAGAGCGGCGCAAGCGTCGGCGGAGCGGCGCTCAAAACACCGACCAGAGAGGCACAGAGACACAGTGCTGACAAGAATTTGCTTTTCATTTCTCTCGTATTCTCTGTTTCTCTGTGCCTCCGCGGTTGGATCTCACATCAGTTCCTTGATCGGGTGCGGCTCGCTGACGAGTTGATTCGGGCGGCCCTGGGAGTTGAACAGGATCTTGGCCGGGTCGATGCCGAGTTTCGCGTAAACGGTGGAGACGAAGTTCTCCGGGGCGAGCACGCGTTCCATCGCGGCGAAGCCGTTGCGGTCCGTGGCGCCGATGACCTGACCGCCGGGCGTTCCGCCGCCCGCGAACAGGACGCTCATCGCGTTCGCCCAGTGGTCGCGGCCCGCCTTCGCTTCGCCGGACAGGGTCGAAATCTTGGGCGTGCGGCCGAACTCGCCGAGCGCGATGACCATCGTGCTGTCCAGCTTGCCGCGTTCGTCCAAGTCGTTGACCAGGGCGGCGACGGAATTGTCCCACGAGGGGAGCCGCTTCTTCAGGGCACCGAAGAGATCCGAGTGGTGGTCCCAGCCGCCGTCGTAGACGGTGACGAACGGCACGCCGGCCTCGACGAGTCGCCGCGCGAGCAGGCATCGTTGGCCGAACGAGTTGCGGCCGTAGCGGTCCCGCACCTTCGTGGGTTCGTCCTGAATGCGGAACGCGGCTTGGGCCTCCTTCGACCGCATGAGTTTGTTCGCTTGCATGTAGTGTTCATCGAGGGCGGCGGCGGGATCGCCCGCGGCCTTGTCCAGGATGCGATGGAACTGATCCACCTCGACGCGAAGCGAGTCGCGGTCGGCGAATCGCCCTTCGGTGAGCCCGGTGGGGAGGGCCACGTCGCGAATGCGGAACGACGGGCTGTTCGGATCGCCGTCCGCGACGAACGGGGCGAACTTGGCGCCGAGGAAGTTCGGCCCACCGGATCGGCTCATGCTCGGCATCGAGAAGTACGAAGGGAGCCCGGCGGGCGCCGGTCTCTCATGAGCGACGACCGAGCCCATGCTCGGATGGAAGCTGACGAACGCGCCGCATCCCACGGGGATCCGCGGCGGGGCGCCCGTCATCATGTAGTGGTTGCCGGCGCCGTGGTTCCCCTGCTCGTGGCGGATCGAACGGATGATCGCGTACTTGTTCAGACTCTTCGCGAGTTGCGGCATGTGTTCGGAGAAGCGGACGCCGGGGAGCGCGGTGGGGATGGCGTTGAACTCGCCGCGATACTCGGCGGGCGCGTCCGGCTTCGGGTCGAAGGTCTCGAAGTGGGTGGGACCGCCATCCATCCAAATGAGGATGCAGGAGGTGGCCTTCGCACGCGGCGCGTGGACTTCGCGAGCGCCGAGCGCCGAGGCGAACCCGGCCCCGAGGAACCCGCCGAGCCCGAGTTGCAGGCAATCCCGTCGCGTGATTCCGGCACAGTTGGTGGGCATAATCAGACCTCTTCGTGTTTCGTGTTCGCAAGCCGTGTCGCAGCCGCCTTCCTGCCGCGTGAGCGAAGCATTTGCGTTCTCGCGGCTTTGGCGCCCGCATCCTTCATTCGCTTCTTCCAAGTCAACGTCTTCGGGCGATCCCGCATCTGCACGATGATGTCGTTGGAAATCAAATCGAGGTCCAACATTTTGTGACAGTTCGGGCAGAGAATGAGTTTCTATCCACTGTAAGCACTTCGAAGCCATCCTGAACCATCAATGCGAGCAACTCCCCATTCTGCTTGCCGCACGAGCCCTTATATGTGACGGTGCACGCCTCGTGACCCGGCAAATGGCGCCGGATCTCATGCGGAACGTACTCATCGAGCAGCACACGCATCGTGCACCACGGTCTCTCCGGCCTGGCGAATGACAGCCAAAGCCTGTTCCCGCTTCACACTCGGGAATTGGCGAAGGAACTCGGCCAATCCCGAACCGGCGAGATAGTCAAACAGGTTCTTCACCGGCACGCGCGTCCCGACGAACACTGGCTTACCGCCCATGATGTCCGGATCACTGTGAACCGCCAGTTCAGTCGAAACCATGATCCACCTCCTGCCACCATCTTGCTTCAGTCGTTGAACACGAACTCGGGGGTGTTGATCAATGCCCACATCAGGTCTTCGGTGGCCGTGCGGCGGGTCGCGCCGGGCTTCTCGAATCGCTTCACGGCGGCCTTCAACTCATGATCCGTCGGCGGGCGGCAGTATGCCAGCAGATACACCTCCTCGACAACGGCCGCGGGCGGCTTGTCGCTCTTGGCCAGCGCCGAGCACCGGCTCTCGCCCGAGGTCACCTTGCGGTGGAGGTTCGGGCTGTTCATCAGGTGCAAAGCTTGGACTACGGTCGTGTCCGCGGTCCGTTCGCAAGGCGGGTCCTGATTCGGGTCCGGGCGACCGAAGCTGTCGAGAAAGTCCGACTGGGAACGGGCCGTCCACACTTCCATGGCGCGGGAGCCCGGCGGCATCGCTTCGAACTTCTCGGGCACGCCGCTCACGTCGCTGACCATGTCCAGCAGCGCCTCCGCCCGCAAGCGCTGACGGTAGTGGCGGGAGTAGTTTCGCGTGTCCGCGAGGTTGCGTTCGTTCGGGCGGGTCCCAAGCCCGTACGCCCGGCTCATCGCGATGGTCTTGATCAGTTTCTTCAGATCGCAGCCGTTCTTGCGGAAGTCCGCGGCGAGGGCCTCCAGCAACTCGGGATTGCTCGGCGGGTTCGTGGCGCGAAGATCGTCCACAGGGTCGACGATGCCACGACCCATGAGATCGGCCCACACGCGATTCACGATCACCTTGGCGAAGTACGGATTCTTCTCGCTCGTGACCCACTCCGCGAGCGCGTCGCGGGGATCCTTCTCGGGCGGAATGTCCATCGGTTCGCCGAGCAACGGCGTGGGCTTCATCGCCTTGTCCGTCAGCGGGTGCTTGACGGTTCCGCTCGCCGCCGTGTGAATCGTCTCCTCGCTGCCGGAGATCGGGGCCGAGATGCCGACGCCCTTGCGGCCGATCCGACCGAAGAACGCGGCGAACGAATAGAAGTCGTCCTGCCCCCAGATTTCGAACGGATGGTGGTGGCACTTCGCGCAGTCGAGCCGCACGCCGAGGAACAACTGGCTCACCATCGTGGTGATCTCAGCGGGCTCGCGGCGGTCGCGATACATCACGACGGCGCCGTTCGTCCACGTGCTCCCCTTCGCCGCGATGAGTTCACGCACGAAGCGGTCGTAAGGCTTGTTCTCGCGGAAGCTGCGACGCAGCCATTGGTCCAGAGTGAAGGTCGCCTTCATGCCCACGTGGTACGGGTTCGGGCGAAGGAGGTCCGTCCACTTGTTCGCCCAGAAGTCCGCGTACTCGGGACGTTGGAGCAGCCGATCGATCAGCGCTTCGCGTTTGGTCGGCGATGTGTCCTTGAGGAACACGCGTGTCTCGTCCGGCGTCGGCAGCCGGCCGATGATGTCCAGGTGAGCGCGGCGATGAAACGTGGCGTCGCCCGCGGGGTCGCTCGGAGTGATGTTCAGTTTTTGGAGTTTGGCCCACACGTGTCCGTCGATGAAGTTCGCTCGGGGCAACTTCGCGTACACCTCCGCGGGCACCGGCTTCGGAAGCGGAATCATCACGCTGCAGACCGCGAACTTCTCCATGAAGCGAGCCATGATCGCGGCCTCGCCGGGAATCGGCCCGGCCGTGACTTGCCCGTTCGCGTCGACCGCGGCATACGGCGCCTCGCTGGACGAAAACGCCGACAACCGAGTGACGTCTTCCGTCGAGCCGTCCGAGTAGTGGGCCGTGACGACAAGACTGAACGACTCTTTGAAGGCGAGCAACTTCGACGGCGCGTTCAAAGTGATCTTCTGAATGGTCGGCGCGTTCGGCGGCGTGCGCGGCGTCGAATTCGCGATCCACGCGAGCAGCGTCTTGTACTCCGGGCCGGCCGGGTCGATGCGGCGGCCTCCACCATGCGGTGTCTTCCCGGTCGACTTTTGGAGCAGCAGGCTGTTCTCGGGGCTGGCGGGAAACACGCGCCGGCCGCGGGCCTCGCGCGCGATCGCGTTGAAGTCGAATTCGTGATCGTAGGCGAGCAGAGACAACGCGAAGCCGTTTTGCCCGCGGGCCTTCCCGTGGCACGGCCCCGAGTTGCACCCGGACTTCGTGAGGATCGGCTGAATGTCCCGCTCGAATGTCGGTGCGGCGGCCTTCACCGAGGAAGCGGCGGCGACTGCGAGCAGGATGGAGAGAACGAATCGCGGCATAGTGGAGGAGTGAACTTAGCGGGTATGTAAAGTATACCCGCAGCCGCGACCCACGCCAGACGATTCGAGCGAAACTCATGACCGGCATCGAAGCGTTTCTCGAAGTGCTCCATCGGGGCGGCGTGACGCATCTCTTCGGGAACCCAGGCACGACCGAGTTGCCGTTGAACGACGCGCTCGGCCGCGACCCGCGCTTCCAATACGTCTTCGGATTGCACGAGATTCCCGTCGTCGCCGCGGCGGACGGCTACGCTCAGGCCGGCGGCCGCGTCGCGGTCGTGAATCTGCACACGGCCTGCGGCCTCGGCAACGCCATGGGCATGCTCGTGAACGCCCACGCGGCCGGCACGCCGCTCCTCGTCACGGCCGGCCAGCAGGACTCGCGTTTGCGGTTCGACGATCCCGTGCTCGCCGGGCCGCTTGTCGAGATGGTGCGGCCCGTCACCAAGTGGGCGGCTCAAGTCGATCGCGTGGAAGATGTGCCGAACGCGACTCGGCGCGCGATGCAGATCGCGCTTGCCCCTCCGACCGGCCCCGTCTTCCTCGCGTTGCCGCTGGATGTTCAACAGAGCGAGGCGGTCGGACTGGATCTTTCGGCCCCATGGCTTCCGGATCGGGCCGCGCGCCCGCCACTCTCCGCGATGCGACATGCGGCCGCGATTCTGATCGCGGCCACGAACCCCGTGATCCTCGCGGGCAGCCGCGTGACCGAGTCGAACGCGATCGGCGAACTGATCGCGTTCGCGGAGCGGCTCGGCGCACCGGTCTTCACCGAGAGCGGCACCGCGAGCGGGCGGCTGCCGTTCCCCACGAATCACCCGCTGCTCCGCGGTCCGCTTCCGCTTTGGTCCCCCGAGATCCGCGCGGAACTCGCGGAGTTCGACGTCGCGTTCGCGGTCGGGCTCAACGTGCTGAAGCTGTACATCCACAAGGAACCGGCGCGGCCGCTCCCCGAGAGTCTGAGGCTGGTTCACCTCGATTCCGTGCCCACGGAGATCGGCAAGAACGTCCCGGTCGAGGTGGGGTTGATCGGGGACCCGAAGGCGGGGCTGGCCGAACTTGGGAGCATGATCGAGCCGAGATCCGAGGCGCCGGCCAAGCTCGCCGCCGCGGCCGCGGTTCGCGCTCGGGAGCAGGCGGCGCTTCGGGCGAAGGTCGCCGCACGGCGCGATCAGCGACCGATGGCCCCGATCGTCCTCATGGACACGCTCGCGTCCGTTCTTCCCGAGAACGCGGCCGTGATTCAGGAAGCCCCCACGACCCACCACAATCACTTCGAACGGATCGGCGCCCTGAAGGATCCCGCGGGGCACTTCGCTCATCGCGGGTGGTCCCTCGGTTGGGGCATCGGGTGCGCTCTCGGCGTGAAACTCGCGTGGCCGGACCGCCCCGTGCTCGCCCTGATTGGCGACGGCGCCTCGCTCTACGGCATCCAGGGGCTCTGGACCGCGGCTCGCAACCGCATCCCGGTCACGTTCGTGATCGCGAACAACTCCCGCTATCGCATCCTGGAACACTGCGGGGACGTGATGAACCTCGCGGGCCTCGGCGCCGCTCCGGGCCTGACACTCGGCGATCCGGCCGTCAATTTCGTGATGCTGGCCCGCTCGCTCGGGGTCGAGGCGCACCATGTCGAGGACCCGGACGAACTCGCGATCTGGGTTCGCGACTCGTTCACGCTGAACCAACCGATCCTGTTTGAAGTTCCGATCGGGCTCTGATGGTCAGACAGCCGTGACGACGCCGACCGGCACGTTGATGTTCGAAGTGGAAACGGGGTTCGGGTTGCGGGCCACGGCGGCGAGCGCAATTTCCGTGATGAGCTTTTCGTGCGTGCCGCCGAGATGCATCACGGCGTTCACCAGCGCAAGGCTGTTCAGGTACGGGTTCGGGTTCATCTCGAGCACGTAGAAGCGGCCGTTCGCGTCCATGCGCACGTCGATGCGGGCATAGTCGCGGCAGCGGAGCAGGCGATAGCACCGCTCGGCGATCTGCTTCAGCCGGGCGAAGTCGTCGTCCGGGAGGAAGACGGGCGCTTTCAGCGGCGAGGTGCGGTACTCGTCCGAGTTCTCGTCCCACTTCGCGGTGAAGGTGTACACGGACCAGCGGCCGGGGGTCGGCTCGAAGGCGATCTCGGCGATCGGCAGCACGAACGGGACGCCCGGCTTGCCGGGTTCTTCGATGATGTTGACATGGAACTCGCGGCCGGCGATGAACCGCTCGATCAGGACGGGCGGGCCGTATTTCTCCAGCACCGCCTGCACGCGTTCGTCCAACTCGTCCTGCGACGTGACCACGCTTTTCTGATCGATGCCGACGCTGGCGTCCTGCGTGGCGGGCTTCACGATCGCGGGCCACTCGTGACTCCACGTGGGGGCGGGGAGTTCCTCCACAATCGCATATTCGGCGGTGGGTAGACCGGCGGCCGCGAGCAGGTGCTTCACGCGAACCTTGTCCCGACCCAACCCGAGGGATGCGCTCGGGCAGCCGGTGAACGGCACGCCGAGCCACTCCAGCAGCGCGGCCACGGCCACTTCCGAGTCGGCGATTGTCGGCACGCCTTCGAACAGGTTGAAGACCGCGTCCGGCCGGAAGCGTTTGATCTCGTTCAGGAGCGGTTGCGGGTCCGTGCTCACGCCCAGCTTCACGGCGTCGAACCCGGCCGCGACCAGGATGTTGAACGCGTCGTGAACCGTGTCGAGAATGTCGTGCTCGGAGCCCGCGTCCGGATGGTCCGCGGGCAGAACCGGCTCGTTGTGGAGGACGAGAATGCGGGGCATGGTTCAGAAGTAAAGCCGGAGGATGTCGCGACTGATGACGTAAACGAACAGCGTGAGGATCATCGCGAGGCCGACGTACATGAGGGCGGCGAAGACCCGCTCGGGCAACGGGCGACCCGTGATCTTTTCGTACACGAGGAAGACGAAGTGTCCGCCGTCCAGCACGGGCACCGGGAGGAAGTTCACCACCGCGAGGTTCACCGAGATCACCCCGAGGAAGATGAGGAACTGCCAGAAGTCTTCGCCCGCGATTTTGTACGAGACGTCGGCGATGGTCAGCGGGCCGCTCATCGTCTTGACGCTGACTCGGCCGCGGATCATCGAGTAGAGGTTCATGTACACTTCGCGGATGAAACGCACCGTGCGGCGGGCGCCGAGGCCGATGGCGTCGCCGAGATCGCTCGCCTTCTGTTCTCGCGATTCGGATTGAAGCTGAATGCCGCGGTCGTCCACGGGCCAGCGCTTGTCTTCGACTCCTTGCATCGCGAGTTCCACGGTCTCGCCCGTGGCCGCCCGCTTGAGCCGGAGTTTGAACTCTTTCGGGTGGCCCTGCAGGATCGACTCGACGCACGCCCACTGGTGCGGCTTGATCTCGTCCCACTTCTCGGCGGTGGCCCCGAGTTGGCGGCGGAACCACGAGGGTTGTGGCGGATTCGTGTCCCAGAGCACGGCTTCGATCAAGTCGCTGCGCTTCACGCCGGCCTTGGCAGCAGGCGAATCCGCCTCCACGTCCTCGACCACGCCGCTGACCCAGTACGCGAGGCCGAGTCCGTCGATGGCCAGCGGGCTGTTTTGCTGCGGCAGGAGTTCTCGCTCGAAGCGGTAAGAGTCGTCGTAGTCGAGAGTCAGGGCCTTCCGCTGTTCCTGGTGATCGGGCTCGGAGATCCGCAAAACCACGAGATCGACCTTGAGGGACTTGCGTTTCTCCTCGGGAAACTCGGCGGCCCATTTCAGGAGTTCGCGTCGAAGCAGGATCGGATCGAAGGGGCGAATCGCGTCTCCGGGTTTGGCTTCGGGCAGCTTGTCGCCATTGGCGAGCCAGGTGCGTTTACCGGCGGAGTCGGTGAGGCCGACGGCGGCGATGCGGTCGCCGCGGCCGTCCGGCCCGGCGTCGAGGGTCACGGCCTGGATGCCGGCACGCTCCGCGGGGCCGCCCGTGCGAATTGCCGCAACTTTCCCGATCTGCATCCGCAGGCCGAAATTCTGGCGGAAGCCGGGTTGAACTCGAATCTCGGTCGGCTTCGCGGTCTCGGGTTCATCCTTGCGAACGACGCCGATCGTGACCGCCTGCCCCGCGAGGAGCGTGAGCCGACGGCGATAATCGGCCACGTCCGTGAGCGGGAGCAATTCCTCCGGCTTGGTCGGGTTCGTCATGCTGACGATGCGATCGCCGGCCTGGAAGCCGCCGGCTTCGAGGGCCTTCCCCTTCACGACCGGGGCATCCTTCAGGTTCTTCGGCGGGGTGTAGACCAGCAGCCGCGATTCGACCTGCACGCCGAGCACGGGGAAGAAGGTGCCCTCGTCGCGGATCGGCTCCACCTCGAGCTTCACTTCCTGGCCGCCGCGGCGAACCACGATCGGCACCTTCTCGCCTTTGTCGGTGCTCATCACGACGGGGCGAAGGTCCTTGAAGGTGGGGTTGGTGCGGGACCCGATCTGCACGATCTCGTCGCCGTCGCGAAGGTCCGCGCGCCAGGCCGCGCCGCCGGAGAAGGTCGCCCCCACGATCGCGGGCTCTTCTTTCACGCCGTGCATGTACGCGGCCACGAAGCAGACCATGCCGAAAATGAGATTCATGATCACGCCGGCGGAGATGATGAGCATCCGCTGCGGCACGGGTTTGTTCTTGAAGCTGCGGGGGTCGCTGTCTTCTTCGTCGCCGTCCGAATCGGGCATCGATTCGCCGGTGCCCTCGCCGACCATCGCGACGTATCCGCCGAGCGGGATCACGCCGAGCATGTACGTGGTTTCGCCGTACTTGTACGAACAGAACGGAATGGCCGGGCCGAAGCCGATGGAGAAGGTGCGAACGTGGACGTCGCACCACTTGGCGGCGAGGAAGTGCCCGAGTTCATGGATGAAGATGATGAATCCGAGTCCGAGCGCCACCTTCAGGGCCGTGAACGGATCCCAGAACTTGATCACGAGGGCGATGATGATCGCCGTCACGACCAGACCCGTGGCGTTCTGGCGCAGCCACGACTTCACCTCGGTCACTTCGGACTGGTGATTCGGCTGGCCCGTGGCGGGGTCGATCGGTCCCGGCTGAGCGATGTCGTGCGGTTGCGAATTCGGGTTCACGTTCGCGTCCAACGAGCGACCTCCTGGCGGGCCCAGCGATCGAGGGCGAGAAGCCGCCCGAGCGTGGGTGCCGGTTCGAAATCGTGCGCGTTCAATACGGCCCGGCAGGCGCGGGCGATGTCGTTGAATCCGAGCGTGCCGCCGAGGAATCGGCACACGGCGGCTTCGTTCGCGGCATTAAGCACGGCCCCGCCGGTTCCGCCGACGCGGGCCACCTCGAAACCGAGATCCAGGGCGGCGAACGTTTCGCGATCCGGCTGTTCGAAGCGGAGCCCGCCGAGGGTTCGCCAGTCGAGCCGTTTCGCGGGGCCGTTCACACGCTCCGGATACAGAAGCGCGTATTGTATGGGCAGCCGCATGTCCGGTGGTGAAAGCTGAGCCAGAACCGAGCCGTCCGCGAACTCCACGAACGAATGCACGATCGATTCGGGGTGAACGATCACGTCGATCTGCTCGGGTCGGAGAGCGAACAACCAGCGAGCCTCGATGACCTCGAGAGACTTGTTCATGAGCGTGGCGGAGTCGATGGTGATCTTCGGCCCCATCCGCCACGTCGGGTGTTTCAGTGCGGCTTCGATCGAGACGGATTCCAACTCCGCGGCCTTTTTCCCGCGGAAGGGGCCGCCGCTTCCCGTGAGCACGACCCGATCGATGTCCGCGGCGGTGTAGCCCGTGAGGGCTTGAAACACGGCGGAGTGTTCGCTGTCCACGGGGAGCACGGTGGCCCCGCGGGTCGCCGCGAGCCCCATCACGAGCGGGCCGGCGACCACCAGCGTTTCTTTGTTCGCGAGAGCGACCGTCTTCCCGGATTCGACCGCGGCCCACGTTCCATGCAAACCCGCGGCCCCGACCACGGCCGAGACCACGACATCCACATCCGGATCGGTGGCCAAACGCACGATGCCGTCGTCGCCGGAGAGAAGTCGCGTTTCGCGGGGGAAGGCGGAGCGGTCCGCGGCGGCGAACGCGACGGGATCGGTGAGCACGGCGTATCGCGGGCGGAATTCGCGGCACTGCTCCGCGAGCGACTCCCACTTCGCGTGGGCGGCGAGGCCAAGGATCGCGAGCCGATCGGGAAGATGCCGAGCGACATCGAGCGTGCTCACGCCGATGGATCCGGTGCTGCCGAGCACGGCCACGCGTTTGGGGGTGATCCTCACGAGGGGATTGTAGCTCGAAGTCGAATCCGGGCGAGGCTTCACCGGGCCGGGCTGGTCCAACTCGGACGGAAGGATTCCTCCTTCTGGCGGGCCTTGTGGAAAGCATCGGCCAGGAACAGGAGCGAACGGCAGCGAGCCGCGACGGCCTCGGCGTCGCTCGCCTTCTTGTACTTGGCCTCGGCCTCGGCCACGAGTTTCGCGTGGCCGTCCCAGTCCGCCCCGACATTCTGGCTCTTCATCGCTTCCGTCAGGATGCGTTCGACTTCTGCGAACTTGTCGGCGAACTCCCGCTTCACCAGGCAGGAATGCGTCTTGTAGACGTGCAGTTCGCGCGGGGTGTCGTTCGGTTGCGGCGGCTCTTCGGGCTCCTTCCGCAGATGCATGGCGACACCCACCAGGCCGGCGACGATGCCGATGGCCGCGAGCGAGAACGAGAACGCGGCGCCGGGTATCTCCTCGGCATGAAGGAAGAGCGAGAGAGCCGCCAACCCGCTCCCGAGACCCAAGCACGTGAACGGCCACGGCACCCTGCGGTTCCAAGCCGCGAGCGCTCGCTTGAACGGATTCGACTTTCGCGACGACGACGGGCCGGTCTCGGCCCCGACATGCACGATCAACACGGTGATGTTGTCCGGGCCGCCGCGGAGGTTCGCGAGGTTCACCAGCAACCGGGCCGCTTCGTCCGGGGGAAGGGCGGAGACGACGGGCCCGATCTCCTCGGGCGGCACGACGCCGGTCAAGCCGTCCGAGCAAAGCAGGAAGGCATCCCCTTTTCGGACGGGGTGAGGGCCTTCCACATCGACTTCGACCTCGGGATCGGGGCCAAGCGAACGGATGATGACGTTCTTCTTGAAGTCACCGAGTTCATCCGGATCGACGCCCTGACGCCTCGCGATTTCCCAGACCCACGAGTGATCGAAGGTCAGTTGCTCGGCGCGGCCGTCGCGGATGCGATAGGCGCGGCTATCGCCGACATGACCGACCCAAGCGCCCTCCGGCCGCAGAATCAGGGCCGTGGACGTGGTGCCGAGCCCGCGGAACTCCGGGTTCTCCTGGCCGACCGTATAGATGCCGGTGTTCGTTTCGGTGAATGCTCGGCGGAGGGCGGGGAGAACGCCGTCGTGAACGTGCTTGAGAAACAGGAAGGGAATGTCGCGAACGGCTTTGGCGCTGGCCTTTTCGCCGACCGCGTGGCCGCCCATGCCGTCCGCCACGACGAAAACGTGCCCATGGGCCGCGAATCCGGTCGCGTCCGCCGCGGGCTGGGCGGCACACGCGTCCTGATTGTGGCTCCGCTTCACCCCCACGTCCGTGAGGGCCGCGAATCGCACGGGTTCGAAGGCCGGCACCGGTTTCCTTTCGCCTAACTTCGCATCTTGACTGTATCTTACGGCCCGCGGCGCGGTCGGAGTTCGGCGAGCCGAATCCCGGTTGACCCCGGCTTCGGCCCACGGTATGGCGGGATTCCACCAATTGTAGCACCAATTATTTGCACCGGGCGGAAGGAACCTATGTCCCGCGGCGGATCGATGCGCGTATGGCTGCTCGCGGCCGGGCTGGCTCTGATCGCCGGTTCCGGCTGCGGCACGGTGAATCGACGCTTCGTGATCGAATCGAACGTGCCGAACGCGCAGGTCTACATCAACAATCGTTCCGTCGGGGCGGCCCCGGCCCATTCCGCGTTCGAATACTACGGTTACTACAACATCGAACTCGTGCATCCGGACTATCAGCGCGAGACGAAACGCGTCCACGTGAAGGCGCCGTGGTACGCCTACCCGCCGTTCGATTTCTTCGTGGACGTGCTGTGGCCGTTCGGCATCGAGGACGTGCGCCGTTACAACTTCGAACTCACGCCCGCGGTGCGAACCGATCCCGGAGATCTGATCAATACGGCGGAGGAACTTCGCACCCGCGGCTGGAATCTGCCCCCGGCCGAGCAACCGGCCACGCCCCGAGAACGCTGACAGTCAGGCAAGGTGGGGGACTCGTCGTTTTGTTCAAGTCGGAAGGGCCATAAAGCTGTGGCTTGAATAATCGCGACGCCTTACTCCGTCAGGCAAGGTGGGAGGACTCGTCGTTTTTATTCAAGTCGGAAGGGCCATAAAGCGGTTCGGCGTGCCTTGACCCCGCTCACTTGAGCGCACCCCAGTTGAACGGGATGTGCTGCCACTCCCGCCCGCCCAACACGCCGGCCAGTCGCTCGGCGGACAGGTGCCGGTCGAGGAAACCGACGAACCCGGCCAGCCGCTCCGGCTCTGTCCCGGCGTAGGACGACAGGATGAACGGGTATGGGTCCAGCCCGACCCCCAGCCGGATCAGCCACTCGTCCAGCAGGAACGAGTCAGCGGCTGGGACGTTGAACACCTCCACGGTGAAGAAGTGGTCGCCGTCCCGCTGGTGGCACAAGTCGATGACCAAGCGGCGGTCTTGGCTTGGCCGCAGCTCGAACCGGCACCGCGCCGGGAGGTGCGGCGTCTCGTCAACCAGTTCGCGGCTGCACCCTGCGTACCCGAGCCGCCGGAACACGACGGAGGCACCCAGCAGCCCGTGGACCGTCTCGGCAGCATCGGCGAGGGATAGTGGCCGACCCGACCAGGATGAAGAGCAGGAACGGGGCGTTGCATAGCGCGAGCATGACGCCGGCGATCAGCAGCATCCGCGATCCGGCCACCCGTCGCCCCCGGCTCCGCGCCGACAGCCCGAGCAGCAAGCCGATGAACGGCAGCAGGACGCACACCGCCAGCTCGCTGGCCGATGGCGAGCCGAAGCTGTCCGCAACCGCCTGCGAGCCGAGGTAGGACTGCTGCGCCGAGCGGGACACGAAGTCGTACCCGCAATCGCACCGCTGGGCCGACGGCGGATTCACCAGCCCGCATCGCGGGCAGTCTTGCGCCTCCGTCATTGGGCACGCCTCCGCCACCAAACGAAGAGGAAGCGATGCGACGGACTCCGCTCGGGGAGCATGGCGGAACACCCGCGACGTCCGGTCGCGGAGTCCGTCGCATAGCTTCGGTTGAACGAAACCGCGGAGCGGGGCTGTGGAGATCCTCTCGCTCTCGCGGTCGCTTCCGGAAGTGTAACGGCCCCGGCGACCCCGACGCAAACGGAAAGTCCGGCGCGTTCGCCGCTCGCTTTTCCGCACCGACAACGCGCCGCGGACTACGATGCGAGGTTCCGAAAAGCCTTCACTTCGCGTTCTTCGTGGCCTCGGACTTCACGTAGTCCTTGAAGGCGGTCATGTTGTACGAGATGAAGAGGAAGGCCGTCTGCAGGGCCCGGAAGGTCTCGTCTTCGGGGTCGTCCGCGTAGTCCTTGCGCAGGTCGTTCAACTTCGCGAGAATCTGCTCGGCGTTCATTTCGCCTCCGAAGGAGTCTGTCGTACATCCTATTCCGGCCCGAACTCGATTCGACGCGTTACGCGAGGACGAAGTCGTTCGTGTCGATCTCGCCGGGTCGCGCTTCAAGCGAGTGAATGGGTGTCAATCTTCTCGGTTCGACGCCTTTAGTGGCGGAAGTCCCGCTTGTCTTCACGCGGCTTCGCGCTAAAACGTAAGTATCGGAAGCCTTCACCGCCAACCCCCGCACATCATGCCTGCCGCCACCGTTCGACATGCCAAGGGTCCGGTTGAAGACGTGCCGCAGGCCGCGGCCGGGCCGTTCGCGAAAGAGTGGATCGAATCATCAGTCGGCGGGAAGCTGCTGATGGCGGTCACGGGCGCCGGTCTGGTCGGCTTCGTGCTGTTCCACATGATCGGCAACCTGAAGTTGCTTTCGGGGCCGGAATCAATCAACAAGTACGCGTACTTCCTGAAGCACGACCTCGGGGCGCTGATCTGGATCGCCCGCGGCGGGTTGCTCGGGATCTTCGTGCTGCACATCGCGCTCGCGATCCGCCTCAAGAAGCGAGCCGCGGCCGCGCGGCCTGTTGCCTACTCGAACCCGGCTGCGGTTCAAGCCACGCTCGCCTCGCGAACCATGATTTGGACCGGCATCGTGATCGGCCTGTTCACTCTGTTCCACCTCGCCCACTTCACCTTCGCCTGGGTGCAGGGCGTGGAACTGAACGGAACGTGGGTGAACTTCCTGGAATTGAAGGATGCACAAGGCCGCCACAACGTGTACGAGATGATGGTGGCCGGGTTCGCGAGCGTGCCGCTGGCGGTTCTCTATGTCGTGGCCCAGGCGGCGCTCTGCGTTCACCTGAAGCATGGCATCCAAAGCGTGTTCCAAACCCTCGGCCTGAAGAACGGCCGCTTCCGCAAACCGATCGACGCCCTCGGCCTGGCCCTTGCCCTGACCGTGTTCCTCGGCAATCTCGCGATCGTGCTGAGCGTGCAACTCGGCTATGTGACCAGCCAGTATCGCTAAAATGGGGTCGGAGAGGAGGGCGCGATCATGCCAATGCACGACTGGACCCGCGTCGATCCGAACGACTACCACACGTTTCATCTGTATTGGCTGACGCACCTTTCGCAGGCGCTCAACAAGAATCGCTTGCCGGATGGTTACTACGCGATGGCGGATCACACGACTCCGCCCTACGTTCCGGACGTGGTGACGCTCGCGAGCGATGGTGCGCCTGATCCGGACGATACGAGTGAAGGAGGAGTCGCGGTCGCGCCGAGAACGAAGATTTCCGCCACCGAACACGGTCGGAGGCTGAAACTCGCCGGCCGTCGCCGAATCGCCATCAAACATATCCGGGACCGGCAAATCGTCGCGGTGATCGAGATCGTCTCGCCGAGCAACAAGGCGAAGAAGGCGGAGTTCAGCGACCTCGTCGGCAAGTCCGTTCAGGCTCTCCGACAAGGCATTCACGTGCTGCTGGTCGACCCATTCCCGCCGATGCGTCGCGACCCGAACGGGATTCACGCGGCGGTGTGGAAAGAGTTGACCGGCAAGAAAGCCGTGAACGCGGACAAACCGCTGACGCTGGCCTCTTATGTCGCCCGCGGCGAAGACATGTATTCGTCGTTCGTGGAGCCGCTCGCCGTCGGCGACACGCTTCCCGAGATGCCGTTGTTCATCACGCCGGGTCGGCACGTGCTGGCCCCGCTCGAAGAATCGTATTGCACCGCATGGGACGGCTTTCCGCTCCCGATTCGGAAACTGCTGGAGTCGCGATGAAGCTCGATTCGAAAGCGCCCGAGGGGCCGTTGGCCGAGAAGTGGACGCACTTCAAGGAACATCAGCGGCTGATCAACCCGGCCAACAAGCGGAAGTACACGGTGCTGGTCGTGGGCAGCGGGCTCGCGGGCGGCGCGGCCGCGGCCAGCCTCGCCGAACTCGGCTACAACGTGGCCTGCTTCTGCTACCAGGACTCGCCCCGACGCGCCCATAGCATCGCGGCCCAGGGTGGCATCAACGCCGCCAAGAACTATCGCAACGACGGCGACTCCATTCATCGCCTCTTCTACGACACGATCAAGGGCGGCGACTTCCGCGCTCGCGAGGCAAACGTCCACCGTCTCGCCGAAGTCTCGGTCAACATCATCGACCAATGCGTGGCCCAAGGCGTGCCGTTCGCCCGCGAATACGGCGGCCTGCTCGATACCCGCTCCTTCGGCGGGGCGCAACTGCAGCGCACGTTCTACTGCCGCGGCCAAACCGGGCAGCAGCTTCTCCTCGGCGCCTACCAGGCCCTCTCGCGGCAGATCGCGGCCGGCGCCGTGAAGATGTTCCCCCGTTGCGAGATGCTCGACATCGTGACCGTGGACGGCCGCGCCCGCGGCATCGTCACGCGGCATCTCGAAACCGGCAAGATCGAGTCCTTCGCCGGCGACGCCGTCGTGCTCGCCACCGGCGGGTACGGCAACGTCTACTTCCTCAGCACGAACGCGATCGGCTGCAACGTGTCGGCCACGTACCGGGCCTACAAGCGCGGCGCCGCCTTCGCCAACCCCTGCTACACCCAGATTCACCCGACCTGCATCCCCGTCACCGGCGATCACCAGTCGAAACTCACGCTCATGAGCGAATCGCTTCGCAACGACGGCCGCGTCTGGGTGCCGAAGGAGAAGGCGAACTGCGGGAAGGCCGCGAAGGACGTGCCCGAGGCGGACCGCGATTACTTCCTCGAACGCAAGTACCCGAGCTACGGCAACCTCGCCCCGCGGGACATCGCGAGCCGCGCGGCGAAAGAAGCCTGCGACGACGGCCGCGGCGTCGGCCCGGGCGGCCGAGGCGTCTATCTCGACTTCGCCGCCGCCATCCAACGCCAGGGCGAAGACAAGATTCGCGACAAGTACGGCAACCTCTTCGACATGTACGAACGCATCACCGCCGAGAACGCGTACAAGCAGCCGATGCGCATCTACCCCGCCGTCCATTACACGATGGGCGGCACGTGGGTGAACTACGAACTGATGTCCACCATCGATGGGCTCTTCGTCGGCGGCGAGGCGAACTTCTCCGATCACGGCGCGAATCGCCTCGGCGCCTCGGCGCTCATGCAAGGCCTCGCGGACGGCTACTTCGTGCTGCCGTACACGCTCACGCACTGGCTCGCGGCCCTGAAACCCGGTGGCGTCGACACCACGCATCCCGAGTTCAAACGCATCGAGGGCGAGGCCACCGACAAGCTCAAGAAGATGCTCGCGATCAAGGGCAAGAAGACCGCCGTGGAACTGCACCGCGAACTCGGCCTCACGATGTGGGAGCACGTCGGCATGGCCCGCACCAAGCAGAGCCTCGAAACCGCGATCGCGAAAATCGGCGAACTCCGATCCGAGTTCTGGACCAACGTGAACGTGACCGGCACGGACGCGGACCTGAACGTCGCTCTCGAACGCGCCAACCGCGTGTCGGACTTCCTCGAGTTCGGCGAACTCCTGGCCCGCGACGCGCTCGCCCGCGAAGAATCGTGCGGCGGGCACTTCCGTTCCGAACACCAGACTCCGGACGGCGAAGCCAAGCGAAACGATGCGGAATTCTGCCACGTCGCCGCGTGGGAATACGCCGGCGCGGACAAGACTCCGATCCGCAATGTGGAACCGCTCGTGTTTGAAGACGTGAAACTCGCCGAACGCAGCTACAAGTGATCTCCGCCGCCAAGTCGCCAACGCTTCACCATTCAGGTTGGCGACGCCAACGCCGAGATGGCTTCGGGATATGCCTCGCACTCGGCCTCGAACACGCGGGCGGCAAGTGTGGCCGGCGTGTCGGTCGGGAGAACGGGCACGCGCTTCTGCACGAGGATCGGGCCGGTGTCGTAGCTGTTGTCGGCGAAGTGAACGGTGCAGCCGCTCTCGACCACACCCGAAGCCAGCACGGCCTCATGCACTCGTTGGCCATACATTCCGCGGCCGCCGAAGGCGGGGAGCAAGGCCGGGTGTATGTTCAGCACCCGCTCGCGATAGTCGTCCGGAATCGGCAGTAGGTTCAACCATCCGCCAAGAATCACGAGATCGGGGTTGAAGCCTCGTATGGCGGCCCACGTCGCTTCGGCTTGCCCCTTGGGCACGACCACCGCGGGAACCCCGGCCCGCCTCGCGCGCTCGAGGCCAAAAGCGTCCGCCCGGCTGGAGACGACGCCCACCACGGCCGCCCGCAGGCGGCCGTCCGCGATGCGATCCAGGAGGTTCTGCAGCGTGGTGCCGCCCCCGCTGATCAGCACGACGAGCCGGATAGGTTCGCGAGTCACGGGGTTTTCAATTCCTTGAACAACAGCGTTTTCGTCTTCTGGAACTTGCCCTGGACCTTCTCCTCGGTCTCTTCCTTCACTCGGAGGCCAGGAGCCTCGGACGTGATCCAGTACGTGGTGATCGTCTCGGCGCCGAAGTCCTTCTCCGTCTTCTTGAACTTCTTCGTGTCATAGGTCTTCGCGCCGATTTTGAGCTTCTCCGTGCCGCTCGCCACGCATTTGGAATCGGGAGCCCAAGCCGCGTCTTTGCCCGCCTTGTCCGGGAGCGTTCGCTTGCGGAAGACCGGATATTCCGTGCGGTACTCTTTCGTCTCGATTCCACCACTGAAGTGCCTGCTCTCGACGCGAATCTCGCTGTCCTTGATCGACTTCAGCGTGTGTTCGCGCGTTGATTCCACTTTCATGCCCGCCAGATGACGCGTCTCGGTGAAGACGAGCACGGCGCCGACTTTGTGCTTGGCCCACGAGTCGTAACTGGGATTGTCCACGGTCGTTTCCGCGGCGGCGGCGGAAGCCGCCACGGCGAACGCGGCGAGAACGAGGCGAAGCATCACTTGATCTCCACGGCGATTTCCGCGTCGAACATCAGTTTGGGGTCGCCGCGGCCCGCGAGGGTCTTCTTCAGCGTGGCCTCGGAGCGCGGCGCCTTCCCTTCGAACAGAGTCTTCCCGGCGTGCGTCACCTTGACGGGTTTGTCCAGTTCGAGCATGCGATCGTCGAGTCGGATGAGCAGAGTCTTCACGTTCTCGGCCTTGAGAATCTCGATGGTCTGGCCGTTGCGTTTGACTTCGACGAGCGCTCCGCCCTTGGCTTCGCCCGGCGGCACGGCCAACCAGTAGAAGCGGTCGTGCGTGGTGCCGGACTGCTTCCACACGATGCGCGTGGGGATCGGGTCGCGGGTGAACTTCGCCATCCATGGCACGGCGATTTTGTCTTCGAGGTTCATCCAGTGCCCTTTGCCCGCGTGGATCTTGGTGAAGTGCTCATAGCCCTCCGGATCCGGTTTCTTGAGGTCGTCCAGCTTCTTGCCCCACTCGGCGGCGACCTTGTTGCGGTCGTACGCGCCGTCTTCCGCCCCGACTTGGATCGCGAAGGGGAGGTTGCGGAGGCCGAGCGGCGAGGCGTCGTTCGGGTGGCCGGCCATCATCGCGGCGGCGGCGAAGGAATCGGCCATGCGCGGCGCCAACTGATACACGCCGTCCCCGCCGGCGGAGTAGCCCATGACATAGACTCGATCCGGGTTCACGTCTTCGAGCACGATGAGATCCTCGATCAACCGCGTGAACAGGCGGTCGATGTGACCTTCGTGCCAGAGGTTCCAGGTGTTCGTCGGCGCTCGCGGGGCGATGTACAGGCCTTCGGCCGGTTGATAGAGCTTGATCTGGTTCTGCCACTGCCCGTCGTTGACTTTCTTCGTCGTGCCGCCGCCGCCGTGAAGCGAGAGGAACAGGCTTCGGCCGGTCTTCGGTTTCTCGCCGAAGGTCTTGATCAGCCACGGCATCTCGAGCTTGTCTTCTTTGATGAGCCGTTCCTTGATCTCGGACGCGCGGTCCTTCTTGATCGTGGCGACATGTTGCTTCCAGATGGCGTCCCGCGCCGCGGCCGCCTCCGCTTTGGACAGCGGCGTGTTTTCCGCGGAGATCCCGACGGACGCAGTGAGGAGCAGAAGGGCGAGGGCTCGCATGATACTCCTTCGATGTCGATTCCAGTCGAGTCAAATTGACGGGGCCGTGAAGCAATCGCACCATCACTCCAACGGGCGGTCCCAGTCCAATAATTGTCTCTTCAACTCCGCGAAGTCCAGCGTCGGGGCACCGGAGTATTCCTCGACGTCGTCTTCGTCCGGCTCGCGGGTCTTCCGCAGGGCTTCTTCCAGGCGGCGAACCCAGACGGGCACTTCCAGCCCCACGCCGCTCACCGTCTCGCGGAGCGGGCTCATCGCCACGAGCAGGCTCACGAAGGCGGGGTTCTCCTCGCCTTCTCCGTCGCGGGCGGCCTGTGCCGCGGGAGCGACCTGAGCCGCGGCGCGATCGATCTCCAACGGCAAAATGAAACGTTCCTCCAGCCGGTCCCGGACGGTGCGGAGGCGAACCGAGTACCGGTTCTCCTTCTTCGTCAGTTCGTCGAGCAACTGGTCGGAGATCTGCCGCGTCTTGTTGCCGATGAAGTCGCGCCAACGGGCGGCGAGTTCGTCGTGCCCGCGACGACAGAGCGCTTCATGAGCCAACGCGAACGGCCGCATTTTCCACGCCACGCGGTCGTACTTCACCTTCAGCCGCAGGAAGTCCAGCAGGATGTGGATGTTCTCGCCGTAGTCGGATTGCGTCGTCGTCGTGTTGTAATCGCGGTACTCGTCGTAGTGTTCGACGAGCGCCTGGAGCACGACCTCGGCGGCCCGCGCCGTGCGGCCCTTGTCCAGCGTGCCGTCTTCCCATGCGTCGATCAGCTTGGGCCGCTTGTTCGGGTCCGCGTTCTCGACTTCGTGATCGAGCCAGGCCGCCACGCCGCGGGCGACGATCCCACGCATGTTCGAGAGGCCGAGGAACGGCACCGTGAACAGATCGCCACCGAACTTCGTGGTGAACTCGCGGACCGTCTTCCAGTCCTCATCCTCCATCACGGCTTCGAGCACGGAAAGCCGCAGGGATTGGCTGTGATCGTTCCACAACTTCTGGAAGTCTTCGGCGATTTTGAACAGCATCGCGGCGAGGGGGCCGTCCGCTCCGGCTTCCTCGGGCCAATCCTCGGCCGCGGCCAGCAGCGCCTCGACGACTCCGACCAGAGCCGTCTTGAAGAGTTGGTCGAAGCTGGAGACGCGGCGGCCGCTCGGCGGCGAGTTCCACTCCATCTGCCGAGCGATCTTCGTGAGGTGGAACGTCTCGCGGATGAGGCCGAGCCGCGGCAGGCGCGTGAGCAGGTCTTCGAGCGTGTGCAACGCCGTTTGCGATCGCAGCACCTGAGCCGGGAGGCCGCCGTCCGAAGGCGGGCAGTACAGAAGCGGTTCGGTGCGGAAGATCGCGATGAAGCCGGGGAGGATCTTGCGGACCAGAGCCGGGTCGCGCTGCCCGATGGCACGTTCGATGCGAATCGCGAGCGGTTCCCAGGGCGGCACGTCTCCTTGATCGGCCTCGCGAAGCGGGTCCCACGTCGAAGCGTCGCCGGCGGCGGGCAGTTCCGCGCTTTGAAGGATGATCGCCGAAAGGGAGAGGGCCGCGCGGCCCATTTCCACGCACGTCGCCACGCCGAGGTCGAGCAGGTCCCCTTTCAACGCTCGGCGACGGTCGAACTCGATCATCCCTTCGTGGCCGCCGATCGGCTCCGGCACCGGGATGTCCTTGATGTTGTCCAGGAAGTTCGCGAGGTGCACGCGGTTGCGCCGGGCCGTGCGAAGCCAGCCGGCCAGCGTGCCGTTCGATTCCGAGTCGCCGCGGACCCAGATCTCGGGGCGAGCGGCGGCACGCCACAATCGGGCCACGGTGTGGAAGAACTTCAGCCGCGCTTCGAGATGCTCGGCCTCGCCTTCAAGCGGGAAGTCCCCGATCGCGACCTTCGGCTCTCCGTCCGCCACCGAGCCTTCTTCGCCGTCGTCCGCGGAGTCGCGAAACGTCATGTTCTCGTAGGCGGCTCCGAACGCGTCCCCTTCGCGATCGTCGTCTTCGTCGTCGTCGCGATCCTCGTCGTCGAACTCGTCCCCGTCTTCGTCGTCTTCCAGTTCGCTGTCGTCGCCCTCGAAGAGCCAGTGTTCCGGGGGCAGCCAGCGATCCTCGGCGTTCACTTCGAGCAGTTCGAAGAACCGCATCACGAGCGTGGCCCGGTCCCGCGCCGGCAACCCGGAGTCGACCACTTCGTGAACCCACGACTCGGCCAGTTCGTCGAACGACGCGGAGGGATCGTCCAGCGGAACGATGTCGCTCTCGGAGAGCCACGTCATCAGCAGGGCCATCGCGGCCTTCCACTCCTCGTGCTCGAGGAGAGCGGCGATGACCTGTGCGAAGGCCGCGGGGCTGGTGAAGCCGTCGCGATGCTGTCGCCAGAAGACGATGTCGTTGGCGTACGGGTCGCGGCGGGACCACGCCGCGAGGGCCTTCGACACGTGTTCGGCGGCTTCGCTGCGTTCCCCGCCATGGATGCGGGGCATCTCCGCGACCGTCACCGTGGCGAAGCGATCCCACCAGGCGGAGAGGGACTTCATGGCGTCGAAGAGGCGATCGCGGGCGGGCGCGTCCCCGGCGACGGAGGCGGCCGCGACGGCGCGCGCGTACAGTTCGAACTGCCGGCCGAAGACGAGAATCAGGTCTTCGGCGCGAGGGTCGCGCACCGTGTCTTCGCGGCCGGGGAAGATCGGGAAGAGCCCCTGGTAGCCGAGGATGTTCCACGGATCGATGAGCGCCCCGCAGTCGATCCCGCGGCGCACGAGTTCTTCCACCTCCGAGAGCAGCTTCAAGGTGTGATCGGGCTGGTTCCGATCCGCGGAAAAGTCCGCCTCGGTTTGTCGGATGCGGATTTCGGTGCCGAAACGGACGGCAGGCGCGGAGATCCTCGCGGCCTGCTCCCGAGCCGCGCTCGGGTAGCCCATCGCGGCGAAGAGTTGAGCCAGCCGGCGATCCTGCAGGTGAGCCGCCCGCTGGGTCGCGATCGCTTGATTCAAGTACTGGCGAACGCCGGCGAACGCCTGCTTCCGCTTCTCGGATTCGGCGCGGAGCCGTTCCCCGTGCGAGCCGGGAAGATCCTTCAGGAGCCGCTGGTAGAAGCCGTCACGGTAGCGGGCGATGCGGGGAACCAGCTTTGCGAGCGTGACCGTGGAATCGTGATAGTTCGGGCCGGATCCGCTGACCCCGGCGCCCATCAGAATCGTGCCCGCGAGCACGGCCGCCGATTCGAACAGGCGTTCGCTGCGCTCGCCGCCCGCGAACACGCCCGACGGCGGGTCCACCCATGTGAGCAGCGTGTCGAGCGTCATCTGCCGCAGGACGAAGCGACGGAAGTGCCCCTGGTTGTCGATGGTATGCGGATCCCACTCGCCGAAGAGCACGTTCGGGCGCTTGTTCACGGGGTGGAAGTGGTCGTGTGCCCGGGGGTCGAACGCGAGTTCATCGAGCTTCTCGGGATCGAAGCAGGCTTCCTCGAGCAGGATGGGTTCAGTCCGGGTCAGAAGTTCGAGCGCGGGGCGAAGCAGATCCGCGTAACGACCGGCGGCGACACCCGCCCCCTTCAGGTACACCGGGATCGGGCGAACCTTCTCGTTCGGATAGAAGTCCGTGTTCGCGCGCGTCTCGAGGATCGCGATGGGGCGATAACCGACATAGTCGTTGAGGAGAGAGACGGCCCCGCCCACAAGCCGATCCGTTTCGTCCCACGGGGCGCCTTGCTTGAGCACGGCTTCGAAGCAGCGGGCGAGAAAGAAGGGCGTGAAAAGTTCGGAATCGGGCTGATGATGCAGCAGGTCCGCGTGATGCTCGCGATAGGCGGCGGGAAGGCGGAGCAGGGCGGCGGGGATGACCGCGCTCGCCTGCGTGGTGTCGCGGAAGGCGGCGGCGCCGGAAGCGTTCAACTCGGCGAGCGTGGCGAGGAGCCACCGGGCGGCGGTCTCCCACGGCGCGGCTTCCCCGGATTCGATGAGGAAGCCGAGCGTGTCCGCCAGGCCCTTCTGAAAGCGGGGGTCAGGGCGGCCGTCCGAGAAATTGAGGTATCCGAGCAGCTTGGACGGATCGGTCCGCCGGCTTAGCTCATGGTTGAGGCCATCCATCGGCTCAGCAATCCCGGGGCGCGGTGGTGTCACCTATCAGAATAAAGCAACTCCGCCGCGTTACAATGCCCATCCGCCAGCGTCCGCGGATCTCGCGACACTCAGGCGGTCGTTCAACTGGACGAAACCGAGGCGATCGGTTTAACTTCACTCCATGACTCCGCTCGGATTGGCGTGGAGCAATCTGGTTCACAAGCGGACGCGGACGGCGATCGCGTCTGCCGGGGTCGCGTTCGCGGTCGCGCTCATCTTCATGGAACTCGGCATGTACGGCGGGGTCGAACGGACCGCCACCATGCTCTTCGACGGGCTTCGTTTCGACATCATCATCGCGTCCTCGGAGTATGGCGACGTCGGGCGGCCGGGCGACGTGCCGCGAAGCCGGTTGGCGCAGGCCCTCGCCGCGGACGGCGTCGTGGACGTGCTGCCCGTCACGATCGGCACCGGCACTTGGCAGAAGCCCGCGCGACGCGGGCCGTTCGGCCCGATTCCGCCGGCGGGCGTCGGCAGCATCGGTCTCCTCGGCGTGCCGCCGGATCGCCTCGCGGACGTGTTCGCCGTGGATCGCGGTCGCGTCTTTGCTTCGCGGGTCGACGCGGAGCGGTCGGGTGAACGCCTCGCTCGCCGCGGCACGCTTCTCTTCGATTCCCGGTCCAAGCCCGAGTTCGGCACGCTTGCGGACGTTCTCGGCCTTCCCGAGAGCGGCTCCGCGAACGCCGACCCGGATCATCCCGAGGTGCGGAACGCGGTTCGGCTGAACGAACAACGGGCCGAGGTCGTGGGCGGATTCACGCTCGGCAGCGGGTTCAGTTGGAACGGCATGCTCCTGACCAGCGAGGAGACGCTCGCCGAGTTCACCCAATCCCCGCGTGACCGCGTCACGTTCGGGCTCGTGATCCTGAAGCCGGGGACGGACGCGGCCGAGACGCGGCGCCAGCTGAACGCCCTGCTGCCGAGCGATTCCAAGGCCTACTCGCGGGAAGAAATCTCGGAGCACGAACGCCGCTACTGGATGCAACTCACGAGCGTGGGGCAGTTCCTCGGCGTCGCGGTCGCTCTCGCCGTCGTCGTCGGCGCCATCTTCGTGTACCAGATGATGGCGGCGGACATCCGCGGCATGATGCCCGAGTACGCCACCGTGAAGGCTCTCGGCTATCGCCCTACGTTCCTCACGTCCATCGTCCTGTGGCAGGCGCTGCTCCTGGCCGTGCTCGGATACCTTCCCGGGCTCGTCGCGTCCTTCGGAATGTACTCCATCACGCGAAACGTGGGCGGAATCCCGACTGAGATGACGGTCGAACGGGCCGTGTTGGTTCTGGTGATGACCAGCGGCATGTGCCTGGCTTCGGGCCTGCTCGCGGTGCGGAAAGTTCACGCGGCCGAACCGGCGGACCTGTTCTGAAAGCCCGCCGCGAGCCTTCGGTATCCGTACATCCCGGGAAAGGTCTCGAGGAGCGAACCATGCGATTCGGATTCACGATGTTGGCCCTGCTCGGCGGGGCGGCCGCCGCCACGGCGGACGATTGGCCCCAGTGGCTCGGCCCCAAGCGGGACGGCGTGTGGCGTGAGACCGGCATCGTGGACACGTTTCCCGCCGGCGGGCCCAAGGTTCTCTGGAAGCAACCATGCGGCCCCGGATACTCCGGGCCCGCCATCGCGAACGGAAAGCTCTACCTCACGGACTTCGTTCCCGATCCGGGCGAGGCTCTGCCGAAGGGCGGGTTCTCGAAGAGCCGCACGAAGGGCCAGGAGCGGCTCACGTGCCGCGACGCCGCGACCGGCAAGGAAGAGTGGAGCACGGCTTACCCCGTGACGTACACGATCTCCTACCCCGGCGGCCCGCGCGTGATGCCGACCGTGGACGGCGACCGCATCTACACGCTCGGCGCGATGGGCGACCTGAAGTGCCACGACGCCGCGGGCGGGAGGGAAATCTGGGCCAAGAACTTCGTGAAAGACTATGAAGCCCCGGCGCCGGTCTGGGGGTTCGCCTCGCATCCGCTCATCGACGGCGACAAACTCATCGTGCTCGCCGGCGGAACGAACGATCGACTCGTCGTCGCCTTCGACAAGAAGACGGGGCGAGAACTCTGGGCGTCGCAGTCGTGCGGCGGCGACTTTGGCTACGGTCCGCCGATGATCTTCACCTTCGGCGGCAAGCGGCAACTGATCGTTTGGCACACGCGCGCCGTGGTCGGGCTCGATCCCGAGACCGGCAAACGAATCTGGCGCGTCGACTTCGACGTGCGATACGCGCTCACGGCCCCGTCCCCCGTGAAGGTCGGCGAGGACGGCCTGTTCCTCACCTCGTTCTACAACGGCTCGCTGTTCCTGAAGGTGACCGCGACCGGCGCCGAGACCGTCTGGAAGAGCGCGGCCAAGGGCGAAAAGGCGGACCAGACCACCGACCTCAGTTCGATCATGCCGACTCCCGTGATCGAGGGCGACCACGCGTACGGCGTTTGCAGCTATGGCCAGCTTCGTGCCTTGGAAGTGCGCTCGGGCAAGAGGGTGTGGGAAACGATGCAGGCGACGCGAGGCAACCTCACTCCGCCCCAAGTCGCCGCGGAGAAGGAACCGGGTGCAGGCGAACGTTGGTCCAACGCGTTCCTCACGCCGCACGAAAACCGGATGTTTCTCTTCAACGAACAAGGCGATCTGATCCTCGCGAAGCTCTCGCCGAAAGGCTACGAGGAACTCGACCGGGCCCATCTGATCGAGCCGACGAACACGATGGCCGGCCGCAAGACGGTGTGGGTCCACCCGGCGTTCGCGAACAAGTGCGTCTTCATTCGGAACGATCTGGAAGTGATCGCCGTCAGCCTCGCGAAGTGACTGAACGCCGGGCCGCCGACATCGGTCGCCGGCTCGAAATCATCGACCTTCGGGAGAATGTGGGATGTCCCTGACCCGCGCGGCGCTGATCCTGGCGATCGGATTCGTTTCGTGGATCGCTCCGGCCGCGGCCGGCGATTCGTTCGCATTTCCGGCCGCGACTCCCGAGAGCCAAGGCGTTCCCGCCGCGACCGTCCGGCGCATCGCGGACGAAGTTGAATCCTACGTGAAGAACGGCACGATCGTCGGCGGCGAACTGCTAATCGTCAAGAACCGCAAGACGATCCTGCACGAGGCCTACGGCTTGCGCGATCGCGAAGACAAGCGAGCCATGGAACGCGGCACGATCTTCAACATTCGCTCGATGACCAAACCGCTGACCGGCGTCGCGATCCAGATGCTGGCGGATGAAGGCAAGCTGACGCTCGACGATCCCGTCTCGAAGCGCCTCGCGGGATTCGACAACGACAAATCGAGGAGCATCACGATCCGTCAGCTCCTGCAGCACCGAAGCGGATTGCCCCTGACCATACTCAAGTTCAAAATCGACGAGCACTCGGACCTGCAGGCACAAGCGAAGGCCATCGGTGAAAACGGGCCTCAGTTCAAACCCGGCGAGAAATTCTGGTACTCGGACGCGGGCAGCGACGCCGCGGCGGCCGTCGTCGAACGGATCAGCGGCATGACGATCGACCGCTTCGTCTCCGAACGAATCCTGCAGCCGCTGGGGATGCGGGATTCGCTCTATCGCTGGAACGCGGACGACCCTCGCGGGAAACGCGTCGCGAGTCTGTACATCGGGAAGGCCGGCGAGTGGACGCGATTCTGGAAGCCGGAGGGGGCCCCCTTCTACCCGTTCGCATGGGGATCGCAGTCGCTTTATTCGACGACCACCGATTATGCCCGCTTTCTCGCGTTGTGGATGGACGATGGCGTGGTCGACGGCAAGCGGCTGCTTTCGAAGGAGGCGATCGCGAGAATCACGACCCCCGCTTCACTCATGAAGGCGCTCGGAAGCGAAGAGCCGTATCTCGGCGGGTTCTTCGGCATGAGAACGCATTATGGACAGATGTCCATGCTGTACGCTCCCGGCGACAATCCCGGCCGGACCGACGTGATCGGCTTCGGCCATGGCGGCTCGGACGGCACCGGAGCATGGGCGTTTCCCGGGGAGAATCTGATCGTCTGCTACTTCACGCAATCGCGGGGCCAACTCAGCACGCTTCGGCTCGAGACGACGATCCAGGACGCGTTGCTCCCGCACAAGGACGCGAAGGGGTTGCCTGACGAATGGAAGCCGCTTCTCGGAACGTACTACGCGAACTTCGGACGATTCAAGAACGCGCCATTCCAAATCGTGACCCGCTGCGGCAAGCTCGCGCTGGATCATCCCAACAAGTTGGTCTTCGAATTGAAGAATCCCGAGATGGACGGACGCCGTCGATTCGTGCTCAGCGGCTCGAACGCGGTCTCGTTCAAGATGGGCGAGAAGGGCAGTGCGTCGACGCTGATCCTGCACGAAGGCGACAAGTCGTACGAGTTGTCGCGGGAGAAAGCGGCGGAAGCCGCTCCGCCAAAGAATTGATGAGCGTTCCGGGTGCCGACTCGTCCCCGGAACGCCCGCGAAATCGAACTCCACTCACTCCTTGATGATCTCGGCCACACTGCGGCCGGAGGGGATCATCGGGAGCACGTGTTCCTGATGCGGCACGTGAACGTTCAGCACGAACGGCCCGTCGCTCTCGATCATCTCGATGAGAGCCTCATCCAAGTCGTCCTTCTCGATCACGCTCTTCGCCTTCACGCCGAAGCCCTTGGCGATCGTGACGAAGTCCGGGTAGGGGGCGTGGTCCGGTCCGGCGCCGAGGTACGTGTGGGCCCGATTCCCGCCGTGGAAGCGGTCTTCCCACTGCATCACCATGCCGAGGTGCTGGTTGTTCAGAAGCAGAACCTTGGCCGGGATCTTCTCGGCGTAGGCGGTTGCGAGTTCCTGAACGTTCATGAGGAAGCTGCCGTCGCCGTCGATGTCGATGACCAGGTGATCGGGGTGGGCGACCTTCGCGCCGAGGGCCGCGGGAAGGCCGAAGCCCATGGTGCCGAGCCCGCCCGAGGTCACCCACTTTCGCGGCCGGTTGAATCGGAAGAACTGGGCGGACCACATCTGATGCTGGCCCACGCCGGTGCTCACGATCGTCTGGTCCAACTGGCCGCGATCCTTGAGAATCGCATGCAGGCGGCTGATCGCGTACTGCGGGATGATGGCGCTCGGCAAATCGGCGAACTTCAGCGGCTCGGTTTCCCGCCAGTGATCGATCTGGCGCATCCAATCCGTGTAGCGGCCGCCGCCGGTGAGGTCCGCGTTCTTCTCCTCGCGGAGCAGGGCGTTGATCTGCTGGAGGGCGGAACGCACGTCGCCGTGGATCGGCAGGTGGGCGAACTTGTTCTTGTGAATCTCGGAGGCGTCGATGTCCACGTGAACGATCTTGCCGTGCTTGGCGAACTCGGACAGCTTGCCGGTCACGCGGTCGTCGAAGCGGACGCCGAGGGCGAGGAGCAGATCCGCGTCGTTGATGGCGTAGTTGGAGTAGACGGTGCCGTGCATGCCGAGCATGTGCAGGCAGAGGTAGTGATCGGCGGGGAAGTTGCCGATGCCGTGGAGCGTGAGGCCGACGGGGATGCCGGTGAGTTCGGCGAACTCCTTGAGTTCGGCGGCGGCGTTCGCGTGGGTGATGCCGCCGCCGGCGTAGATGAACGGCTTCTTGCTGGCGCGGATCGCGGCAATGATCGGTTCGAGTTCGGCCCGCTTCGGCTTGCGTTCCGGGCGGTAGCCGGGAAGGTCCATGGCCACGTCCCAGTCCGGCACGATCTCCTTGATCTGCACGTCCTTCGGGATGTCGATGATCACGGGGCCGGGGCGGCCGGTGGTGGCGATGTGGAACGCTTCCTTCATCACGCGGGTGAGGTCTTCGATCCGATGCACGAGGTAGTGGTGCTTCGTGATGCCGCGGCAGATTTCCACCATAGGCGTTTCCTGGAACGCGTCGGTGCCGATCACGGGCGTGCTCACCTGGCCGGTGATGGCGATCATCGGGATCGAATCCATCTTGGCGTCGGCGAGGCAGGTCACGAAGTTGGTGGCGCCGGGGCCGCTGGTGGCCATACAGACGCCGACCTTGCCCGTGGTGCGGGCATAGCCGTGGGCCATGAACCCGCCGCCCTGCTCATGACGCGGCAAAATGGTGCGCAGGCGGTCTTCGACCTTGGTCAGCGACTGGTGAATGGGCATGGAGGCGCCGCCCGGGTAGGCGAAGACGACTTCCACACCGTGGCGGATGAGGGACTCGACGAGAAGATCGGCGCCGGACATTTTCGCGGGCATAGTGCCACTCGGTCGGTTCAAGGCGGGTGCGAAGAACGGTTTAGTATAGCGACTGACGTGTGGAAGCGGTGAAATAGTTGTGGTCGCTCACATGGTGCGGCCGCCATCGACGACGAGAACTTGGCCCGTGGTCAGAGTCGTTCCCGTGGCGAGGTAAAGCACGGTGTCCGCGACGTCGTCCGGGTCCGCGGCGCGTTTCAGCGGGGCGAGTTCGAGATACTTCTCGACGTGGGCCTCGCGACCGGCGAGCCAACGAGTGAGGATCGGGCCGGGGGCCACCGCATTCACGCGAACGTCCGGCCCGAAGGCCCGCGCCAGCGATTGCGTCGCGCAGTTGAGCGCCGCCTTGCTCGCCGCGTACGGGATGGAACTCCCTTGCCCCGTGAGCCCGGCCACGCTCGTCACGTTCACCACGTTCCCCTTGCGTTCCTGAAGCAGCGGCATCGCCGCCCGGATGCAGTAGAACGCGCCTTTGACATTCACCTGAAAGATCTCGTCCCACACGGCGTCGGTCAGGGCGTCGAGGTCGGTATGGTTCACGAAGTGCGTGGTGCCGGCGTTGTTGACGAGAACGTCCAACCCGCCAAGCTCCCGCTTCACGCGTTCGACCATCTCGCGAACCTGGGCATCGTCGCCGACCGTGGCGCGGTGAACGATCACGGGCGTTCCGTGGGCCGCGGCGAGTGCGGCCGTCTCGGCCGCGTCCGCCTCGGACTTCGAATAGTTGACGCAGACGGCATATCCGAGCTTGGCGAAGCGAACGGCGCAAGCCCGCCCCACGCCCGTGGCCGACCCCGTGACCAATGCGACCTTCATGCTGCGAACTCCGGAACGAGTGTGAAATCGAACGCGGTCACTTTCCCATGTGCAACAGAAACTCGCGACGGCGGAGTTCCTGCATTCGGCGGAGGCCGCCACAAATCTGAATGTAGTCGGCGAAGTCCTTCACCCCGTGGATGTGGTCCTCGAGAAACTGGCGGAACGCGGCGGGGTCCTTCTCGACTTCGAGCCACAACTTGAGGTGGTCCTCGTCCGAGAAGTATTCGCCCGGCATGTTTCCGGGGTAGCTGCCGAACGGGACTTCGCACACGGCGTCCACACAGAGAAACGGAATCTGGGTGCGGTGCGGCTCGCGGCGCATCTCTTCGTGCGGCACCAATCGTTCGCACGTGATGATCACGCGTTTGGACGCCCGCGCCAGTTCGATGTCCGCCACGGAGGTTCCGATGAAGCGGCAGTTCCCGTAGCGATCCGCTTCATGCACGTGAATCGCGGCGACATCCGGGTATAGGGCCGGAATCGCCGCGAGGGTCTCCCCGGTGAACGGGCACGAGAGGATTTTGGCCGGGCTGCGCGCGAAGGTGTCCGTGCCGAGCAAGCTGCGGGCCGGAACGAACGGCACGCCCATGGCCGCGGCCGCGAATCGAAGCGCGAGCGTGTAGTTGGTCCATTCCACCGTTTCGACCGTGCCGGACTCCATCACGCGGCGGGCATGCGGCGAGAGCCCGCGGGCCTCCAGCCCCACGACATACGCGATGTCCACCTTCGCGAGAGTTTGGCCGCGGCCGGTCAGGTTTCCGGCACAAAGGATTTGGAAGTCGTGGGTCGTGGTGTGACCGGCGAACGCGAGGTTCTGCTTCCCTTGCCGCACGATCTCGTGAATGATCGCCGTGGGAATGCGGTTGATTCCGAACCCGCCGGTCGCGAAGTAGTCGCCATCGTGGATGAATCGACTCACGGCGTCGCTCACGGACATCAGTTTGTCCGTGAGCCCGCGGGGCTTCTGTCGGAAGTCCGCACGGGCGGCCTCGGAGCTGGGAGACTGAAAGAGAGAGGGTTCGCTCATGGATTCGAGTATATCGCCACGGATCACTTGCCGCCCCTCGGCGGGGGCATAGCATATATTACTTCCCGGTGAACCTGCGCGGTGGGCCGGGGCATACTGACCGAATCGAAGCAGGAAGAACGGGCGACCCATGTCCACGTATATGGCCAATGCGGCCACGGTCGATCAGAAGTGGTTCGTGATCGACGCCGCCGATCAGGTGGTCGGCCGTTTGGCCGTCCTCATCGCGAACGTGCTTCGCGGCAAGCACAAGCCGGAATACACCCCCCACTGCGACACGGGGGACTTCATTGTCGTGGTGAACGCCGAAAAGGTGCAGTTCACCGGCAAGAAGTGGGATCAGAAAGAATACCAGGACTACTCGCACTACGCGGGCGGCCAGAAGATCACCCCGGCGAAGGAAATGCTGGCGAAGAAGCCGGAAGAAATCCTTCGACGTGCGGTGAAGCGGATGATGCCGCGCGGCCCGCTCGGGTACCAACAACTCGCGAAGCTGAAAATCTACGCCGGCTCGAGCCATCCGCACCAGGCTCAGCAGCCGCAGGAACTCAAAGTCTCCTAATTCCCCGCCCCGGTCCGGAGACCGGCGCCAATCTTGAGACCGCCATGGCCGAGAAGAAAGCCAAGACCGAGAAGAAGCCCGCGAAAGGGCCGAAGACGTTCTACCTCGGCACGGGTCGCCGCAAGACGGCGGTCGCCCGCGTTCGAATCACCGAGGGGAAGGGCACCGTCGTGATCAACGGCCGCCCGCTGGACGACTACTTCACCGAAGACAAGGACCGCGCCGCCGTGCTCGGGCCGTTGAAGGTGACGGACCAACTCGGCCGCGTGGACGTTCACGTTTCCACGAACGGCGGCGGCATCACCGGCCAAGCCGGGGCCGTGTGCCAGGGCCTCGCCCGCGCCATCAAGACGATGTTCTCCCCCGTGGACGAACAAAAGCGGTACGTCTTTCAGCAGACGACGCTGATCAAGGCCTACCAGGACGAGAAGAAGTCCCGTGAAAAGGCGAAGGCGCCGACGCCTCCGCCCGTGGCCGCCGGCGCCACCGCGGAGACGGTCGATCCCGCCACCGGCATGATCAAGAAGCTTCGGGACTCCGGCTTCCTGACGCGGGACGCCCGCATGAAGGAACGCAAGAAGTACGGTCTCCGAGGCGCCCGCCGCGGAACCCAATTCTCGAAGCGCTGATCGCTCGACTCTTCCAAATGCAAAACGCACCGGCAATCGCCGGTGCGTTTTACTTTGTGCCCACTTTGGCAACGACGTCTTCGCAGGTGATTCTTGTTCTGGCTGGCGCCGGCGTCTCGCCGGCGCCAGCGAGGGCGACTCTCGGGATCGCCCCGCTTCGGAAGTCAGCGCCTCACTTGGGCGGTTCCTTCGACTTCTGATCCAGAAGGTACGCAAGCAGGTGATAGAAGTCCGCTTCGGGGATCGCCTCGCCGAAGTTCGCAGGCATCGGCGAGAGAGACGTTTCGCGGTTCTTCTCGATGTCCTTGGTCGGCACGCGGTACTCCTTGCCTTGGTCGTCCGCCATCACGAGCACTTCGCCTTCGACTCGCAGCATCAGGCCGGTCTTGGTGGTGCCGTCCACGAGGTTGAGAACGCGAGCGCGGAACGCGGCATCCACATTGCGGTTCGGGTCCAGGGTGTCTTCGAGAATCCGTTCGATGCCCCGGAGGCCAACGCCGTCCAGGTTGGGGCCGACCTTTCCGCCGTCGTTTCCGATCCGGTGGCACGCGGCACAGTGTTTGGTGAACAGCTTCGCTCCAGCCTCCTTGTCCGCCTTCACGCCGGCGAACTTCGTGTTCCGCACCTTGAGCAGCTCCGCGAGTTTCTGGTCCGCGGGCGGCAGCCCCTTGGTGAGATCCGCAAGTCGTTTCTCCAAGTCGGGGATGTTCGCGGCACGGAGCCGCTCGACGACGAGTTTCTCTTGAAGCACTCGGGCCGGCGCTTTCCCCTGCTTCACGGCTTCAAGCAGAATCTCGCCACCGACGGAGTTGCCGGCGAGCGCCGTCGCGATAACGACTCCAGAGCGATAGGGCACGAGGCGAATCGCGTCCTTCGCGGCCTGCTTGTGATTGCGGTCGCCCGATGCGGCGAGAACAATCGCGGCCCGCTCACGAAGTACTGGACTAGTCCCGGGCGTGTCGATAAGTCCAGTTGCCGAACCCAACCCGAGTTTCGGATCGAGCTTCGTAACCATATCGAGCGCCGCAGCCCGGAGATCATCCGGCTGTTCCGATTTTGGAATGAGTGCGGCGAGTGACTTCACGCTCGCTTGTTCGAAGCGGTAGCTCTCGTTCACGACAGTTGGAAGCTCACCGAGTAGTTTGAACGCGGCCACCTTCGTCACGCGCGGACCCGACTCGGCTTCAAGCATGCAGCGCTTGACCAGCCTGTCCGCCGTGTCGGACGTCAGGCGGCCGCCCCTGGCTTGGACCCCGCGAACCATGGCCTGCAGCAAGTTCGTCGAACGGGCATCAATCGGGAGTTTCTCGATGTAGGTCAGAAGATCCCGCCAGACGTGCAAGGAGCCGTTCCTCCCGACATGTTCGACGATGGGGATGTATCGCTCTTCGAGTACGCTGCCCGAAGCGAGCAACCCCATCAAGTATTCCGAAGCATCCGCCCGCGCGATGCCGAGAGCGACATCAACGACGTGCCGAGCGTGCTCCTTCGGAATGGAGTTCGCGACCTTCCATGACGGTTCAGGTTCGCCATCGCGTAAACAATTCCGCAGTGCGATTCGCACCGTGTGGCGCAGGTGGTCGTCTCCGGGTGGAACCTTGCCCAGCAGATCAACGAGCGGCTTCACGAAGTCCGCATGCGGGTGGATCGCGATTGCTTCGGCCGTGGCTCGCTTCAGTCGCGGCGCGTCGATCTTCAGTATCTCCAGCGCCAGTTTCCGTTCGTCGTCCCGCCACGCGACCTTGCTCGCCATGGCCCGCAGCACCAGCGTGCTGTGGGCGTCGCCGGCGATTCCGATCCTATCTCCATGAGTCACGAGGTCGCGGTAGTTCGGCGGCATGCCGGCGGCCTCGCCTGCGAACGAGAACCACCCGGCGACGGTGGAGGCCGACTTGGGATCCTGCAACAGCTTGAGCAGAAGTTGATCGTCGGGCTTCGGCATCTTGCCGGCGCGAGCCCGCGTCATGAGTTGGTTGCCGGCCAGAAACCGCACCGTGAGGTTGGGGCTCGCCAGATCCTTCGCGAGGTCGTCGTCTCCGGCCGTGGTCCAGTCCGTGCGTGGCGGTTTCGGCTGCGAGTCTTTCTTCACCACGCGCCAGATGCGGCCGCGGTCCTTGTCGCGTCCGGGGTGCTTCAGATCCACTTCGTAGTGGCCAATGATCTTGTTGTAAAAGTCGTTCACGTAGAGCGCGCCGTCCGGCCCGAGCTTCACGTCCACGGGGCGGAACCACGGGTCTTTGCTCACGATGAAATCGGTCTGTTTCACGGCCTTCGGCGTGGCTCCGGTCCATTCCACCTTGCACATGTTCACGCGGTTCGTCACCACGTTGCCGAGGAAGAGGTGCCCCTTGTACTTCTCGGGGTAGTGATCCGCATCGTACCACGCGACGCCGCAGAGCCCGGTGCCGCCCGGATCGTAGCCGAACATCACGGGGCCGAATCCGAGTGGATCGTTCGTGGTGCCGAAGCTCTCGTAGGTGGCGCCGGGGATCAGGTTCGTGATCGGCTTCGAGTGGCAATCCGCGGTGTAGAAATTGAACCAGGGATCGACGCAGAGTCCGAATGGGTTCACCTGCCCACGAGTGAACGCCTCGACACGGCTTCCGTCCGGCTTGAAACGGAACGTGTTCCCGGATCGCATCGCCAATTCGTGCCCGTCCTTGCCCTTCGTCTTTGAATCGTTGTTGAATCCGTGGCAGGCGTAGACCCAGCCGTCCGGCATCAGTGTGTACGAGTTGTACATCCCGTGCGTGTCGCGGCTGCCGAACCCGCCGAAGAGCACTTCCTTCTTGTCGTACTTGCCGTCGTCGTTTTCATCCGTGAGTTTCAGAATCTCACCGACGCTGGAAACGATACAGGACTTGCAGTCCGGGAGGGGGAGGATGCCGATCGGGATGTTCAAGTCCGCGGCGAACGTCTGGACCTTGCGGGCTTTGCCCTTGGCGTCGAAGTCCGAGAGGATGAACAGCTTGTCGGTGGCTTGGCCCTTCGGAACGGCGAACGGGTAGTGGTACGACGTGGTCACCCAGATGCGGCCTTTTGCGTCGAACGCCATCTGCATCGGCTTCTGGATGTCCGGTTCGCTGGCGACGAGTTGCACTTCGAACCCGTCCGGCACGATGAGCGCCTTTTGCTCGTCTTCCGGTGAGAGGGCGTTGGTCGGCGCCACGAGCGAGGGCGGCTGAGCAAGCGCGGCGGAGGAGAGTGCGAGGCCGAGGAACGCGGGGAGAGCGAATCGCATGTCAGGTCTCGAACGGCGAGCCGGAGGCGTAAGCCCCCGGTGATTGTAAGCGCTGAGATTCTATTCGGAATGGACGAAGTGCAGTGAGGAGTCCGCGGACAGCCAGTAGTTCTGAATCTTGGATTGCAGCAGAGCCGCCGCCCCTTCGCCGATGAGGCCCGAGGTGACGGTGACCTTCTCCGAGTAGCCTTGCCGATCGATGAGCAGAAGCGATCCCTTTGTGAGCGGCGTTGTGCCGAGGTGGCTCGCGGTAGGGAAGTTCATGAAAAGATGATCCTGTGATCAGGGCAAATACAATCGGCCGGTGCCGCGGTAGAGATCGATGTCGACCAGGTACTCGATGAGTCTCTTGACGACACGATCCATGTATTCGCCGCTCCACAGAATTCGATCTGCATCGGCGAACGTGAGTACGGGCAGACTGCGATCCGTTCCCTCCGACCGGATCGTCGCTTCCAAGGAGTCCGGCTCGACGCTGTTTCGATTCGCCGTGATCAGGACGAGCCGCTCCCGTTGGCACGTCCGCCAGACCTCTCCATCCGTAGAACGATCCACGAACCCGATGTTGGCGAAGGACTCGAGCGTGATTCCGATGTGCCGATGTGATTCCAATACTCCAGCCATTCACCCGAGACAATCCTCTCGACCAACCGATCGACGTGGCCATCGACGTTGGCGTCCGCGACGATGCCTCGCATTGCTGTTCAGCCCCGATTGGAAAGTTCGGATGCGGCGAGCGATTCCCGTTCGGCACGCTCGCTTGCGAAACGCAGACGAAGCATTTCGAGCTTCTCACGGCTCTTCTTCAACTTCTCCTCGATCTCGGGCGGGTTGCCGCGAGCGTTTCGCTCCTCAATTTTCCAGTGGACGGCCATCACTTCGTCGGTGTGCCCGTCCATGTACTCGAAGAGCGCAGCGATATGGGCCGCCGTGATGGCCAGGTAGCCGGGCCGGAGGATCTCGGCGATCTCCGCGGCATCCCGGCCGCCGAGCCGATAGGGAATGATGTCGTAGACCGTGATGCGGGTGCCCTTCAACTCGGGACCGCGGCCGCGATCGTGAATCTCGATCGGCAAAAGAGTGATGGTGGTCATATCGGAAGGATACCACAGGTCGCGGGAAGAAGTGGGCTCGCAAGGATTCGGTGGGGTGAATTGTAGCCGCCAATCGAGCGACGTCCGTGCTTGTCGCAACGCACCTGTTCGCGGGCTGGTTCGCAGGCCACAATAACCACCTACACGGGCTCGCGCGATATCCGAAGGATTGGATGAAGATTCTGCACACCGCGGACTGGCACCTCGGCGACAGGCTCGGTCGCATCGACCGCACCGCGGACCTCCGCGCCGCCGTCGGACGCGTCTCGAAGTACTGCGACTCCGAAGCCATCGACGTGCTCCTCGTCGCCGGCGATCTCTTCTCCGAACTCGCCCGGCCGGACGGGCTTCGCGAGGCGATCCATCACTGGCAGGAACTGTTCCGTCCTTTCCTGGAACGCGGCGGCACCATCCTCACGCTCACCGGCAATCACGACAACGAGAACTTCTGCCAAACGCTCGTCCACGCCATGACGCTCGCGGCTCCGACGGTCGGCACGCATGGTGAAGAGATCCCGACCGGGCGGCTGTACCTCGCGACGGAGCCGACGTTTGTCCGCCTCGGCGGCGTGCAGTTCGTGCTGATGCCGTGGCCCACTCCCGGCCGGTACTTCCGCGGCCAAACGCATCTTCAGTACGGCAGCCCGGAGGAGAAGAACGAGAAACTCGTGGACGCGTGGAAGGCCGCCCTCGTCGCGATTCGCGAGTCCCCGAACTACGACCGGTCGGCCCCGGCCGTGCTCGGAGCCCACATCAACATCTTCGGCGGCGAGATCGGCGGCGGGCTCTTCCGCATCACGCCTCAGGAAGATGTCGTCCTCAAGACCCACGATCTCGCCAATCAATTCGACTACGTCGCGCTCGGGCATCTGCACAAGGCCCATGCCGTCGGGGCGCCTCACGTTCGTTATTCGGGCAGCATCGAGCGCCTGGACCTCGGCGAGGCCGGCGATCGGAAAAGTGTCACGGTCGTGGAAGTCGGCGCCGGCGGGCTCGTCGGGGAACCGTACACGTTACCGCTGCCGGACACCGCGCCGATCTTCGAGACGCACGTTCTCAACCCGAACGTGGACCTGCCCCAGCTTCGCGCCAAGCATTCGACGCCTTGCACGGCCCTCGTGAACCTGCACATCCGCTACACCGCGGGCGAGCATCACCTCGAAGACGTGCTGAGGGAGTTGGACGAGATTTTCCCGCGCTGGTATGCCCGCGATTGGGAGGAGACCGGCGCCCTCGGCCCCACGTTGGTCGCCGAGGAACTCCGCTCCAAGAGCTTTCGCGAGACCGTGCGGGAGTATCTCGAACAGGAATTGATCCAACACGACGACGCGGATCGCGACTCGATTCTCGCTCTCGCCGAGAAATTGCTCGACGAGGCGGAGTAGGGTGGGGCAGGGGGCGATCAGCGCTTCTTCCTCGGGCGATCGTCTTCGTCGTCATCCTCGTCGTCGTCGCGATCGCGGCCCTTGTCCTTCTTCTTGCCGTCCTTGTCCTTCTCCTCCTTCGGCGGCGGGAGGAGCAGGTTCGGGTCCTTCTTGAAGTTCGTGACCAACGTCACCAGCTTCTGCGACGCGACTTTGATCTTCACCTCGAACGCCGTGATCCAGTCCTTGAAGAGCACGTGGCTGAACACGAGCGGGATGGCGGTGAAGAGCCCGAGCGCGGTGGCGAAGAGGGCGAGGCCGATCTTGTCCGCGCCGCCGGTCACCCCTTTCACGTTCCCCGCTTTCGTCTGTTCGCCGATGGCGTTGAACGTGTTGATCATCGAGATGACGGTGAACAGAAGCCCGACCATCGTGGCGATCTTGGCGATGGCGAGAATCCACGCGAGGAGGAAGTGCAGCCGCGGGTTGATGACGAGTTCGACTTCGTTGGCCATGGCGCGGCGCATCGCGGCGGTGCCGTTGTCCGCGGCCTCGAGCCCGGCCACATACAGCCGGCTCGGAATGAGCCCTTTCTCTTCCTTGCACAACTCGATGGCGCCCTTGAACCCCTTCTTGCGAAGCGTTTCCTGGAACACGGGAAGGAACTCGTCCATGTCCGTGGCGGAGGATCGGTTCAGGAGCGTGCGCCAAACCACGAGCGACCCGGCGATCAGGGACATGATCACGAGCGGGGCCGCGAAGTACCATTCGCCGAGGAAGAATTCCTGAACCGCGTGCATGTGGGCTCACCGTGCGGGGTGGAACGACGTTCAGTTGATGTACCGACTCGCGGCGTCGTCGTCCGCTACGAGTGCATGACGTAGCCGCCGTCCACGTTGATGGTCTGGCCGGTGACGTTCGCGGCGCGGGCCGAGGCGAGGAACACGGCCATCGCGGCCACGTCCTCGGGCGTCTGCCAGCGGTTCAGCGGCACGAGTTTGGCGATCTTCTCGGCCGCCCACTCGTCATAACTCTGCCGCCCGGCATCAGGTTGGCGCTCCGCCCACGATCGCCACACGGATTCGTTCAGCGGCGTGCGGATCATGCCGGGGTTCAGAGCGTTGACGCGCACGCCGTGGGGGGCGAGGTCCTTCGCGGCGCACTGTGCGAAGTTGATCAACCCCGCCTTTGAGGCCGAGTACGGCGGATCCGTCTGAGATCCGTTCTGCCCCGCGACGGACGCGAGAAACAGCATCGTGCCCCGTTTCGCCTCCGCCATGTTCGGAGCGAACGCGTGGGCCACGTTCACGGCCCCGATGAGGTTCACGTGAAGCACGCGAGACCAATCCGCGGGTTCGAGATTCCAGAACGGGAAGCCAAACTTCCCCGATCCGATCCCGGCCGCGAAGACGACATGATCGATGCGGCCGAAGCGCCGGCGAATCGCGGGTTCGGTGGCGAGCAGGGCCGGGGAGTCCGTCACGTCCGCGATTTGGCTGAAGTATTCGGATGGGGCTTCGGATCGATCGAGAATCGCGACGTGGGCCCCTTCGAGGGTGAAGGCCTCCGCGATCGCGAGCCCGATTCCCCGTGCCCCGCCCACGATCACCGCCACGTCACCGACCAGTTCGAGGTTCATGATCGTTGTTCTATCGGAACCGCCGCCTTGCAATCGCCGCGGAATCTGCTCTAATTTCATGTGACGATCCCGCCGCGAACCCATTCCCGCACACCGGGTTGAAAGCACGATGCTCATTCCTCCGCACCCCATCGGCATCTCGCGCCGCGAACTGTTGCAGGTCGGCTATTCGGGCCTCGCCGGGCTCGGGCTCGCCGGCGCTCTCCGCGCCGATTCCCGCAGCCAGAAGCAATCGCCGAAGTCCGTCATCGTCGTGTTCCTCACCGGCGCCATGAGCCACGTGGACACGTTCGACCCGAAGCCGGACGCGGTGGCCGAAGTGCGGGGACAGTACGGAGCGATCAACACCAAAGTGCCGGGCTACGTGATGGGCGAGCTTCTGCCCAAACTCGCGAACCGCGCGGACAAGTTCGCCGTCGTTCGCAGTCTGGCCCACGCGGACAACAATCACACCGCCGCCACGCACCATATCATCACGGGGGCGAAACAGCCCGGCGTCCGGTTCGACAAACCGCTCTCGCGAGACGACTGGCCCGTGTTCTCCGCCGGCCTCAGTTTCCTGAAGCCGCGGCACGACGGCGTTCCCACCGGCGTCGCCCTCCCGACCTTTCTCGCGGAAGGCCCGCTCGTGTGGCCCGGCCAGCACGCCGGCTTCCTCGGGCCGAAGCATGACCCGTGGCAACTTCGATCCGACCCCAACTCCCGCGACTTCAAGGTGGATAACCTCGTCGCAGGCATGGATGTCGAACATCTGAACGAGCGCATGTCCCTGCTCGATGGCGTGAATCGGCAACAACGCGTGCTGGCGGAGTCGCTCGACGGTCGCCGCCTCTCCGAACAACAGGCCAAGGCCGCTTCCATCCTCACCTCGGGCAAAGTGGCCAAAGCTTTCGACATCGCTCAGGAATCGAGCGCGACCCGCGACCGCTACGGCCGCCACATGTTTGGCCAATCGCTTCTCCTGGCCCGGAGGCTCGTCGAAGCCGGCGTGTCGGTGGTGCAGGCGAACATGGGCCGCGTGCAACACTGGGATCACCACGGGGACATCTTCCCGGCCTTGAAGAAGAACGTGCCGCCGCTTGATACCGCCGTTGCCGCTCTCCTGGACGACCTCGGCGCGAGTGGGCTGTTGAACGACACGCTCGTGGTGATGATCGGCGACTTCGGCCGCACGCCAAAGGTCGTGGGCAACGGCCGCGACCACTGGGCCCCGTGTTTCTCCGCGCTCTTCGCCGGGGCGGGAGTGCAGGGCGGCAAAATCATTGGAAAGTCGGACAAAATCGGCGGCTACCCCATCACACCGGCTTACTCGCCGGACGACGTGGGGGCGACGATCTACAAGACGCTCGGATTAGACCCGCACAGCGAAGTCCGGGACCGCCTCGACCGCCCGGTTCAACTCAACCGGGGCGAACCGATGGACGTGCTCTTCAACGGCCAGTGACAGCCTTGCGTCGCGACCACGGCGGCCCGCAAATACGCGCGCCGTGCGTCCGGATCGGCCGTCCGAGTCGGTGCGAAAGGCTTGCGCACGGCAGATTCGGTCAAATGTCGCAATCGGAATGCGGGCGGTTGCAGGGTACCCGTCCCGCAAAAGTACTTCTTGCGTCTTCGGTTAGTCGGCTCTCTGCGCTACAACGCCGTGCACGGCGACGTGCGACACTTGGGCCTCCGAGTCGGCTCACTTTTTCTCTCGCGGCGGCGGGGCGACTTCCTTGGGCGTCGGATACTTCGCCCGCTCCGCCTTCCACCTCTTCACTTCGTCCGGCTTGTTCAGCGCAGTGTAAAGGGCGATCAGCCGATCGAGGGCCGGGACGAAAATAGAACGCGTTCGGCGACGGAAGCAGTTTCACACGCTGCATCAGACCTTCATATCCCTTCCGCAGCAGGGGCTCAGCCTCGGCGTATTTCTTCTGCCCGAGCAGACTACCGCCGAGCAGGGACATCGTGTTGAAGGTGCCCCACGCGTCCGGCTGCTTTTTTTCGCGAATCTCCAGACACGTGCGAAGCACCGGCTCGGCTTCCGCCCACCGTTTGAGTTCCAATTGATTGAACCCGAAATAGATGAGAGAGTGCGCATAGGCAAGCGAGTCCTTGCCTTCGGCCGTGCCTTGACGGTCCGCGTAGTCACGGTACAGGATCATGGCGCGATCAGTATCACCCAGATCGCGAACGCAGTTCGCCAGGTTGCGAACCCGCAACACGGTGTCGGGGTGGTGCTTCCCGTTCTTCTTTTCGCTGGCGGCGAGCGCCGCCTCGAACAACGGCAGGGCGGCCTTGCCGTCGCCGGCTTTTTCGATCACGACGGCGAGGTTCGTCGTGCTAATGATGGTGTGGGGGTGGTCCGTGCCCAGCCTCTCCCGCCGCAGATCGTAGGCTTCCTGCATCAGGGGCCGGGCCTTGTCCAGTTGGTTCAACGCGTAGTAGCAGCTGGCGAGATTGTTGATGCCCGTCAGCGTGTCGTAGTGGTCCGCGCCGTGCAACTTGCGGCGGAGCCTCAGCGTCTCCTCGAACAGCGGCAGGGCCTCGCATATTCGCGCTGATACTGATAAGCCACGGCCAGGCTGTTCGTGCCCGTGAGGATCAGTTCGCTCTCGGGCTCGAGCGTTAGCCGCGAGAGCCGCAGCGATTCGGCGATCAGCGGCACGCCGGTGTCAATTTCTCCCTTCGCGACGTAGACGTTCCCGAGATCCTTCATGCTCGCCAGCGTATCGACGTGCGTCGGGCCGAGGATCGCCTGCGTCCGTTCCAGCGTCTGCCGATGAATTCGAATCGCCTCGTCGTACTTCCCCGCGAGCACGTAGCCTTCCGCAAGGTTGTGCTGCGTCGCGAGCGTTTCGCGGTCGTCGGGCCCGAGCGCCTTCAAGCGGATCGCCGTCGCCTTCTTGAACAGGTCGATCGACTCCTCGAAATGGCCGAGGCTGTAGAGCGACTTGCCCAGCATGGAATCGAGCTTGGCCATGACCATGGCATCGCCGACGGAATCATCCGTGAGCTTCGCGGCGGCCGCCTTCAACCGCCCGCCGAGCACTTCCTCGAGCGTCTTGCCTTCGCTTTCGATCCGGCGCAGATCCAAGTCGGTGAAAATGGCCCCGAGGATCTCGGAGCCGTTTTCGATTTGAACAAGCCGGCTCTGGGCCTTCTGGTTGCCGGAGTGTAAACAGCTCGAAACAGTCACGACTCGGGCTGCGGTTGGCGAACGGTCAGAAACCAGACGGCGAGGGCCAGGAAGCCGCCGGCCACCGCCCCGAACATCGTCCAGCGACCGAGCGGCTCCGCGGCGAGATTGATGTTCGCCCACGACGCCCCGACGCGGGCCCCCGCCGAGGAGCCCAGCGCCGTGCCCATGAGGCTCCAGGCGAACATCAGACCGCGGAGCGCACCCATTGGATCGCGGCGAACGAACTCGTTCCCGATGGATCGCGTCCGCATGCCGGCCACGCTCAGCGCCGCGAAGCAGATCGAGCCGACGATGAGACCCAAAACGGCGCCGCCGACGCTCCCGATGTGTGCGGCCACGAGAATCGTGAGCAGGGGTTCGAAGTCCAAGTTGAATCCCGCACACGCGGTCGCACCTACCGTCGTCCCCACGATCGCGGCGAGCACGCATGCGATCATCTTCCGGCGGGTCGCGACCGATCGACGATGCCGCTCCTGGAATTCCTCCACGGCGCTTCGCTTCGGTGCCGCGAAAGACGCGAACGGCGACGATTCGAGTTCGTCCGGATTCATGGCTCAGTGGGCGTTCAGTTTCTCGGGAAGAAGCAGCAGCGCGGGCTTCCGCAGATGCTCGATCACCGCGTTGCCGAACGCCGCGCCGACGGCGCCGTCCACGATGCGATGATCGAACGAGAACGACAGATAAATCATGTCCGCGCCGTGGATGCGGCCATGCGAATCGTACACCGGTCGCTTCACGACCTTGCCGATGCCCATGATGCCGACTTCGGGATAATTCACGATCGGGGTCGAAATCAGGCCGCCGATCCCGCCGACGGACGTGACCGTGAACGTGCCGCCCTTCAAATCGTCGAGTCGCGGCTTGCCGGCACGAGCCTCCGAGCCGAGTCGTTCGATCTCGGTCGCGATTCCGGCGATGTCGCGTTTGTCCGCGTCGCGCACGACCGGAACGATGAGCCCGCCGGGAGTCGCGGTCGCCACGCCGATGTGATACCGGTCGTGGAGCACGATCTCGCCGGAGGCTTCGTCCAGGCTGGCGTTCACGAGAGGCACGTCCTTGAGGGCTCGGGCCGCGGCCTTCACCACGAACGCGAGGTAGGTGAGCTTGATGCCCGCCTTGGCGAACGGGTCGCGAAGCTGATTGCGGAGGCGAACGAGGTCCGTGAGGTCGCACTCGTCGATGTACGAGTAGTGCGGGATGCGTTGGGTCGCCTCGACGAGATGCTCGGCGATCTTGCGGCGGAGGCCGAGGAACTTCACCCGTGTGCCGGGGGCGCCGTAGTCCGGCTTCGGCGTTTTGGGGGTCGTCGTGGAGCCTGGTGCGGTCTTGAAGAACGGGGTCAGGTCGTCCAGGAGGATGCGGCCATGCGGGCCGGAGCCGCGGATGCGGCCGAGGTCCAGGTTCAGCTTGCGGGCCAGGAGCCGGACGGAGGGCGCGGCCGGCGGTAATTTGTGACCGGAGCCGTTGCTCGTGGCGGGAGTCGCGGTCGACGCCGCCGAGGGAATCGATTCCTTCACCGCGCCGTTCGTGGACGCATGAACCGAAACCGGATCGCCGGACGCGGAGAACGAGAGCACGGGCTGGCCCACCTGGATCTTCGTGCCGGGGTTCGCCTGGAGTTCGCCGATCGTGCCCGCGAATGGAGCCGGCACCTCCATCGTCGCCTTGTCGGACATCACTTCCATCAGGCCTTGGCCGGGCGAGACGTGATCGCCGGCGCGAACGAGCCAGCGCACGAGTTCCACTTCCAGCAAGCCCTCGCCGACCGGCGGCAGATGAAAATCGGCCATGATTCAGCCTCGCGCGAGTTCTCCGATCAGGATACCGAACGTGGCGCGGGTCCGACAGCGCCCGCGGCGGTCCTATCCGCACCGCGGGGTCCGCCGTACCTTTTCAACATCGTTCCTTTCCCCAACCCGCGAGGCTCGACGTGGCCGCTTTCTCCGACATTCCCGCCATCAAGTTCGAAGGCCCGGACTCCACCAACCCGCTCGCCTTCCGCCACTACAACGCCGAGGAGAAGGTCGAAGGGAAGTCGATGCGCGACCACTTGCGCTTCGCGGTGTGCTACTGGCACACGTTCCGTGGCACCGGTTCGGATCCGTTCGGCCCCGGCTGCGCCATTCGCCCCTGGGAAGACGGAACGAACACGCACAAGATGGACCTCGCCCGAGTGGACGTGGCCTTCGAGTTCATGCAGAAACTCGGCGTGCCCTACTACTGCTTCCACGATCGCGACGTGAGCGGGGAAGGGGACACGCTCAAGGAAACGAACCAACTGCTGGACGCGGTCGTCGCCAAGCTGAAGAAGAAGCAGGAGGAAACGGGCATCAAACTGCTCTGGGGCACGGCGAACCTCTTCAGCCATCCGCGGTTCGTGCATGGCGCCAGCACCAGCAGCAATGCGGACGTCTTCGCCTACTCAGCTGCGCAGGTGAAGAAGGCGCTCGAAGCGACGAAAGAACTCGGCGGCGAGAACTACGTGTTCTGGGGCGGTCGCGAAGGGTACATGACGCTCTGGAACACCGACCTGAAGCGCGAACTCGATCACCTCGCCAAGTTCTTCCACATGGCCGTGGAGTACAAGAAGAAGATCGGCTTCACCGGCACGTTCCTGATCGAGCCGAAGCCGCACGAACCGACCAGCCACCAGTACGACTTCGACTGTGCGAACTCGCTCGCCTTCCTCCGCGGCTACGGGCTGGAGAAGGAGTTCAAGTTCAACGTGGAAACGAACCACGCCACGTTGGCCCGGCACACGATGGGCCACGAACTGGCCTACGCCAGCGCCAACGGCATGCTTGGCAGCGTGGACGCCAACCGCGGCGACCTGCTCCTCGGGTGGGACACCGATCAGTTCCCGACGGACCTGTACCTCACGGCTCAAGTCATGCTCATCATCCTGGGGCAGGGCGGTCTCGGCGCCGGCGGGTTGAACTTCGACGCGAAGGTGCGCCGCGATTCCTTCGAACCGGTGGACCTCTTCCACGCTCACATCGGGGCGATGGACGCCTTCGCACAGGGGCTCAAGATCGCGGCCGCGATGCGGAAGGATGGCGTGCTCGCGGATGTGGTGAAGAAACGCTATGGCTCGTGGGACACGGGCCTCGGCGCGGAGATCGAATCCGGCAAACACGACTTCGCGAGTCTGGAAGCGTACATGTTGAAGAAGGGCGACTCGGACAAGAACGTCTCGGGCCGCCAGGAGATGGTGGAGAACATCATCAACCGCTACATCCGCTGAGGGATCCGGCCATGCGCGCTCTCCTCGCGTCGTTTCTTGCGGCGGCCGTCGGCTTCGCCGCGGATTGGCCCCAGTATCGCGGCCCGAATCGCGACGACGTCTCGAGTGAAACGGGGCTTCGACAATCGTGGCCGAAGGAGGGCCCGAAACGGCTCTGGATCTCTCGCGAGATCGGAGTCGGTTACTCGGGGCCGGCAGTAGTCGGCGACCGCATCTTCATCACGGGCGGTCGCGACGATCGGGAGTTCCTCATCGCTCTGGACGCGGAGAGCGGCGAGGAACGCTGGGCGACTCCGATCGGACCGACCTTCCGATGGAAGGGAAACTCGTGGAGCGCCGGCCCGAGCGCGACTCCCACGGTCGACGGGGAGCGTGTCTTCGCCCTCGGCGGGAACGGCGATCTCGTCGCGGCGGATCGTTCCACCGGCAAGGAACTCTGGCGAACGAACCTGCCCAAAGATCACGATGCCCGCGTCAACCCGATCGGTGGCGGGCCGAAGGACCTCGGTTGGGGATTCACCTTCGCTCCGCTCGTGGACGGCGACAAATTGATCTGCTGCCTCGGCGGCCCGAAGGGGCTGCTCGCGGCGCTCGACAAATCGACCGGCAAACTGATCTGGCGCAGCGCCGGCATCACCGACCAGGCGGCGTACACGTCGCCGATGGCGTTCGAGGTCGGCGGCGAGAGGCAGTTCGTCGCCCTCACCAATCAGGGACTGCACGGAGTCTCGGCGAAGGACGGCAAATCGCTCTGGAGCCACAAACGCAAGCAACCGTACGGCACCGAAGTGATCAACAGCCCGATCGTGAAAGATGGCCAGATCTTCACGACCGTTCAGGCCGGCAACGGAGCCAGTGAACTCGTGTCCGTGAAGAAGGACGGTGATTCGTTTCAGGTGGAGGTGGCGTACTCGAACAAGAATCTTCTGAACCACCACGGCAACGTGATCCGCGTTTGCGACCATCTCTACGGCTACGGGCAAGGCTGGACGTGCCTCGAACTCAAGAGCGGCGAAGCGACGTGGACGAATCGCACGCTTGGTTCCGGATCGGCGACTTGGGCGGACGGGCGCCTGTACTGCCTCACGGAGAGCGACGGCACGGTCGCCCTGATCGAGGCCACGCCCGAAAGCTGGACGGAACGCGGTCGCTTCCGCCTTCCCGAGGCCTCGAAGCTGCGGCAACCGCAGGGCAAACTCTGGACGCCGCCCGTCGTTTCCAACGGCCTGCTTCTTCTCCGGGATCAGGAGTTGCTGTTCGCTTACGACGTGCGAGCGAACAAGTGATTCGTTCGTCGCGACACGTTCGACCCCTGCAGCTTCGCGGCCGTCCGGGCCGCACCGTCTCGCCAGCCGGAACAGCTTTCCGCATCGGCCTTCGCCGTCGTTTCCGCACACGTCCCATTCGCGGAACGACCGCACGCGCAGCTTGAAACGTCCGGTCGAAAATCCCTTCACCGATCACGCTTTCTTCTCAAGTCCGTCGATGATGAAGATGCAACTTTGGCCCCGGCCGCATTCCGCTCCGGCCCGGTGGCATGGACACGTGCTGGAGCGGAGGCCCCCGGGCGGGATCGGCCGCGAACCGCATCCTCGACCCGAAAGGAGGATTCGTCCCGTGAATGCTGCTCTCCTGTTGATGACCTCGACGTTCATGGCCGGGGCCGACACGCCCGCGGCCGCCCCGGCGGCTCCCGCCGCGGCGTGTTCGAGTTGTGCCGACTCCTGCGACCCGTGCGCCAAGAAGCCCGGGATCCTGGACAAGATCAAGGCGCGGCTCGGCAGCCACAAATGCAAGAGCGCCTGCGAACCCGCTTGCGCCCCGGCCCCGAAGTGCGAGGCTCCGAAGTGCGAAGCGGCCTGCGATCCCTGCGCCGCCCGCCCGAACCTGCTGGACAAGCTGAAGGCGAAGTTCGGCAAGAAGCACGGCTGCTGCGAAGCGGCCTGCGACGGCTGCGCCGCCCCGGCCCCGACGCCGAAGCCGATGGACCCGAAGAAGGTCTCGGACGCGCAGGCCATCGTCATCCCCTCGCCCGGCGCGCTGGTCGTGCCGAGCATCCCGGTCACCCCGGTGTCCGGCAGCCCGTACTGATCCCGGGTCGCGAAACGTGAAAGCCCCGGCGAACCGAGTTCGCCGGGGCTTCTTCGTTCATGTCGCGGTCGATCACGCCCCGCCGACGAAGACTCCGTTCAGGTCCGCGGCGAAGGCGAGGAAGCTGTCCAGTTCCGCGAGCGTGGCGCCGTCGAACACCCGCACGTGCGAGCCGTTGCGGCTGCCCGCCAGAATGTCGAACGTGCCATCGTTGTCCTTGTCCGAGACGCCGACCGCCACGCCCGGCACGTTCGTTGCGAAGGCGAAGAAGCTTTGCACGAGCGAACCGTTCTGGCCGCTGAAGGCCTTCACGTGCGAGGTGAGGGTCGAGGAACCGGTGATGATCTCCGCGAATCCGTCGCCGTCGAGATCGCCGCCCGCCACGAAGACGCCGCCGGTGAAGGACGCGTCGTAGGCGAAGAAACTGCGGATCTCGGTTTGGGCGACGGGATCGAACACCTTGACGTGCGGCGCGAACCCCTCGCGGGCTCCGGTGATAATGTCCGCGACGCCGTCGCCATTCACGTCCGCCGCGCCGACGTGTACGCCGCTGCGGACGGACGGATCATAGGCGAAGAAACTGGCGACTTCCACGGCGGCCTGCCCGAGGAAGTTTCCGCCGATGAACACCTTCACGTGCGGGCCGCCGTCCTGTCCGGCGCCGGTGATGATCTCGGGGCGCCCGTCGCCGTTCAGATCCCCGGCGGCGACATACACCCCGCCGCGGAACGAGTCGTCGTAGGCGAAGAAGTCCACGATCTTGGTGAAGTCGCGGCCGGAGAAGACCTTCACGTGCGGGCCGCCGCCGGGTCCTGCTCCGGTGATCGCGTCGAGGTAGCCGTCGCCGTTCACGTCCGCCACGGCGGTGGTCACCGTGCCGATGAACCCCACGAAGGGGACGATCGTCTGGAACACCGTGCCGTTCTCGGCGTCGCGGAAGATCACGCTGCCCAAGGTCGGCCCGGCGATGACCTCCAGGCTGCGGCCGAAGGTTCCGAAGTCGAGCCCGGTGGTCGTGTCGAGCGGCCCGATGACGACCGGATTCGGCGTCGTGAGCACGAAGTTCGGATCCGAGTCGAACCTGATCGAGTACGTGCCGGGCGTCTGGTCCGGGAACGAGTAGAACCCATTCGCGTCGGTGAAGGTGAACTCGTCGTCCGTGCCGTCGTTGTCGCGGTCGAGGTGAACGGTGTTCCCCGCGACCGGGAGTTCGTTCGCGTCGCGGACGCCGTTCCGGTTCGCGTCCAGGAAGATCGTGCCGGAGATGGTCTGGCCGGGTTCGAGATCCTCGATGCTCGTGAACGTCACGCTCGGCTTGTTGCCGAAGTCGTAAGTCCCGGCTCCGGTCCCCGTCGGCGTGAGTACGGGATTGGTGACGCCGGTGAGATCGAGTTCAAGCGTGTCGCCGGGGAACGTCGGGAAGACCGGAGCGTTCCCGTTCACGTCGAAGGCGGTGTCGTTCGCGCCGACGGCGATGAAGATCGAGTCGCTGTCCGGTCCGCCGGTCACGGTTGCGGCGTTGCCGCTGATCACGGCGCCGGTGATGTCGATCGTGGCCCCGACTCCGGCATCGGCATCGTTGAAGTCCCCGGAGAGCGACACCGTGCCCATCGGAGCTTCGACCGTGGCCCCGGTCGGGATCGAGATGTTGTCACCCGCCTGGAGCG